>Ga0114920_10000167_pt1 | contig 29062 bp, 32 predicted proteins | sample ChitaG_FD_88683 | JGI IMG/M metagenome (GOLD analysis project Ga0114920, IMG submission 88683) | Deep subsurface microbial communities from South Pacific Ocean to uncover new lineages of life (NeLLi) - Chile_00310 metaG | ecosystem: Environmental > Aquatic > Marine > Oceanic > Sediment ...
ACCTCAGAGAAACCGTAGATCTAATCATAAACAGTTTAACCCAAGGCTTGTCATGGCAAGCAGTGCATTGAGCGGCATGAGGAAAGCCGTCATTTTGTGCGCGGGAGCCGGAACTCGGCTCAGGCCTCTTACTGAACGCTGCCCTAAAGTGATGTTGCCCTTTAACGGGAAACCCTTGCTTGAGCACCATCTCGATTGGCTCAAGCGACATGGTATTAGAGAGATTTACATCAACCTCCATCACCTTCCGAAGGCGATCACGGGTTACTTTAAGAATGGTAGCCGGTTTGGGGTCCAAATCACTTACTCGTTCGAGGAGAAGCTACGTGGGGCGGCTGGGGCATTGAATGGCTTTCGCGCGCAGTTGGATGAGACCTTCCTCGTGCACTACGGGGACGTCTACAGCGAACTCGATATTTCAAAGACGCTTCAGTTCCATCGGGAGATGAAAGCATCCACTACCTTAGTAGTGCACTCAACGGATCATCCGCATGACAGCGATGTCGTGGTATTGAATGAGCATGCACGGGTCATCTCAGTCCATCACAAGCCTGGGAGCACCCGATACGGAAGCTTAGGAAATGCCGCTTGCTACATCCTGGAACCTCGGGTCCTAAGCTACATCCCTGATGAAGAGGGCGAGTTCGACTTCATCCAAGACGTTTTCCCCCGGATGATTACCGCAGAGGAAGCTTTGTACGGCTATCTTACGGACGAATTGCTGTACGATGTGGGCACCCTTAATCGCTATAAAAAGCTCAAAAGGAGACTGGAGTCAGGATGATGATCATCTCGAGGACGCCGTTTCGAGTAAGCTTCGTCGGAGGAGGATCAGATCTCAGTGCCTATTACAGAGGGCACCCTGGGGCTGTTGTGAGTACTGCAATCGATAAATACATGTATGTCACGGTCAACAAGCGCTTCGACGAGACGATTCGTGTCTCCTACACTAAGACAGAAATTGTGGATAGCGTCGATCAAATTCAACACTCTCTCGTGCAAGAGGCTATGCGCATGGTGGGCTTGGATGGAGGTGTCGAGATCACCACGATCGCTGATGTGCCAGGCGGGACGGGCTTGGGGTCTTCATCGAGTCTGACCGTCGGGCTTTTGAATGCCCTCTATGCCTTCACGGAGAAATTGTGCTCCGCAGAGCAGATGGCCCGGGAAGCCTGTCGGATCGAAATAGACATCCTAGGCAGGGCCATTGGGAAACAGGATCAGTACGCCGCCGCTTATGGAGGGCTCAACTATATCCAGTTCAATCCCGATGAAACTGTCTTTGTAAAACCAATCATCTGCTCAAAGGAGGTGAAGGAGCAGCTTCAGGACTGTCTTTTGATGTTCTACACCGGCCTCCGAGGTGATAACAGTGATATTTTAGTTGAGCAGCGCCGAGAAACAGTGGGTAATAAGGCAAAACAAAAAATCTTGGAACAGATGGTAGAGCTGGTCAAACAAATGAGGGACGCCTTGAATAGTAACGATCTCACGAGCTTTGGAGAGCTTCTGCATCAAAACTGGGATCTCAAGAAACAAATGGCTCCGGGAATTTCTAACCCTCAGATTGATCGATGGTATCAAGCAGCGCGGCAGGCTGGTGCCTTGGGAGGGAAGATCTTGGGCGCTGGAGGTAGAGGTTTTCTACTTCTCTACTGTAGCGAAGGGAAGCGGGAATCTGTGCGAGAGGCCATGCAGGGGCTTGGTCTTAGGGAGTTCTCGTTTCGCTTCGAGCCGCAGGGGAGCAAGATCATCTACGTGGGAGAATAAGGGATGGACTTGGCAAGCTATGCGGTGGAATACTTTCAGAAGCTAAAACAAGGCCTGGATCGTTTGGACTTGAAGGCCTTGGAAAAGATTATAGAAGTGCTCGCGCAAGCCCGAGAGGAAGGTAGGCAAATCTTCATTTTTGGCAACGGGGGAAGTGCAGCTACTGCTTCCCATTTTGCAAACGACCTCAATAAGCTAGCTTCAGCAGAGACCAAGAAGAAATTCAAAGCGATTGCGCTCACTGACAACGTGCCCTTGATGACGGCATGGGCAAATGATGAAGATTATGCCGAGATTTTCGCTAGACAATTGGATAACTTCCTCAATGAGGGAGATATCGTGATCGGGATCAGCGGCAGTGGCAATTCCGAGAACGTGCTACGGGCACTCCAACTGGCATCTCAGAGAGGGGCGATAAGCATCGGTTTCTTAGGCTTTGATAGAGGCCGTATGAAGGACCTCGTGGATTACTTCCTCTGGTTCCAAGAGAACCATTACGGCCGAGTAGAAGATGCCCATGCTATATTGTGTCACGTTATCGCTCATGCCCTTCGAAAAGGGTAAACTATGGCAAGTACAAAACGCCTTAAAGTACTAATCATCCCAGCCTGGTATCCTTCTGAGCAAAATCCAGTAGCTGGGATCTTTGTTAAGGAATGCGCCAAGGCAGTATCCTTGTATAACGATGTAGTGGTACTCTACAATGAAGGGATTGATCGTTCAGTAAAGTGGATTTATGAAATCGATGACAACATAGAGGATGGACTTCGCACCCTACGCCTGCACTATCGAAAATCTCCTATTCCGAAGACCTCCTATTTCATCTATCTTGGGGCTATGTTCGGCGCCTTTCGGAAGCTGGTCAAAGATGGGTTTAAGCCGGATGTGATCCACGCGCATGTCTATTCCGCGGGGGTTCCAGCGGTTTTGTTAGGCAAATGGTATCGGATTCCTGTGGTTATATCCGAGCATTTTACCGGTTTCCCTCGTGGCCTTATCCGAGGTCTGGAGCTCATAAAGGCTAAATTCGCCTTCCGAAGTGCTACCTTGGTTTGCCCAGTTAGCGAAGATCTAAGGGAACACATCGAGTCCTATGGTCTAAAAGCTCATTTCTATGTAGTACCGCCTGTGGTAAATACAAGTCTCTTCACACCGATGAACAGCCGAACTAAAAAAAGCAATCAGAATGTGAAAATACATATTCTTCTAGTAGCTTTATTGGATCCCAAAAAGGGTGTACCTTATCTTCTCGAAGCTCTAGCCCGTCTTAAGACAAAGCGGAATGACTTTGCCCTTGATATCGTCGGTGATGGACCAAGCAAGGGTGAGTACGAGGAGATGGCTTTCAAGCTTGGTTTGACAGAGGTTGTGCATTTTCATGGACTGAAACCCAAGAAAGAGGTCGCTGAGTTTATGCGACGAAGTGAATTCTTTGTGCTGCCCAGCGAATGGGAAAACTTGCCCTCTGTTCTAATTGAGGCAATGGCTTCGGGTCTGCCAATTATTGCAACGAAGGTGGGCGGTATCCCCGAAATAATCAATGAAGAGACAGGAGTTCTAGTCCTACCTAAGAATGCCGAAGCGCTAGCTGAAGCTATTAAGTATATGCTTGATCACTATCGAGATTATTCCAGTGAAAAGATTGTGCAGTATGCTCGCGAGAGATTCAGTTATGAGGCCGTAGGAAGCCACCTAAATAAAGTCTATAGAGAGTTGAGGACGAATGACAAAGAAACGTTTGAATAACCCTCACTTACAGAGACTACCAGAGGACATTGAAATCGTTATTGGTAGAATGGATTACGTCTTGGAAAACTGCCGCAATAAGAGAGTTTTGCACTTAGGATGTGTTGACGAAGGTGCGACCAGAGAGAGACTTGACGCAGGCACTTTGCTACACACGCAATTGCTATCCATAACAAAAGAGGTCTACGGGTTAGATACTAGTGAAAAGGGTCTGAGTTTACTTCGGGAGGCTGGAATTCCTAACCTTATTCTAGGAAACGTAGAGCAGTTGAATCAAATATCTGAGCTGCGAGGGGTAAAATTCGATATTATATTGGCAGCCGAGATCATTGAGCATCTGAATAATCCTGGTTTATTCCTTCAATCAGCTAAGTCCCTTTTTCACGACGATACGGTAATGATCATGACAACACCGAACGCACATCGGATTACAGGCTTTGGATATAGATTGAAGGGACTAGAATTTGTCCATCCTGACCATAACTACTGGTTCTCTTGGAGCACATTGGTCTCGCTACTTTCAAAGAACGGCTATCAGATCATAGATGCCCGGTTGTATAGCTTTATAGACTACAAGCATCCTTTGATCCAAACTTTTGTAAGGAAGATGGTTAAAAAGAAGCCTTCAGGAACAGCAGCGATTAGGAAGGTAGAAAGCCAGAGGAATTCTTCGCTAGTTAGTAGAAAGATCCTACACGCTATTGGCTCACGAGTTAAAGGCGTTGCTCGAATACTGAGCCGAAGGTTCTTGTATAGATTGAATCCATTTTTTGCCGATGGATTAATTTTTATCGTTAAGCCTGTAGGCAGCTTGCAGGACGGCTTGAAATGACTATGGGTACGTTCACCCAAAATACAGCCATCACCTTTACCGCACGTATTCTAAGCCTCGTCTTGGGAATTGCTACTTCCATTACCATCGCCAGGTTATTGGGGCCGGAAGGTAAAGGGATTTACACCATGGCCGCTCTGTTGCCATCTTTGGTTGTAACCTTCGGGAACTTGGGAATTGGCCCGGCAACCGTTTACTACGTAGCTCGCAAACAATACCGCCGTCAAGAGGTTTTGTGGAATAACCTTCTTTTGGGGGTGGTAATAGGAACTGTCGGGGTGTTTGCTGGTCTGGTTATGATCATCTTCTTTCGCCAAACTATATTCCCCGATGTGGCGCCAGGATATCTATTCCTTGCCTTATTAATGATTCCCATAAATATTTTCTTTTCTTATGTTAACTACATTCTCCTTGGTACAGAGCATATCAAAGAATTTAACCTGATCTCCATCCTTCACGCTGCTCTCTTCTTAATCTTTATCGTCATTGCTCTATGGGGTCTCAAGGCAGGGGTCATGGGGGCTCTTGCAGCGGGGGTGATTTCATGGTTTTTGGTGGATGTGGCAGTATTTTTTTGGGCTAGGCGAGCAACACGAGGGATATCGTTTCATATAAATCCTTCCTATATCAAGCACGCTCTTACCTATGGAATCAAGGCTCACCTTGGGAATATTCTGAGTTTTTTGAATTACAGGATTGACATGTTTCTGGTCAACGGATTCTTAAACCCAGCCGCGGTAGGATTCTATTCGGTCGGGGTAGGATTAGTCGAGAAGCTCTGGCTGGTCTCTCAGGCAGCGAGCACGGTCCTATTCCCTAGGGTGGCAGGGGAAACCGATGAACAAAGGCGCAAGGAGTTCACACCTTTGGTTGCCCGAACTGTGCTTTGGGTCACGGCACTTGGCGCGCTGGTGCTTGTTTTGTTGGCGCGATGGATCGTGGTCCTCCTCTACTCCGAGGCCTTCCTCCCCTCGGTACAGCCTTTGCAAGCGTTGCTGGCGGGGATCGTTGCCCTCAGCGCCGCGCGGGTCTTGGCCAACGACATCGCTGGCCGTGGCCGGCCGATGCTGAATACTTACACTAGTGCGCTCACTTTGGCGACTAACATAGCCCTCAACATTGCTTGGATCCCAAGACATGGTATTACAGGTGCGGCTTGGGCTTCCACAGTTTCGTATAGCGTCTTGTTTCTCAGCGCGCTTTTCTTCTACTGTCGCCTCTCCGGCAACTCCTGGACAAAAATCCTTTTGCCCCAGCGCGGCGATTGGGCGCTATACTGGCGGACAGGAAGGTCTCTTGGTCAATGGATAAAGGCGAAAGTGAGGGCGTTGTTCTGAAAAGCTGGATAGCCTTTGTATACTCAGTTTGATAGCTTGAGGAGGTGATCGCGATGACTAAGGAGAGGAGCTATGAAGCACGGATAGTGATCGATCCGAAGATCCACTTTGGGAAGCCTTGCGTGGCCGGTACCAGAATCCCGGTAGAGGATGTGCTCGAACTGATCCAGGACGGTATCCCGTTCGATGTGATCGTGGAGAAGTATTATCCCGATCTTGAGATTGAGGATGTCAAGGCATGCGCCCAATATGCTACCGATCTGGTGCGCTCAGAAGAGATTCACGTGGCGACCCCTTAATGCGACTCCTAATCATCAGGATGTTTACCAAGTGACAACAGCATGGCTGCGAAACGAAGGACATGATGTGGTGACGGCTAAGGAGTTGGGAATGCAGCGGGCAACGGATGAAGACTTACTGAAGAAGGCCAGAGAGACGGATCGGAGGCTCCTTACTCGCGACAAAGATTTCGGAGCCTTGGTCTTTCTGCAGAAGGCGCTCTCGACCGGCGTTATCTTCTTGCGAGTGACCCCCGCTATGGCAGGAGAAGTTCATCAAGAGCTAAGGCGCCTATTTCAGGAGCACAGCGAGAGGGAACTACACGATCTTTTCTGTGTGGTGGAACCGCATCGCCATAGAATTCGCCGGCTTCGGTCATGCGGGCTAGCTGGGTGAACCTTTCCGGCAACCGGTGGACCGCTGGGATCCTCCCCCAGCGGGTGACTGGGCGCTATACCGGCAGACGGGGGCGGCGTTGGGGCAATGGGCACAGGAGAAGATGAAGGCCATGGTGTGAGACACGGGACGATGCTTTGTATACTCCTTTAGGATCATTTGGCAAACCTAAAGCTAAGGGTTAACCAGGTGTATGAGCCGTCTGAAAAGACGGGCGAAGATTTGCATGAGAAGCACAGGAGGTGAACCTCACATGGGCAAGGAGAAAGTTTCTTCTCGCTTTCAGCAGGTCATCGAAACGGTGGAGGCGTTGCCGCCGGATGACCAGTTACTGTTAATCGAAATCATCCGCCAACGCTTGATCCAGCACCGGCGTGCCGAGTTAGCGGCGGAAATTGCAGAGGCGCGCGACGCCTACCAGCGGGGCGATGTCCGTCGGGGCACGGTGGCTGACTTGATGAAGGAGCTGGCAGAGTGAGAACCCTTCTCTGGAGTGCGGCCTTTGTGCGAGCCTTCAAGCGAGCGGTTCGCCGCCAGCCGGAATTGCGGGCGAGGGTTGAGTGCACCCTTAAACAACTCGCCGAAGACCCTTTTCATCCCACCCTTCACAGTCATAAGTTAAAAGGTGAGCTGGCGGGCGCATGGGCCTGTACGGTGGACTATGACAAGCGCATTTTATTCGAGTTCGTCCAGAATCCGGATTCGGGCGAGGAGGAGATTCTACTGTTGCCGATGGGGACTCATGATGAAGTCTACTGACTTTCCGGCAACCGTTGGACCAAGGTCCTCTTGCCCCAGCGGGGCGATTGGGCGCTATACCGGCGGACGGGGGGCTCGGCCGATGGATGAGGGCGTTGTTGTGAAAGGCCAGGCAGCCTTTGTATACTCGGTTTGTATGGCAAGAGAGAGGTGAACAGTGGTGGGCACGGGCTATGTTGAAGGATTTATTGCGAAAGCTAGGGCAGATCAAGAGGTGCTAGCGGTTATCCTCTTTGGAAGCTATGCGCGCGGAGAGGAGAGATTGGGTTCTGATCTCGACATCTGCCTGGTGCTCAAGCTTGCCGATTATAGCAATCTGGATTTATCGAGAAAGAAGTTGGCGTATCTGAAATCCTTTAACTTGGATGTGCAGGTCTATCAGCAGCTGCCTCTGTATATCAGGAGAAGGGTGCTGAAGGAGGGCGAGATTCTCTTCTGTCGAGATGAAGAGGCGCTCTATGAGCTGGCCTTTCACACTATCCAGGAATTCGAGGATTTTAAGCACATCTACTATGGTTACCTGGCAGAGGTGGCCCATGTCTGAGCTTGATCGGGAGCGAATTCTAGCAAAAGTAGATGAGCTTGATTCCTATCTCAAAGAGCTTGAAGGGATCGCGCCCCAAAGCTTCGAGGAATATCAAGCGGTGGAGAAGAAACGTGCCTGCGAGCGGCTGCTCCAAGTCTCTATAGAAGCAGTGATAGACATCTGCAATCTGCTAGTTTCCGGATTGCGCCTCGGACTCCCTGCAGATGAGGATGATTTATTCAAGAAATTAGTAGAGGTTCATGTACTATCTGAAGAAATGGGCGGAAAACTGCGAGAAATGAAAGGATTCCGAAACGTCTTGGTCCACGAGTATGCTCGTGTGAACGATAGGCTTGTCTACGCGGCAGTGGAGTCCAAATTGGAGGATTTCGGATCGTTCAAGAGTGAGGTGCTGGTGTACTTGAACCGATGATCGAAGTAGAGGGGTAGCATGATCATGAGAGTTGGAACTATCGTCCTCCTGCCTCAGCGAGACGATTTCTGGTGGGCAAGCGTAGCGCTTGGCCGATGGATGAGGGCGTTGTTGTGAAAGGCCAGACGGCCTTTGTATACTCGGTTTGATGACTTGAGGCGCTGTTCGTGAGGGTCATTGGGAATATGAGGAGGTGATAACATGGCACAGCAGATTGTATTTCGGGCAGAATTCTTCAGGGAAGGAACCCTCTACGTCGGGCTCGCTCCCGAGTTCAACGTCTCCAGCTTTGGAGAGACATTAGATGAAGCGAAGCGATCGCTCAAGGAGGCGGTGGAGGGGTTCCTTGAAGAGTGTGAAGCCATGGACACCCTTGAAGAAGTGATCGAAGAAGCTGGGTTTGAAAAGAGGGGAGATCAGTGGCTCCCTCGGCAGCCGATAGCAGCCGAGCTGTTGACTACAGGGTAAATTGATGTCAACACGGAGAATCACCCCTATTTATTACCGGCGCCTGGTAACGGTGTTCGAATTAGATGGCTTTACGGTCAAGCGGCAGAAGGGAGATCATCTGATTCTGACAAAGCCAGGGGTGAAAAGGCCGGTAGTCATCAAGAAGGGCCCCAGAGAAGTCCCTGTAATTCACATTCTAACGAACTTGCGAACGGCCGGGATTGATCGTGAGCGGTATTTTGAGCTTCTAGATCAGGTGAAATAACGTTGCTTTTCTACTGCCGACTCTCCGGCAACTCCTGGACCAAGGTTCTCCTTCCTCAGCGCGGCGATTGGGCATTATACTGGCGGACGGGGCTGGCCCTTGGCCAGTGGGCCAAACGGAAGGTGAAAACCTTGCTGTAAGAGGTCGGATGGCTCTATACTTAATTTGAGCGATTTGTGAGGTTGTCAGGAAAGGGTATCGATACATCGAAGATGCTGTGTTGTCTAATCACAGACTATTTCCGAGATGCCGTTGCTTTAGACAAGTGAGAGCCAAGCGATGTTTTCGGATTAGGATGGGGTTGCAGTGGAGGGAGCAGTGGTAAGAAAAAGAGGTCTACGGAGGTCCGTTCTTCTTGGAGGCACACTTATATGAGAGTGTTGATATTGAATCCGCCTTTCAAGGGACGATTCTCGCGCACGTCACGTAGTCCAGCGGTCACAAAGGGCGGCACAGTATACTATCCTTTCTGGCTGGCCTACGCTACAGGGGTTCTGGAAGAGGCGGGCTTCGACGTGCGGTTCATTGATGCGCCGGCCGACGGGCTGACCACCCCTGAGGTGATTGACAGGATGAGAGACTTCAACCCTCAGCTGGTGGTTCTCGACACCAGTACGCCGAGCGTCTACAGCGACGTGAAGGTGGGTAAGGCGTTAAAGGATGCTTTTTCTGGGAGCTACATAGTGCTGGTGGGCACACATGTCTCGGCGTTGCCTGAGGAAACGCTGCGGCTCAGCGAGAAGATCGACGCCGTTGCTAGGCATGAGTACGACTATACGCTCCGAGATCTGGCTTTTGCCCTGCAAGAGGGGAGCGACTTGCAGTCGGTTGAAGGACTAAGTTTCTGGCAGGATGGAGAGATCGTTCACAATCCTGACAGGCCCTTGATCGAAAGCGTGGATGAGTTGCCTTTTGCGAGCGAGGTGTATAAAAGACATCTGAATATCAAGAACTACTATTTCGCTGCGGCCAACTATCCGATGGTGATGATTATCACCGGGCGTGGGTGTCCTCACCGGTGCTTCTTTTGCGTGTATCCACAGACTTTTCACAGTCGGAGGTATCGTTTTCGGAGCCCAGAGAACGTGGCGGACGAGTTTGAGTGGATCGTGAACAATCTGCCTGAGGTGAAGGAGATAGGCATTGAGGATGATACTTTCACGGCTAAGCGGGAACGGGCTAGAGAGATATGCCGGTTGATCATCGAACGAGGGATCAAGATCAAGTGGTATTGTAATGTACGGGCTGATGTGGACTATGAGACTTTGCGGCTGATGAAAGAGGCGGGATGCAGGTTGGTTACGGTGGGCTTTGAGAGCGGTAGCCAAGCCATTTTGGACAACATCCATAAGGGCTTGCGGCTAGAGCAGGCCAGGCAGTTCGCCGAGGACTGCCGCCGGGTGGGAATACTGGTGCACGGATGCATCATGGCGGGGAATCCAGGGGAGACACGAGAGACCATCCAGCAAAGTTATGAGTTTGCTACAGAGTTAAATTGTGATAGCATGCAGTTTTATCCGCTGATTGTATACCCAGGGACAGAAGCGTTTGGGTGGGCAAGGGAGAATGGCTATCTGACCACCACCGATTTCTCTCAGTGGTGCACGGAGGAAGGCTATCACAACTGTGTCCTCAGTCTGCCAGACCTGCCCCCCGATGAGCTTGTGGCTTTGTGCAACGAGGCTACGAGGGCCTATCACCTGAGGCCGGCTTACCTGTTGATGAAACTCAAGCAAATGGCAATCAACCCTAGCGAGGGGAAGCGGACCATCAAGTCGGCTTTCAACTATTTGAGTTATCTATGGCAAGAGTACCGGAGCAATCGGGGGCGTAGGAGATGAAGTTGTGGGTTCGACTAGGAATAGTTAGCATCTTGGGATTGTCGACTACCTATGGTGGTTGGCTAGGTCACACGATTTATAAGTACAGCAGGATTGATGAAGTTCAGCTGGCTGATGTTATCATCGTTCTCGGCTCAAGGCCGCAGCCGAATGGACAGCCAACTCCCATGTTGCGATGCCGCATCGAACATGGGGTTGAACTCTACGAACAAGGTTGGGCGCCGAGGATGATGTTTTCCGGTGGAGTTGTAGGTAATTCTCCCATCTTGGCTCTCCCTGGGATGTCCTCGTCTGGCGCACTGCTTCCTAATCAGGCTGAAGTGATGGCCCACGTGGCTGCGGAGATGGGGGTGCCTCAGGAGGTAGTGATACTGGAGGGCCAGTCCAGAACCACTTTAGAAAGCGTTAAGCTGACGGCAAAGATTATGCGGGAGAGAGATTTTAGGACAGCGATTATAGTGAGTTCTCCTTTCCATATGGCGCGTTCCCTCAGGATGTACCGTGATGCCGGTGTGACTGTGTACGGGTCACCAAGTGGACAGGGTCAAGCTTGTGAGAAGGGACTTAACCTGGCATGGCTACGGACGCGTGAATTGATGGCTTTTGGGTTGTATCATCTTTTTGGGATATGAGAGTTCGATAAAGGGGTGAACAGGAGGACGGTGCAAGGTGTCCAAGAAATTGCGTTGCCTGCTAAGCAATATCCATGCTGTGTGGAATTACCGGAAACGGAACGTTATTCTTTCGAATCTACCCACACTGTTATGGATTGAGCCCACAAATGTCTGCAATTTGAGATGTATCATGTGTCCTAACAAACAAATTCCAAAGGAGAAATTGGGTTACATGGAATGGGACGTGTATAAGAAGATCATCGATGAAGCCAGGACTTTTGCCTGTTCGGCATATTTGCTCATTGCCGGTGAATCATTGCTCCACAAAGACATCTACCGGATGATCCGATATGCTCGGGAAAACGGAATCCGGCCTTTGTTAAACACGAACGGAACTACCTTGGTGCATGAGGAGAATATCCAGAGGCTCTTGAATGCTGAACCACAGCATATCACCTTCGCATTCGATGGATATGACAAGGAGACCTACGAGAAGATTCGGGTGGGAGCCCGCTACGAGAAGACGATTGAGGGCATCGTCAACTTCCTCAAGGCGAAAAAGGCGTTGGGCAGGAAGAAGCCCTTTGTGGCAATTACGACACTGCTGGTTGGGATCGAGGAGTACGGTAATGTAGAGAAAGCCAGGGATGAATTTCATCAAATATTCGCGGGGTTGCCGGTGGATGAATTCATAGAGAAGACACCCAACACCTGGGGGGGCACTTTTAAGGAGACAACCGAGTTCTATCACCATGAGCCGGGTAAGGATTTCTATCCCTGCTCGCATCTATGGAGCACCATGAGTATCCGTTGGGACGGCACTGTATTACCGTGTTGCTTTGATTTCTTCAACACCTATACCCTGGGCAATGTCAAAGAGCGTTCACTACGACAGATTTGGAACGACGAGCCCATGCGGCAGCTCCGAAAGAGCATGCTAGATGGGACTTACACAGATGTGAACCCTCTTTGTGAGCAATGTGTCATTCTGACTTTGGACCCTATTCTCGGATTGCCAGCGGGAATGCGAGCAGCCTTTGCCGACTCTGTAACCAATCTCTTGGGGATCGGACTCGAGAAGTATCTTATCAAGCTTGCTAAATGGGTTCAGCCGAGCTTCTCTTTGGATATAAGGTGATGTTGAAGTCTCGTTCGTAGTGTCTGAGTCCGTATATAAATGGTGAGGAACGCATGAAGCGTATGAGTTATGCAGATGTCTATCGCTCTTGGGATCGTTGCTGGAAGGACTTTGACGGTTACAACCCTATTGGAAAACTTACAATTGGCTTGGCTGAAAGGCTAATCACAGAGTTGCTGATCGAGCTAGACCTGCCAGAGGATGCTTCTATTCTGGACTTAGGGTGTGGAGTCGGCAGGACTTTGCAGAAGTTCAGGGTCCTAGGATATTACAATGCTATAGGCATTGACAACTCAATCGAGAGTATCAGGCATTGCTGTGCAAGAGGACTGTCGCTCGATGAGGATATCTTCTTAATGGATGGTACACAGACGACCTTCTCGGACGGAAAGTTTCTCCTAGTTTTCTCCGAGGGGGTGTTAGAGCATTTCAAGGATTTCTCACCCTTTGTTAGAGAGATAGTTAGATTAAGTAAAACATATATCTTACTCCTTCAACCCAATCATTTCTCCGTCTATGGTGCAGTCCTGAACGTAGTATCCCATCTATTTCGGTCTAACATCAAAGAATACAGTTATCATCCACGTGATTTCATCGATGCTTTCGAAAGAGAGGGTTGCGCACTAAAGATGCAACGTTTTACACCACTACGCGAGGTGGTGGCTCAGCTTTTTGAAGTATTCCCTTAAGGCAGGATCATAGTGTTAGGAGGGATAGCATGGCTTGCAGATCCCTGGTGAGGAAAAGAAGTATAGAGACAGTGCTTATGGTTTTGCTACTGGCCATAGGTGCTGGCATAGTTCTCTGGTTGCTCCATAAGTACGGCCTGGCAAATGTGGTGCATATCTTGCAGCGTGTTCGCATGGTATGGATTGCAGCCGGAATCTTGGTGTACTACGCGGGCGTGTTAGTCCGAGCTGTGAAATGGCATTGGCTGATAGCTCGTGTGGGTCATCAAGTAGGATTTGGAGGGTTTTTGCCTATGTATTGCGTTATTTCAATGGCTGGTACCATTACACCTATGCGCAGCGGTGAGTCATTAGCTCCATTTCTGTTTCGTAAATACCTGCATGCGTCCATTGGTGGCGGCTTTTCTGTCATCTTACTTGACCGCCTGTTCGAATGTGTCTCTCTTGCCCTATTGATGAGCATAGCTGTGATCTATGTTCTCTTTTCCTTCAATGTCTCTGTTCTGCTGGCCCGTGGGTTGATGTTGTCCTTTGCTGTGTTATTGATTGTCATTGGTTTGCTATTTGTGTTACTTCGGCAGCAAATGTGGACGACGCTGATCTTGAAGGGCCTCAAGAGTCTAATGGAAAAACGCAAAGCCCCAGCCATTCTGCTTCGTGTGGTTCAGGGGCTAGAACGAGAAATCCATTGTTTCTATGTAGCTGTCGCGCATCTTAGCCATCATCGGGTCTTTGTCTTCCTAATATTATTGACTTTTCTAGCCTGGCTATTTGAGATAGGAGCCTTCTATTGCATAGTCCGGTCAGTCACCGATGCGCCTTTCTTAGTCATAGCCTCATCACAGGCCATTGCTGCTGGAATAGCCCTGGCGAGCTTCATTCCCGGTGGGATTGGGTCGGGGACTATCAGCTTCGTCTACCTCTTTTCACTGGCTGGATATTCCGGGACGACCGCCACTGCAGCAGCACTGATATCCCCAGTAGTGTTCCTGGGGTCGATGTTCATTTGTGGTTCATTGTCAGCGGTGATTTTGAAGCGGCACTCCGTGCCGGATCAAGCGCAGAAGTAGGGGGGAGAAGACAATGTCATCAGTAACGATCCTCGTATCTGTGAAGAACAAAGAAGCCACAATTGGTGAGTGTCTAAGGTCATTGGTGGAGACGGATTATCCGGACAAGAAGATTCTATGCATCGACAACATGTCCACGGACAACTCCTTTGCCATCCTCAGGAAGTTCGAAGACCAGGTTGAACTCCATCAAGTTGCTGGGGGCCTGTCCAGGGTATTCAACTGGGCGCTGGACAGAATTGATACCGACTACGTGGCTTTTACCGACGCTGATTGTGTCGTTGACAGGGATTGGCTGAAAGAACTGCTCAGGCCGTTTGAGGAGGAACCAGACATTATCGCTACCGCTGGCTACTGCGGCACCCCTGAGGGTCTTTCGCCCTTGCAGACGATGATCGGGCTGGAGTTGGAGGATCGGTTCAAGAAATTCCCCAGGTACCTGTCCAGGGCGCCGACCATGAATCTGTGTGTGAAGACGGAAGTGGCCAGGAGGGTAAAGTTCGACGAACAGCAAATGGTAGCAGTGGAGGTGGATTTTGGCTACAGGTTGACCAGCTTAGGGAAGATGCTCTATACACCAAAGGCCAGGGTGCTTCACTATCATCGAGGCACCTGGCGGTCATATTTCCATCAGCAGAAGGAGCAAGTCAAGTGGAACTGTCGAGTGCTCCTAAAGCATGGAAGAAAAGCTCTCGGAGATCACATCAGCACTCCTATGATGATAATCCAGATTCCACTTTTCATGGTTGGTGCCGGCTTTCTCCTTCTATCTGGCATTGAGAGGTGGTTTCTCATCCCTGCAGCAGTGTTGCTAGTAATCCTGGTGGGCATCTATCTCAAGAATGCCAGCGAGCTTGTGCCCTTTGGAAGGCAGTATATTCGCCTACTTGGGATGTTTACTTTTCGAACGTTCGCGTGGACGGTTGGTGTAATCGAGGCAGTGGTCCATTTCTCAAGGGAGTTCGCTCTACACTTACTCAGACGGCACGCGGTTGACCGAAGGGGAGGCTGAGACCAATGGCAGGGGGAAAGGAACAGAAGCTTACGCTAAGAGGAAAGGTTGTGTTGGTCACCGGGGCAGGCGGTTTCATCGGCAGCCACCTGACTGAACGGCTGGTCCAGGAAGACGCTATCGTTAGGGCCTTCGTACGCTATAACTCCCGCAACGATGAGGGATTCATCAAGCTCTTCCCTGGTGACGTACGACAGCGAGTTGAGATCATATGCGGCGATGTAAGGGAACTTAAGACGGTACGAGACGCGGTTAGAGACGTGCAGTTCATCTTTCATTTAGCCGCGTTGGTGGGTATTCCGTACTCCTATCGTCACCCTCAGGAAGTCGTTGACACCAACATCATTGGCACTTCTAACGTTCTTTTGTCGGCCAAGGACGAGGACGGTGTTGAGAGAATTGTCTTGACCTCCACCAGTGAAGTCTATGGAACGGCTCAGTACGTCCCGATAGACGAGAAGCACCCCCTTCAGCCCCAATCACCCTATGCGGCAACCAAGATAGCGGCCGATGCCCTTGGCATCAGTTTCCACCGCTCCTTTGGCCTACCTGTAACTGTTATCAGGCCCTTCAATGCCTATGGTCCCAGACAGTCGGCCCGGGCGGTGATACCCACTATCATCACTCAAGCCTTGGCGCAAGAGGAAATCAAGCTAGGCGCACTGAGCCCCACTCGGGATTTCACCTTCGTGTCAGACACAGTCGAAGGGTTCATTAAAATGGCGGAGTCATCTCGCTCAATCGGTGAGGTTATTAACGTCGGCTCTGGAAAGGAAGTGAGCATAGGAGATTTGGCGAGGAAAATCATCTCCCTGGTTGGTAAAGATACCAGGATACGACAAGATGACGTCAGGCTGAGGCCCTCTGCCAGTGAAGTCGAGAGATTGTGCGCCGACAACTCCAAGGCGAAACAGTTCCTGGGCTGGGAGCCGCGGGTTTCCCTTGACGAAGGATTAGCCATAACCATTGATTGGATAGCCAAATCCCTTGACCTCTATCGGCCAGAGAGGTATATCTTATGAGAGCTATCATCCTGGCAGGCGGATTAGGAGTCAGGCTGCGCCCTCTCACTTATTCGATCCCCAAACCCCTCTTACCTGTGGGCGAGAAGCCCATACTAGAGATGATCGTGGAGAAGTTGAAGTCATCGGGCTTCAGCGATTTCATCTTCGCTGTAGGATACCGTGCTGAGTTGATCGAGACCTATTTTAAGAACGGGGCCAAGTTTGGTGTGAGCATCCATTACGTCAGGGAAGACGAGCGTTCTGGTACTGCTGGCCCCTTGGCACTGGTGCGGGAAAGGTTTGAGTTTCACGAAGGTGAGTCCTTCTTGTTGATGAACGGGGATATTATAACCAAACTGGATTTCGCGAGATTCGTCGAACAGCACAGGCTAAATGGGGATGAGATTACAGTAGCTGTGAGAAAGTACAAGGCTTGTGTCCCCTTCGGAGTACTTGATGTCAGCGAGGGCAAGGTGACAGGGATGATAGAAAAGCCCGTAACCATCCATGACATCAGCGCGGGCATATACCTGATGAGATCCTCTGTCTTAAAGGATATTCCCTCTGTAGGCACCTCTTTCGACATTCCGGATTTGATCCGGAAGCTGCTATCGGAGGGTAGACAGGTGGGCGCATATGCCTTTGATGAATATTGGCTGGCTGTTGACCAATTGCACGACATTGAGGAGGCCTCTAATCATCTAGAAAAGTGGCTTGAATAGCTGGCGCCTTGTGTCCAGCAGGAGGAATGTAGTATGGATGTTGGTAACAAAGTCTTGGTCATGATTCTTACTTACAACGAGGAAGAGAACATCAGCCGTGTTATCGGCGGGGTAAAGAAACACGTTCCCCTCGCCGACATCGTTGTCATTGACGGAGAGTCCAGGGATTCAACTGTAGAACAGGCCAGACAATGCGGAGTCTTTGTGCTTGAGGTACCCCACCGATTGGGGATTGGTGGGGGAGTGGAGACAGGTTACAAGTTTGCTGAAGAGATGGGGTACGACATCCTGGCCCGTGTTGATGGGGATGGACAGCATAACCCGGAGGCCCTGCCAAAACTGATCAAGTCCGTGATCGATGGAAGGGCGGATGTGGTCATTGGTTCCAGATATGCACAAGCCACAGGATACAGAGCTTCGCTTTCCCGTGCTGTGGGCATAAAGCTGTTCTCTCTACTGCTTTCCGCTCTAAGCCATCAGAAGATCACTGATCCTACCTCGGGCTTTCAGGCAGTAAACCGCGATGTTATCCGATTCTTCGCCGTTGACTGCCATTGCAACTGGTCAGAAGTGGAAGCTATCGTTTTGCTCCATCAGGCGGGATTCAGTATCCACGAACTCCCTGTGATCATGAATGAGAGACTGAGAGGGGAGTCCTCTTTCAAGCTGGGCAGGGCTTTTTTCTACATGTTTAAGGGTTTGTTGAGCCTTTTTGTTGGTTGTCTCAGGGAATCCCCTCGGCGGAGATGTTGAATATGCTTCTGAGGGCCAAAGTCATTGCCATATTCGGGTCTCTTGGTCTCCTGGTCATTGTTTTGGAATTGGTCAGGAAGAGGAGGCTCAAGGAAGAGTACTCTATATTTTGGCTGGTGATGCCCATTGCGATACTCGTTCTCGCCAGTTGGGAGAATCTCCTGAATACCCTGACTAGTCTGATGGGTATCTCCTATCCTCCTTCAGCGCTTTTCCTGATCGGTTTTGGATTTACGTTGCTGGCTTTCCTGCATCTCTCGGTGATTGTCTCAGAACTGTCAACGGAGAACAAACACCTGGCTCAGCAGGTTGCCATCCTAAGGTGGCGCCTGGAACGACTGGAGAACGTAGACAGGGGCAATGGATCATGAAGAAGTTTTGGGTCTTTCGCAACTTGGCTGACGAAGGGAGGGGTTGCGACATGGTTCATTTTCCCGACAGTTGTGCTTGCAGTTTGGATTCAGGGCATACAGCATTATGGGGACTTACCTCTATCTCTGAGCGCCCGGCCTGAGATGAATGGAGCACTCTGCGAGAAAAAGAGATTTCCCGCGCAGAACAGGATCTTGCATGGATGAGAGCACGGAGGGGAATGTGACCAGTAAGAGCATGCAAATAGTTGCTATCATTTTCTTCATAATTGGTGTGCTATTTCTATGTGCGGGTGCGTTCATGACGCCCGAGTTAGTCGCCAGTCGCTTTAGTCAAGACGGAATACTAGAGGCTGGGACAATTGAAAGGGTACAGAATGCCAGATTGCTAGCATTCTCTTTGGGGGTTGTTGTTGCTCTATTTGGGGTGTTTCTTTTTGTGTGGCCCGGTTTGCTAGCACTGCGCTGGGGCAGTCACCTCACTCACAGTGTGGTTGGATGGAGCAGGCAACCGCGAGCAATTTGGCTCATCCTGCTGGTGATAATACTAGCAGGTATAACTCTCCGCTGCTACTTCTACATTGGGTTCGTTAGAACCGATAGCTTCTGGACGACAGCCTCAGCACATTCTCTCGCCAGAGGGGGCGATTTCTTTGAATATGCCACTTACTATGGACGAGCTCGCCGTGTGTTGATCTATGGCACGTGGTTGATGTTTAAGTTGTTTGGGCGCAGCGATTTTTCAGCAAGTGCCCTGCCCATGTTGTTCTCCGTAGGCATGATTCCTTTGATATTCCTTATAGGTAGGAAGCTCTGGACGGCAAGGCTTGGCTTGCTTGCTGCGGCGATTTATGCGATCGCCCCCCCGGAAATCGCCATTTCATCATTTTTGCTCCCCGACGCAATTTTGCCCTTTTTCATTGGACTAAGTGTCCTCTTCTTTTTATATGGAAAGGAAAGCAAGAGACAGCGGTTGAGGCAAATGCTCTTTTTTATGGCGGGTGTGATAATCACCTCATCGTTTTTCGTGCGCGAGGATGGGCCCATGGTGATTGGCATCTTCGCTATGAATTGGGTCCTCTTTGACAGGCGTCATTGGCGTGATTACTTATGGGTGGTGGGTGGATTCATGTTGTCACTTGTACCCGCAGTTTTGCTGGTTTGGGATGACGTAGTGTTTACTTTTGCTGGTGCATTCAGCTTTCTTCCTGGCAGAAATATCCTGGAGCAAGTAATGATTGCACCATTTTACAAACCCCAGTTCCTGTCGATTTTGGTCACGGAGAAATTTCATCAGTTTCTCTATATTCCTGCACTGGGATCGCTTCTTTTCGGCATGTTTTACTACTGGCAGCGACGAAAATTGAAGAGAAGTCATCTTGACATATCATTAGTTCTCACTTGGTTTCTCTGGTTCTATCTCTTCCTAGATTTCATTGCGCCTCATCTGGTCAAGATGTACCCCGAACCACGGTTCACATCTATCTTGTTACCACCAGCGGTCTTAGCGCTGGCCTGGGGGATGTGGCGATTTTGGGGATTCGTTCAGCGCAGGGCTTGGAGTCCCAATTGGAAAAGGATGGTTTCTTTAATAGTTCCGGGTTATCTTATTTTCATCATGGCAATCTCTTATGCTCCTCTTAAATCGAATCAGCACCAATACTATAACGTTGAGTACTACTGGAAGGTTCCGGCCACGTATCTGGGAAAGCTGGATCCTAAACCTATCCACTTCATAGGGCAGAACACCCGGGATCAGCACATCTGGGACAAGAAGATGAGTTTCTTCCTCGACTATCGATGGCCTGACGTTCCCTATTATGTACAACATCCAACCGAACAAGTATATCCGGGCGTCAAAGACGAGTATTTGCCGCTAGTGCTCAACTTCCAAAGCGAGTTTCTCGACTGGTACGATTGTTACGTTTTGGAGGACATAGTTGATAGTAGGTCCTTGGCTCGCTCGTTATACTCCATCGAAGACGCCTACGTCCTCGCCAATCCTAATAGCTTAGCTAAGTCAGGGTTGGACTACCTAATCCCCGAAGACTGGATCATTGTAAAGCGCTTTCAAGAGATTCACAATTGGCGCGAAAGAGACCGGATCCTGTATGAGGCACCTGAGAAAGAGCTACCAGCCGAGTCTGAGGCTTGGTACCACCAGGGTTTGCAGCTAGCCGAGAAAGGCGATCTTGAGGAGGCACTTAAGAAACTTCGGGTAGCTATCTTACTGGATCCTAACAATAACCAAGCAAGGGCGTTGCACGAGAACGTTAGGTTGCGACTCTATGATCTTGATGTTGCGAGTGATGAGTTAAACGTCGCGCTTCTTAGGACAGGAACACGCATTGAGGATGTAAAAGGGGAAATACCTGACCCTTTGGATGGTGTCGCGGAAGTACTTACTCTGCCTAGAAAGAATCGGTGGAGCTCCGGACGCTACCTTCGTTTTAGCGGAGAAAGCGAGCTTCCGGTCTCCCTTACTCTAGACTTTGGGCAAGTTCGAGCGGTGCATGGCGTTAGAATCCAATGGCGAGATTATCCTAGTATCAAGGGGAGCAGCTGGAGGCTCTTATATGATGCGGGAGATGGAGCGTGGCATCTCCTTGACCAAGTTGAAGCAGCGGAGAACAAAGCGTATGAGCTTTTACTCTCTGAAACTCTCGAAATGGAGAAGCTTAAACTTGTAGTAACCTCTATTAACGAAGGTCAAAGGCAAAGAGGAATTCGTATTGATCGAGTCATTGTTTACTAAATGGATGGAAGGTTAAACTTACAAAGAATGCCAAAAGTTCTATTACAAGCTTGCCTCGAAGAAGTAGAGGGGTGAAGGGGTAATGGAGGAGGAAAGTTGCATCCTTGTGATATCAGCATTGGATTTGTGGTCTATGGGAAGGAAGCGAGGAGCCCAATCCCTGTGGATGACACTCAAGGGTTACGCTGATCGCGGTTGGCAAGTCTACTTCATCACCGGAAATCGCGCTCAGGGAAATCCTCCAAGTCTCCCGAACAATGTCCATGTCGTTCGATTTGATGCGCTATGGCTCAAGCGCTTAATCCAAATTCGGAAACTGGGTTTTTTCTTCAAGATAGTGTGGTGGTCTTGGTTCCAATCAATGGCTTTCATCAACGCCCAGCGGATACATGCCAAACATAAGTTCGACGTCGTTTACGGTTACGAGATTCATGGAGTGCCCGTGGCAAACGCGCTCTCAAAACTCTGGCATGTCCCCGTGGTTTCTCGGTTTCAGGGTACCATCCTGGGGGAGTGGATGAAACGGAGGGGTTGGAGGTTAAGGGCGTGGGACCACATCTTGGCTCTCAAGGTCCGGACCGACCTCGTGATCATGGCAAATGATGGAACACAGGGAGATCGCGTTCTTCATCGTCTGGGTGTTAACCGCGAGCGAACGAGATTCTGGATGAATGGCATTGACTGGGAGCTATTTGCGTCATTGCCGGAGAAAGCCGGGGCTCGATGTCAGCTCAGGATCAACGCGCAGCGAGTTCTCTTGACTGTGAGCCGCTTGGAAAGCTGGAAACGCATAGAGCGAAGTATTCAAGCTCTTCCTGACGTCGTGAAGTACTATCCGGATACGGTTTTCGTTATTGTAGGTAATGGTTCCGAAAGAGAACGCCTTGAGTGCCTTGCTCATGAGCTTGGCGTTGCTCAGCACGTCCGATTTGAGGGTGCAGTCCCTCATGATGAGGTTCCCAAGTACTTGGCTGCTGCCGATATCTTCCTTTCCTTCTACGACTGGTCTAACGTTGGCAACCCCTTGCTTGAGGCCATGATGGCGGGGAAGTGCATCGTGACCCTCAACAACGGCGATACGAGCCGGTTTGTCAAGAATGAACAGAATGGGGTATTGCTGGAGTATGAGGACCTTCCAAAGCTTCCAGAGGTGATCAAGAGGCTTCTTGCTGACGAAGGGCATAGGAAACGCTTAGGTGCTAGTGCACGGAGGTTTGCGGAGAAGCATTTCTGGAGTTGGGAAGAGCGAATGGATGCCGAGGTGCAGGCTGTGGAGGCGCTATTGAGTTGAGACCGACTGAGCTGAAGTGGAGCAAGCTTCAAAGCAACAAGCTTTTGTGGATACTCGTCGTCTGTATCTTGGCTATCGCTCTCGGTGTGGCAATAGGAGAGTTCTCAGTTACTCGTGAAGTGCCGATTAAACCGCTCTTTGTCGGGATAGTGGCTCTGCTAATGTTGTTCCTTCTCTCGCAAACTCAGTCGATAAAAATCTTTGCACTCCAAAAGTTCCTTCTCTACCTGACCATCATTGCCGGATTTATAGGGTCGGCGTTTTTAACGATCGGTGTCGGCCCTATCCATCTATTCCCTTATCGAATTTTGTTGCCTCTTTTGTGGCTTTTCTTCATCATAGAAATCTTTCTCCAGGGGCGAGTGGCTATCTCACACATCAAGGTTAAGCCCTATCTACAGTTCCTTGGACTTTGGTTAGTGTACGGTGTTTTATCTTTGGCGTGGGCTCTATCAAAGGCCGATGCCATCAGGCATATCGTCTTTCTCTTTATGGCTGTTTCCGTTATCTTTTTCGCGGTCTACTACTTTAACAACAGCAAAGATTTAAAGGGGTTCTACTACCTCTGGCTGCTTGTTTTGGCTGCTTTGATCCCGATAGGACTCTGGGAAAACCTCACCGGAAATCATCTAAGTCTTTCCGGACTTTTTAGGGTATCGCGAGCCGATATAAGATTTATGCCAAGCACGGTATTCAATAATTCCAATGACTTTGCAACTTTCCTAGCGTTAAGCATTCCCTTTATCATTGCCTTGATCAGATATCGCAGGAGCATCTTTACCCGAAGTGTTGGGCTAGTCGTCCTTGGCGCCAGCCTCTATCTGTTGCTTGAGACTTCTTCCCGGGCCAATTACCTTGCTGTAATCTTAGAGTTTACCTTTCTCTTTACTTTCTTATTCAAGTTAAGCACGAAGATTAAAACCGCTATCCTGGGCGGATTGCTCATCTTAGCCCTTGTTATCGCCCTTCCTGGGGTCACACAGCGCCTTGCTGGCACAATCAGCGAAGAGATGGAGTCTATATTCAGTCCCTGGTCACTTACCTACGGCTCCACCGGCGTTCGAATCAACTTGATCAAGAACTCTCTTATTTTTCTCGGGAGGACTGGCGGCTTCGGGGTGGGTGCGGGTAATGCCGAGTATTGGATGGGCAACTTTCCGGTTTACAATACCCGTGGTATAACCAACCCCCATAACTGGTGGGACGAGATATTGGTCGACTACGGGATTTTTATCTTTGCTGGCTATGTTCTGTTTTATCTTGGATTGATCGCCAGATTGTATAAGATCCATCGATATTTAGGCATTGGAGCTGAGAAGATGATTTGCGAAGCGCTTTTGGTAGCACTTGTCGGCTTCTTCCTTGCCAGCATCAGCGCAAGCTCGATCATGACCTTGAGGTTTCAGTGGTTCCTTTTCGCCTTTGCCCTGGCATTCTTGAACTACCAGCGAATAAGGGGAGTAAGGAAGATATTATGAAAGTGTTGGTTGTCTCACATATGTATCCAGCGATGTTCGACTGGTTCCACAATGGAACTTTTGTGCATAGGCAAGTCAAAGAACTGAAAAGACAGGGATGTGAGGTGCGGGTAGTTTCGCCAAAACCGTATATTCCTCCGTTTCTTGCTCCATTAAGGAACAAATGGAAGCAGTTAAGGGTTATCCCCGAGAGGAGGATAGAAGATGGAGTAGAGATACATTATCCGAGATACCTCGCTCTTCCAAGATCCTACTTCATGGAATACTCAGGATACTTCATGTGGTGGGGTATTAGAAAACTTGTAGATGAGATTTATCAGGATTTTAAGTTTGACATCATTCACGCTCATGTTGCGCTTCCTTCTGGCTTTGCAGCGATGAAACTCCGGGAATCGTATCACAAGCCGTTGGTGCTCACCATACACGGGCAGGATTTGAATCAGACGATCTTCAGAAACATAAGGTGTTTAAAGGCGATAAAAAGAGTCTTTGCGTACAGTGATAAGGTCATTACAGTTAGCAACAAGTTGAAAAGGGTTGCGGAGGAAAACGTAGCACATACGGAGAAGATTGCGGTTATCAACAACGGTATCGATCTTGAGGAGGTATTTAAAGGGGAGAGTGAACTCAAGGTCAAATACCAAAATAGGACGATGGTCCTAAGTGTATCTGGTCTACACAGATCAAAAGGGATCGACTTGAATCTGAGAGCCTTAGCGAAGGTAATATCCAAACACAGTGATGTGATATATTTGATCATCGGAGAGGGCCGAGAACGTGGCTCCTTGGAGCAATTAGTCAGCAAACTGGATTTGGAAGCTTATGTAGAGTTCGTAGGAGAAGTGCCGTACCGCAAAGCGATGGAATACATGTCAATTTGCGGTATATTCTCCTTGCCAAGCTGGAAGGAGGGATTTGGGATAGTTTATTTGGAGGCCATGGCTCACGGAAAGCCCGTTATCGGCGTTCGTGGCGAAGGCATTGAAGATGTGATAACTGACGGGGAAACGGGTTTTTTGGTGACACCGAGAGATGTCGACAGTCTAGCAGAGACTTTGAACAGGCTTTTGGCAGACCCGGATTTACGTAGTAGGGCAGGTGCGAGAGCTCAAGAATTAGTGACAGAAAGGTTTACACTGGCAGAGGCCGCAGCCAAAACTATTCGAGTGTACGAAGGGGCTTGCAAGAAGGGAGGTAGGGACAAGGTAGAATGAGAGCATTGGTAACAGATGGATCATATTTGCATACGCTGGGAATCGTTCGATATTTAGATAAAGAGGCTATTGAGGTTTCTGTAATCGGGACAAGTAAATTTGACGTCTCCTTCCACTCAAAATGCTGCAAAAAGGCCATAATAGGTCCTAACCCCATGAACGAAGACTCATATATAAGGTTTCTTAAACAGGTGGTGCAGAACGAATCTTTTGACATACTAATCCCTGTAGGATATCAAACGGCGGAGATAATCGCGGAGAACAAAAATATGTTAGAGCCGTCCGTTAAGATAGAACTGGCAGGCTACGAAAACATCAAGACCGCATTAAGTAAAAGAGAAAGCTATGAATTAGCGGAGAAACTTGGTGTGCCGCATCCTAAGACGGTTTATCCGCAAACGTATGGCGAAGTTGAGGAGATGGCGTGTGATCTTGACTATCCGGCCGTTATTAAAGGCCTCTTTGAATCAGGAAAAACCATGGTTGATTATGCTCTTAGCAAAAAAGATCTTTCGATAAAGTATTATAAAATGTGTCGACAGAACAATCTGAGAGAAGGGACATTGCCAATGATCCAAGAGTATATTGGGAATGATCCATGCACCTATGGCTTTGCGGCGCTATATCAAAAAGGGAGCTGTAAAAGGATTTTTATGCACAAAGAGATCAGATCCTATCCCATTGGAGGTGGCTCAGGAACTCGCTTGTGCAGCTATTATGATAGCAGCCTAAAAGAATATGGTATGCGACTGCTTAATGCACTGGGTTGGCATGGTGTGGCGCTTGTGGAGTTCAAGAGAAGAACAAGTGATGACACTTTTATATTGATGGAGATAAACCCTAAGTTTTGGGCTTCGCTAGATATGGCTCTAAGGGCGGGAGTTAACTTCCCTTATTATCTTTGTCAAATAGCGAGAGGAGACGAATTAGAATATTCAGAGGAGTATAATCGTAATTTGAGATTCCACTTTCCATTCTCCCGGGAACTGGAACACATGCGGGAGAAACCAACCTCGGTACCGCGGGTTATACTAGACACTCTAAATCCTAAGGTTAAATCTAACGTATCGCTGTCTGATTTCAAGCCGAACTTCATCGAGCTCGTGTTCGGACTGGCTTCATTGCTTCCTGCAAGGATTAGGTCTTTGCTAAAGAAGATGATAAAGGTTGGAGAGGATTATGGAGAAAAGGCATGAGATATCCATTGTTTATAGTAACGGACGGTTCGGGGCTCAAATTGAGTATGCTTTCCATGTACTGCTCTCAGCCTTGGGAGTGAAGCATGAAATCACCCCCTTATCGGCGTTGAGCCATGATTATGAGAAGCGAAAAACTCTAGTAATCAGTTATGGTCAGGAGCGGACAGAAATTGCCGCGCAGCATCAAATACATATCTATGAATCGAATCTTTTCAACGACCATTATCTGGGCTATGAATCGATGCCGGAGGTCCCATTATCGCGATTTGATGATCTCCCCATAATCTACCAGGGTACCAACAAGGTCGAAGGGCACGTACGGCGGGAAGAGAATGTGATAGAAACTGACATTGACATCATTGCCTCTTCATTCTTCATGCTCACCCGTTACGAAGAGACCATTCTGGATCAGCGAGATAAATTCAATAGATTTCCAGCAACTGCGAGCTTAGCCTACAAAGAGGGATTCCTCAATAGCCCGATAGTCAACGAGTACATCGAGCTTCTGTGGAACTGGATCGATAGCTTCCAGTTAGGGTTCAAGCGAAAGCCCCTTTGGGGAGGGAAGAAGTTTGCGGTTTGCCTGACGCATGACGTCGATAGGATAAGGAAATTCAAGATTTATCCCCCATTATTAACGATTAAACGTTTGGCAGTAGGACGAAAGGACCTCGGCGGCATTCTTAAAGTTAGCAGTGATTGGGCCCGATGTTTGATGGGCAAGAAGGTAGATCCTTACAATTCCTTTGATTATCTTCTACAATTGGAAGCTAGCCATGGGACCAAGTCTACCTATTTCTTTCTTGCAGGAAGAAGCTGTAGGTATGATGGTGACTATACTATCAAAGATCTGAAAATTGCGAATTTGATAAAAAAGCTGGACAAATTGGAGTTTGAAATAGCGCTACATGCGAGCTTCCAATCCTTCGACAGTGATAAACTGCTTAAGAGGCAAAAAGAAGGGCTTGAAAAATTGATCGGGAAAGAGATAGTCAGTAGCAGGCAGCACTTCCTAAGATGGGAAACGCCGAATACTTGGAGAGTGTTGGAGAATGCCGGGATTCAATATGACGCAACTTTGTGCTTCCCTGAAGCGGAAGGGTTTCGCTGCGGTTTCTGCCTGCCATATAGGGCTTTTGATCTACATGAGAATAGGGTAATGGATATATATGAACTCCCTTTAATAGTAATGGATGGGAGCCTGTATGCATATCAGAACCTTTCAGCCGAAGAAGGCTTACAACGGGTAAAGAAGATGATCGGAACAGTAAAGAATTACGGCGGAGTGTTCACACTCCTATGGCACAATTCCTCTTTTTACGAGCTAGACTACCCCGCATGGCCTCAGATTTATGGGGAAATATTGGATTATATTGATGGACAAGATGCCTTCAGCGGGACTGTAAAGGAAATTTTTGAGCGGTCGGGAGTCGCTTCTACCTCTTAACCGTGGATTTTTCGAGAACAAAGAATTATGGCATTCCCTAAACTCAGATATGGAAGGAAACCAAGCTGGAAAGCAAAATGAGTGAGATGAAAGGTCTGCAAGCAAAAGTCTGTATTATTACCACCGTCCATCCGCCATTCGACACCCGCATCTTCCACAAGCAGGCAAAGACACTGGTGCGGGCAGGATACGATGTAACCCTGATCGCGCAGCACGGCAAGAATGAAGTTGTGGATGGCGTCAAGGTCATCGGGTTACCCACGCCGCGGAACCGCTTTATGCGCATCTTTGGCCTTACTTGGCGAGCGTTTCGGTTAGCACTGCGTCAGCGAGCTGACGTCTATCACGTTCACGATCCCGAGATCTTGCCGTGGGGGTGGCTACTGCAAAAGATTACCCACAAACCTGTAATCTATGATGTGCATGAATATTATGCCGATAGCATCCTTACGAAAGAGTGGGTACCCGCCTTTTTTCGCGGGCCGCTCTCCAAGGTTGTTGATAAAGTGGAAAAGATGATCGCCAAGAGGCTCGCTGGAGTCATAACGGTTAACCGAGATATGGAAGGCCTGTTCAAAGGAGTAAACGAGAACACGATCACAGTTCACAATTATCCTTTCCGTGCCTTTGTGGAAAAGCTTAATGATAAGCTGCAGGCTGATCCCTTTACCGTAATCTATATCGGCGGTGTGAGTAAAGACTGTGGATATCAGGTTATGGTTAACACTATGCAGATTGTGAAGGGCAAAGAGCGAAGGGCAAGCTGCATCATCGTTGGGCCAGTGGATAGGGCGGGGCTACCTGAAGACTTCCTGTCGGAAGAAAAGAGCCTCTTGCAGGAAGGAGGAATAGAATTGGTGAGGAAAGTGCCGTATGAAGAGATTTCCCAGTTCCTTTCAACAGCAACCATCGCATGGCTACCATGGCCTGCAACACCAAACAATGAGAAGGGCACCCCGGTAAAGCTCTTTGAATATATGGCTGCAAGACTCCCGATTGTGGCATCCGATATGGGCTTTATAAAGGAGATCATCGAGGGAAACAGGTGCGGCTTGCTCGCTGAACCTGGGAATCCCGAAGCTCATGCTGAATCTATTCTTTATCTCTTTGAACATCCTGAGGAACGGCGAAGAATGGGCGAGAACGGCCGACGGGCGGTGCAGGAGAAATATAACTGGGAGAACGAGGGAAAGAAGCTCTTGGCGCTCTACGAGGAGTTGCTTAACAGAGCCCAGTGACTTTTAGACCGAGATCTGGTCCCTCCCTAAGGGCACGAGCTTGACATTACGTACAAAATAGACTACTTTGTACACATAGGAGGTGAGAAGATGCGCCAAAGGATCCAGGTCAGTGAAGCTCGGACGCGGCTGTCACGCCTGCTCAAGCAGCTTCAAGAGAACCCCGATACCATCTTTGAGATCACCGTAAACGCCATGGTATTGGGCGAACTGCGTGCTCCAGAGGCCGCGCAGTTCCGGGTTAAGCCCGGCAAAGCTCTCCTGGAAGCCATGGAAGCTATGGGGCAACCAGAGGTCCCTGTCCAAAAGAGGAGTTCGGTGGCTAGAGAGCACGATCGCTACCTTTACCGTAAGGAGTGTTAATGGAGGGGATTAAACGCCTTTTTAGTGATACTTCTTTCTTCTACGCCGTACTGGACAAACATGATAGAGA
>Ga0114920_10000169_pt1 | contig 28589 bp, 28 predicted proteins | sample ChitaG_FD_88683 | JGI IMG/M metagenome (GOLD analysis project Ga0114920, IMG submission 88683) | Deep subsurface microbial communities from South Pacific Ocean to uncover new lineages of life (NeLLi) - Chile_00310 metaG | ecosystem: Environmental > Aquatic > Marine > Oceanic > Sediment ...
ACACATAGCGACGAGGAACCCACCACGCTGGCCGAGTACGTCGAACGCATGAAGGACGGTCAAGAGCAGATCTTCTTCGCCACCGGCCAGACGAGGGAGCAACTTCTGAAATCGCCGCACCTGGAGGCGTTCAAGTCAAAGGGCTACGAAGTGCTGTTGCTCACCGACCCGGTCGACGAGGTCTGGGTCGAAACGGTGACCGAGTTCGACGGCCACCGGCTGCAGTCGGTGGCCAAGGGCGAGGTGGACCTTGACTCCGAAGAAGACAAGACAGCCCATGAAGCCGAGCGCGAGGAGCAGGAAAAGGACTTCGCTGACCTGTTGGCTTGGCTGAAGGAGACTTTGAGCGATCACGTAACACAAGTGCGCCTGTCCAACCGGCTGACCGAGTCGCCGGCCTGCCTGATCACCGAAGCCTTCGGGATGACACCAGCACTGGCGCGCATGTACCAGGCCTCTGGACAGGTGGTTCCCGGTGCGAAGCGGATTCTGGAACTCAATCCGAAGCATGCTCTTGTCGCCGCCTTACAGCAGGGACACAAAACCCGAGCTGACGATTCATCACTCGCCGAAACTGCCGAATTGCTTTACGGCACAGCGCTTCTTGCCGAAGGTGGCGCACTCGACGACCCGGCCAGGTTCGCCGGGATGCTAGCGGACCGCCTGGCTCAGACGGTGTAGGGCACTGCCCCCGCGCGCCTTCACCCCCACACTGGCGGCACCATCTCACAGGGCACCTCGCGGGGGCCGCGCGCGGGGTCATCGCTGCCGTCAAGAGCGTTGAGGACCATGGTCGCAGCGCGGCGCGAACCCGCGATGGCCAGGTGGTCGCTGAAGTCCTCGGCGCACGTGTCCTGCACGACGACGTTGATCACGTCGTCGCCGGGTCCGCCTGGTACCTGCCCGCTGACATAGGGGCGGACGAACTCGTCGTAACGAGTCGATATGTTCACATAGCGGACGCCCGCGACATATGGGCTGCCTTCGACAGTGGCCGGTCCCACTCGGTAGCGCCAGGCAGCGTGCCGCCCGGGTCGAGGATTTCAGGCGGCACACCGGCAAAAAAGTCGAAGCTGACCTTGGAGCCGCCGCCTGTATGAAACGACTCCACTTCAATGCCGGCTCCGCGCATCGCGGCTACTGCCGGCCGTTCAATCTGCTCCCCGGCCTTCACTCCAGCCGCAAGTACAGCATCCCCGAGGTAGAGCCCCGTCCGGACGGAGTCGCTAGCGGCCAGCGACCCGATCCGCAACGGGAATCGCGCCGCATCGGTCAGGATCTTGGCGGCTCCAGCTGCAACGGCCATAGTCGCCGACGCTACCGGATGCGCAGGCGCACACCCACCAATCTGCTGCAGCAGCCCACCGCCACCACCCGGGTACGGATGATGACCTCGCCGTCGTCAGGCGCGGGTGGTCTCAGCATGGGCGGGTGTCACGAGCGTGAGGGCGCCGTCGTAGCGGCGGTACAGCAGATTGCGGCGCGCACTGTTGGGATCGGTAAAAAACAAGAACGGCAGGCCGTGGCGGTTGACGCGGTCGGCGCCGCGGCGCGGGGTGAGGATCAGGGTGCGGTGCGGGTTGACGGTGATTGCGGCGCCCGCCGTTTGCGCGGGTGGGTGCACCCGGTGCTGACGGGCCAGCCGCAGGCCCGCCGGGCCGGCCCGGTACACGATTGCTTCCTCGCCGGTGGTGGTGTCGGTAAAGATGTGCACGTCGTAGTCCATGGCGTCCATTACGGCACCGGCCTGACACGGGGTGGCTTGCCGGAGCCGAATGTTTTTGTGGCGGGCGATCCCTGACTCACTGATATATGTGAGCGGCGGGCGTTGCGGATCTGGCCATGGCCACGATTCCCACCGGTCCGACAGCCGAGCGACCTGGCGGTCTAACCGCGCGGCCGCGATCGCAAGCGCTTCATAGACTCCCGCGATCACCTGGATGCGGGCCGGTGCACCACACACCCGGAGATTCACCTGCACAAGCATCGACCCGCGGGCACATTCTCCAGTGGCTAACCGCACCCGCGCGCCCGCAACGCTCCGATAGCGGGCCACTACCCGGCCAAGCACCTCCGCGGCTTCGGCGGCTTCGGCTTCCGCCACCGCGCCACGGGCGATGACATCGACTTCCGGCACGGCAGGAGATCGGACCGCTCGCGCCAAAGGCAGCACCACCACAGCAGCATGGCGGTCGGATTGCATACGACTCCCCCCAAAGTTAGGGACTTCAGTATCGCCGCGCGGCCGTCATACAGATTAGGGGCTAAGGTCCCAAGAATCTCTGGCCGTCCCCGACCGAAGGTCACGTCGGGCGTGACCACCCCAGACGCCTTCTTTGCCGACGATCGTGGATCAGCGGGTTGGCGGCCGAGGCCCCGAAGCTGGCTTCGGTCCGCGGTCGAACGACGTCACGAGCCAGTTGTCACCGCGTGTCTGATTTGTACGTTACTGGACTGTACAGATATATTATGTGCAACCAACAGGTACAGACAACTGGGAGGGGTCATGTCCCAAGGATTGACCGATACACAGCTGCTGCGCGAGCTTGAGCCCGTCGCTGAGCGTCTTCTTAATCGCCACCTCTCGATGTTCAAGGAATGGAATCCGCACGACTACATTCCGTGGTCGGACGGCAAGAACTACTACGCCCTGGGCGGGCAGGAGTGGGAGCCCGGGCAGAGCCAGCTTTCCGATGTCGCAAAGGTGGCGATGGTGCAGAACCTGCTGACCGAGGACAACCTGCCGTCCTACCACCGCGAGATCGCGATGAACTTCAGCATGGACGGCGCCTGGGGACATTGGGTCAACCGGTGGACCGCCGAGGAAAACCGACACGGCATAGCGCTGCGCGACTACCTGGTGGTGACCCGCGCGGTCGATCCGGTCGAGTTGGAGAAGCTCCGCGTCGAGCAAATGAGCAGGGGCTTCAGCCCGGGGCAGAACGATCAGGGCGACTTCTTCGCCGACAGCCTGTTCGACTCTGTGGTCTACGTGTCGTTCCAGGAACTGGCCACCCGCATCTCGCACCGCAACACCGGCAAAGCCTGCGACGAGACGATCGCCGACCAGCTGCTGGCCAGGGTGTCGGCCGACGAGAACCTACATATGATCTTCTACCGAGACGTCAGCGCAGCCGGTCTAGACATCGCGCCCAACCAGGCGATGAAGTCGGTGCACAAGGTACTACGCAACTTCCGGATGCCCGGTACCACTGTGCCCGAGTTCCGACGCAAGGCCGTGATCATCGCTGTCGGCGGCGTGTACGACCCGCGAATCCATCTCAATGAGGTCGTCATGCCGGTGCTGAAGAAATGGCGGATCTTCGAGCGCGAAGATTTCACCGGCGAGGCAGCATGGATGCGCGACGATCTCGGGCTGCTGATCGAGGAACTCCAGGAAGCCGGCGAAAAGTTCGATGTGTCCAAGCAGCGCTACCTCGAACGGGAGGCCCGCAAAGCCGAGCGAATCACCGCCAGCAAAGTACTCACCACCAAAGGGACGCTAACGGTCAGCGGGCGGTAACCGCGTTGCCTATCGGCCGAAACTCCCCTCGCAGGGAGCGCCCAAGATCGGCATGCGACGAGAATGGCCGCACCGCTACCGCCACGCTCAAGAGACCGAGACGTGAATGTGGTCGAAGTGAGCGCTGACCCGCCACATCGTGTAGGTAACACCGAACCGTCCTGCCTGACTTAGAACATCGGCGTTGATGGCATCTCCTAGAGCCATGTTTGAGCCGATCATGATGTCGATGGCGCGGCCGCTCGGATGATCGGGCAGGTAGTCGGCGCGCACGCCACCAATGGATTGGACACCGGGGTAGGTGGCGATGATGTATGCCGTGAGGGCCCTTGCGTTGGGGACCAGGCCGCGCATTCCGACCGTGGGGATGGCCGCCCCTGGGCCCAACAGGGCCTGCATTGCGGGGGAAAGCGCGGCGTAGCTCGCCTTGACCACCGCGACCTGCGTCTGCAGCTCAGACTGTTGCCTCCCTAGCTCTGCACGTACGGCCGAGGCCGCGTCTGCGGCCGCCCTGGCGTCAGCCGCAGACATGGCCGAGGCCGCCTCGATGGTCTGCGCCTCCTGCTCGACTTCTCGGAAGCTCTGCAGCTGCTCGGACATCGTGGTGACCATCACGCGCTCGATGGCCAGCTTGTCGATGAACCTCTGCGGCGACGTGGCGGTCAGGATCACCGAGAAGCCACCCGCGCCCCCGCCCATGTAGTCCGCGGCAGCTAGTTTGTCGACGGCGGCCTGACGGATCGCAAGCTGGGCCTTGGCAGCGTCGAACGCTGCCAGATCGCCGGCGTGCTTATCGTCTGCCTCACGTTGCAGCTGCAGCTTCTTGTCGAGGTCCAGCTGAGCCCCTTGCGCGCTCTCGAGTAGTTGTTCGGCCTGCCGCGACAATTCGTTGAAACTGGCCACGTTGTCTTGGGCCGGGTCAGCGTAGGCGACGCCACCCCACACCACGCTGAGGGCCGTGAGTCCGACCATCGCTGCGACCACCGGCTTGTAGACGGCGGATTTCGACACAAAAAGGGGGTGAAACTTCAAGAATACGTATCCTTTGACTAGGGGCGACGTCTGCGTCGCACTGCCTGTCCATGAGCCTCGGCCTTCGTGAAGGGTACGAAAACGGCGTCGGCTTTGTCCAACCAAGGGGCTAATCCCGTGCTGTTCGTGGGCTAAACCATGACAACAGCACCACCGGCCACACCGTTTGCGCTCCACGCTAGGCCAGGCGAATGGCCCCCGGGCGCTTGACCGGTCCAACGACACGGGCTGCTGCTTCGACAGCAGCGCCGCGGCGGCTGGCGATGACGCTCGCGTCTGTCGTCACCGCACCCGTATCGGGCCAGTACGCCCACCCCAGGCCGATCGCGAACAGCAGGACCAGGAGCTGCTGCGGGTCCCAGGCCGGATCGACATGCCCCTGTGCCTGCGCGCGTTCTAGAGAAGCGATTGCCCGGTCAAGTACGCCCTGGCCGTTGACCTTCGGTTCATGGAGCGGAAAACCTTCCAATTTCGCCCAGGTAATCATCCGTAGGTGCTCGGGCCGGCCTTGGGCCACATCGAACATGTCACCGGCGAATTCGGGTACCGCATCAGGACACAGCTCGACGGCCCGGAAGAATGCCGCACCATCGGCGGCGACCACGTCCCGAAAGAGAGTCTCTTTATCGCCGAAATGCGCGTACAGGCGCTCCTTACTGGCATGGGCGGCTCGGGCTATGCGGTCGATACGCCCTCCGGCCAGGCCATACTGTGCGAACTCGGCGCGGGCCGCGGCAAGGATCTCGTCCCGGAGCTCTGTGGTCGTTCTCACAAAACGATCATAACAAACGAACTCGTTCGTCTGTTAGAGTGGGCGAAGGAACCGAACAGAAAATCGGAGAGGGAGAACCACCATGGGTGCGGCGGATGTAGTCGACCAGGCGATCGCCACGCTGCCGAGGGGTGGCCCTGAGGCGTCCTGGCTGGATCGGCGACTCCAGACTGATGCGTTGGAGTACCTCGACCGCGACGATGTGCCCGATCAGGTCAAGCAGAAAGTCATCGCACTACTCGACCGGGTGGGCACCCTCGTCAACCAGCTGGCCAGTGACCTCGCCGACGTCCTTACCGCGCTCAATGTCCGCGGCCCGTTGACCGTTGTCGGTCATTCGATGGGCGGAATGACGGCGCTGGCCTACCTCGCTCGTCCGAGTGCCGATCGTCCAGTTGACCCCCAGGGCCTGGTCCTGGTCGCCACCGCCGCAGGCAAACTCGCACAACGAGGTCTGGGTCGGCTCTTGACTACTCGCGGCAGCGGCGCGCTGCTCACGCTTGTCAACCACATCCCCAAGAAGGCCCTCAATGCGCTGGCCGGGCCGGTGTGCTCGACGCTGAGCAAGATCTGGCCCGCGCAGCGCGCCACGTTGGCCGCCGTCGCACGCACGGCGGCCCGCACGCCCATACCCACAGCGGTCGGATTCCTGCCCGCGCTGAGCAGCTATGACCAGTACCGGACCCTTGGCGACATTCGCGCGAAAACGGTCGTCGTCAGCGGCGGCACCGACTCCCTCACGCCAGCATCGCATTCGCGTGACCTTGCGGGCGCTATCCCCGGGGCAGCGCACGTGCACCTCCCCCACGCCCTGCCCCGTGAGGCGCCGGACATCATCAACGACGCCATCCGGCAGGCGATGCTCCCCGCTGAAGCCGAGCGATTCACCGGCTGCGGCCCCGACGTCGCCTCCAGCGCAGGCTACCGGCGGATGCCATCCGGTGCCGCCGCTGACGTGTTTCCTTTCGTGAAAGGGGCGAAGACTGGGACGATGGCCAGGACGGGGACGATGGCCCAAAACAGAGACTTCGACGGCGACCGCTGACGCAGTCGGGTCGGCTGGAAAGAGAGATCGGCAGGATGGAGCGTATCGGACGCGAAGCTGGGCGGCGCCAATGAGTACGACCAACATCGGCGCACAGCCGTTCTGGCGGCGGATCCTTCCGTCGGCGACGCGGACCCGAATCATGGGCTGGGTGCTTCTGCTTGTGATGGCCGCGCTGGGCATCGTCATATTCGTGACGTGGCGGTTATTCGTGTCGATCACCGACGAACGAATGGATGCGGCGTTGCGATTGGAGGTCGAGGAGTTCACGCAGGTGACGGCATCGGGGGTCAACCCGCTTACCGGCCAACCGTTCGCCAGCGTCGAAGAGGTAATCAGCGTGGCGATCGCAAACAACATCGTGCGGCCCAACGAGGAGTTCCTCGGGTATGTCGACGGCAAGTTCTACACCCAAGTCAGGCAGCAACCGGAAACCCCGGAAGCGCTCGCAAAGGACAAAGCGTTCGGTGATCTCGTGAGCTCGGTCGCCGAGCCTACGGAGGGCCGCTACCACCAGCCCGAGGTCGGCGAGGTCCGCTACCTGGCGATCCCGGTCACCTTGGATGGTGACCCCTCCCGGGGCGTCATCGTGGCCGCCTTCCTGGGCGACGCGGAACGCGCCGCCTCGGACGGGGCCGCAAAGCTGATGCTGGTGGTCGGGGCGGCCACGATGATGGGCGCGACCGCGGCGGCGTGGCTGGTGGCCGGCCGGATCTTACGACCACTGCACGATGTCGCCGAGACAGCCCGCAGCATCACTGACTCCGACTTCTCCAAGCGCATACCTACCCGCGCCAACAGCAAGGGTGATGAGCTCGACGACCTGGTCCGCACGGTCAATGGCATGCTCGACCGGGTGGAATCCGGGGTGTCGGCGCAGCGCCGGTTCATCGACGACGCCGCACATGAACTGCGCACACCGATCACCATCGTGCGCGGCCACCTCGAGGTGCTCGACCCCAACGATCCTGCCGACGTCGATGCGACGGTCGCACTCGTAGACGACGAGTTGGAGCGGATGAACCGGATGGTGTCGGATCTGCTGCTGCTGGCCCGTTCTGAGCACCCGTCCTTTCTGAAAACCCGGGCCGTCGACATCGGCGCCCTCACCCGCGACGTGTTCGAGAAAGTGACGCAACTCGGTGAGCGCGACTTCACCTTGGAGGCGGTCGCCGAGGTGACCGCCGTCGTTGATCCGCAACGGATCACCCAAGCCCTGGTTGCTCTGACAGACAACGCGTGCCTGTATACCGAGGCCGGCCAAAGGATCGACATCGGGTCCGAGATTGTGGGCGGATGGCTGCGGTTCAAGGTGGCTGACTCCGGACCCGGAGTCAGCGAGGCTGACCGGACGCGTATCTTCGAGCGTTTCGCCCGGGGCAGTGCAGGCGGTCAACGCTCCGACGGGGCCGGGCTGGGACTGAGCATCGTGCAAGTCATCGCTGTTGCGCACGGCGGCCACGTGGATGTCGACAGTATCCCCGGCCGCGGTGCTACGTTCACAGTCGTCGTTCCCGTCCGAGGAGGATAGTCATGGCACGCATCCTGGTCGCCGAAGACGAGCCGCGGATCTCGGCGTTCATCGATAAAGGACTGTCTGCCAACGGATTCGCGGTCAACGTCGTTGCCGACGGGCCATCGGCTTACGACTACGCGATTACAGGCGGTTTCGACCTCATGATCCTCGACATCGGGCTGCCCGGCATGGACGGCTTCGCCGTGCTGCGAAAGCTGCGCGCAGAGCGGAACCTCATTCCGGTCATCGTCCTCACGGCGCGCGACAGCGTCCAGGACACGGTTGCAGGCCTGGAAGGAGGCGCCGACGACTACATGCCGAAGCCGTTTCGTTTCGACGAGCTACTGGCGCGAGTGCGGCTGCGGTTGACCAACGAGCGCACCGCCGAGCTCACCGTATTGTCCTGCGGCGGTCTATATCTGGACTTGCGGACGCGACGCGCCAGGATCGGCGACCAGACGGTCGACTTGTCGACGCGCGAGTTCGCGCTCACTGAGACGTTCCTTCGGCATCCAGGTCAGGTACTCTCCCGCGAGCAGCTGCTCAGCCACGTCTGGGGTTATGACTTCGATCCCGGCTCCAACATCGTCGACGTCTACTTGCGGTATCTGCGGCGCAAACTGGGCGCCGACCGTTTTACGACAGTGCGGGGCATGGGGTACCGGCTCGAAGAGGTGCCGTGAGAAGTATCTACGGCTGCCATCACTTGAAAACCCGCGATGGGGTGGGCTGAACACCGTCCGCACACCACAATTGGGTAGACCCGCAGCCTAGGCGGCAAACCATTGGACGCACCCATCGTATTGGTTCATGGGACCAATGCCGGTCCCTGGACGATGGCGAATTTCGAGCGGCACTTTGCTGAACTCGGCTGGCGATGCATCAGCCCTGCCTACCGCCATCACGACAAACCGCTGACCGACGAAAGCTCGGGCCTGCTCAGCGGAATCAGCATCGCGGACTACGTCGACGATATCGCCGCGGCTATTGCGACGTTGGATACCACGCCGGTCATCGTCGGGCATTCTCTTGGAGGCGTGATCGCCCAGAAGCTCGCCGCCCAGGGGCTCGCCCGCGCGATCGTGTTGCTCAGCGGCAGCATCAATTGGGGCGTTCTGCCGACAACCGACGAAGAGCGCGCATTGGCCAAGGCATTGATGTCTGCCGGCCCGTTTTGGGAAACCACACTTCTGCCGGATTTCGACACGATGTCCAAATTTGGGCTCAACATGCTCGAGGAGGCGGAGCAACGACGCGTCTTCGACCGCCTGGGACCAGAGTCGGGCCGCGCCATGTTCGAGCTGTTCTTCTGGATCTTCGACGAGAACCAGACAACGAGAATCGACTATCAGAACGTCACCTGCCCCGTGCTGATGGTGTCGGGATCTGAAGACTTGGCAATCCCCCCGTCGACGTCGCGGGTCATCGCACAGCGGCACGGTTCATCAGCGACGTTCCACGAGGCCAAGGGTTTCGGACACTATTTGACCCTCGAGCCAGGCTGGCGCCAGATCGCCGATCTGTGCGCACGCTGGTTGACCGATACGCTGAGGTGAGCGCCGGACGCGCCGATCTCGAAGATGTCCTGAAAGTATTGTCCTGCAATAGGATTGCGCACCGCAGTCATTGTGCCGACGATGCCGTCAGGGTGATCCCTGACCACTTTGGGTGTCTTGTGGGCGAGGGGTAGCGAGTGGCTCGAAGATTTCGTCTGTGAATGAGCCAGGTGCGCCGATGACCACCAGGCGCGCGCCGGGGATCCCCACGGACGGGTCCACTCGCGTGAGCCGCTTGCGCGTCCCCACCACCTGCACGAGCCGCACCGAGGAACTATCACCGGCGAGCCGAACGAGCCCCTTGGCGCGCAGGACGCCGCATGGGAGGTGGGCAAGCCAGTGCCCGAAGACCCCGGCATCGATCGGATTGTCGGATTGGAAGCTTGCGGTGTCGAGTTCAGTGTGACCGTAGTCGTTGGTGTGTGGGGGTGCTGTGTGCCGGTGCGGGTCAAGCGGACCGAGCAGCACCGGCAGTGGTGCGGCGCCATAGGCGGTCTCCAACACCGGGACATCAGGTGCTTCGGTGGCCAGTAGCGTCCGTGCTACGTCCACTTCGGTGGTTGTGGCTTCATCAACTTTGTTGAGCACGAGCAGATCGGCGCTGGCAATTTGTTCGCGGACAGTGTCTCCGACGTAGCGGTCGCGGGCTCGTTGGGTGATGTCGACGGCATCGACGACCACCAGGATGCCGTCCAGGCGGAGTCCGGGCCCGCCGACTCCGCCGAGGAGTCCACGCGGTAGTGACACACCGCTCGCCTCCACGAGGATCTGGTCTGGGCGGCTTCCCAGTGTGCGCAGGGCGGCGAGTCCTTCGGTCAGGCCGCCACCAAGGCTGCAGCAGATGCAACCGTTGCGGAGGCTGATCGTCGCGGCGTCGGCCGACTCGATCACCGCTGCGTCGATGTCGAGTTCGCCGAAGTCGTTGACCAGCACCGCGATTCTGCGGCCAACAGATTCGCGCAACACGTGGTTGACCAGTGTTGTCTTGCCTGATCCCAGGGCACCGGCAATCACCGTTACCGGGATCGGCTCGCTCATCAACGCCCCAGCTATCTGTTTGCCGGCGCGGGCCGTGGCACGCCGCCGACGACGGTTCCCCAGATCTCGATATTGCGCAACTCCGTGGGGTCCACGGCGAGCGGATCCTCCTCAAGTACGGCGAAATCGGCGAACTTGCCCGGCTCTATGGAGCCGATCTCAGCATCCCACTTGTGTTGGTAGGCGCCTCCGATCGTGACGGCGTGCAACGCCTCGCGCACGCTGATCTTCTCGAATTCACCGAGGACCTTCCCTGTTGCCGACGTGCGGTTGACCGCACACCAGGCCGAATGCAGACCGCCCAGCGGGGTGATCGGGGCGTCGGTGTGCAACGACAGTGGAACACCCTCGCGCAGTGCGGTCGCTGCGGCCTCCATCCCGTCGGCGCGATCGGGTCCCACGACCATCGCGGCGTGCTGGTCACCCCAGTAGTAGATGTGGTTAGAGAAAACGTTCACACACATGCCGAGAGCCCGCATGCGCCGGTACTGATCGGGAGTAGAGAACTGCGAGTGCTGAACGGTGTGGCGATGGTCGAACCGCGGCGCCACGGTCAGCGCGTATTCGATCGCGTCGAGGAACGCATCGACGGCAAGCGAGCCGTTACAGTGGCAATGAATGATCAGGCCCTCGCGGTGAAAATCTGCGACGATCTTGGGTAGCTCGTGCGGGTCGACGTTCCAGATCCCTTGCGGCGCCCCATTGAAATAGCCCGGGAAACGAAAGCAGGCGGTAAACCCTTGCGGTGAGCCGTCGATGACGAGCTTGACCCCAGGGAAGCGCAGCTTGTCGGTCTGCTGTGAGGCCAGTCGCGCCGCGTACTTTGCCGCTTCGGCCGAGTCGGCAGGCCCGCCCAAGGCGGTACACGCCAGAATCGATACCCGCGCGGGGAAGCCCCGGTCGTTGACCACCTTCGACCATCGTTCCGGCATTCCCGGTGAGTAGATATTCGCCGAGGCCAGCTCGCCGAGAGACGTCACGCCCGCGTTGCGGGCCTCTGCGGCCCACGTTTTGATCGCCAACTCGTCATTCGCGGCAGCCAAGAACGCGCCCATGATGCTTGGGGCACAACCCATCGCAGCCATCTCTTGAAGCACCCCGGTGGGCCTGCCGTCGAGGTCTTTGACAACACCGTCGACATCGGTATCTGGGCCGATCCCCTCACGCTTCATCGCCGCAGAATTCACCACAGCGACATGCCCGCTGGCATGTTGGACGAAAATAGGCCGCTCAGTCGAGGCCCGGTCGAGGTCCTCGGCGGTCAACTCAACATCTTCAGGGAAATAGATCGGGTCCAAGCCCCATCCGATCAACGGCTCGGTCGGGTCAGCCAGTGCCTGCGAGGCCTCTTTCAGCCGGGCGATGACGGCGTCTTTGCTGCGCAGGCCAGCCTGCACCGTGCCGTCAGGCGCACGACGTTCGAACCACCCAAGATAAGGCCAGCGCCACATCGCCCCGGCATGAACATGCGCGTGGGCCTCAACCATGCCCGGCATCAGCACCTTGCCCTCAAATGTCCCGTCGACCGTGTACTCACCCCAGCCGGCCAATTCCTCAACTGTGCCCACACCGACGACCCGTCCCTCGCGCACGGCGACCGCCTCGACGCTCGGACGATACGGATACATGGTCTCTATCCGCTTGGCCGTGAAAATGGTCAGGTTGGTGGGCATTAAGTTGCTCCTCTTTTGTTCACTAGAACCGCTTCTCTGGAACTCAGTCAGCTTCGTTCGATGTTCCGTGCGTCGCGCCACGATGCCGCGCCGTACGGATCCCGCGAGTGAAACGCTCAACGGTCCCACCGGCGTCCATCACGAACAACGTGGCAAATCCCATCAGCGCGATGAGCAAGGCAGACACCGCCATGGTGGTATCGAACCCTTGGGTGTAGGCCTTCTCTGCCGCCTCTACCGCTGCTTTCCCGAGGGCAGTAGTGGGTTCAACCGGGTGTTGGGCAAAGTGGCGCACGTCATCGATGCCCGCCGCGACTTGCAACGGGGAGACAATCTGGGCTTTCTGAAGATCCCCGGCAAAACGCGCGTGGCCGAAAATCTGCACGAACACCACGCTCAAAGCCAGGCCCGCCCCATAACCGATCTGCCCAACGGTGGTGCGAAACGACGTCACCGAACCAAGGTCTTTGACCGGGGCCTCGGAGACGAACATCGCAGCCTGGGGAACTGAGATCAAGGCCAGGCCGACACCGACGACGGCCGCCCCGGGCACGATGACCCATGCAGGCCACACGTGTCTGGTGAGGACCATCATCAGCAGCCCGAATACACAGCACGCAAAGCCCAGCCCGAGGATCCGGCGCAGCCGGTCGCCGTAGCTGTCGAGGTAATTACCAACCGCGACCGAGGCCGCCAGCAGAACGAGCAGCATCGGCAGCTGCAGCACCGTCACCTCCAACGGCGAACTCCCCTTGGTGAATTGCCATAAATTACTTGTCGAGAGCTGTACAACAGCCTGAGCGAAGTTCCACGCAACACCGGCCAACACCGCAGCCACAAACAGACCACTGGTGAACAGCTTGATCGGGAACGCCGGAAACCTACTCCGCACCTCGACAATGCCGAAAAGCACGAAGCCGATGACGCCCGCAGCCACCGGGCCGTAAAAGGCCGGCGAGGTGAGTGAGGCTGCAGCCTGGCTCAGGCCATACAGCAGCGATACCGTTGCAGCCCCGATAAGTACCAGCCCGGCGTAGTCGACCGGGCCATCGCCAGACCGGGGCATGACGGGCAGGACACGCGGAACGAAAACGACGAACACCAAACCCAACACGGGCACCAGCAGCATCGCGACCCGCCACGACGCTTCGGCAATCGCACCGCCGACCGGCGACACCACGATGAGCAGCCCGATCATGACCGCACTCCACAAACCCAGCGCCGCACTCGCCTTCGTTACGGGCGTCACAAAACGGACGTAGGCAAACGTTGCTGCCAACGCAGCGCCCAGGCCGATGCCGGCAATAGCCCGTCCAGTCAGATAGACCCCGGTGACCGGTGCGACCGCGACGATCACATCACCCACGACGGCCAGCAGGATGGCGCCAACCAACACCCGGCGGCGCCCAAGCCGATCCGCCGTCACACCAGCGGCCAGCACCGTCGCGGCTAGTGCCAACGTCGAAACACACGCACCCAGCGCCCGCTGCGCGGCGGTAAACCCCAGCGCCTTACCCGCCTCGACGATGGCCGTGTTAGCCACCGCTGGATCGAGCAGCTGCAATCCAGCGATCAGACCGAGCAGATAGATCGGGCCCTTCGGCACGGTCGCACCGTCGTCGAGTCGGGCTGACCCAGCCTCGTCGCTAGTCATCTCGCCTCAATCGTTTCTGATCAATCTCATGGCTAGCTCGCTCATCTGCTCCTGATTCTAGGTGTCGGCTGTCTTGCCCCGTGACCGAACTCCCGGATGGGCGCCCTTCACCTGCGCCGCAAGTTCATGACGCCTGGGTCCTGCGCTGATCCGACCGTATGAACTGAGCGAGCAAGGCAGTTCCGGTAAAAGATGCGGCGATGGTTACGTTTGGGTCGCCCATTCCGAGCACGTTGTGGCGGAGGGATATTCGGACATATCGGCCCTAGACGGCGAGCTAGCCGGGACCCCGTTTCTGGCCCGCAACCCGATTTGCGCGCCGCGGTGGGGCACCAATGTAAGGCGCTTGAGGCCTCTGAACTGCTGTTTCCTGTGTCGGGCTGACAGGATTTGCCCCCCTCCCATGTTGAACCCGACTCAGTCACCACAATGCTTGTCGGTTCAATTGTGTCGCTGTCGCTGAGCTGCAGGGGCGGTAGTAAGCGCTGCCGTGCTGGCTGGCGCGCGCCTAGCCGGTCCGCTCTGGTTGCTGCTTCTGATAGAAATAGTTCGCTTAGAACGGTGGTGGCGATGGACGACGTTGTGTCGGCGATGCTGCGGAGGCTCGACGCCGAGTTTCCGGTGGTCCAGCAGATGACGGCCGTCGAGGCGCGCGCGGCCGTAGCCGCACGACGACAGCCGGAGCTGAACCCCGATGACGTCGACGAGATCATCGATCACGAGATCTATGGTCCTGGCGGGCGGATCTCCGTGCGGATCTATCGGCCACACCGCTGCGGCGGCGCTGCGGTCGTGTTTTACCACGGCGGCGGATTCGTGTTCTGCGACATCGACAGTCACGACGGGTTCTGCCGGGCGCTGGCCAGGCACACGTCAGTCGTCGTGTTGTCCATCGGCTACCGGCTCGCCCCCGAGCATCCGGCACCTGCGGCCGCTGAGGATGCGTTCACCGCGTTTCGATGGGCGGTCGAGCACGCGGTGGAACTGGACATCGATCCTAGACGGGTCGCCGTCGCAGGCGACAGCGCAGGCGGCAATCTTGCTGCCGTGACAGCGATACAGTGCCGCAGCCGGGGCGGTCCGATGCCGGCGGCTCAGGTGCTGCTGTATCCGGTGATCGACCCAGCGTTCGACACCGAGAGCTACCACTCCCGCGCTACCGGCTACTTCAACACCCGCGCGGCCATGCAATGGTATTGGCATCAATACCTCGGCGGGAGTGCACTTCCCGAGCCGCCTTGGCTGGTGGCCCCCGCGCGTGCCAAATCGCACATCGGGCTGCCCCCGGCGCTGGTGGTGACAGCTGAACTTGATCCGCTGCACAGCGAGGGCGTGGCCTATGCGCGCCGGCTCCGTGCCGCCGGAGTCCCGGTGGTGCACCGCGACTTTCCCAGTCTGTTCCACGGGTTTCTCACGATGATGCCGTTCGCCCCGGGCGCTTCAGCCAGAGAGCTCCTGTGGACCGATCTGCGCGAGCTGCTGACCGCGGCCCCGCTCATCACAAGGCAGGAGCGATGACCGGCCCGGCACCGGCCTACGACGCGATCGTGGTGGGCGCGGGATTCGCCGGCCTCTACGCTGTGCATCGGCTGGCGAGCGCCGGTATGAGGGTGCTCGGCCTGGAGGCTGCTCAGGGCATCGGCGGCACCTGGTACTGGAACAGGTACCCCGGTGCTCGTTGTGACGTCGAAAGCGTGGATTACTCGTACTCGTTCGACGAGGAACTGCAGGACAGCTGGGTCTGGAGTGAACGATTCGCCGCGCAGCCGGAGATCCTCGCCTACCTCGAACATGTCGCCGACCGCTTCGATCTGCGGCGCCACTACGAGTTTGGCACTGAAGTCGTTGGGGCGCAGTTTGAGTCGCGCAATGCCGCGTGGTGGGTGCGCACCGCCGCGGGAGCTTCGTACCGCGGTCGCTTCCTGCTGTGCGCGACAGGGTGCCTGTCAGCCATCAACCGCCCCGACATTCCCGGGGTCGACGACTTCGCCGGTGAGGTCTACTACACCGCGAACTGGCCGCACGACGAACCGGACTTCCGCGGTAAGCATGTCGGCCTCATCGGCACCGGTTCATCAGGCATCCAGGCCGTCCCGATCATCGCCGCGCAGGCCGAATCGCTGACCGTGTTTCAGCGCTCCCCCAACTACAGCGTCCCAGTGCCCAATCACCCCTGGAGCGAGGAGGACGTCCAACGGATCCGGCGCGAGTATCCGGAGCGCCGCCGCAAGGCCGCCTACGCTCCCGCAGGTACCCCCCACACCAGCAATGCCAAGCCAGCAGCCGAAACAGATCCGCGGGAGCGGATTGAGGCCTTGTGGGAACGATGGACCCAGGGCGGGGTGCTGTTCAGCAAGACGTTCCCCGACCAGTTGACAGACCTCGCCACGAACGACGTCGCGCGCCGATTTGCCGAATCGAGGATCCGCGACATCGTCAACGATCCGCCCATCGCCGAAGACCTGATCCCCACCGATCACCCGATCGGCACCAAGCGAATCTGTACCGACGCCGGCTACTACGAGACGTTCAACCGCGAGAACACCAGGCTGGTCAACCTGCGCCGCGAGCCGATCGAGGAAATCTCCAGCGATGCAGTGCACACCGGAGCAGCGGCCTATCACTGCGATGTGTTGGTGTTCGCCACCGGATTCGACGCGATGACCGGAGCGCTCACCCGCATCGATCCGGTAGGGCCTGCCGGCCACCGGCTCAGTGATCTGTGGTCGGACGGCCCACTCACGTTCCTTGGAATGATGGTGCCGCGGCTGCCGAACCTGTTCAGCTTCGGGGGGCCCGGCAGCCCATCGGTACTGGCCAACATGGTCCTGCACGCCGAGGTGCAGGTCGACTGGGTCCTCGAACTCGTCGAGGCCGCGACCGCCCGCGGTGTCGACGAGGTCGAACCGCGCCGGGATGCCGCAGAAGAGTGGACCGCCCACGTGGCCGAGGTCGCCGAGCACACCTTGTTCCCCAGGGCGCAATCATCGTGGTATCTGGGTGCCAACATCGACGGAAAGAAACGAGTGTTCATGCCATATGTCGGCGGATTCGGGGTGTATCGCGGCAACTGCGACGAGGTAGCCGAACGTGGCTACCCCGGATTGGTGTTCACGACGCGATGACGCCACCGACGCTGACCGACAAGGTCATCCTGATCACCGGGGCTGCCCGCGGGCAGGGCGCCGCGGAGGCCGAACTGTTGAGCGAGATGGGCGCCCGGGTTCTCGCCTGCGACGTGCTCGACGACGACGGCAACGCCCTCGCCCGGCGCCTGGGTGCTGCGGTTTCGTACCTGCGACTCGACGTCACCGACGCCGCCGCATGGGCATCGGTGGTCACCGCGGTCACTGCCGACTTCGGCCGGATCGACGTGCTGGTCAACAACGCGGGCGTCTATCGCAAGGCCCCGCTGGCGGACTGGTCGGCCGATCAGATCCGCGACGTGCTGGACGTCAACCTGGTCGGCCCGATTCTCGGTATGCAGGCAGTGTCACCGGTGATGCCGTCGGGCAGCGCCATCGTCAACGTCGCCTCCATCGCGGCATTGCGCGGATTCGCCGATGTCCTACCGTATTCGTCGTCCAAGTGGGGGCTACGCGGAGCGACCCGTTCGGCGGCCCGGGAACTGGCGCCACTCGGCATCCGGGTCAACTGCATCTGCCCTGGCGCGGTCGACACACCAATGATCGACGCGGACAGCCTCGACCTCTCGCACCTGCCCATGCCTCGGGCTGCGCACGCCATGGAGATCGCGCACATGGTCGCCTTCCTCGCGGGTGACGGCAGCAGCTACTGCACCGGTGCCGAGTTCGTCGCCGACGGTGGGGCGACGGCATGACGGCCCCGGCCAGCTGCTGGCGGCGTAAAGAGGATGTGCGGGGCGCCACAGACGCTGTCGGACAACCTCACGCGGGCCGGTAGCGCAACAGCGTGACACCTCTATCGGGTACGTCGAAGAACACCGGCGTGACGCGCATGCCGATCCGGATGTCGGAGCGGGCGACGTCGACCAGTTCGGTGCTGAACCGCGGGCCGGCATCCCATTCGACTATTGCCGGGTACTGAGGCAGCGAGTCGGCCCATGGCGGGCCGGTCGGCCGATCTGCCACGGTGAACGTGTAAAGCGAACCGGCACCGTCGATTTCACGCCACTCGAGATCGTCGGCCAGATTGCCGGGAGCAAGAGTTCGCGGATAGAAGACGTAGCGGTCCAGCGATGGTGAGAACTGTACGATAATCCGGTGTTCGGTGAGGCCCTGCCAGAACGGTGCGGACACGGGCGTCGGTTCCGGTAGCGGAATTCCGATCTGCGGCGGCTCAGTCACGTCAGTCACCTCCCAACAGCAGCGCCACTTGCTCACTCATGATGCCGCCGGTGCCGGTGACGAATGCGGTATTGCAGTCGGCGACTTGGGCGTGCGCGGAGCGCCCCATCAGCTGACGCGATGCGTCGACGACGTGGTGCATGCCACCTGACATGCCTGCTTGGCCGAACGACAGTTGGCCGCCCGCGGTGTTCAACGGGAAGTCACCGGCGAAGGTCAGGTCGTGGGACTGGACCCACGTCATGCCCTGACCTTTGGCGCAGAAGCCGGCGTCCTCGAGCGTCATCAGCACCGTGATGGTGTAGCAGTCATACAGCGAGGCGACATCGACGTCGGACCTGTCCAGCCCCGCCATCGCGAACGCCTTCTGCGCGGACCGGGCGACCGGAGTGGTCATCAGGTCCTGCGCGTAAGTCGGGGTTTTGAAGGCGATGTGCTCACCGAAGCCCTTGATCCACACCGGACGGTGCCGTGCCCTGCGGGCGATGTCGGCGTTGGCGATCAGAACGCCCGTGCCGCCCTGCACCCACATGACGGTCTCCAGCATGTGAATGGGGTCGGCGATCATGGGGCTGTTCAGCACGTCGTCCACCGTGAGCGGCTTGCCATGGAACACCGCGCCGGGGTGGGCGCACGCGTTGGTGCGCTGATCGACCGCGATCTTGGCGAGCGCGGTCGGGTCGTACCCGTAGAGCGCGGCATACCGCTGAGCGATCTGTGCGTAGGGCGCGTTCTGTCCCAGGTTGCCGTACGGAATCTCATACTCGGCCTGCGGAGAGCCGTATTTGTTGCTCGACGCTCCGTACCACCCCGGTTTCGGCGCTGGACGTTGCGTGGACTGCGGCAGCATTCTTGAACCGGGCACCACCGCGAGCACGGCATCGCATAGCCCGAGTTCGACTGCCACTGCAGCTCGCCACACCATTCCCGCCGAGGAGGCGCCGCCCAGGTCGATCCGCTCGCCGAAATCCAGGGGCAGGCCCAGGTACTCGCTCAGGGTGGCCGGGGCGAACATGTCAGATTCGGCGATCCCGTGGCACACCAGCCCGTTGACGAGGGTCGCGTCGATGCCGGCATCTTCGACGACCATCTTCGCCAGCAGCGCGTACTGATCGAGGGTGAACAGCGGCGGCCGGGTCTGCTTGCGCTGCGGAGGCAATTCGGCGATCCCGATGATCGCCGACTCGCCACGCAGTCCCATCAGGACGCCCCGAGGCGGCGCGGGAGTTCCACCGTGGCTGTACCCGGCATCAACACCGTGCTGTCGCGTCGCCCGGTGACCTCCAGATCCACCAGACCGACCTCGTCCGTCAGGCGTTTCGCGGTCACCACTGCGCCGAAGGTGAGCTCCTGTCCCGGATAGGCGACCGCGCGGTTCTGCACCGAAAACTCGACGAGCCTGCCGCGTCCGCCGATCCAATCGGTGAGGGCGCGTGCCAGCAGCGCCGATTGCAATGGTCCCTGAACGAGCACGTCGTCGTAACCCTCGACCTCACGCGCCCACTCCTTGTCGTAGTGGATGCGGTGGCCGTTGTAGGTCGCGGCGCTGAAGAAGAACATCTGCGTCTGGTCGACGGTCACGGTCAAGGCCGGGATTGCATCGCCCGGCTCGACGTCCTCGTAGAACACCTGCGCCTCTGTCATGGAGTTCCTCAGGGCCGGGCGATCATCGACATCGTCGCCTCAGCGACGAGGTCCCGTCGCTGGTTGCGGTAGCTGGTATGCCAGGTGACCAGCACGAAACGCCCTGATCTGCCATGCTTTTCAACGATCGATTCGATGGTACGGACCATATCGATCTCGTCGCGGTGATACGCAGGCAGGTGAAACGTTGTGCTCTCACCGCCGGCCATCCGTCTGGGAGCGCGGGGAAACGCGAGGCTGCCGGACGCGCTGCCCGTTGACCCGTCGGGCCGCAGGCCCTGCAACGGCGTGACGGGAAGCACGCAGTACTGCAGGTAGAGCGGCGGGCAGATGACGTCGTCGTAGCCGCATGCACGCGCGTACTCGGCGTCGAACCAGAGCGGGTTGTGGTCGCCCACCGCCGCCGCCCAGCGCTGCCAGTCGCGTCGGTTCACTTCACCAGTGGCGGTGGCGGCGACCATGCCGACACGTGTCGCCGACTCCGCGTCAATCAAGCTGTCTGCAGTCACGTACCTTCCTCTCCCAACCAGCCCGCCGCCACATCGGCTCCCCCACCAAGTGTCGACAGGACGCGCGCCCGCTCCGACCACAGGTGCAGATCAGTCTCCACCACGTAGCCCATGCCACCATGCAACTGGTGGGCATCGAGCGTGATCAATTTCGCCGCGGTCGCGGCCGCCATCCGCGCGATCGCAGTCTCGCGGGTTCCCACCCGCCCCCGCCCGATCCAGAAGACAGCCGAGTGTGCGGCCAGGCGAGCACCGGCAAGCGCGATGTGCATGTTCGCGACCAGGTGTTGCGCCGCTTGAAAAGACGCGATCGGCCGGCCGAACTGGTGGCGCATGCTGATGTATTCGACGGTGCGCTGCAGCACCGCCTCCCCCACTCCGACGAGGTCCAGCGACAACAACGCCACCCCGGCATTGGCCACCCGGCGCAAGTCGTCCTCACTGAGTCCGGCCCTGTTCTCGGCGCCCAGGACTGAGCTCGACTCGGCCACCCGCACGTCGTCGAACCGGACGGTGAAGGCACGAAATCCGCCCATCATCGTCAGAGGCTCTACGGTCACTCCCGGCGCGCGTCTGTCTACCAAGAATCCCAGCGTGCGTTGGTTCGGCACATCGGTAGCCGATACCACAAGAACATGCGCGCCTTCGGCATCGGCGACGAAATCGACTGTGCCACAGAGACGCCAGCCGTTCTCCTCCTGCTCCGCATGCAGCAGCGCAGTGAGGACGCTTGCATCACGCACACCTGACAACGAGGTCGTTCCTCGCAGCGTTCCCGCACTGAGCCCGGGAACCACGCCGCCTTCTGCTCTGGGCCACCGAGCAGATCGATAGCCAGACCCGCCTGCACAGTGCTGTGGATGGCCATCGGGCACAGCGCCCGACCCGCTTCGACATAAAAAAATCCGAGGTCGGCTAACCCGCCCCCGGAGCCGCCGTACTCCTCTGCAGTGGCCAGCCCCAACACTCCGGCGTCCGCGAGCGCCTTCCACAACGATTCGGGCTCCGACAATGCCGGCGATTCCCGCAGCTCACGCACCAACCTGGTTGGGCATTCGGCGTGCAGGAGATCGCGCAGCATCGAGGCCAGGTCCACGGCGTCGCGATCCGGAATCAACCTCATGGCGCCCCATCACCGCCCGTAGGACGGCATGCGGTGACCGCGCTGGGCGATCACATCGCGGAGGACCTCATTGGTACCGCCGCCGAACCGCATCAGCGGCGCAGCCCGGTACAGACGCTCGAACTTCCCTTCCAGCGGTGCGTCTGGGCTGCGGTGGGCAAGCAGCCCGTCTGGACCGAGCAAGTCAATCGCCAAATCAGCTATACGCTGCCGCAATTCACTGGTAAAGACTTTCTCGACGCTGACTTCAACCGTCGGGATCACCCCGCCAGTCAGCATCGAAGATGCTTCATAACCCATCAGAGTCGCCATTTCGACATCTGCTTCGGCCTGGGCGAGACGGCGGCGAAACGCGGGACTGGCCTCAGGCACCGAGCCGTCCCGAACCGGTTGGCGCGCAATCTCCTTCAGGTCCTCGACAGCACGTCGCAGGTCACCGGCGTTCGTCAGCGCGCCGCGTTCCAAGTCCAGCGCGCCGGTGATGTAGGTCCATCCCCGATTGACCTCCCCGACGAGGTTGCCGACCGGAACACGAACCTCACGGAAGAGCACCTCGTTGGTTCGGTACCCCGACCACGCATACAGCGGGCGTATCTCAACACCCGGTTGATCGATGGGCACGATGATCACCGAAATCCCGCGATGCCGTGATTCATTCAGATCAGTTCGGACACAAAGCCACTCGTGAGTCGAACGTTGGGCGCCGCTGTTCCAGATCTTCGACCCAGTGATGACCCATTCGTCTCCATCCAACACCGCACGAGTCTGGAGACTGGCCAGGTCAGTCCCTGCCTCGGGTTCGGAGTAGCCGACGGCACAGACCATCTCGCCTCTAGCGATCGGCGGAAGGAATTCGGTTTTGTTCTGTTCCGTTCCGTGGCGCATGATCATCGGCGCCACCGACGTCACCGTCAGATCGGGCCCAGGAACACCCCAGTACTCGAATTCACTGACCATCAGGTGCTGGTGCACGGCGCTGAGCCCAAGACCGCCGTATTCCGTCGGCCAGTTGAGCCCGAACCAGCCCTTCTCGCCAATCTTGCGTCGGAATGCGGCCAGTTCGCCGCCGCGGAACTCCAGGTCGTGCTGAGCCAGCTCGGAGCGCAATTCGGGAGTGACGTTCTCTTCGAGGAATGTGCGCACCTCGGCAAGCCAGCCGGCCTGCTCGGCGTCCAGCTCGAAGTCCACGACTCACCCCCTCAACGGCATCTAGTTCATACAGGACTGTTCCTCATAGGTCTACTAGAGGGCGCTGCGCGGCCGTAGCGCGGTACCGCCCTCCCGGTTCGAGAGGCGAACGCGCACCGACCCCGACAGGCCCTGGAGATAGCGCCCCCGAGAACTCGCCCGTCAGACGCGTCCTCTCGACGAACAACTACGGGCTAACACTTCCCCGCGGGCGCCACCACGCAGGCCCCACGACCAGACACTGACAACCCGACGGCCACGACGTACGCTTCACCTACGGAGTGCCTTTCCACAACCGACCTTGAACCCTCAGCATCTCCAAGAATCCCCTGTCGGATAGACACTTCTGCGCATTCGCACCCAGCCGACCCCAATCAGCCGTGAACGATCTGCACTAGAAGACGTCATCCCGAGGAGTTGCCCGATGCCCGCCCCAGATCTCCCGCCCGGATTCGACTTCACTGACCCCGACATCCACGTCGAGCGACTGCCCGTCGATGAGCTTGCCGAGCTGCGGCAGGTCGCACCGATCTGGTGGAATGAGCAGCCCCTGGGCCTGGGAGGCTTCGACGACGGCGGATTCTGGGTGGTCACTAAACACAAAGACGTCAAGGAGGTGTCGCTGCGCAGCGACGTTTTCTCGAGCCAAGAGAAAACGGCAATAACGCGCTACAAGGACGGCACCGTCGCCGAAGAGATCGAGCGCGGGAAGTTCATTCTGCTGAACATGGATGCGCCGCAACACACCCGCTTACGCAACCTCGTCTCGCGCGGATTCACTCCCCGGGCCGTCGAACAACTGCGCGGCGACCTCCGTGAACGCGCACAGAACATCGTGAAGGCCGCAGTGGCAGAGGGCTCCGGGGACTTCGTCGAGCAGGTTTCATGTGAGTTGCCGCTACAGGCCATCGCTGGGCTGCTTGGTGTGCCGCAGGAGGATCGCAGGAAACTCTTCGATTGGTCCAATCAAATGGTCGGCGATCAGGATCCCGAGTTCGCCCGAAACGACCCCATGGCCGCTTCGGTTGAAATCATCATGTACGCCCTGAAGATGGCCGCCGCCAAGGCCGAGGATCCAGGCGACGACATTGTCACGACCTTGATCCAAGCCGACGTCGACGGCCACAAGCTTTCCGATGACGAGTTGGCTTTCTTCGTCATCCTGCTGGCAGTGGCCGGCAACGAGACGACCCGCAACTCAATTACCCAGGGCATGATCGCATTCACCGAGTTCCCCGACCAATGGGAGCTGTTCAAGAAGGAACGCCCGCTCACCGCCGTCGACGAGATCGTGCGCTGGGCGACGCCTATCACTGCCTTTCAACGGACCGCGCTTGAGGATTTCGACCTATCCGATGTGCGAATCAGCAAAGGTCAGCGGGTGGCGATGTTCTATCGGTCGGCCAACTTCGATGAGGAAGTCTTCGAGGATCCGCTGACCTTCAATATCCTCCGAAATCCCAACCCTCACGTAGGATTTGGCGGGACAGGCGCGCATTACTGCATTGGCGCAAACCTCGCGCGGATGACGATCGACCTCATGTTCAATGCGATCGCCGACCACATGCCCGACCTCACTCCCCTTGCGAGGCCGGAACGGTTGCGTTCTGGTTGGCTCAACGGCGTCAAGCACTGGAAGGTCGACTACCAGGCCCCTACGTCGGCCCGGTGCCCGGCGGCGCATTGAGCAAGTCCGATCGTCGGCGGCACGACAGTCTGGTCAGCGCCGACCTTCGGCGATGTTCTGAAAACTCAATGAGTGCCGAGATCCGCCGCTGACCCCCGGTGCCGCCGGTTGGGGCACACCGGGTAAAGCGGTAACCCGGCCGATTGAGGCATCCGAGGCGGTAGCGTGGCGCGGACAAGGCACAGGGGGTCGCCATGAGCGTGGTAACAACGGCGGCGGCGCTAGTCGTCTTTCCCGTTCTCGCCGCCATCATCGGCAGCATTGTCGCGGTTCTGCGTAAGCCCTCAGCGGCGCTGGTTAGCGGTGTACAACACCTGGCTGCCGGAGTCGTCGTGGCCGCCGTCGCGGGTGAGGTATTGCCAGACCTGCGTGAGCGAGGCTCAATTGGTCTGGTCGTCGTGGGTTTCGCAGCCGCGGTGGCCTTCTTCGTGTTCCTACAACGGTTCGAGGCCGACGAGCCGGACGCCACTGGCACCCTGCCTGTCGCGTTCCTCGTCGTGGTCGGCGTCGACCTTCTCATCGACGGGCTGCTCGTCGGTGCAGGCGCCGCGGTGTCGACCGACACCGCGGTCATCCTGACCATCGCGCTGACAGTCGAGGTCCTATTCATCGGCTTGGCGCTAAGCCTGCAATTGGCACGGTCCGGCGTTTCCAAGGTCCAGGTCGTCATGACTACCGCGGGCCTCAGCCTCCTCGTTGCAGTGGGCGCGGTGCTGGGCGCTCTTGTGCTCGACGGAGCGGGGAACACCGTCGTGGTCCTCGTGCTGGCCTTCGCCGCGGCCGCACTGCTTTGGCTGGTCGTCGAGGAACTGCTCGTCGAAGCCCATCAGGTGGTGGAACGACCCTGGATGCCGGTGATGTTCTTCGTAGGGTTCCTGGCTATATTCAGCCTAGAAACACTGGTATGAACATCATTTCACGCCGCCCTCTGCAATTCCGTCGAGGCGGCCGGGTCGACGAGATCGCACCCACTATCGCATTCCGGCGCACCGAGCACAGCAGCTCTAGCGGGTACCACCGCGACTCGACTCAAATTAGACTCGGATCGGCCCCAAAATAGGAGGAGACACTGTGAGCGGGATGAATAAGGCGAAGAACAAGAGCCAAAAGCTTGCCGGCATGGCCAAGGAAGCGATTGGTAAGGCCACCGGAGACACGAGCACTGAAAACGAGGGCAAGCGCGACCAGGCGAAGGCCAACCTCAAAGACTCCGGCGAGAAGGTAAAAGAGGCCGGCGAGAAGGTAAAAGAGGCCGGCGGGAAGCTCAAGGAGGAGGCCGCCGAGAAGCTTAAGGACGCCGGCGGGAAGCTCAAGGAGGAGGCCGGAGTGAAGGTTAAGGAGGCCGGCGAAAAGGTTGCGAACATCTTCAAAAAGTAATTGCTGCGTCATACCCCACAACGCGCCGCACGCCGCGGTCGAGGTCGACGGGCTAGGGCAGAATGAGCATCGACGTGCTCGACCAGGAGGCAGTGATGGCTACGCGACGAGAGCGGCTGGCGCAGTTGAAGGTGACGCTGGCGGAGGAATATCCCGCCACCGACGGGAAGAAGATCCGCAACGAAGTGCTCGACACCGCGCGCGAATACTTACGCGGCGAAGTGACTGTCAAAGAAATCGGCGAGGAGCTTGCTGATGCCCGCCTCGAGTTGGCGACCGCGATCGCGGCGGCGAAGGCTGTCGGATTGTTGGCGATCGAGAACGGTGGACCGGAGCAGTCGACGGCGCGCGAACTTGGTGTAGACCCTATGACGGTGCGGTCATTCGCCGCTACCTCCGGAGATTCCGGCGACTCACCATCGCCTACCTAATCCCCCCGACCCGGATTCTGTGCACTTCTCCATCAGTTCCCGCAGGGCGCCGGAAGCCAAGGGCAGGTTGGCGCGACTACGACTGCCGCAGGCCGCGCTGGTAGTCAGCGACCTCGGCCTCAGCGGCGAGCAGCGCGCCCAGATCGCCTTCCTGCTGCGCAACGAAAACACCGACAACCTGTCGGCACAATTCTGGGACGCTCACCCCGCGCGCATCGGCGATGCGTTTGAGCCCGACCACCGTTGTAGTGGTGACATGAAACTGCACAGCGAACTGTCCGCAGGAACCGTCTTCGGGCGGCGGCCCCGGCCCCAGGATCACGGGCCCGTCGATGGGGTACTCGCCAGCTTCGAGGTCCCGGCTCGTCTGAGCGACCTCGTCGCGACGTAGCGGGGTGACGGTGCAGCTCTCTTGGCACTCGTCCAGCTCCTGGCGCTCGTCGTCGCTGAGGTAACCCATTCCGCCGACGCTACATCCATGCTGCACTGACAGTTGACCTTCACCACCACCGCGCTTGCGCGCAAGCGCTGTTACCTGCACAGAACCCCTAGTGCAGGCGAAGGGGCGGCTCGAATTGGCCCAGGGCGTGGGCTAGCGGGGCGCTAACTTCGGCGGCTCGGCAGCGGGGAGATCGAACCAAAACGTACTGCCTCTAACCGGCTTCGTCGAGAACCCGATTTGGCCGCCGTGCAGTTCAACAATGCTCTTAGACACATAGAGCCCGAGCCCTGTGCCACTCTTCTCACGAGTGTCCGAGGTGTCCGAGATCGTGAACCGTTCGAACACTTTGGGCTGGAACACGGGGTCTATACCCGGTCCGCGATCGCGCACGGCCACTCGCCAGGCGTCTGGTTTCGACTCGACGGTCACTTCCACGCGTTCACCGGTCGGAGTATGTTTGACGGCGTTCGAAAGCAGATTCGAGATCACCTGCGCAGCTCGCTGGCGATCGGCGAGGACGTAGGCGGATTGGTCCACCGGCGTGAGTTCGATAGTCGCGCCACGCAACTCGGCAAAGGGCGCCTCTTGCTCGATGGCATGTGTGACGAGGGCCCTCAATTCGACGGGCTTCAAGTCGATCTCGAGGTCACCTGTCACCAGCCCTTGTACATCCAGCAAGTCGTCGACCAATGCCCGGAGTCGGTCACAATTTCGCTCAGCGATTTGCAGGAGGTTGGTCGCCTCGTCCGAAAACCCTTCACCGAGCGGCCCGTTCAACAGTCGCAGCGAGCCGTAGATCGAAGTCAATGGTGTCCGCAGCTCGTGGTTGACCGTCGACACGAAGTCGCTCTTGACCCGCTCGGCACGGATCCGTTGCTCTATTTCTTCCCGCAGGATCGCGTTCGTGTCCGTGAGTTCGCGCGTTCGCTCGTCGATCACGTCGGACAGGCTCTGCACCTTCGGGATCCACAATAAGAGTCCCACCGCAAGGCATGCGAACCCACCGAGGAAGCCAACCAATTTCTCCAACACAGCTTGAGTATCGGTATCGCCGATGACCACGAAGCGGTTCAGTTCCTCGAAGTTGTCTGTGAGATCGAGCAGGCTACCGAATGCCAGAAGTCCGAAGCCCAAGAGAACGAGTCCCCATCCGCGTTCGAGATTTTTGAACCGATCCCGCCCGGCAAACCACAGGTATCAGAAGATCCCGATCGCGATAAGGGCCCGCGTTGCTTCGAGAACGATGTCGACGACTTGATTGCTCCCCATCGTAGTGGTGATTGTAGTCGCTCAGCCTGCAGTCGACAGAGAGCGACTTGACTCACCCGTCAGGTGTGTCAACGAGTGGACCGCGAGGCAACCGAATGCTTCGCTCTCGACTCATCCGCGCAACGCCTTGATCCGGGCCCCGAATCTCGACCGCAGGTAGAGGACGCCGAGCAGGATCGACAGGTACGAGGCGCCCATCACCACCCACGCGAACGGCAGCAGCAGCGGCTGACCGTACAGCGTGAGACCGTCGAACGCCCCCGGCGCGATGGAGAATCCGGTTCCCATGATTATCCCGCCGAAAAAGCACCGGATCAACCTGGGGGCCAGCGGGCCGATCAGCTTGGCGCCCTTCATCGACCGGCCTGCGACCACTGCCCCGGCCAGCATCACGACAAGAAAGGCCACCCGTTCGATCGCCCAGTCCCCGACACCGTGGGAGATGTCGCCCAGTAGCTCGGTGTAGGCCCACGGACCGAATAGTTGTACCAGCGCGACGAACAGCAGCCCGATGATGAAGGTCGCAGTCCGCGGATCCCAGGACTGCCGTAGAAACTCACGGAAGCTTTCGTGCGGGCCGACAACAAGCCGACGCACGGTCAATGCCGCGACGAGACCGAGTCCGACCAGGGCCACTACCGGGTAGTCCAGGGAAGTCATTGCCGGTGTCGACCCGACGTGGGCGGTGGCTTGCCGGCCGAACAGGTGCGGGGCGATCACACACCCCAGGTAGAAACCGAGCAGGGTCAGTCCGAAGGCGTATTCGCCGGAGCCGATCCGGG
>Ga0114920_10000170_pt1 | contig 28565 bp, 29 predicted proteins | sample ChitaG_FD_88683 | JGI IMG/M metagenome (GOLD analysis project Ga0114920, IMG submission 88683) | Deep subsurface microbial communities from South Pacific Ocean to uncover new lineages of life (NeLLi) - Chile_00310 metaG | ecosystem: Environmental > Aquatic > Marine > Oceanic > Sediment ...
ACAGTTGTTGTACTTTCTCCAATGATGCTGCAAAGCACGAGCCAAGAATGGGTAGTTTGTGGCACGGGTGTCTCGCCCGTGGTACATGGCCAAGATGGCCATGCTACAAGCATATTTTGTGGGGGGTATATGTCCTCGCCTGCCCCGTACCGTGTTACGGGGTCTGACCCAAACTTGGGTGCCCCACCCCCTGGGGTGGGAAACGCAGCGGGTGCCGAGACACAAAAATACTTGGCAGCCCAAAACTTATCCGGCATGCCCTTGGCTTTTACCGAGAACGAGGGACAATGGGACGAGCAGGTCCTGTTCCGCGCCAATGCCGGTGCGGCGACAATGTGGTTTACGCATGACGGGACATATTACCAGTTTACCCGGCGGATAGCCACCGCATCCGTAGGGGCGCAAGGCTTTGCGCCCCGGGCGTACGGCCGTACGCCCCTACGCAACGACCCACCGGGTCGATTCGATCATGAACCCGACCGTTTCGAAACCATGGCCATCAAGGCATCTTTTGTCGGGGCTAATCCGAATCCGGTGGTTGTCAGTGAAGAGATGATGGAGTACAAGTGTAATTACTTCCTGGGTAACGACCCATCAGCCTGGCGGACCGACGTGCCCAATTACCAATCCGTGTGGGGCATAAAGGCAATTCCATACCTTGTTATCGGTGTTGCAGGTTGCATGCATCAGATGTCAAAGGAGGTTTAATAGATGAACGGAACACCAGGAATTTCAGCGCGTATCACACTTACTCTGATGCTATGCACGCTGTCCTTTTGGGGAAGTCTTGACGCACAGGCTCAGGACACCGACACACTCTTCATGGATGTTGCCGACGTTTTTGGTTCTGTCGGACAGCTTGTGGAAATACCAATCTACATTCAAACGGCGCAGGATTCACTTGACGGTTTTCAGATACAAATGTCCCTGAGCACGTCGGGAATAATGTATTTTGAGGTCGACACCGTCGTGGTTGATAGTGATACAAGTTTCGTCTGCGACTTCGACACCACCGGGGCACTTGTCTCGGCGTGGGAATTAGTCACGGCGCGCAGCACGATGGGCAACGGCTTGGATCTGCGGGTGATGGGAATTTCGTCTATGGGCAGTGGGGGAGATATCCCGGGCATTCCTAATGATACCCAGGGTGTTCTGCTGCGCATTTTCGGGCGCATCCGCAGTAATATAGCCACCAGCAGCACCGTTAATCTCTATGTCAGCGAGGCGGCAACCTATTATTCCAACGAAATCGGCGAGCTGATCGATCCTGTTAAGAATATCGACGGTTCAGTCACTGTTGTGGATTGCGACTGCGGCGTTTGGGGGGACGTCAACGATGACGGCAGCCTCAACCCGCAAGACGTGACATTCATGGTGCAATACGTTTACTTCCAGAATGACATGCGGGTACAGCCACCAGCCTGCCCGTATGAGGCTGGCGATGTGAACTGCGATGAAAACGTCAATCCGCAGGATGTGACGTTCATGGTGCAAAAAGTCTACTTCACCAATGACATGTTCTGTGACAATCCGTGTGCGCAGCGACAGAATAGCCGTGGGTGAAATCCACGGGGACAGAGACAACCCCAGACGACCGACCCCGATGGGGTCGAACAAATAGCCGTCGCTGAAACCCCGCAAACCAATCCCCGAAGGGGATCAACATGAATAGCCGTGGGTGAAACCCACGGAAACAGAGACAACCCCCGGATCACCGACCCTGAAGGGGTCGAACAACACCCACAGGATTAGACGACATATCTCTCGTCAAATTCTACCCCAGCCTCCTGCAAGAGATTCCTAAGCTCCTCCTTAAAAGACATCTTCTTATGATGCTCCTGCTGCCTCTTGATATATTCAATCAGAACGTCTTTTTCTTTAATGGAATGTGTAAACGCCGCATACCCGTCCTGCCAATTGGTGAAACCGGGAAAGACTCTTTCGGCCTTGATCCATTTGGACGTACCCGTCTTAATATCTTTCACAAAATCGGACAAGCAGACCGTCGGGTGCAAACTTGTGAGAATATGAAGATGGTTTTCCCCACCATTTGTCTGATAAAGATGGCTCTTCTTATTCTTGATTATGCCCCAAGCGTACCGACACAGTTCATCACGTTTTTCCTGAACAAGACATTGTTTCCTGCTCTTGGTTGAGAACGCGACGTGATACAAAATTTGCGTGTAGGTTGACATGTCATTGCACTTTCGGTTTAACCCCTCCAGGGTTGATGGAATTTCAAATCTCGTCTCCGCAGGTTACACCTGCGGCTATTCAAGTTGATCCCCTTCGGGGAATACAGGAGAGGGAACGATCATTAGCAAGTGCCAATTTAGGGTGATATGCGTGCTGCCTTGTTAGGTTTCTCCGACTCGCCGGCGAAATCGAGCCTTTCGACTTTTTCCCTAAGTTCCCTTTTTCTGAGCCTCCAAGACGGACTCTAACGCCAAGCATGCCAAATCAAGAGGTCGGTGGGATTGAAATGTCAATACCACCGGGGTTTTGACCTACAAATCGTAATCGTAAATCCGGTAGGTTTTATAACGGGTGTGGCCGAGGTTTTTGGCGACGCGGTTCATCATCTCGTTATTCTCCAACACCCACGAAAACTCCCCCCAGCGATAGCCGCGTTTGGTGCCGCGTTCGTATGTCTCATAGTAGAAAACGTTGTCCAGCCCGCGCTTTTGATATTCGGGCAAAATTCCCATCATGAAAACCCTGATGCCGTCGGTCACGCGGCGGACCTTGGTCAACCACAAAAGCTTGAATATCCCAAACGGCAGCAGCCGACCGTTTAACTTAATCAGAACCTGGTTGAAATCGGGCAGGGCCAGCGAAAAGCCCACCGGCTGACCGCCGTCCTCGGCAATCAAGATCAAATCCGGGTCGGCGATCTTTTTTAAGTCCTTGGCCGTAAAATCAAACTCCTCGTCCGAGAGCGGCACAAACCCCCAGTTGTCCGCCCAGGCCCGGTCGTAGACCTCCTTGATCGCCGCCACCTCCCGCTTAACGTTGCCGAAATCAATCGAGCGGAAGGTGCAGCCGCTGCGTTTCTTGACCCGGTCGATCACGCGGATCACCCTCTCGGGCGTCGGGTTTCGGTCCTCGGTGTAATAGGCGTACAGGTCCATCGCCTTGACAAAGCCGAACCTCTCGACAAACCTGACATAATATTCCGGGTTGTAAGTCATCATGATTACCGGCGGCCGGTCAAACGCGTTGAGCAAAAGCCCCACGTCATGGTTGGTCGTGAAATTCATCGGGCCGCGCAGACGGTCCATCCCCTGATCGCGACTGAAGTCAACTGCCGTCTGCAAAAGCTTTTCAGCGACCGCATAATCATCGACCGTCTCGAAGAATCCGAAAAAACCCGTCTTCTCTTGGTGGAACTTGTTATGGGCAAAACTGATATGCGCCGAGATCCGCCCCACCGGGATGCCGCCTTCCAACGCAATGAAAAGCGCTACTTCAGCATGCTTAAAAAATGGATTTTTTCTGCGGTCAAAGAATTCCTTGCGTTCGACCAGCAGGCGAGGCACCCAGCAGCGATTCCCGCGATACACGCGCTCCGGCATCTTGATAAAGCGCATCAGGTCACGCCGATTCTCCACCGGCCGGATGTCAATCGACGCCGTGCCCATTCAGCTATCCCTTGGAACGTTCGCCGCGTAGAAAACGGCCGTTCTCTAATAAAATAAACTGCCGGTTGTTTGCCCAACCGCAGACGACGAAGCTATTCTCCGATGCGCCTATTGTGGTTGGCTTTGTTATTGTGTACCGGAAGGGAGAAAGGCTCATCGGAAGTCAAATGACGCCGGTTTTTTTGCCCACGCGTTCGAAAACCTCCAACACCCGGTCAAGTTGCTCGTCGGTGTGGGTTGCCGTGTACGAGGTCCGAATAAGGGCCTGACCTTTGGCCACCGCCGGGGAGACAATCGGGTTGGTGAACAAACCCTCATCGGTCAGCAGGCGCCAGAAACGGAAAGTGTCCAAGTCTTCCCCGATGAGAATGGGAATGATTGGCGTCTGGGTGGTGCCGATGTCAAACCCCAGCCGTCTGAATTCTTTGTGCATTCGGTGGGTGATCTCCCACAATCGTTCGCGCCGCTCCGGCTCGGTTTTCATAATCTCCAGCGCGGCCAGGCAGGAAGCAACGGCCGCCGGTGGCGGCGATGCGGAGAAAATCAACTCGCGGGAAAAATGCTTGACATAATGAATGACGTTTTCATCGCCGGCGATAAATCCACCGATCGAGGCAAACGACTTGGAGAAAGTGCCCATGATCAGGTCGATTTTATCCTCCAGGCCGAAATGCTCCGCCGTACCCCTGCCGCCCGCGCCGAGGACGCCGACGGCATGGGCATCGTCGACCATCACCCGCGCGGAATACTCCTCCGCCAGGCGCACGATCTCGGGAAGGTTGGCAATGTCCCCCTCCATGCTGAAAACACCATCGACAACGATTAGGCGCCCACCCCCGTTGTTTAACCCGGCCAGGATTCGTTCCAAGTCCTCCATATCGTTGTGAATGAACTTGAAAGTCTTCCCGAAGGAGAGCCGGCATCCGTCAACGATCGAGGCATGGTCCGAGCGGTCGATAAGCAAGACATCGCTTTTGCCCACGAGGCATGAAATCGTCCCTAGATTGGTTTGAAAACCGGTGGAGAAAACCAATGCTGCTTCCTGGCGCGCAAACTCAGCCAGCTTATCTTCCAGTTCAACGTGCAAATCCAGCGTCCCGTTGAGAAACCGCGAGCCGGTGCAGCCCGAGCCGTACTTGCGGGTGGCCGCGATAGCCGCTTCTTTGACCTTCGGGTGGTTAGTCAGGCCGAGGTAGTTGTTCGAGCCGATCATGATCAGTTTTTTCCCCTGGATCGTCACCTCGGGGCCGGGGGCGGAGTCGATAACCCGAAAATAGGGATACAGCCCCATCCCCATCACTTCCCGGGCCTCGGTAAACTCGCGGCATTTGTCAAACAGGTCGGTCGCCACTACAGTAGTCGAAGATTTGGGGGTTGCCAAAGCCGTCTCGCTTTTATTATCTCATCCGTATGTTCTGGCCCATTCCAAAAAAAACGGGGATCGCGGACCGGCGTTATCCGAGTCCCGAAAGCGGAGGTTATCGGCCAATCACCGATTTGTCAAGACCATTTTGGCAACATGTCCGCAAACAATGTTTGCCATGAGCGACACCGGCACAACACACAAAAAGACCATCCTGGTCACCGGGGCGAACGGGTTTGTCGGCGCCCGGCTCAGCAAGGTTCTGCTGAAGCGGGGGTATGCCGTACGGGCGCTGGCCAGGAAAACCAGTGACCTTACCCGCCTGGAAGATATGGCCGTCGACTTAGTCTATGGTGAACTCAGCGATTTCCCGTCGCTTAAAGAGGCCGCCTCCGCAGTGGACGTGGTTATCCATTCGGCCGGGGTGATCAAAGCCCCCAGCCTTCACCGGTATATGGAGGCCAACAAACAGGGAACAAGAAACCTGCTGGAAGCCGTACAGGAGGCGTCACCCGACTTGCAACGTTTCGTATACATTTCTTCCCTGGCCGCGGGTGGCCCCGGGCCGACTGATCGCCCGGTTACCGAGGACGATCCCCCCCGGCCGGTCTCGCCATACGGAGCGAGCAAGCTGGCCGGCGAAAAGGAGGCCCTGTCATTTGCCGATCGGCTGCCGGTCTCGGTGGTGCGGCCGCCTGCCGTTTACGGACCCGGTGATACACAAGTGCTCGGTTTTTTCCGCACGGTCTGCTGGCACCTCAAGCCATATTTCGGGCCCCCGACCGCCCAGGTGCGACTGGTCTACGTCGACGACCTGGTGGAGGGGTTGATCCTGGCCATCGAGCACCAGCAAGCCGTCGGTGAGGTTTTCTATATCGCCGAGGACAAAAGCCACACTTGGCTGGAACTGGAGAATATCATCGCCCGCGAAGCAGAGGTGTGGGCCGTCCCCGTGCGCATCCCACGCTGGTTCGTCCGTTCAGTGGCCACCGTAGCGGAGTGGATATACAAGCCGGCCGGGAAGACCCCGGCCCTGAATCGCCACAAGGCCGAGGATTTTCTCCAGCAAAACTGGACCTGTTCCGTGGCCAAGGCCGAACGCATGCTGGGCTACCGCTGCCGCTTTCCGTTTGCGAAGGGGGCGGCGATGACGATTTCAGCTTACCGGGAAAAGGGCTGGCTGTAAGTGTCGGCCCGCCCGCCGGGGGGGACCAGGTGATTTACGTCTACCTCGTACTGATCATTGTCTGGGCCGTAGCCTTTGCCTTTTCCCTTATCCATCGCCTGGCCGGGAAATGGTTTTTGCCACCGGAAACTGCGGGCTCCCCCGATCGCCGGTTGAACTGGTCGGCCACTGCTTTTTTCGATCTCTTATTTTTCTCCCTTCTGCCGGGCCTGATCTTCATCTTTTTTTATCCCGTCGTGCCGCTCAGCGGTTTTCATTTCGGTCTGGCTCTGGGCGTTTCGGGCTTCTTATTGGGTGCCGGGCCGGCGTACGTGATCCTCAGTCTGTGCAAAGAGCGGTCGGCTGCCGCGACGGTGTATGACGCCTTTTTTCACCTGTGCAAGATGCTGGTTTGCTTTGGCCTGATCGGGGCATTGTATCCCCGGTAGAATCCACCTCCGACGATGGAACAACCGCTCCCGGCATTACGCAGCGAATTCCCGCACACCCGGCGGGCGGTCTTTTTCGACCATGCCAATTTCGGACCCTCGCCGAAAAGGGCGCGCCGCGCACTGGATGAACTGGGGGCCAGATTCCAGGCGCTTGATCCCAAGGTCGATGAGGAAAGCTTTGCCCTCCTGGCCGAAATCAAGAAAGACTTTGCCCGGCTGATCCGTGCCCGGGCCGACGAAATCAGCTTCCTGCCGAATACCACGGCAGGCATAAACCATATCTTGCTCGGATTGAACTTGCGCCCGGGCGAGAAAATCCTCCTGCCTCAGGTCGAGTTTCCCGCCCTGGTATACCCTATCTTATACCTGGCGCAGAAGATCGGACTCCAGGTAGAATTCCTGCCCTGCCCGGACGGCCATCTCGCCATGGACACCCTGCATAAGTCGCTTGCTGAAAACAGGCCTGCCCTTTTGGCCGCCAGTTGGGTGCAGTACCACAACGGCTACCGCTATGACGCCGCCGAGCTGGTCAAACTCTGCCACCGCTTTGGCGTTTTTGTTTTACTTGATGGAACGCAGGGCGTGGGGGTGGTTCCGCTTGATGTGAAGAAGGCTGGTGTTGACGCTTTGGCCTGTGGCGGTCAGAAGTGGCTTTTCTGCCAGACAGGCAGTGGGTTTTTGTACGTCAGTCCGCAACCGGTGCGCCGGATCGAACCCGCCCTCATCGGGTGGCTGAGTGTCGATTGGGGTTACACGTTCAACGACTTGCAACGCCATGACAGGCCCCTGTTCCCCGACGGCCGACGGTTCGAATGGGGCACATACCCTTATTACAGCCTCTGGTTAGCTCAGGTTGGTTTGGAGCTGATCAACGCCGCCGGCGTAAGCCGCACGTACGAACATGTCACCGGACTGCTGGACGAACTGATTGAATTCCTGCGCGATTCACCGTACTCTATTTCCTCGGACCTTACCGCAAAACATCGCTCGGCGATTTTGTCCTTTACCGGTCCCCGCATGGAAAGCTTGCACCGGTACGTGAAAGACAGGGGGTTTTGGGTTTCGCTGCGGGAAGACAACATCCGCGTTGCCCCGCACTTTTATAACACCCAAAAAGAGATGCAGCGCTTCATCACGGCGATAAGTACGTTCTTGAAGTCGGGCGAGGCTCGATAGCCCTGATGTTTCCCCTGGGGATGGTTTTTCAACGGGCCTTTAGCGGTCGATTTCGCCGAGGACGATATCCAGTGAGGCGATAACGGCCACGACATCGGCAATGAGCATGCGCGGGTTGTCCGGGGATTTTACCATGGCGTCCATAGCCGAGATCGCACAGAACGACGGGGAACGCGCCTTGATCCGCCGGGCGATGTCCTTGCCTCCGGCAACGATATAAAACCCCAGCTCACCCTTCGGCGCTTCCGTGCGGACGTAGTAATCACCCTCCGGCACCTTGACCTTTTTGGGAACCTTTTCGTGGACATCCCCTGTGGCGGGGAGATCTTTGACCGCCTGCCGGATGATTTTCACCGACTCGCGCATCTCCAGCATGCGCACCCAATACCGGTCCCAGCAGGAACCAATCGGACCGAAGCGGCCGGTACCCTGCACAACCTGCCAGGCGAACCGGTCATAAATCGAATACGGGTCATCCCGGCGCAGGTCCCAATCGATCCCGCTGCCCCGCAGATTGGGACCGGTGACCCCATAGCCCAGGGCGATCTGTGGCGAGATAATCCCCGTGTGGGCCGTGCGTTGGATAAATATCTGATTAAAAGACAAGAGTTTGTCGTAATCATCGATCTTGGGTGTGAAATAATCCAGGAATTCAAGGCACCTGGCGGTCCATCCATCCGGCAGATCGCGCGCCACACCGCCGACCCAGATATAATTGTACAAAAGCCGCGCCCCGGAAAGCCACTCCAGCAAATCCAGAATCTTTTCCCGATCCCGAAACGCCCACAGAAACGGGGTAAAGGCGCCCAAGTCCAGACCGAACGTACCGAAGGCCACCAAGTGGCTGGCGATGCGGTTGAGCTCACCCACGATCACCCGGATATACTCCACCTTTTCCGGGACCTCAAGGCCCATCAGCCGCTCGACACCCAGGGCGAAAGACCAGTTCTGGTTCATCCCGGCGAGGTAGTCCAGCCGGTCGGTAAAGGGAATGACCTTGGGGTAGGAAAGGTTTTCGGCGTGTTTTTCAAAACAGCGGTGCAAATACCCGATCACCGGGTCGATGCCGACGACCGTCTCGCCGTCCATGTCCAGCTTGAGCCGCAATACCCCGTGCGTGGCCGGGTGCTGGGGGCCCATGTTGATCGTGTAACGCTCGGTATCGTAGATGCCGTCGGGGACTTCAACTCCCCCCGGGCCCATCTCGATACAAAGATCTTTGCCCGCGACGTTATCGCCCTTCCGGGTTGAAGTTGCCTGTTCCATGCTCTATTCCCGATCTTCCGGTGCGCTCAAGCCTAGAAGTTCAGCCGGTGCGACAGCCGCCCGTGCTTGGTAACAATCCACCGGGCGCGATGTCGAATGGTATTCTCAACGGTCAGCGAGATCACCAGCCGCTTGCAATCATTTGTCCAGTGCGTCAGCTCGGGCGGAAACTTTCCGGTCCCCATGGTGTACTCACCGAGCGGCAGCTTGCCGAACTCAAAAGCCACCAAGCCCGAACCGATAGAATCAGCCACGATGACCATCACGGCCGCATCTCTTTTCAAGGTGATCTTAAAGACCTGGCAGGAATCCTCCCCGTCAACCGGCCGCTCGGCGTCGGGCACAATCTCCACCCGGGAAACGTTGTCTGCTATTGGTCGGGTTTTCACCCGGTACTGGCTGGTGAGGGTGGGAAACTCCGCATCACCCCTCATCAAATATGCGTAGCGTCGGTCAAACAGTTCCGTCCGCTCGGCCGGAGATGCTGATCTTTCCTCCTCGGCCGGCGAGTCGCCCTGGTGCCCCTGATTACCCTCGCAGGAGGTAACGAAAAACAACAGGACATACATCAGGCCGACCGACCACCCCCAACGGCGCGTCCGGGACCGATTTCTTGCGGCTTTCCTGTTCTTCGGTTTGCTCATCGCTACTCGTGAATTCCATACGTGGTCGATTTACCCGTCTTTTCTTTGATCGCTGTCCCCTCCTCAGCGGACAGGCGGTGGTAGTGATAAATAAGGCTGCTGCGCGAGTACACGGAATTCTCATACGAGGAGGTCATGTACAGACAAGCAGTCGGGCAAGGCACACAGCATAACTCGCAATAGCAACACTTGGCCATATCGATATCAAAGCGCACCAGATGAAAGCTGATTTTCATCCCGTTGGAGGCTTTCCTCGTCGGTTCATCCTTGCCGAATTTGACCGCTTCGATGGCGATGCAGTCAACCGGGCAGGCCCGTGAGCACAGTCCACATCCGATGCAGTCATCGATGTTGTTGTACAGCTGTCCCTTGGTCCCGGCGGGCAGCGTGACCGTCTCATCGGGGTACTGGAGGGTATTGGCCCGCTGGAACAAGCGTAAAAACGTGACGTACAGCCCAACCAACAAAGACCAACTGCCAACAATCGCCCGCCGCATGCCTGTCGCCCTCCCTAATTGGTCGTCATGTCCACATCGTCCGGCCTGGCCGGCTCTGGATAGGGCTTTTCCGGGATGTCTTGTTGCACGTACCGTCCGCGATCCGGGTCCTCCCCGGTGGGATAGGGCACCCGCAGACCGTGCCAGAACTGTTGCACCTGATAATCCTTGCGCAGCGGCCATCCTTCCCAGTCGTCGGGGCAGAGAATGCGCCGCAGGTCGGAGTGACCATCGAAGACAATCCCGAACATGTCGTATGCTTCCCGCTCGTGCCAGTTCGCCGTGGGCCAGACCTTCTCCACCGTGGGAACATGGGGATCTTCGCGGCTTAGCCCCTCAACCTTGAGGGTAAAGCGGTGCTTTTTCTTAATTGAACAGAGGTTATATACCACGCCCAACTTGACCTCATCATCAATCCCCGACAAGCACATCAACGATTTGAAGTCCAACTCGGGATCGTCCCGCATGAATTCGGCCAACTCCGGCAGGCGGTCGACCCGGGTGAGCACAACAAAGGGGTCAATGTTTTTTTCATTCAACTCGGAGACCGCGTCACTGAACCTGGCCTTGATTTTTTGGTGAATCTCAGCAGCGGTCATGGCTTGCTTCCCCGGCGAACGGCAGGCCGTCTTTCAGGCGGATTTGAGTTTTTTGGCCAGAAATGGTTCACGTTTGACTTTCTCCTGGAGCATCATCAGGCCCTCCAAAAGCGCCTCCGGGCGCGGAGGGCAGCCGGGCACGTAGACGTCAACGGGGACCACCTGGTCGACCCCCTTGAGGACGTGATATCCGTACTGCCAGTATGGCCCGCCGCAGGTGGCACACGAACCCATGGCGATCACATATTTGGGCTCGGGCATCATCTCATAGAGCCGCTTGAGGCGCAGCGCCATTTTCATGGAGACCGTGCCCGCCACGATCATCAAATCGCACTGCCGCGGGGAGGCGCGCATCACGCCCGCGCCGAAGCGGTCAATATCAAACCGCCCGGCGGCCGTGGCCATCATATCAATGGCGCAACACGCCAGGCCGAAGGTCATCGGCCACAACGAAGAAGCTCGCGCCCAACCCAAAAACCTGTCCACCGAGGTGATCAGGATGTTCGACTCGTACTTCCCCTCCCTCAGCAACGTAGTATTGGCCCGCTGGATTATCTGCTTTTCGGTCTTCGTCTTGGCCACAACTCTTGCCTCGATTTCCCAACTGTCCGGGCGGCGGGCGAAAGCCGCCGCGGTCGCTAAAGAAACTCGACGTATTATTTTAATAGGACTTCTTGCAGTTCGTCAACTTGTTTATCTGCTCGCTCAATGGCTGCCTTAAGCGACAAGAGCATCTCAAGATTTAAGACCATCCCCTCGCGGGAGTAAGAGGCAATCTCTAAGATGCCGGTATCCATACGGATAGCGTCCTCCGGGCACGCCTCGACACAAAAACCACAGAAAACACACCTACCGATATCAATGTCAAAACTTCGCGGACGCTTCTCTACGTGGGGATCGTTGACCTCCTCGGCAACGATTTCGATGCACAAGGCCGGGCACACCGTCTCGCACATCATGCAGGCCACGCAGCGCGGCGAGCCGTCCGCGCGCCGGGCGAGCCGGTGCAGGGTGCGCAGCCGAGGAGCCAGTGGACGCCGTTCGTCCGGGTACTGAATGGTCGGGGTGAATGGGTGCTTCTTGATGATCCCGAAGAGCTTGAGCACGTGATAGAAAAGGTTGACCGTGAAGTGATACGTGGTTATCCACAGCCCGCGGATCACCTCGAAGAGGTATATCCGCTCCCAGAAACCCAGCGTTGCCTGGCGCCGCCGGGTCGAGACGTTTATGGTCCGGTAAATAGCTCTCAACTTTCCCACCAGGTATGTTTGCTCAACTCATCAGTAAAACCAAAAATCCGGTCACCACGACGTTGACCAAAGACAGCGGCAAAAGCCACTTCCAACCTAAATCCATCAGCTGGTCGTAACGGAACCGGGGGAGTGTCCAGCGAATGGCCATCATCAACCAGCAGAAAAAGACGACTTTGAGCGCAAACGCACCCATCCGCAGGATGTTTACCAGGTTCGGATGCAGCTCCCAGCTTGCACCCCAGGGGAAGATAAACCCCTCCTCGGCCAGGTAGGGCACCTGCCAGCCGCCGAAAAAGAAGGTGACCGCCACGGCGGCGATCAAGACCATCTCGATCAAATCGGTGAACAAGAACATGCCGAATTTCATTGAGGAGTATTCCAGGTTGAAGCCGATGATCTCCGATTCCCCCTCCGGCATATCGAAGGGTATGCGTTTGGTCTCGGCAATCCCCGCGACAAAAAACAGCAAGAACCCCAACGGCTGAATAACCACGCCCCATCGGGGCAGCCAGCCGAAGACCAGCTCGCCCTGCTGCAGGACGAGTTCCTGCATGGAAAGGGTGCCGAAAGCCAGGATCGCGCCGATAATCGTCATCCCGATGCAGATTTCATAGGAGATCATCTGGGCCGCGGCCCGCATCCCGCCCAGCAGCGCATAGTTGTTGTTGGACGACCAACCACCCAGGACGACACCGTATACACCCAACGACATCATGGCCAGGACAAATAGTACGCCGACGTTTAGATCAACCACCTGTAACCCGATTGTCTCCCCGGCGATGGAAAGCTGGTAACCGAAGGGGATCACGGCAAAAGATAATAGGGCAAAAAATATGGCCACGGCCGGGGCGAGAGTGTGCAGAACGCGGTGGGGAGTATCGGGGACGAAGTCTTCCTTGGTGAACATCTTGACCGCGTCACAGATCATGTGCACCAGACCCAAAAACGGCCGGCCGAAGATCGCGGCCCGGTTGGCCCCGATGCGGTCCTGCATCACCGCTGACTGCTTGCGCTCGGCCCAGGCCAGCAAGAAGGCCAGCGTCAGGGGGAAGGCCAGAATGTAAGCCGACTTGGCCAGGGTTGAAGCCCAATACAGTGTTGCACTCATCAGCGCGTTTATCCTTTCAACGGCGCCGTTTCTTTGATCAGCTGCGCAAACGTCCTGCCGGCATAATGGTTGACCGCTCCGGCCAGCTGCTCATAAACCACCGCCGGATTAGAGGAGATCTCGGGCAGTTCGAAAGCCCAGGCCAGCCGGGAGATGATTTCCAGCAGCGGCAACGCCTCGCCCCACGGGGGCACGATCATCGGGAAATGCTGGATTTGGCCGGCGAAGTTGGTGATCGTGCCGTCTTTTTCCGTAAACACGGCGGCCGGCATGACGAAGCTGCACGCGTGCGAGGTCGGGTTTAGCTGGCTGCCGATGTATACAGAAAACTCCAGTGAATAAATCAGGTCTTTGACCTTCTCTTCCCCAAACGCCGGGGCCAAATCACGATCCAGGACAATCCACGCCTTGATTTTGCCTTCTGCGGTCAGCTTTAAGATTCTCTCGACCTCGGCAACCGGCGTCCGGGGGCCGATGATGTGCTCGGCGCCGAAGGTATTGGCGTTTTTGTCGCCGCGGATTAGAAGTTCATCGTCCGTGTCCTCCGGCCTGTGGGGAAGGCGGTAGGCGATTTTTTCGATTTTCAACCCACGACCGAACAACTGTTGCGCAGCAAACATCTCCTCGTTGCTCAGCGACGCTGACGCGATGACCGCCACCGAACCCACTCCATATTCTGCCACATGATCAGAGAACGCTTTAGCTACCGTCTGGACTGCCGTTGCCCAGTCGGCTTTTTCATCCTTAAGTGCCCGCGGCGCACGCAGGCGGTCCTCATTTTCCAGGACTTTATAGGAGTACCGTCCGGCATCGCAGATCCAGTGTCCGTTGACTTCGGAATTGAAACGCGGCTTAAAGCGGGCGATGCGTTTGCCGTTGTTATGGTGAAAACGGCGCGTGAGATAATCCACGCGAATGTTGCACCCGCGCGCGCACCCGTGGCAGACCGAGGGTGCCGATTGAAGATACCACACCCGCACCTTGAACCGGAAATCCCGATCGGTCAGCGCGCCAACCGGGCAGATGTCAACTACGTTGGCTGAATACGGGTTATCCAGCACGCGTCCGGGATAGGGCAATAACTCCGAACGATCGCCGCGGTGGAAAATCCCCAATTCGTGCGTCTTGGTGATCTCGTCGGTGAAACGCACGCAGCGCGAGCAGAGAATGCAGCGCTCGGAATCCATGATCACGTGCGGCCCGATTATCTTCGCCTTGGTTTTCTTGATCTTGTTGTCCAACAGCACCGAACTGTATTGGCCAACGGTCATGTAATACTCTTGTAGTTTACACTCGCCGGCCTGGTCGCAGACCGGGCAGTCCAGCGGATGGTTGGCCAGCAGCAACTCCAGCATCGCCGCCCGTGCTTTTTTCACTTTTTCGGTTTGCGTGTAGACGACCATCCCCTCGGTGACAACGGTATGGCAGGCGATCTCCAGCTTGGGCATCTTCTCGATCTCCACCAGGCACATGCGGCAGGAGCCGGCTATCGAGAGAGCGGCATGATAGCAGTAATGGGGGATTTCAATCCCCAATTCTTTGGCCGCCTCGATTAGCCGCGTCCCCGCCGGGACCTCGATTTGCTGACCGTCTATCGTTACCTGGGGCATGAAATTCAACCTGGTTTACAAATGTGCATAAGGGCTCGTCGGCACGTGGCTACATTACCGCAGCTACTTGCGGCACTGCAACGGACGGCACCGCGTCCCGGCTTTTGGCTAGATACTGTTCAAATTCCTCGGGAAACTTCGTCACAAAACCAACCACGGGTAGTGCTGCCGCTTCGCCGAGCGGGCAGATCGAGTTGCCGATGATGTTTTTGGCAATGCGCAACAGGTTGGCCGGATCGACGTCCCGACCGCCTCCCGTCAGGATCCGCTCGATGATCTTTTTCATCCAGCCGGTACCCTCGCGGCAGGGGGTGCATTGGCCGCACGACTCGTGCGCATAAAACCTGATCAGGACCGCCAATGCTTCAACCATATTCACCGAGTCGTCGAAAACGATCACCCCCGCCGAGCCTAACATCGACCCCGCCTCCGCCAGAGAATCGAAGTCCATCGGAATATCGATTTCCGCCGGGGTCAAGACCGGCGCCGACGATCCGCCGGGGATCACCGCCTTCAAATGCCGCCCCTCGGGGATACCCCCGGCGTGCTCGAAGATGATATCCTTAAGCGGTGTACCCAGGGGGAGTTCATAAACCCCCGGCTGATTCACGCAGCCCGAAACCGTATACAACCGCATCCCGCCATTTTTCTCGCAGCCCAGGGCGGCGAACTTCTCGCCGCCCAGTTCGATGACCCAGGGCACGTAAGAGATTGTCTCCACGTTGTTGACGATCGTCGGGCAGCCGAGGTACCCCTCCACCGCGGGAAACGGCGGTTTCAGCCGCGGCCACCCGCGCTTGCCTTCCAGTGAGTTGAGCAGCGAGGTCTCCTCGCCGCAAATGTATGCCCCCGCACCGCGGTGCAGCACCACGTCGAGGGCAAAGTCTAAACCGAAGATTCGCTCGCCCAGGTACCCGGCCGCTTTCGCCTCGTCAATCGCGTTCTGTAGAATCTGCGCCTGCTTGACATACTCACCGCGAATATAAATGAAGCACTTGTGTGACCGGATGGCCCAGGAGGTAATCATGATCCCCTCCAAGAGCAGATGGGGATCGTAGGTCATGATATATTTGTCTTTGCCCGTTCCCGGTTCGCCCTCGTCGGCGTTCACCACCAGGTACCGCGGCTTGAGGCTGTCTTTCGGCAGAAACGACCACTTGCGCCCCGCGGGGAACCCGGCACCGCCCAGACCGCGCAAATTGGAGGTGATCACCTCGTTGATAATCTCCTGCGGTTCCATGGCCAACGCCCGGCGGATGCGCGCGTATCCCCCGGATCTCTCGTAGACCGCCAGTTGGTGCGCCTCCGGAACGTCAAAGTTTCTGGAAACCAGTTTCATCATTGCCGCTATTTTGCCTCGTCGATCAGGTGGTCGATCTTTTCGGCGGTCAGGTTGCCGACGATCTCGTCGTTTATCTGCAACGCGGGCGCGAATTCACAGTGGCCCAGGCATTCCACCTGCGAGAGGGTGAACTTCCCATCCGGTGTCGTTTGGCCGACGTCGATCCCCAGACGGTTTTTGAGGTGTGACAGAAGGCCGGGTGAGTTGCACAGCCAGCAGGAGATGTTGCGGCAAATCTGAATGTGATATTTGCCCACGGCGTGGGTGTTGAACATGGTGTGGAAAGTGACCACACCATGCACTTCGGTTACCGGCCGCTTCAGGACTTTGGCCACCAGCTCCTCCACCGCCGGCGAGATAAACCCGAACTCCCGTTGGGCCAGGTGCAAAACCGGCAGCGTAGCCGATTGGCGGTCAGGGTACAGTGCAAAGATTGCCTTAAGTTCGTCCTGCGCCGCCGCGGAAAATTGCGGTATCCCTGATTCGGTGGCTGTCTCTGAGTTTGCCATCAGCTATCGGGTCTCCGGCCTCAATCAGGAGCATAGGGCTCCTGACCTGCGTGATTGTGCACAACGGGATTCCCGCCTTCGCGGGAATGACAGTTTGGTGATCTGCGCTTCTGGGTCAGCCCAAGGGCTGACCCGCACTTTGAATTCATATCTCAGGTTCAATTGGTTGAACCCGGCGGCCGCTTCGCTCTGGGTGGGCTACCAGCTGAGTTCACTGGGCGGGCTCCATTAGCCCCATTGTCGAAACCACACTCACCTACGGCAGATTCAGGGGTTTCGACCTACGTGATCTGTTTTGAAAGCCATCGGGCCTTCGGGCGCAAGGTTTACCTATCCAGCTCCCCGGCAATCATATTCACCGTGCCGAAGGTGGCGATCACGTCGGCCACCATGCCGCCTTCCAGCATCCCGCTCAACCCGGCCATAAGGGCAAAACAGGGGGGGCGGCAGCGCACGCGCATCGGGCGGTCCGTCCCGTCGGAGACCACATAAAACCCCAGCTCACCATTCGCCCCCTCGACCGACGCATAGGCCTCGCCTTTCGGCGGCCGAATCCCATCCTTTTCCATGATCAACATGAAGTGGTTCATCAACCCTTCGATATTGCCGTAGGTGTCTTCCTTTGCCGGAAGACAGACCCCGGCATCGTCAACTTTAATGTCCTTTCGGCGCGCCTTTTCTGCTCCCTCAAGCGTGGGATCGGCCCGCGCCGTTCGGAGCGGCAGGCCGGAGGTCAAACCCATCTTGGCGGCATCGACCATCTCCGCCCCGTCCATCGGCTCACCCTCCGGAGTGACGGCCACCGGCCCACCGGGAAGGTCACGGACAGCTTGGCGAATGATCCGCGCCGACTGCCGCATTTCCTCCAGGCGCACGAGATAACGGTCGTAATTATCGCCGACTTCCCCCACGGGAATATCGAACTCCAGGCGGTCATACACGTGATATGGCGTGGCCCGGCGCACGTCAAACCCGATGCCGCACGCCCGCAGAAGCGGCCCGGTGAAGCCGTGCGAGATGGCTGATTCTTTATCGATTGCCCCCACGTCTTTCATCCGGTCGATAAAAATTCGATTGCGCGTCAGCAGCCCCTCAACCTCATCGACGACGTGCAGGACCTTATCCAGTACCCCGGGCACCTTTTCTGAAAAGTCGTCGGGCAGGTCGGCCTTGACCCCGCCGATGCGCACGTACGACACGGTCAGCCGCGCCCCGGTGACCTCTTCGATTAGTTCATAGAGATACTCGCGTGCTTTCATGCAATAAATAAACGGGGTAAACGCCCCCAGTTCCATGGCCGAAGCGGCGATACAGGTCAGATGGTCGGTGATCCGGGAAATCTCTGAGAGAATGACGCGGATGTATTCACATCGCTCGGGGACCTTGATATCCAAGAGTTTCTCCACTGCCATCGCGTAGCCGCAGTTGTTAATCAGCGGGGAGACATAGTTCAACCGGTCGGTGTACGGAAATGACTGCCCCCACCCCACCTGTTCGCATTCTTTCTCGAACGCCCGGTGCAAATAACCGATTTCGATATCCTCGACCTTTTCGATGCGCTCGCCGTCCAGCCGGGCAATGATCCGGACCACCCCGTGCATCGCCGGGTGCGATGGCCCGATGTTTAAAAGGAACGACCGGGTATTCAGGTCTTTTTCGCGGGATGTCTCGGTTATCATGCCCATAACGGTACGTTTATCGATGATTCACGCGGGAGTCAACGATCGGCTGGCGCTTATCGAATGGATAATCCCGGCGCAGGGGATGGCCCTCAAACTGCTCGTACATCAGAATCCGCCGCAGGTCCGGGTGTCCGCGAAACGTAATTCCGAACATGTCCCACACTTCCCGCTCCAGCCAGTTGGCCACCTTGTATAAAGACGTGATCGAATCTGTCTCCGGGCCGTCCAATTGCACCTTTACCCGCAGCCGATGGCTGTGTTTGAGCGAGTACAGATGGTAGATGACTTCAAACCGTGGCTGCCGCGGGAGGTAGTCCACCCCACAGAGATCCATCAGAACGTTGAACTCCAATCCGGGTTCAGTCTTGAGATAGGTGATGACCTCAACGATCCGTTTTGGATCGACGATCACGGTGTGGTCACCATGGTCGGCGTGCACACCGAGCACCGCCGCACCGAAGCGTTCGGTGACCCGGGCAACAATCGGTGATTGCTGAGCGGCCTGGTTATCTTTCGGTTCGTTCATCGGATTTGGGTCCGACCAGCGAGTGTTTGCTGGCCTGGATTTTCTTTTGCAGCTTGATGATTCCGTCCAGCACCGCCTCCGGCCGCGGCGGACACCCCGGGACATAGATGTCGACCGGAATGATCGTATCGATTCCCTGGACGGTGGCGTAGTTGTTGTAAAACCCCCCGGTGCAGGTACACACGCCGAAGGCCATCACCCACTTGGGCTCGCACATCTGATCATAGACCAATTTCAGAACCGGCGCCATCTTGTGGCTGATCGTGCCGACGACCATAAGCAGGTCCGCCTGGCGGGGGGAAAACCGCGGCCAGGCGGCGCCGAAGCGGTCCAAATCGTAATGCGCCGAGGAGACCGACATATATTCCATCCCGCAACACGCGGTAACAAACGGGTATGGCCATAGCGAAAACTTCCGGCACCAGCCGAGGAAATCATTAACCCGCGTTGTGATAAAGCCACCGCCCGGCGAATTTACGGCCATTTGAACGCCCCCTTCTTCCAGATCACCGCCAGCCCCGCCGCGACAAAGCCCAAGAAGACCAGCATCGAGATAAAGCCATACGGGCCGAGGTCACGGAAAACCACCGCCCAGGGAAACAGGAAGGCCAAGTCAACGTCAAAGATGATAAACAAAACGGCGATTAAGTAGAATTTGACACCGAAGCGGTCGCCGGGGTATTGAAACGGTGTCTGGCCGCACTCGAACGGCTGTTGCTTGACCGCTGTCTTGCGTTTGGGACCCAAAAAGATGCTTCCCATCAGCATAAAGACAACAACGGCGGCGATTAAGGCCCCGAGCACAACTATGGGCAGGTAGTCGCTAATTTTCCAACTCCCTAAAAGCGGTCACGGCACACAATCCAATTCTGGAGGCATACCGCGCCGCCGAAAATCATTTAGGCTACCCTTTTTCGCCTCCTGCGGCAAGCGAAATATTAGCTGGCTGGCACCAAGGTTATTCGCAACCGTTGGGTGCGGCACTAATCTTCTTCTTTCGTGACCAGGTAATCGAAGCCAAGACTGAAATTAGCAGAAGGCCGGCCACCACTCCCAGCGCAATGCCGATCGGGATGGGAAAGATGTCCATCAACACCATCTTAACCCCGATAAACGCCAGCACCGCCGCCAGGCCGTATTTTAGATATTCAAAAAGGTTCATGATCCCGGCCAGGGCGAAATACAGCGCGCGCAATCCCAGGATGGCAAAAACATTTGAAGTATAGATAATAAACGCGTCGGTCGTGATGCCGAAGATCGCCGGAATCGAATCGACGGCGAAGATGAGGTCGCTGACCTCGATGGCAATGACGACAATGAGAAGCGGGGTGGCCATCAGGCGCCCGTTCGACCGAACAAAAAAGTTTCCTCCATAATATTTGCCCGTCACCGGCAAAATCCGCTGCGCCAGCCGCACAAGGATATTTCGCTCCGGGTGAACGCTTTCCTCCTTTTGCAGGCCCATCTTGACACCGGTGATAATCAAAAACGCCCCGAAAATATACAGCACCCAGTGAAACGCACTGACTAAAGTTACTCCGATGAAAATCATCGCCGCCCGCATCACCAGCGCACCGAGAATCCCCCACACCAGGACCTTGTGCTGGTATTTGGCGTCGACACCGAAGTAAGAGAAGATCAAAAGAAAGACAAAGAGGTTGTCTACACTGAGTGACCGTTCGATCAAAAAGCCGGTAAAAAATTGCAGGGCGACCTCCGTCCCCCGCCAGAAGTAAACACCGACGTTGAACACCAAAGTCAGGGCGGTCCATACCGCGGTCCAGATCAACGCTTCCTTGATCGAGACCACATGAGCCCGGCGATGAAAGACCCCGAGGTCCAAAGCCAGCATGGCCAGGATAAAGACATTAAAGGCCACCCAGAGGAAAATTTTGTTAGCCAGCAGATCAAGCATGGGATTTCTGTCCGGTTGTTCCTCCCCCCCCGCGCACGCGTTACTGATCGACGACTATACGGCGGCATCCTGGTCAGTGACTGGTAAGGAGTTTTGTCCCGCCTGGCAAGGGGGAACGCCAATGGCCCAGTGGGTTTTCGGGGTCAGGCCGCACACCTCATATCGATCCTGTTGTCTTTGTTTTGGTTACCTAAACGGCCATCGAGGATAAAACGTTGACAGAATTATGGTAACATCTTGAGAGATAGGGCGTTATAAAGACAAAAAAGCAGAGAAATTCCTTGCCGCAGGGCGCAAATTGTGGTAAAATATATTGTTTCGGTCTGGCGCGAGGGGGGCAATTTACTCGCGTTTCTACGCCGAAAAAAGAGGTAGATCGTTGGCCGGAGGGATCGTGTTGTGGCCAAGCCAGAAACCATTGGCGATATTCTGGCGCGAAAATTAAAAAGCCTGGGCATAGCCAAGAAGCTCAAGGAGGTTGAGGTTTCGAACGTCTGGCCCGACATCGTGGGCGCGGCGATCGCTGCGCACACCCGGGTCGTCCGCTGTGAAAATGGAAAGTTGTTGGTCAAGGTCGACAACCCCGTCTGGCGGCATGAACTCATTTATCAAAAGCCGAACTTTCTCCGTCTGCTCAACGGCCGGTTGGGCGAACATGTCGTCGATGATATTCATTTTGTCGGGCCGTAGGAACGGATCAGTGAACAATACCGATTCTGAAGGATTGGATAAAAGCAACAGGGTGAGCGAATCATGATGACCGAAGCGGAAAAACAGGCGGCAGTCGCCGCCTACGATGCGGCACAGATCACCGTTTTGAAAGGTCTCGAGGCGGTGCGGCGGCGCCCGGCGATGTATATCGGCGACACCTCCAGCCGCGGGCTGCACCACCTCGTTTACGAGGTCATTGACAACTCGATTGACGAGGCGATGGCCGGGTTCTGCAACTGGATCAAGGTCGTCCTGCGCCAGGACGGGCCGGTCGAGGTCAGCGATAATGGGCGCGGCATCCCGGTCGATTTACACCCCACGCAGAAAAAACCCGCGCTGGAAGTGGTGATGACCATGCTGCACGCCGGGGGCAAATTCGATCACCACACCTACAAGGTCTCCGGCGGGCTGCATGGTGTCGGCGTATCGGTGGTCAACGCGCTTTCCGAATGGTGTGAGGTCGAGGTCTGCCGCGACGGCGAGGTGCATTACCAGAAATATCGCTACGGTGAACCGGAAGCACCGGTTAAAAAGATCGGACGGCGGGCAAGAACGGGCACCAAAACCGTCTTTTACCCCGACACCAAGATATTCGAGAAAATAGAGTTTTCCTACGACGTCCTGGCCGCGCACATGCGCGAGCTGGCTTTCCTCAATCCCGGATTGCAAATCGAGATCATTGACGAGGCCAAGGACAAAAAGGACATCTTCCTCTCCAAGGGTGGCCTGACCGAGTTTGTCACCTATCTCAACGAGAACAAGAATGCCCTGCATCGGAAGCCGATTGCCTTTTCCAAGCCGCGCAACGGGATCGAGGTCAACGTCGCCCTCCAGTATAACGACTCGTACGTGGAGAACATTTTCACCTACGTCAATAATATCAATACCATTGAAGGCGGATCGCACCTGGTCGGATTGAAGACCGGGCTTACGCGGACAATCAACAGTTACGCCGCCAGGAGCGGCCTCTTGAAGAACGTCGACTCTAACCTCCTCGGTGAAGATACCCGCGAGGGGCTGACCGCGGTCATCGCGATCCGCATCCCCGAGCCACAGTTTGAAGGTCAGACCAAGACCAAGCTGGGCAACTCCGAGGTCAAAGGCATTGTCGAATCGGTAATCAGCGATGAGCTGGGAGCGTTTCTCGAGGAAAACCCGCCGGTCGGCAGAAAGATTGTCGAGAAGGTGATCTCGGCCGCACGTTCGCGGGAGGCGGCACGCAAGGCACGCGAGCTCACCCGGCGCAAGACCGCGCTCGATTCCGGCACGCTGCCGGGCAAGCTGGCCGACTGTTCGCTGACCGACCCCGAGGTGTGCGAACTGTTCATTGTCGAGGGTGACTCGGCGGGTGGTTCGGCCAAGCAGGGACGCGACCGGCGTTTCCAGGCGATCCTCCCCCTCCGGGGCAAGATCCTAAACGTGGAGAAAGCGCGCACGGACAGGGTTGTCTCCAACGAGGAAATCCGCGCGATGATCACCGCGATGGGCACCGGCTTCGCCGAGGAATTCAATGCGGACAAGGCCCGCTACGGCAAGATCATCATTATGACCGACGCCGATGTCGATGGTTCGCATATCCGCACGTTGATTTTGACTTTCTTTTTCCGCTACATGCGCGAGCTGGTCGAACGCGGCATGATTTTTATCGCCCAGCCCCCGCTGTACCTGGTTAAGAAGGGGAAGCGCGAGCAGTACGCCTATTCCGATGACGAGCGGGACCGCATCATCGAGCAGCTCGGCCGTGACGGCATTCGCCTCCAGCGGTATAAGGGCCTGGGTGAGATGAATCCCGAGCAGTTGTGGAAAACCACGATGAACCCGGAAACGCGCACGCTGTTACAGATCGCGTTGGATGACGCCGCCGCCACGGATAAGATATTCAATACCCTGATGGGTGATGCCGTGGAACCCCGCCGCAAGTTCATCGAGGAAAACGCCAAATACGTCCGCAACCTGGATATTTAGCAACTATTGTCCCCATCCCGTAGGGGCGGGCGAGAAACCCGACACTATACCGTGGCGCCTGCCGGCCGTTCCCGGAGGGCCGAAAGGCCTTGTCGGCATGCTGTCTTTTTCTGCATCACTGGTTGTTTTTTGTTTGCCTTTTTCAAACTCCAGCGGCTTATTGGCCGCTGATGTTGAGCCGCCGGGTCAAGGGAATGAAATCGCGAACTGCAATCTGCATCATTGCAGTCGCAATTTTCCTGTTTCTTTCACCGGCTCTTATCTCAGCCCGATATCAAGCAGGCTCCGGCGACACGCCACAGGCGTCCGTCGCCGATTCAGCCGCAGTGCCAATTGTGCCCCCCGCACCGGTCACCAACCTGGTGGTCAGAGACGCCCCCAACGATCACGGGCACGCCTTTAAGCTCACCTGGGACCTGTCGGCCGACGATATGGGTGGCCGCCGGAACGTTCTGACGTATAAGATCCTCCGCACTCCCGCGTGGCAAGGCCCGTTTGAGGAACCGGAAGGATCGGGCCCGGAGTGGCGCAAAGAGGGACGTGTGTGGTGGCAGTTAGTCGAAGGGGAGTTCGACACCGTCGGTAACGCCCCCTCCGGATCCACGGAGTTTTTCAACCGGGGCGGCAAAATCCGGGAAACCAGAGACTATTCCCCCGACCGTGTAGGTTTCTCTTTTAAGATCTTGACGGTTGCAGTCGACGGATCGATTTCAGAATCCGAGCTATCCGGCCCGGTCGAATCATCCGGCCAATGGTACCATACCGGTAAGACCTGGGGCTTACTCGCTGTGCTCATATACCTGACACTGATGCTGTCCATGGTCAATCTGGCCCGCCGGGGGAAAGAACTGTATATCCGTCCTCTGGCCGGGATCAATGCCGTGGATGAGGCAATCGGTCGCGCCACCGAGATGGGCCGGCCAATTTTATACGTCCTGGGGCTGGGGGCGGCCGATGAAATTGCCACCATTGCCTCGTTTACCATTCTTTCCCGGGTGGCCAAGAAAGTTGCCGAATATCAGACCGAACTTTTGGTTCCCTGCTACGACCCGATTGTGATGACTATCGCCCAGGAGACAGTCAAGCAAGCGTATATCGACGCCGGGCGGGTGGACGATTACCAGGAAGACATGGTGTACTTTGTCACGCAAAACCAGTTTGCTTATGTTGCCGCAGTCAACGGCACGATGTTGCGGCGGCAAACGGCGACAAACTTTTACCTGGGTGTTTTCTACGCCGAATCGCTGATTCTGGCGGAGACCGGGTCGTTGGCCGGGTCGATCCAGATTTCGGGGACCGACCGGGTCACCCAGCTCCCGTTTTTCGTCGTGGCCTGCGACTATACCTTAATGGGCGAGGAGCTCTACGCCGCCTCGGCCTACCTCGGTCGGGAACCGATACTTCTGGGCACCCTCAAAGCCCAGGATTATACCAAGGCTGTCTTCCTGACCGTGCTGGCCGCCGGCGTGATCGCCGGGATTTTGAACTTTACCTGGTTGACGGACTTGTTTGTGCTGAACCTGTAAGGTGCACACATGAAACGGCAAATTCCACTGATCATCATCTTCGTCTGCGGCACATTTATGGTTGTGCAGTTCTTCGTGCCGCACGAAAAGTCAGAATACCTTTACGAATTTGTCGCTCTGGGCTGGCCGCCCATTATCGGCGTCTTTGCCCTGATGCTCGGCGTGCTGTCCTTAACCAGGGTCAGCCTGACCAAGATTCGGCGCAAATCAGAGGGGTGGGGCTATTCAATTGTTACGCTGGCTGGATTGTTTGTGATGAGTGCCGTGGGAATTATCGGCCATTACTCTGCTCCCTTCATGGATGCCTTTGACTGGCAGTTCAACAATATCATGATCCCGATCTCGGCGACGATGTTTTCCCTGTTGGCCTTTTTCATCGCCTCGGCCGCGTACCGGGCGTTTCGTGCCCGTTCGGTTTTGGCGACCATTCTCCTTTTGGCGGCCATCGCGGTGATGATCCGCTTTTTCCCGCTGGGGATTTTCACCGATCCGGCCGGTAAGTTGTCAAATTGGATTCTAAACGTTCCTAACCTGGCGGCCAAGCGCGCGATCATCATCGGGGTCGGGCTGGGTATTGTGTCGACGGCAATGAAGGTGGTCCTGGGTATCGAACGGTCATATTTAGGCAGAGATTAACCGCAAACGAAAATTGGGTATGGCAGAAAAACAACCGAAAAAAAATCTCTTCGAGCTGATGTTCGCCCTCGACCGCCGATGGGTGTATCTGTTTTTGCTGCTGGCGGTGATCGTGTCGGTTATCGCCAAGCCGACGATTCCGATCCCCATTTCCGAGGAGGCCCGCAGCATTTACGATTATATGAACAGCCTCTCCGAAGGGGATTACATCCACCTGGCGATGGACTACGATCCTTCCACGCTGGCTGAGTTACACCCGATGACCCACGCGGTGTTGAAGCAGTGTTTTGAGAAGAAAATCAAGGTCATCATTACCGCTTTGCATCAGAACGGCCCGGGAATGGCCGCAATCGCGATCGATACAGCCTGCCAGCGGCACTTTGAACGCACCGGTTACCAGCCGCAAGGCGGCATCGACTGGGTGTTTTTGGGGTACAAGCCGTACCCGATATTAATCATCCTGGGGATGGGCCAGAACTACCGCATTCCCTTCCCCAAGGATTATTACAACGTGCCCCTGGATTCCCTGCCCATGATGGATGGGATTCGTAATTACGACAATATCAAGGCGGTGATCAATATCTCGGGGACCTCGGCCACCGACTGGTGGATCACTTACGGCAACGGGCGTTACAAAGTCCCGCTGGCCATCGGGGTCACCGGCGTGATGGCCACCGACTATTACCCCTACCTGCAAACGGGCCAGATCTTCGGGATTTTAGGGGGCTTGCAGGGCGCGGCCGAATACGAGACGCTGGTCGGCACGCCGGGCAAAGCGGTCCAGGGAATGAGCGTACAGGTCGTCGCTCATACAATCATTATCCTGTTCATTATTATTGGGAATATCGGCTATTTCGCCACACGGAAGAAAAAGAAACTCGGGCTATAAAAAATGGATTTCGGTACCACTATATCCACCACCGTCGCGGCCCTGTTGACCTTGTGCATCTTTTCGTTTTTGTACAGGGACAATCCGTTTTATAAATTTGCCGAACACCTCGTCGTGGGTGTCTCCGCGGGATATTGGGTGGCTATCCTCTACATCAATGTCGTCATCCCCAACATCTGGGATAAGCTCAATGCCGGGAAGTGGTGGTATCTAGTTCCCACTTTTCTCGGGCTCTTGATGTGGGCACGGCTGTTCAAACGCTGGGCCTGGATTTCCCGCTATCCGATCGCCTTTTATCTGGGGATTGCCACCGGGGTGGCCATTCCTCTGGAAATGCAGGCCAAGATCATCGAGCAGCTCCACGGGACCGTCCAGTCCTTCGTCAGGTTGCATACCCCCGGCATCGGCTTCTGGGCGATGGTCAATACCCCGGTGGTTGGCATTGGCATCGTTGCCACCCTGGTCTATTTCTTCTTTTCCAAGGAGCACAAAGGCGTTACCGGCGGCGTGGCCAAAGTTGGTATCTGGACGTTGATGATCGGTTTCGGCGCCTCGTTCGGCTATACCGTCATGGCGCGTATTTCTCTCTTGATCGAACGCGTACAGTTCCTGATCGACGACTGGCTCCTGCGGTTGTTCGCCTGATCGTCTACCCTCTCTCTCCCCCACCAGGCAGCATTTGTGCGCGGCAGATGTCCGTATCTGCCCGGCCGCCACATCACCGGCTGTAGGTCGGGTTCCGGAGTCCCCCAAAGCGGGACGCAGAAACCCGACACAACAGGCTACGTACACTACGGGCCACAAGGGTCGGGGCAGAACATGTCATTCTGGAAGTAGACGTACTGCACATAGAATGTCACGTCCTGCGGATTGACCTGGCCATCGCAGCCAGCTACATCACCAGCCTCCAACGGACAGTTCGGCGGCTGTATCCGGATATCATTCTGGAAGTAGACGAATTGCACCATGAACGTCACGTCCTGGGGGTTGATCTGGCCGTCGTTGTTCACGTCACCCCAGGCACCGCAGTCGCAACCCGACGGTGCGGCTGTGCCATACCAATACCCGATTCCGGCCTGATAATTGTCACTGGTAGCATACCCGATAACCGATTGGCCGACCGAAGATGAGACTTGGTAGCTGGCCGATTGCAGGTCACCACCGCCGGCATTGATCGACTGCCATGGGATATCATAGTCGGCGGCATCGGCCGCGGACTCCATTGACAACGGCTCAATTGCGGTCGCTGCTTCTTGGGATTCGTAGGTCGAAACCTCCCTGCCCCGAACATCGTTGCGGGGTGTGGGCTTGACGACATTGTCAGGCGCACGGGGCGCCTGACCTACGGGCTCCTTTTGTTCGACTTCGGCCGGCGTCTTGCTGCTGGATACAACGCGTTCACCGCTTACAACAACTGTCAGCGTAAACAAAAGCAAGATGCCAGTGCCAAGCATTGCCATTTTGTACTTCACGATTGCCTCCAAATACTCAATTTGGGTGGCCCACCATTTATGGTGGGATTCTTCGGTGATATGGGGCAGACGAGGACGTCTGCCGCCCACCAAACCCCGATGATCGATATTGCACGTTTCATATCTGCCACCGGACATTGTCGGGGCACCCCCGTGTGGGTGGCTGGGCGACCACGCAGGGTCGCCCTACGGTCGTAAGGCCAGTATTGTAGGTCGGGTTCCGTTGTTCGCGAAGCGAAGATAAGAAACCCGACAGTTTTTTCATTCCCGTCCGCAATTTCAATGCCTCATATTTCAGCTGCCGGATGTCGGGTTTCTCATCCCGCGCCATTGCGCGGGATTCGGAACACCGACCTACATCTACTTTGCCAACAATTGTTTTACCAGCGCCTCCAATTGTTCAACGCGTTCTTTCAAATCAACATTCTCCTGATACAACCCCTGGATGGCGGCCAGGGCGATGCCGTCCGCGTCGATAGTGTTGATAAGGCGCTCGTCAATGCCGAGGCCAAACGCGTCGTACAAATCCTGCGCCATCGGGCACACGTGGCGGATAGATTCGACCTGCGCTTTATAATTCCACGTGCTGTTTGGAAACGAGGCGACTTTTTCCAGCAC
>Ga0114920_10000171_pt1 | contig 28475 bp, 43 predicted proteins | sample ChitaG_FD_88683 | JGI IMG/M metagenome (GOLD analysis project Ga0114920, IMG submission 88683) | Deep subsurface microbial communities from South Pacific Ocean to uncover new lineages of life (NeLLi) - Chile_00310 metaG | ecosystem: Environmental > Aquatic > Marine > Oceanic > Sediment ...
AGTCTACGATCTGCTGTGCAAAAACTGCACAGTAAGAACCTATGTGATTGTTTTTATTAGTATTACTTGTATTCATATCTACTACTTCCCATCACCGAATTAACCGGATTGAGAGGCGTTAGCCGAACAATTCCTGTTGAATGACTTGTTATATTGTTTAATTTTTTGAACCAAACAACTTGATCTTCTCTTTTTCCAGACCCATCACAAAAATTACAATTCCCAACGATGGACTCAAAATGCCCGTGAAAAATTTGTTTACCTGCGCCTTTGCAATTAGTGCAAAACTTTTGTTTTATCATAAACTAAATTCATCAATTAAATATAACAGCCTTATAGTAATATTCCAACACTCTAAACACAGACACGGTTCTACAGACAATCCCAAACACCCGTAATCCTGATCATTACAACAGAATTGAGGCACGTAATCAGGAACCGGCTCTACACATATCATACACTTACTCATACTCATGCAGCATCAGTAACCTAATGCATTTCTGGAATTATTCTTTGAATGGCAATTTCACAATACTCCTTGCTGATATCCACCCCTGTGTAATGTCTGTTATGTTTCTCAGCCATCTTTGGCACTGTGCCACTGCCCATCAAAGGATCTAGAATCAAATCCCCCGGATTACTCCAGGTGAGAAGGTGGTCTTCTGCTAACTTTTCAGGAAATACAGCAGGATGTTCAAAGGCGATTTTGTCTTTTGAGAAAGTTGCTCCAACATTATATTCCCAAATATTTCCCTTTATTTTTGTTTTTTGTGTTTGACAAACCCAAGGCTCTAACACCCCATCTTCTTTTCTTTGTGTATGAATTTGTATAACCCCAGCATTCACACAATCCACTTTTATTACATTAAATGTTTTTGGTTTTTCTTTTGAAAACACAAACATATATTCAAATTCCTGCTCATATCTCCTGTGAGTAAGAGGTTTGGTTTTCTTTTTATAAATCATTGTGTCGTACAATTTGAACCCGACTCGTTTAAAAAATAACGCCTGATAAAAGCTTGTGCCGGTCTCACTCATTTGCACAGAAGCATCCCCTATAACCCAGACAATAACCCCGCCTACCTTTATGACACGGAATAATTCATTCACAATACCCTCAAAATTGAAATTATAGCCTTGATAATCTCTTAAACTATCGTAAGGTGGAGAGGTGATCACTAAATCAACACTCTCAGGGGGCATATCAAGTAGGATTTTCAAGCAATCATCACAGTATAGTTTTCCTAAATCAGTCTCAAAAATCGTTTCCATCTACGCCGCCCTTGCCGACGGACACCAGGCATGTAATTTCTTAAAACACCCACAAGATTGAGAAGCGCCATTCTTCAAATTAACATCCAATATAGGTGATTGATTGCCACACCTGCACTCACATAACCAAATTGCATGACGGCCTTTATCCCGGCCAAGGAATTTAGTCACCATCCAATACCCAAATCTCATCCCCACAAGGTCTTGTTTAGGGTATTTTCCCCACTTATGGGGTTTGTTGATGGTGTGTGTCCTTTTTAACCCTGTAAGCCATTTTTCAGTTAAAATAACGGGGATTTTATTATCTTTTAGACAGAGGTATTCATTCTCACCACTTACATTTACTCCATGAAAGCCAACTACCTGTATTGAGGTTGTCCCGAACTCACTGTACTCGTGACCTGTGAGATCTGTTTTATTCTGAGAAGTGAACGTATTGAGGGAGACATCCCCTAAATAACACTTACTGCCTATTAGCGTGATGTCCGGGAACCGTCGTTTAAGAGATTTGAAACACCCACAGGATTTGGATTTACCTGTTTTCAGACTCGTATCCGGTACAAGGGCCAGAGAACCACAAGCGCATTTACACAACCAAACAGGTTCCCGGGCTTTGTTTCGACCAACGTATTTGAGGACTTCCCAACGCCCAAACCAGCTACCCGCCAAGTCTCCCCCAGGGTACTTTCCTTCCCTATAGCGGGTTTTGAGTTTGGTTATTCTAACTTGTTTTTGTAGGTAATTTTCAGTTAGGATAATCTCTCTACCATCTCTTATGCAAAGGTATTCCTGTTCACTATCTACATTTAACACGTGAGGATTGATTACTAAAATTTGAATCCCATGTTCATTGTATTCCCGGCCTGTGAGGTTGTTTTTTATTTTAGTCGGCATTTTCATCCTTTGAATATGAGTGTACAAATTACATTCTTTGGTAAAAGTATACAAAATGAGTTTGAACATGTCAAGAAAAATTTTTGGAAATGTACACAAAGATTATACTAATCAATATTCCCTATCCTTGTATTATAAGGTATACATATATATCCGCAATTTATCAGACACATATAACTTATTGATTTCATTAAACTAAAACACATTTTACCATACTGGCTAACGTACATGATTTTTTAACACACTGCTAAATAGAAATCAAATAACTACTTGTTTTTGTGAATATAATAAATAAAAGCCCTGTGGGTAACTAAAGTTAGGACAAGGACATAACCCTCTGTTATTGTTAGTAGTCGAAAATTTTACCCACAGGCTGAGATTATTCCTTAATTATTTGTAAATTGTTGTTTACCATTAAATTACGTATTTGTAACTCCCTTTTATATGTTGTTTTTAAAGCACTAAAACAATTTAGGTTGATTAGGACTTTTTTGGCATTTTTCAGTCTTTTTCAGTCTTTTTCAGTGATTTTTAGAACAAAAAAAAAGTGTGACAGTCGACTAGTTGATTCTCACTTTTGACTGATTTTTGCCGTTTTAGGGAAAAAAAAATCCCTTATATATAGTATATATATATAAGGGAAAATTTCTCCACCAAATTGAGAGGTTGAGTTTGTTCTACCCTATAGTTGTGGTTGAGTTATGCCCAATCATCGCTATAATTGCTATCTGCCTAAGCGCTTCCCTTAACCCCGTAACTAGACCACGTTCAGGTGTCTCTATGTCCTTTAGTATTCTGTTACTCAAGACAACTGCCAATGCACTGAGCCGGATACTGTCAAGTGAATGCCAATTATAAGTTTCTGGGAATTCCGGATTGAAGCTCATTTTACCTCCTTGCTTTTCTATTGTTGTTAATCTCTCTTCTATTGTTGCTAACCTCTTTTCAAGTATTTTAAGTTTAGTTATTATTTGAACGTGACTTATTTTTATTGGGGCATCCTTATACAAATTCTCACACATAATACAAATTACCTCCTTATTCAAAAAATTTGGGTTTGTGTATGTTAGATTTTATCCTTTACTTTTAATAGTAGTTTGTATTCTTTTTCAGACAAAGAGAACACAAAATTGCCTCCATCAGAATAGGTTTTTTCACCATAACTTTCACTTAGGCTATCATCCACATCCAAACAACCAATAACAGTGTTTAGCGTAAAACTTAAAATACAAATTTCCGGAATTGTTAATGTTAATCTTGGCATCTTCTTACCTCACGGAATTGAGAAGTTATTTAAAATACAAACTTATGATAACCTCTCAAACCACCTTCAATGTTATATCCTCTTGGATAGCACAACAATTTGGAGAACCGCTAAATCGAGTTCCTATTAATGTAATTTCACCAATCACTATGGTTACATTATCCCCTTCAACTGATTTGACTACACCCCATAGTTCAACTACATCAAGGGGCTGTAGTTTGCGGTTTAACGGCCTAGACACCGGTGATGTAACCGGTGATATAGCTACTCTGTTTACCATTTATCATCATTTCCTCCCTGGATTAGTTGATTTTCATACCATCTTCTTTGATTATGTACCAGCCGTAATTCAGATCTACAAAAATGTTATTGAAACTCACCGCTACCTGGTTTGTTTTTAATGTCCGGGCAGCTTGCAACAAGGTTAATTTTTTAAAATTATTAATCACTATTTTAGAGGGTATTCTCTTGGGGCCGGTTAAAACTGTATATTTTTTCATTTTTTTAATCCCTCATTCAAAGGTTTGGGTTTCTGTCTTATTATATATGCAAATTGAATACCAGGTTGTATACTTTTTTAATTGTGTAATGGTGTGCATATTTTACAGGGGGTTTACAGAGAATAGCCTGTATGTTGTTAGTGGCAATCCATCAGGGTGGAATTGTGTAATTATTTGCAGCAATTGTAAGCGGTTTGCATACTCTATATAATGGTGGAGGTACTTTGTGTAAAATGTATACATTTGGCTTAGTATTAATTGGTAGTGTTTACAGTAACTAAGAGGAGATTGTATACTTTTTATACTGCAGTGTATACAAATTACACAATATTAGTAATAGTTTGTGGGTTGATTAACGAGTGTGGTTTCCAAAAAGTTTTAGAAGGGCTTGTAAGGGGCTGTTGTCACTGACATGAGAAATGACTAAGAATTATGGAAAATAGTTCAGTATTGGCACTGCACTTGCAATACTATATATACAGATGACACACACAAACCCTTAATAAGGAGAAGGAAAATGGAAAAATTAATCAATAAAGACCAAAAAGCAAGTGAAAATTTTTGTAGAGGCGCCGAGGAAGCATTAAGAACCCCAAACCCTGCAGGTAGAAGAGTAAAGATATACTCTAAAGAAATGGGGAGAGTAATAGAGGGTATTGAAAAGATTGAAAAACTCCCAAGTGGAAAAGAAGTATTAAGGGTTTATCACGCAGGGATATATGAAACATACAAATTATTTAGAGGGGAAAAACCAGAATACGTAATATAAAATAACAAATTCAAGGAGATTTTGAGATGAATGAGAATCAAAAATTATATCAAACAATATTTAAAGCGCTGAATACTGAAAATAAAAACGGAATACAACAATGGGTAGTGCAATGGACAGTCTCCGAGATAGAAGATGTTTTCGGGTGGTTGGCTGAAAAATTTGAGCCGGAAGATGAATTGGTGGTTACTATTGAAAAAAATAAAGAGTGGGAGGAAGGCAAGTTTTTGGGATATGAATATATTTTTGAATTATCAAACCCTACACCAGATGATTTCGGCGAAAGACATACAATAATTAGAGAAGCCATAAAAATTGATCCTGACGTAAACAGTACATGGAAGGAATTTGCAGAAACCATAAAGACAGATGATGAAGAAAACCCAAACAGCGGGAGCGATCCCGCCGCAAGAGGAGATATAGGAAATGGAGGGATTGAAGATGAATTGTAATCCTAACAGTGGTCTACGACCGCAGGATTTCTGCAAATTAATTAACAATGAAAAATGTCCTTACACTGTCGAAGAAAGGATGTGTAATAAAGGATGGACATGTCCTTATTTTGAGAAAATTTTGAGAAAATGGAAGGTGAGAATAAATGAAAAAACAGACCTTAAAGCAATGGTTTATTGAAGAATTTGGTAAAACTGAAAAACAAATTAAATTAGAAAAAGGGATTTAGAAGTAGCCAAATTGTGTAAAAATATAAATGAATATTTATCCCATTCATATAGAATTTAGTTTTTTTTTATAACCAATAAGTCAGGGCGGGAGTGATCTCGCCGTAAGAGGAGATATTGAGATGAAAAAAATTGAAGATAATGATTTTGAACATGAAGATTTTGAAGAATATTGCGGACAAATAGAGGTGACATGGAATGGTGGAGAAAAAACAATAGAAAAAGTTGAAAAAGTTAATTCTCCTGTAAATGACCCTATGTCTCCGGAAGATGATTACCATGTGCAATTAGTGTTAGAAGCTGAGGAATGGATTGGCTGTTCTCCAATGATCTTTTGGATTTATGACAATCCACAAGACACAGACTGTGTTGAGGGAAAATGGAGATGCAATAAAATAATTAACTAATAACTGGGAACGATCCCGCCACAAGAGGAGATATTAATAATGACTGAAGCACAAAAATTTCATAGTGATGTCGAAATGAAAGAAACTTACATGGGATGGACAGTGAAACATGTTGAAGATTTTAATAAATTATTTGATTTACTAAATGAAAATTCCATAGATCGAGAAGACAGCCCTCAAAAAACTGAAAGGGACTATGCCGATGACGTTTCTACTCACTATATATTTTCGGACGGGTCCAAAATTATTGAGCAATATAACGAAAAGCAAGAAAAAGTGTTTAACTATTATATTTAACCATATCGGGAGGCGGGATCGCCCCCGCCGCAAGAGGAGAATGACAAAATGTACTATAATGATGTATATGTAATTTTTAATCAAGGAAATCTTATAGAAAAACATTTAGATTTTAGGACTGGCGGCCAAATGTTGCCATCTGGTAGTATTCCGATAGCAATAGTTAATTGTAATACAAAAAAATATTTTGAAATTGAAAATTCTTTCGGATCAAAAGAAATACTCGAATACCTCACAAAGTTTAACTTGCAATGGAATGGGGATAATAAAGAAAATTTGGATAATCCTCCGTCACCTGATGAAATCAGAGCGATGTTTTCAAACCTGGAAATAATTAATTCTTAACAAGAGGACGATCCCTCCTGAGGAAGGACAGAAAAAAATGGAGAAAAATAATCTAACCAATAATAATCCTGATAGTTAACCTGTCAACTCAACGAGGAAACGCAAGGCGGGAGCGATCCCGCCTGTGTTGTTGTGTTTACGACAAGAGAGGTTATTGTTATGTTTACTCGTCCTGCGTTACAATTACGAATCAAAGTGGAGTATTTCAATGGCAAACGGTTCCGGCCAGCGCTGTTTATTAAACGGTCTTTTGGTAGTATGTCTCCTCCACTAACATATGTCACCATACAAGATGAGAAGGGGAGAATAAGAGAAATTGATTATTTGAATATCAGATTTTTATCGAACAATACAAATTTTCAATAAAACTATTATAACTTGTTTGATAACCTAGCTCTCCCACAGTTAGGTTATTAGATTTTATGTTATTTGCTTCTCCTTGAATGTGATATACTCTGCCTTTTCCTTTTCAGTTGTGGACTCCTCAAAACTCTCAGTGATCACTGTTACAGGGACGCCCTTATCAACTAAGGCCTCTTTTAATTTCTTTTTATCCAGGGTTTTTGACACTCCGGGAGCCACATAATTGAATGTCCCTTCTGAGTGCTTTATTAACTTCTCATCGTTACAAACCATATGACAGATGAGTACCCCGTCAGCTTCTTTTTTTAATAACTTTGCTTGGGTTTCTAAACTCTTTGCCTTAATCCTATTCTTAATTGCAGTCTGCACTTCAGGGATGGTTAATAGATCTATTCCCATTCTCAGCTTCCTTTCTTCTCCTTGAAAGTTCACGGTTTAGGTACCAGATTGCCTTTTCAATATCCTCAATGGCGTTGTCTTTGAGGTCTGCCCTCCAAATGTATTTGAGAGCGTTACCTAAACAGAAATTCATATGTTCGGTGATCTCTATACACTCAATTTTACTGGGGTGGTACGTATAGTGTGATGGATGACTTACTTTACTCATTGCCTCCCCTTAAGAATACTTGAGTTCAGTAAATCCTAAATTTTCAGTTTTTGGTTTTACAAAAGTTTCGCCTGATTTATTGCAACATATTGTTACTTCAAGCTTCACTTTGCATAAATCAATAACGTCATGAGTTTTTATAAATTTTTCGAACACATAATGATACCAGCGTTTTTTTACGATTGTTAGGTTAATGGTATTAAGTTTTGTTGCTATCATTATTTAATCTCCTCCATATCCTTCCAATTCTTTCCCACCCTTTGATCAACCAATACCGGTACTGACAAAGACACTGCTGATTCCATAATCTCCTTGAAAATTGGCGCTGCCATATCCACAATCTCTTCTGAAACTTCAAAAAGAATGTCATCGTGGATTTGAATTAATGGTCTGCAGATCCACCCCTCATTCTCAAAATCCCTATACACAGGGGTAAGCTGACCCATAGCTTCCTTGATTACTCCCTGGGCACCCATTTGGATCGGCGCATTAATAGCTTGCCTTAATCCTGCACTCACAATGTTGGGGTGTATTGACATTGTTTCAGGGACTAACCTCCTTCTCCCAAACATATCTGATACATATCCATATCGCCTGGCTTGTGCTTTTACCTCCTCCATGTAAGCAATGATCTCTGAGTACATCTCACCCCAGGAATGAATCATGGATTCACATTCGTCAATTGAGTATACAATCCCTTCAGAAAGGAGTTGACGCTGTAGCCCCATTCCGGATAACCCATAGAGAATGCCAAACCCGATTCTTTTAGCAGGGTACCGATGTTTGTCTTTGTCCAGTTTTGGGATGGGGATATTGAATATCCAGGATGCAGTTTCAGTGTGGATGTCCTTGTTTTCTAAAAACATCTTAACCATGGTTTGGTCTTGTGAACAGTGAGCAGCCATCCTCATCTCTATTTGTGAATAGTCACCACTCAATAACACACACCCTTTCTCAGTTATGAATCCCTGACGGATTTTCCGACCATCTTCTGACTTTATAGGCTGGTTCATCAGGTTTGGCTTTGAGGACGCCAATCTACCCGTCACTACCCGGGTGGTTCTGAATGTGGAGTGTACCCGGTTATTCTCATCTGCCACATCCACAATTTTATCTGAGTAAGTGCCCTTCAATTTACTCAATCCTCTGTATTTTGAGATTTCATTAATGATTGGGCACTGAGTTCTTATTTTGTCAAGCGCCTCTGTTGCTGTAGATTGCTTTTTGGTTTTGAATATTCTCATGTCATATAACATTTGTGACACTTGAGGAGGTGATTGGAGATTGACATTTATTTCTTTTTTTGTACTCTCCTTGTATATGTTTTCTATTACTGACAGGGTGGTGTCCATTTTAGATTGAAAATATTCAGATAGGTATTCAAAGTGTCCCGGATTGATTTTGATCCCGTGTTTTTGCATATCATTGACCATCGGGATTATTTTCATATCCCGGTGAAAAACTTCCTGCAGGTTTGAGTCTATGATTTTCTGGTAGAGAATCGGAAATATACCCAGTGTGACAGAGGCATCTCTGCAAGCATAGGCAATTGTTATTTCTTCAGAGATGTCGGATAAGTCAGCAATAGGCATTTTTCCTAATTGGGATTCTACTTCCTGCCGACCGCTTTCTAAATCAATATTTTTCCATCTTGCAACCAAATCCAGATTTGAATCTTTGCCGTAGTCATTTAATATTCTGATTACCTTTTTGCCTATATTTTGGGGTTTTTTTACCTTTGGGGCCCCCTTTTCCCAAGTGAAAAATGGTTCCGGATCTGGCCACTTCTGATTACTGACTAATAATAAATAATTGAGGGCCTTTTGGATTTGAACTTCCCCAATCACATCCTTATAGGCCTGCATTTTTACCCCTAATAACCGGTATGCAAGTGGTTTCAAACCTTGAGGGTAAGATTGAAGAAGGTAAGCCATTACCATAGTGTCAAGTACATTTTGGGGATAGATTCCCATTTCAGAGAGCACATTCAAATCAAAAAGCGCATTGTGGAGGATAGTTCTCACATAGGGCCTGGTTACAAACTCAGTAAGAGTGGAGAGACACTCATGGTTGTCAGATTTAATCATGAATGCCTCTCCGAATTGCCTAGAGAATGTCAAACAGAGTGGAGACCCATCATTATAGATTTCAGTGTCGATGGCAATGTCTTTCACATCCCCCAAAACCTTTTGGAGTGTGTGTTTATCAGTAATTAGCTCATAAACAAGTCCTTTGCCGGCATCATCTGACAATTTTCTAATGGATATCTCATTCCTCAAAACTTTGGGAATGATTTGGAAATCCTCCACTATGACTGACATCCGGGAAGTCTCATGTAGCCCGAATGAGGGGTGATAACAAGGAACGATGACTATTTCACTGCATCCCCAGTAATAAGGAATCCCATGAACCATTTCCATATCAATATTATCCAAGAAGTATCTAGCGGCAAATCTCCCCATAGTGATTATTACCTTGGGTTTATGGGTGCAGATTTCATCAAGAAGATTCTGAGAACAACAATCAATCTCTAGTGGGCCGGGGTCTCTGTTTTTTGGGGGATGACACTTAACAACATTAGTCACATACCACCTGTACCGGGGAATATTGATCTTTGAAAGGTAATTATCCATCTCCTCACCGGCCTTTCCACAGAAGGGGATACCTTTTTGGACTTCACTAACCCCCGGGGCTTCCCCGACAATCATTAGTGTTGTGGATTGTGTCGGGCCTGCCCCGGGGACATAGTCGGATAATTTTCTCTCACCCTTATAGAGAGGGCATTTTTTACAATTCTCAATCATCAGTCATTTATAATATCAACCACTTTACATCCAACCGGATTACCCGGGGGTAAATTCTTAACCTCTCCTGAAACCTCATTACTATATTCAGATTCCAAATCTGAAGTGTCATAAGCAGTGACCACTATGTAATAAGTATCAGGAATTAGCCCCTCAATACAGTAAGTAGTTACATTCCCAACATCTACACGCTCAGTATATTCTCCGGGGGATGACCCATAATGCACACAGTAACCCGCTAAATCAGGTTCAGTATTGGCGTCCCATTGAATAGTAATTGATCCGGCAAAAACGTATACAGAAAACAAAATAAAAACAGAAATTACAAGTAAAGATAAAAATAGTTTTTTCATTAGTGACTCCTTTTTAGTCAATTATCATTACTATAATGATCACCTTCAATTCACCCCCTTTATACAAAAGTAAAAAATCCTTTTCAGGGGGAACCATCCAATCCAGACTCTCCTTTATGTGGGAGAATTGACAATCATAGAAACCTAACCTGTAGAGTATCCAACCCAAATAGAATGGGCTTATGTAGACAGTATCCAACTCACCTTTGGCTGGGCAAAACACAGTTAATTCCCAAATCAGGTCTCTATCAATATCCTTTATGTATTTATCAACCCCAGTGAGCCTCATCTCTAATATAGGGAGTAGGGAATCCGGATCTGTGTTTTTGAGCTGAGTTATCTTTCCTCTGAGAATGTCATCTGGGGGAAGCTTGTGTTCTGGGTCCGGACATTTCACAACTCTCACAGGTTTTCTGGAACTATACACATCCTCCCACAACACCATAAAATAAGGGGTGCAAAACCAATCATCAATTTGAGTGTACAGTACCGGCAAGACGTGATTTTTTATCCAGTACACTAATCTACCTCCTTGTATTCCCAATACCCATGGATTCTGTATGGGGGATAGGGGAGTTTATCTTTCAAAAAGTCCTCCAGGTTTGGCAGCAGATCCTCACAAATCCGACAGATTGTGTAATCCCTATGAAATGAAAAAATAAAGGGCCACACTATAGTCTTATTTTGATCACTTTGAGCAAGTGTCTTACGAAAAAACCTTTTGATTTTGATAACTGTTTTTATTTTTAACTCTTCATCGAATCTGAGTTCGTACACTTTCATTGATCTCTCCCTCTTCGGTTGTATAGTCAGGTATGGGTCTGCTTGATTTTCTGTTACGTTTGCAGTTTACTTTTAGATTACAAACATGTTTATGAGCCTTCCATGCCTCTTCTGATAACTCAGGCAAGTTAAGGTGTCTGAGCATTGAGGAGAAGAAACTTCTCTTTTTCAAATCTGCCAGAGTAATGAAATACGCTTTGTGACTCTCTTTACATATACTCAAGTGGTAAAATTCTTTCGCACGCTCCCAGAGTTCCAGGCAATACCAATAACAGAGTTGGTAATCTGTATTCTTTTCACTGTTGGGGAGTTGCAAACAGTTATGACGATCACCAGGTAATAAATAATACCTGATTCCCTTATTCGTTTTCCCGGGAATGTCGTTTAAGCGGTACATACTGGTTGCAACATCCCGAATAGGCCGATATAAATAAATAATATCAAAAGGCACATTCAAATCAAGGAGACCGTCCAAAAACCCCTTGCAGGCAATATGAGAGGTCTCAATATAGACGGGTTGTTTGTGTTTATTAATCACAGATAATTTTCTGGTCCAGAATTTTTTATAAATTTCCGGAGTTATTCTTGCCCGCCATAAGAAATCATCAAACACAGGTTGCGGTTCATGAGTAGCCATCACTAAATCTTCCGGTAAAAGTTTAAATAACTCAGTCAGTAAAGCTGTTCCTGACCTGCCAGTGGTAAATGTAAATATCAGTTGTTGCTCTGTTCTTAGTGCATGTGTGTCAGTGATTGTTGTCATTTTCCCTCTCCTTCTTGTAAAGATTTTACGATTCTTTTTGAAAGCACATCCCCAATCCCTTCAATGTCTCTCCAGTCCTCCTCAGTTGCTAAAATCATATCCAATACTGTTTTGAATTTCTTTGTTGCCAGTCGGGCTTTTTCAATCCCTAACCCGGGCAACTCCATAACCATTCTTTGCACAATGGGTCGTTTATTAATCCTCAATGTACAGAAGGGTAGATGGGGTTTGAGGTGGGAAGTATGTCCTGAGATTGGTTTGTCATTCCACCAATGTAACAGCGCCCGAATCAAGAAGGTAGTTTCCTTGGGGGTTGCTGTAAACCAGTTGTGCACCCCACTGAGTATAGCCAGTGTGTTAAGGTAATTATAAATCTCTCTGGCCATGAATGTTCGAGTGCCAAACCGAATAGTAGCCCACCTCCCCCGGGAATTTCTTTCTAAAATGCCATTCTCGGGGTTGGGTCTCCATAACCCTTCTGTGATAAGGTATACAATATCATAACTATTGAATAGCCCAGGGAGTTGGTGACCTGACAATCGACCTGTGAGCAAGGAATCTATTAAGTCAGTGATTGTCTTTCTTTCAAATCCAATTGAGAGAGGGACTTCATCCAAACCCCGGCCAAAGAAAAAGAAATCGGCAAATTGCAATCGGGTTAGTGTGGCCATGCCTTTGGGAAACAGAGGTAAGAGTTCCCCACTTCCTTTTCGGCTGTCTATGTAGATCATTTATTTAATAAGTTCCTCATAGTAATCAATCTCTCCTTCTCACTACTGATTATTGATTATTAATAACCAACCGGACGACTCCCTTTTCTCGGCTGAACGGCCATCTTGGGAAATGACCGTCCGGTTGGTTTATCTCTTCACTGCTGGTTTACGTGAAATAATATAACAAATGTCATAGCTAAAAACCCTACAAAATATCCTACTCCAAAACTACAGATATTACTCACAGTCAGTATCATTTCCGCTCCCTCATGCTCTCTTATTACCATGCCGGTATGTTCTTGTTTTATTAAATGCACACTTCACTTGTATAATCTCAAGAAGATCAATCCCTTCTCTCTCTCTCTCTCTCTGCTAAATCCATTATCCTGATTACGGCATCCGCCAATTCAGTAGGAAATCCAATAGGTTTGCCATTAACACCAAAACTCAACTTCATAGAATTATTTCGGTAATCCTCCAAAGCCTCTGAAATCTCAGAATGGATAAGACAAAGCTTTTCCGGAACACTAACGTCTGAGGGCCAAAATCCTGCTTTTACCATGTCTGTATAGATCTCTTTTTGTAACATTTGCCAATCTGCTTTCATTATTCCCACTCCTCTAAGGCTGAATCAACAAAAATACTACTCATTACCATTGGGAAATTACACAGTGGCCCAGGGAAGTCTTCCCCTGTAATTTCTGGGTTCTGCCGGCAATCTCTGATGTGGATTGAGAATTCCCCCTCCTCATCTCTACTCACGTCTGTATTGCATTGCACCAAGAACCCCGTGTCGCCAAACCCGGCCCTCTCATAAGCACTGGTTCGTTTGTCGTTCACGTATTTGGGTTTCTTTTTATGAATAAGAAGGAGGTTTTTGTTAAACCCGTACGCCATCCGGACTAGGTCTCGGTATTCAGCGTTTACAGGTCCATACTGAAACGGCATTACTTTATCCAGTCTCCCGAATTTGAATAACCTCAGTAACTCCCAGGCTTCCGTGGCAGTGTCGATAATGATTGTCCTAATGGCAGCAGAGGACAGCGCAGTAAAATAAGCTTGCTTGAATTGGTTCCAGAGCTTCTCATAAACGCTAGCAGCAACAGCTTCTCCCGCCACTACAGGCGCTTGAAAAGACGCTCTGTAGATTTCTCGCTGGTCGGCAAATTTCTCAATGACTCCCTCAGTACCAATATCAAAATCAAAGAATGCAATATCTCCGGGGGCTGAGAGTGCAAAATGCGTTTTACCTTCTTTTTCCAATCCATCAATAGACATTATTATTCTCTTTTGTGGGAGGATTTTTGCATCTACTTTGGTGAAACCTTTAATATTCAATTTATTCTCCTTACACCAATTTCAATAGTGGTGGTAGCTTATATAGTCACTCCAAAATATACAATTAAGTATGACTTTATTAGTATTCATTAATGTTTGGCGCTCCTTTCAAAATCGGGGCTTATTTGAAATAGATAAACTTGACGATGTTGTATACGACAAATAAATAATTTATGTCCTATCAGATAAAAATCACCATTCATAAAATCTAATAAAGAATACACATAGATTTGAGGACTAAAATAATGTCTTTCCAGAGCATCTCCTACCCTTCCTTGAAATCCGGCTTTATATATGTCAAGGTCATTTTGGAAATGTACGCTATCAGGGGAAGAACCCTCTGTAAGTGTAATTATTACTTGTTGATACATATCATTATAACCATCTTTTCCTTTTGGCATGTGAAATTAACATATCCCAATTTGTGTTAATTTCGGCCTGAGTAAATGTGATCAAAAACTCCTTATATTGGGGCCCTGACCCCCTGTAATCTCCCATTAGATATAGGATTCGCATTTTACATGTGTCCATATCCAGCATTCTAAGGTAGCCTTTAATTTGTACCATGTACTTCCAAATCTGATCCGGGGTTTTCTTTGAAGATTTCCAGGTACACTTATACTCCTCCAATATACAATTCTCAAAATCAACCCCATCAGGGCTACCAACAACATTGTCTAATTCTATTTCCCCGACTCTAATTACCGCCCGACCTCTGAGAACCTTAGAGAGCGCTTCCTCAAGCGCCTCCTCAAACAAAAATCCTACCTCAGCCCAATATGGATTACCTGTATCTTTGGGCGGGAATAATTCCTTTTCTAAGTCTCCATAAATAGTTGAGAGGTGGAGGCGGTCAAATGACCGACCCTCTGAGGTTTTGAATGGGAATTTTGTTTTTTCTGTTTCTTTAATAATCATAATCTTATTTTTTTAAGTTCTAGGTAATAGCATGGAGTCAGCCCCTCAAGGGAGAGAGGGCTTTTCAGGGCCAACCCCACACCACAATTTACAACTAAATGTTAATGTTGAGTTAAGCTACTCCGCTGCCAATGGTGTAATCATCCCATCTGCATACACCCAAAATGGAGTCGATGAAAGATACTCATCACTGAATACCAACTTTACAATTTTATTTCTGTCTGTGGGCGGTATATCTTTTAATTTCGCAAACGCCATTTGTGGAAGTTTCTTTTTCTCAATACCGTCCGGGTTTTCTGCCAACACACTCATTACAAATTCAGTGGTTTGTTCTTCAATTTTTGAATCAGTGGGTGAGTCTTTGGTAGTGGCAGCAGCTTTTCCTTTTCCCCTTCCAGTTGTGGCTTTAGTAGCCTTTTCCCATGGGTATTTGTGAATTTTATCGACTACCAATATTGTAGCCTCGAATTCCTTCTCCTTTTTAATAATTCCTTTTCGCTCAGGTGCGGCAGCCCTAATCACGTGGGCTTCCAACCCCTCAAATATTGAAATATCAGCTTCAATTCGATTCTCAGGAAATCCGGCATTGACAAGAGCAGTAACAAAAAACGCCCAGTTTGAGGATTTCACAAGGGCAGTGGCCTTGCCGATTGCAGATAGAGTTTTGCCATCCTCAGAGGGCGCCCAGTCAGAGGTTTTACCCACTGAATAGTATTGTTTGGTTGTGTCTCCATCTCCACGATCCAGTGTAAGTTCAGCTGCAGGTACGGCAGGGAGTTTGCCGTTGTAATCGAATTGAGTGAATCTGGCTTCCTTTATTATCACGTCTTCATCGTCTAGTAAGCCGGCACCCTCTGAATAGGTTGAGGGTTTTAGGCTTACTCCTACGGTTTGTGGCATATGGTTCTCCTTCATTTGAATAGTGATTATAAATCTCCCCCCGGTACTCAAGATTTTCTACAGTCTCTCTTTCTCACCTCCTTTGTTCATAACTAGCTGGTATTGGTATTGTATTTACTCTTCTGAAAGCATCCAGAAAACTTTTGGGAGCAAATTCCGCATACTTTTTCACAAACCATTGAATATGGTCATCAATAATGAACGTCTCGCAACTGTCGTCTAATGCCCTCATGCCCCTGCCAACAGCTTGTACTAAATTCTGCATAGCAAAATTAATCCCAAAATCCGAATCAATCTCCTTTCTTTTTTTATCTATTAACTTTCTTTGATCCGGGAAGGGCACTTTCCCAATAATTTGATATCTACATTCGTCATAGGGGAAATCATAACCGGTAATTACACTGGGAGAAACCAACACACAAGGTGGATCAGATCCCTTAAACTCTCTTACTGCCTTGTCTCTACTTCCTGATTTATGCGAAATCATAAAAGGAGTGTATTCACTTGTATTTATTACCCGCTGGCACCGCTGATAGCTAGTGGTGTGAACAATCCCCTTTCTGTCTAATCGCTGACTGATAATCTGATCAATCCTGGCCAGCCATAAATTCATATCACAATCTTTCATTCTGTAATCAACCCGACAGGTAGGCACCCAACAGACAGCCCTCCTCTCAACCGGGAAATAAGAAGGGTACTCAATGAAGTCAGTATCCTCCCTGTTAACATTCAGTAATTGAACGGTCTTTTTGGTTACAGTTGCAGAAGTCAGTAGTATTTTTGGTGCGCCCCTAAATAAATATCCCTCTGCAAACTTTCCTGGCCAAAGGGGGTCAAAAACAATTGAGTTACCCAAATGCTCAGTGACCCACAGACTCTCAGAGGTTTTTTCCAACCTCTCTAATTTCACTTTTAAATTTCGTCTAGCCTTAAACACATCTGACGTGAGTAACTCCTCAGTGTTGTCTTCTTTGAGTTGCTTCCTTAGATTCTCCTTCAAAATCTCAAGGGTATTCAGCATCACCCGCCAGAGATTTTTGGCTGTGCCTTCCTGAATCCAATCTAACCGACACCTCTGAAACTCCCTCGGGTAAACTTCAACTGATAACGAATCACACAATTGCAACACAGAATCATGAGCCTCATCACAAACCAATAAATCAAACTTTCCCAGTGTGTCAGGCTTATTACAAACCCAAAAACTATAATTAGTAACTACTATCTGAGAAGCTTTGGCTCTCTCAATTGCATTGTAGTAATGACACTCCTTTTTGAGTGGGCACCGGTGCCCGAAATTACATAATCCCCAGTCACAGGTTTTTTCTTTGAGGAGTACACATTTGTATGCGTTTTTTCCCATGACTATTGACAGGCCGGGTTCACTGCCAAAATCCAATTCTAACTGTTTTTGCAGTCCTTTTGTGCTGGTGAGTATTACCGTCCTCCCCGAGAGTATTGCAGATGTCACATAGCAAAGGGATTTCCCGCTGCCGGTCGGTTGTGTTTGGACTACTATTCTTTTTTGAGAATCCACTAAATGAAGGATTGCATCCTCCTGGTGTTTTCTCCAAGTTGAGAATTTCTTAGGTAGCCCAAAACCGGTTGGGGGTGGTAATTTAGACAACATTATTTTTCCTCTACAATAGGAATCAGTGAAACCTTCTTTGCATTTTTCAACAAATCTGAATACTCATTTCTCAACAACCCTGCAAACGTGTCTTTCCAGTGCCCCTCATTCATGTCCTCTACATACTGTAATATTTTCAGCACACACCGAATAGCCTCCCTGGGGGCGTTTTTTTGTTTGAAATACCCAACTCTCTCCCGGAGATTGACTAGTACCCCCTCAAACCCCTGCTGACACCTCTCTTCTTCAATGAGATCCATCATTGATTTTATCTTCCCAAGAATAGACCCATCTTTGTTGCTCCACGCCTCCACAAACTCCAAATGTCTCGCAATAGCGTCCCTCACAAAGTCTGCACGATTTTGGTACGGGATTTGGAGGTTTTTAAGCATTGTGTCAATCTGCCTCAACCAATCAGGAGGGACTCTAGTAGGAAGCGGTGCAGAATGCCCCTTATCATCCGATCCTCCGATGATTTTTAACGTGCTGTCCATGACTATTTCCTTTTAATTTTTGATCATGCCTAAGAGTATACCATTTTTGCCGAAGATACTGAATCCCTCAAGCGTTTTTACAGCAATTATTCCGAGCCGAATCAAATCAAAAATAGGGTGTTCGTAGGGGAAAGAGAAAAATTCTTTTACGGCGAAATATGAGATTATCCTGACTTGGTTCCAGACCTGGTCACTGACTTGGTTCCAGACTTGGTCACTGACTTGGTTCCAGACTTGGTCACTGACTTGGTTCCAGACTTGGTTCCTGACTTGGTCACTGACTTGGTTCCTGACTTGGTTCCTGACTTGGTTCCTGACTTGGTTCCAGACCTGGTTCCAGACCTGGTCACTGACTTGGTTCCAGACTTGGTCACTGACTTGGTTCCAGACTTGGTCACTGACTTGGTTACTGACTTGGTTCCAGACTTGGTTCCTGACTTGGTTACTGACTTGGTTCCAGACTTGGTTCCAGACTTGGTCACAGACTTGGTTCCAGACTTGGCATAAAATAACACTAATTTTAGCTACTGAAGGCATTTTTGTTGTTTGTATCGGATTAATTGGCTTATATTTCTTTAGTTTTTGCAGCCAATTTTTCAAACTTGGTAACAATTCATATATATTATGTGTTTTTGTATATTCAATTATATTTGTACGAAATTTCCCATCCGTATTATGAGGAATAATAATTGTTGCTTTTTCCGGGATGGAAAACTCCACTATTTTTTTGTCTAAACAATTAAATTGCGTGAAACACCAATCCAAGGTTGCTAAATTCCAACCAGCTCCACTTCTTTCTCCCCTATCCCCATCTAGTTTTGTTTTGAGTATCTCCCCTTTTTTAAGTGTATATTTATAATTTTGATATGGTGACCGGTTATCCTCTAGTAATATTTTATACCCACGTCTTTCCTTGACTAGTTGTTCTATAGTTTCAAATTTCATTTCCTCTCTCCCTTACTTTAGTAATTTACTTTGGAATCCCTTGAACCAATCCGAGATTTCATAAACTTGATTAATAGCAATACCTTCTCTGTGAGATTTACATTTCTCAAGTATGTCCTGACACATTTTTTCTACTACTTCCGGTCTTCCTTTTGTGTATTGGGAGTACAATTTGAGAAGAGGCTCACCACCGAACATATAGGTGGCTATTAACCGATTACGGATAAAGTCAGTGCCATTATATTCATACCCCCTATGCTCTGCATAATGAATAAGGGGTGACCCGGGGAATATTGATTTATTTTTCCCTAACACTGCCAGGGTATAATTGACAAAATTCTCTCCACCACCGTAAATTCCTAATTCAGTCGGCCACCCCCCCAGACAGTTATAGATTTCTCTGCTAATCATCATTCCACAAGTACTCATAGTGACTACTGTATAGGGATATTCCTCATCTCTATATGGCGTGAAGGAATAGTGATATAAACCCTTTGAGATATCACAGACAGGTTTGTATATGAGTTTTTTACGTGGCCTATCTAAAATATACAGTAATGGTAAATGAAGACTCCCATTTATCAAATCTGGGTGGCCAAGATAATATTTGGCCATCTTGACTAATGCCCCCGGGTAGATCACACAGTGAGCGTCACAGAAAAATAAAATGTCACCTGTGGAGACCTTTACACCGGCATTTTTGGCTTGCCAGTGTGAGAGTTTATCCTTATATTCTACATACTTGATTTGCCTATGTATCTCTGAATAGGACTTCATTTTCTGACCGGATTTGTCTTCAACACGAAACACGTCATACTTTTCTTTACACTTTGGACAAATGGCCACCCTCAGTTTTTGTTTTAGTATCTCAGGACAGAAATTATTAATCACTATGATTTCCCAATCGAAATAGCCATTGTCATACAATTCATTAAACAGAGATTGCATTGTAAATATCACTTGTGGATACTCATTACAGAATGGGATAATTACACTTAATTTTGGCATCTAACACATCTCCAGCTTGTATTCAGATCCCGGGTGGTGAATTCCTCTATCCCGTAGCTCTTGCGCCAACTCACTGGCCCAATACACAAGTGCGCCCTGATCTACAAATGCCTTATTAATTTGGTCAAATAAACCATCCAAAACTTTCGGGTCTTTGTAGATCACAAAAAACACTTCAGGTACAAAGTTCTTTATTATTTGCGCCCTGACATTATCAAATGTATTGATGAGTGTATCTTCCCTTAACTGTTTAATCGGGGTCTCTACATTATCTATAAATATCATTCCCTCTCTCTCTTTCATACCTTCCTCCATTCCGTGAAAAACGCTTTACTCCCCCACTTTCTGTAGTTGTTCCTGATCATCCATTTCCTGCCTAGGTCTTTTATTTGCTGTAGTGAATTCTGCTCTGAGAAAACACCCAATTCAGCAGAGTGGAGTATTGGCCCAAAGTGAGGATGTCGGCCTTTCATCACTTTCTCAGGATTGTGAATACCATCCAGATATTTGGCAGCGCCCCTGACGAAACCGGCATTAATCAGGGAGGGATGCCCACAAAACCCTACAGTACCCTTGAGAGATTGACTGACCTCGAAGAAATCACCGTTCCAATTGAGAAGAAGGTTCCAGTTTTTAGTAGTGCACTCTTTTGAGGTAAAGGCATTCAGTCTGAGAATAATCAATCTCGGATACTTTTCAGTGAGAAAAATCATTTGTGTCAAATCCACCTGTCTGAGGAGTTGCCAGTCATCTTCTAAGTGAAATACAAAATCCGCATCCGGCCTGACGTTTCCCCAACACCACTTAAAAGCCTTTGCAAAATTGGCCTTCTCAGGGAAATTGATTAATGAATTCGGGAATATACTGAAACAATAATTACACATGTGAGTGTATATGGTTTGCATACATCCCGGGTAAGATTCCACTTGGCCAATTGGATCAATATTAATGACTAACCTGAAATCAATCTCAGTGTGGTTTTGGAAAAGATTTTCCCAAAATGAATCCAGGGTTTTCTCTAATAATTCAGGCCGAAGAGTGGCGGTTGTAGTTATGTCAATTTTCAACATTACTCTCTCCTTGCAAAATACAGTAGATTTTGGTAATAAGCTTTGATACCCTTTTTGTTTCTCCAATGAAAAAGCTTTTCTTTGATTTTTTCAGCAATACAGAAATCCGGACACATACCTCGTTCTGACATTTTATTTAGCCAATACTCAACAGGTTGACAATTCACATGGCCGATTCCCCTTTGGGTAATACCGGCAGCAGAAAGTAAAATTCTATCAGAGGCTTTGAGGAGGTTATCAACAAAGATATCTGCATACTCTTGCTCAATATGTTCAGCTACCTCCAAACAAATGGCTAAATCAAACTGTCTAAGAAAGACTGTTGAGTAACGCAAATCATTAATACCTAATCTCTTAGACGAGAGTTGAGACTTACATCTGGCATTCTCGGTACCCTCTATACCGTAAGCATCAACTCCTCTATCCAGGAAGCCTTTGGCAAGATCGCCGTTTCCACAGCCCAGATCAATAAGGGAGGTGGGATGGAGAATTGAGATAATGGCATCACAAACGATTGGCACACGCCAATTGAGTGTTGATTTCATGCTGAAATACTTTTTTCTGTATATTTTATCAAGGTTATACATGATTAATTTTCCTAAAACAGCAGATGGGATTTTGTATTGGCCTTAAAACATCCTCCACTGAGAAAAAGCATTCATCCGTTACATATCTTAGGTAAGAACAGCAGGGAGACATAGAAGTTGAATTCTTTGCTACACGAAGTGTTTCTTTGCAGACAGGACAAAACATATCTACTATTATTAATACAATTTTAGCTATTCCCGATATCTTCTTGATTTTATTTATTAATTTTCTCGTACCTACCTCCACATCCCCTCATTATTGCCCCTTGGGTTTGGATTATCTTTAATTCTCTTAATCAAATCCAACATTTTGGGTATACAAACTTCATTCATACCATTTTGTTTTGAGTACCAATCAGCGACATTCACTTCTCCACTCTCTTTGAGCATCTCAATAATGGCTGAACACAACTCTTTTGACCGGGTTCGCACACTCTTGTATTTGATTTGTGACCTCTCATACAAGGCTTTGAGAAGTACGTCCTCAGTGGGTGGTGATTTCAAAACCTTCACTACCGAATCATTACTGCTCAAAAAGGGAGAGAATCTTTTCGGGTTAGCAATTATTGTAGGCAACCCACACCTGAGAGCTTCCAGCACTCCCCGGTCATTTTGGCCCCCGCCGCCGGCATGAGCAAATATTTTACTTTGACTCATCAGTTTACAGAGTTCAATCCTGGTGACTGCACGCGTAAAGTCAACATCCACAACCTTTGTGTTTATCATTTGTATAAGCAATTTGTTAGTAAAGCACCGTAATGTCCCTCCCGGGAGGACTATTTTTAATCTTTTTCCGGTTTGTTTTTCGTATTCAATTGTGGCCAGTAAAACTTGGTACTGACCTTTCTTTTTGTGAATGTGGCTTGCACCGGCCATAACGTCATATACTTTTTCTGTTTGGGGGATGGGTTTGAATATCCCTTCATGAATGGGTTTTGAGAAATTAAAATAGTACCGGCTCATTCCGGGAGGGTGATGGATGAAAATCGGCTCATCAATAAGGTCATCAAGAACCACATCCCAGAATGACCATTTAGTCCGGTTTGTGTTTGCTGCATAAAATAATATCCAATGTTTTCGGCAACCATGGAGGTTTCTCAGGAACGGCATCCAGGATTTGAATCCACCCCTGACAACTATGATATCCCCGGGGTTGAGAAATTTCTGCACACAATCCATATCGGGTACTACATATACATTTGTCCGAGGAGAAAGCCGGATTTTTCCATGATCTTTGGCCGAATCAATGAACACGGACACAGAGTTGAGATATCCCCTTGCGGCAATTAAATCAAACATTTGAATCATGCCGTCAGTGTGAATTTGTCGTGCAAATTTGTTTTTGGTAACAGCGCTTGTATCCCAACTGAGTAGAGGGTTTTTGGAGACACCGGAGCTTGTGTAAAGATAAATGAGATTCATTATTGAAGCGCCTCCTTCCAGCAAGATTTCAAATCACTATATTTGGCCCAGGTGTTAGTGGCTACTAACCGAGTGCGTATTTCCCTGACTACATCTACAGCGTGTTGGGCATTCTCTCCCCAGACGGTAATAACTAACACATTTTCAGGTTTATTTAGACAGCGTTCACCCTCCCAACACCAATTTTGGAAATGCCCCTTATGCTCGTTAGCATTCAGAGCACTGACAGTGTTTGTGCGTATCATTTGATTTTCTACGATATACCCATTTTTCAGTATGGTCATTTCAAATATCCGGCGCCCTAACAGAGGTGTGATTGCCTCATAATCAAGTTCAACCTCCAGATCCACGTTCCACTCCTCGGGTAATTTCGTCTTAAATGCGTGCGCCTTCGCAAAAGATGAAAATATCCCCCTGATTATGTAGTCTGAGTATTCGCCGACTGAAACAACTATAACTCTCATTGAAGGGCCTCCTTCCAGCAATCTTTCAACTCATGGTATTTAACCCAGGTTGTAGTTATTAATCGATTAGATGAGAATACACCACATACACAATAATCCGAATACTCACTACCTGTAACAATAATAATTTTCATCTCTGTCCCAGACTTTCTCCATGCCTACCATCTCAGGCAGGAATCCATACTGATTCTCTATTCCCATTTTTCTCCTTTCTATAACCAGAACTTACTCTCCGCCATAATCGGAGCATAGTAGTTATGGTATATATAATCGTAATTGTAGTGTTTTCTCATAAATGTCTTGGCCATAATACTGTCATCTTGTAGTATCCGTCCCAAGATCACCATTGCAACCGCAGCCAGGAACTTATCCTCTTCCTCAGGTGGCCGATTTACAGTATTATTGAATGCGCCAAAGTCAAAGAACAGTCCATTCAATCCGGATACCTCCGCCATCATGGCTAATGACTTGTTCAATACAATGAGAGGGGACCCCGAGAGAACTATTTCCGGGATTACTAATCCAAATGTTTCTTCAACTGTAGGCATTATAAAAAGGTTCCCGAGCATCATTAACTCTCTCAGAACCTCCTTCGGGACGCCTACTCCGTATTTGGGTTTGTTATTTTTTACCTGGTAGTCGCTTGAGAAAATTATATCCCGACCAATTATTAAATTCAGTTGAGCAGCTTCTTTTTTGTATTTGTCGATGATATCAAATTGTTTTTGGGTAGTAGTCCATTGGGTGGCTACGAGTAAGCAGACACTTTTCATAGACCTTTTTAGATAATTTATAATTCTAATGACTGAGGAGAGACCCTTGGCTTGTAACCTGTCTACACTACAAGGGTAAATACTGACAATGTCAGCAGTCATTAGTTGGGGGGCAAAATCAATAATGTTATTGGTCTCCTCATTAAAATCCATCCAAGACCTAATATCCTTGACATGGGGAATTACCCGTACATCATCTACTTTGCCTCGGAATTGTTCACACACCTGTATTTTGTCGGTTCGATTGGGGTAGATGATTTTGTGTTTCTTCCCATAAGCATTGATATTCCACCAATCTGATAACGCTGAAGGGACTGAGTGTACCCAGTTCAACCATCTGGGCTTTTCCAGTTCTTTGTTGGCTTCCTTAACCCCAATTGCATAAGGGAGATTCCAACCAGTGAATATGAAATCATGAGTAAAAATTATATCGTAGTCTTGCAACTCTTTAACCAACACCACCTTCGTGGCGTTGGCAGTCATTTTGTGTTCAGGAGAGAGATCATTGAGGGATTTATAATCAGTAAGGTGGGCAAACGGGATTTTCTTTTCAAGTTGTACGTTACCGGGAAAGGATTCGCCGTTGTAGTGGTCATTTACAAATAAATGTACTTCATGGCCATATCTACTTAGCATCACAACTTGATCTTTTACTATACCCGTTAGGGAGTATGCCGGATAAAATTCGGTGAAGTTTGTTAAAATTGCTACTTTCATTCTTTGCTGACCTCTCATCCTGAAACGTTAAAATCCAAATTTACTTTGTGTACAAAATTAAGTAGATATTATTACTAGCTCTTTTTTAGGTGATCCTTAATAGTACACTCGATTGTACTTGTTAATTGATATTTTGAAGTATGCTCAGGAAAAAAATTCATACCTCTTTGTAAAATTGCAAACATTGTCTGGAGCTCTTCCTGTGTTAAAGTTATAAGCATTTTTACAGGTTCAGATTTTGGCTTTTCTGTACTCGAAGTTACATCTACTCTCATCAAGCATTCCTCCTCTTCTCAAAAGTTAAAATTCATTCTACATACAAACTAATTAAAAGTATACAAAGCCCATATACGTGTGTCAAGGGGGAAATACATTTTTTTATTTTTTTGTATACAAAGCAAGGAAGGAAGCGGGAGAGGAGATCCCCTCCCGCCCTTAATTTATGGGGGGCTTGTGGTAGTAGTTGTTGAGGAGCTGGTAGTTGTGGTAGTGGTAGTTGTCCAGGCTTTTTGCCCTTCAGGACATCCGTCAAGAAAATCCAGGTTATCAAATTCAACGTAACCGCCATTGGCGCCGTTACTGTAAATAACAAGCGCTACTTCTCTAACATTACAAGAGTAGGATTCATAATCACGGAAATCGATTAACACCCAACCGGCGCCAATTGTATAATAGGTAGTGATTATCATACCGGTTCTTTTAATTCTGAGTGCGGTTGGGATTGAAACAGGATTAACAATACTTGAGAATTGATTACTGTTATTTTTCCGTAACCCGGATCTCAATTCGTGAGTAGTACCATCAGCATTGAGTGTGTAATTGACTTCGGCCCTGTTAGCGCCTACGCCATCTTGTAACCTAAACAGTACATCAGGAGCATTAGTGTTGTCATTTGCTGAGTAAGTGGCTAAGTCAATTCTAACATCATAATCACCGTCTACAGGTAATAAGTACATATGAGCGATTCTGATGGCTGAGATTTCATCAAGGAGAGTAAGTCTGCCTCTGTTAGCGATAATAGTGAATGTTTCATTACCATTGTGAGTGGCTTCAACCTGCCAGGCGTTGTCATCTGAAAAATCATCATCATATTCACATGGGATATGGGTGGTGGTAGTGGTGGAGGATGAGGAATGGGTGGTGGTAGTCGTTGAAAGTGTTGAGCAAGTTGAGGAACAAGTTGAGGTGTGACTGGTCGTGGTCGTAGAAAGGCTTGTGGTAGTGGTTGTAGAGGTGTGGCTGGTCGTGGTAGTACTGTGACTTGTCGTGGTAGTGCTGTGGCTGGTTGTAGTAGTAGTGCTGCTGTGGCTGGTTGTAGTACTGCTATGGCTGGTAGTGGTGGTGCTAAGACTGGATGTGGTTGTGGAATGACTAGTCGTGGTAGTGCTGTGGCTGGTTGTAGTAGTGCTAAGGCTGGAAGTGGTTGTAGTACTGCTGTGGCTGGTAGTGGTTGTGGAATGACTTGTCGTAGTGGTGCTATGGCTAGTCGTAGTGGTACTGAGGCTGGAAGTTGTTGAGAGTGTTGAGGAAGTCGTTGAGAGACTGGAAGTCGTTGAAAATGTTGAAGTTGAAGATAAAGTGCTGGAAGTCGTTGAAAGTGTTGAAGTTGTGGTCGTGGTCGTGGTCGTGGTATGTCCAATCATCTCAAATAAACTTTCAATAGTAATTTTCTTGTTTACCCCTCCCTGGCTGATAAGTAAAAAATTATTAGGGTGTGGTGTAACAAGAGCTAATTCGGGGAAATTTACAGACAATTTTTATTCTCCATTTCTCCCTCTCTCCCATTCAATTGTGGTTATGGTGGTGGCCCCGTCGTCGTAGTCGTCGAGGAGCTGGTAGTTGTGGTAGTGGTTGTCACTTCTGCAGTCTCTTCTGTGATTTCCATTGCTGAATTCTGTGCATTGGCATAGATAGAGACCAAGTCAGCCACAAATGAGATTGTCCCGGCTGTTACAGTGTCACCGGGTTTAACAGGGTTTCGGACACTACACCTAATTGAGCGTGGTACAGAGTGCCGGATATAAGAATATTTTACTAATGTAACATTGGTAGGGCTATCATTTGAGTATGTTCTGTGCCCTGAGATTGAGATTGTTTTATTTACAGACCCTTCGTCAAATCTTACATCTTCAATATTTACTGAGGTGATCACTTCACTTGAGTTTGCAAATATTTTCTCAATTCTCAAAATCCCCCCATCAGATCTAGCATTTATTAGAGAAAAGCGGGCAGGAGTGTACATTATGGTTATTTGCAGGTAAGAGGCGGAATTTGACCTGACACGAGCTGAAAAGGATGTAATCGGGATTTGTACATCTCCAAGTGTATTGTGTTTTAAGATAAACCTATATCTGACAATCATTTTCCATTACTCATTAAGGAGGTGCTGTGGTTGTGGTAGTTGAGGAACTGGAAGTAGTTGAGGTTGTGGTTGACCAGGTAGCGCCACTCGGGCAACTATCAACATAATATAAATTATCCATATATGCTGTACATCCATCTTGGTTAATATTATCAAACACGTAAACTTTTAATCTGTCAACAGCAGCGGCAAAAACTCCAAAATCAACACTATTAATTAAATTCCAAGTACCACTACTATACTCATACGTTTTTAGGAGGTCGCCATCCCTTACTATTCTCATTTTAGTAGGCTTTACTACATTGTCGTTACCTGTTTGTACGCCACCGCCGTTAATTCTCCAACGTGTTTCACAAAAATTCACATTACCAGTGATTCTGTATGTAGTGCGTATTTCATTATCCATAGAAGCACATGCCACCCGAAAAGAAACATTACCCCCCTGTACTGTCTTGTCATAAGAGACCAAGTCAATTCTAACATCAAAATCACCAACTGGAAGAAGATAAATATTAGTAGCAATACTCATAGAATCTGTAGCATCAGGACAGTATAGTTTTAACTTATTTGTTTGAATTGTAATAGTACTAGTGCCTTTTATGTTGTCCACCCGCCAATCAGAGAGGTCATTAAATGCGTCATCATAAATACAAAGGGCGGTGGTGGTTGTCGAGGAGCTGGAAGTGGTTGATAATGTTGAGCTTGTTGTGCTAAGGCTGGAAGTGGTTGATAACGTTGAGGAAGTGGTACTGAGGCTGGAAGTGGTTGAAAGACTGGAAGTGGTTGATAATGTTGAACTTGTAGTTGAAAGACTGGAAGTGGTTGATAATGTTGAACTTGTAGTTGAAAGACTGGAAGTGGTTGATAACGTTGAAGTTGAAGATAAAGTGCTGGAAGTGGTTGATAATGTTGAACTTGTAGTTGAAAGACTGGAAGTGGTTGATAACGTTGAAGTTGAAGATAAAGTGCTGGAAGTGGTTGATAACGTTGAAGTTGAAGATAAAGTGCTGGAAGTGGTTGATAACGTTGAAGTTGA
>Ga0114920_10000174_pt1 | contig 28324 bp, 20 predicted proteins | sample ChitaG_FD_88683 | JGI IMG/M metagenome (GOLD analysis project Ga0114920, IMG submission 88683) | Deep subsurface microbial communities from South Pacific Ocean to uncover new lineages of life (NeLLi) - Chile_00310 metaG | ecosystem: Environmental > Aquatic > Marine > Oceanic > Sediment ...
GTACAACGAGAGTTATCTGCATTCGGCGTTAAACTACCGGACGCCGAATCAGGCCGAAGAAACCTATAACTTGACCACGGGGACTCTCTTAGAAACCGCTTGCTAAATGGGGAGCACTACAATGGCTACCAATGCTCCTAAGATTTCATTGGCGATTTCCATAATCCCAACTACCTGTACTTATGGACCAACCAAGGCAAGCGGAATATGGGGCAAAGCCAGCGTCAGGTCAATGGAAATCGGAAAACGGTCGGGCAGATGTGGACATCGGCCGCGCACAAAACGGGAATCGCGTAGCCCGACCCCTATCCGTAGGGGCGGGTTTCAAACCCGCCCAAGGAGAAATTACCCAGGTGTTAGATATCAAGATAGGAGAATGGCCGCAAACAGCCATTCGTCAGCCCAAGGGCTGACAGACACCCCAAACGGAAAACGGTCGGGCAGATATGGACATCAGCCGCGCACAAAATCTGCCGCGCACAGGAAGATTAAGCCCGTGCCTTGCTTCTCTTGGCTTTCATTTCGGGGATGTATTCTTCGATGGGGGGGAAATCACCGAGGCTGCGGGCGAAGCCGGCTTCCAAAAACGAATCCACCCACCAGAAGATGTCGTACTTGCGGATATTCTCGCGCAGGCGGCGCATGCGCGCGTAGCGCTCGTCCTGGTTCATGGTAAACGCCCGGTAAATGGCATCGGCGACGCCTTCCACGTCGTAGGGGTTGACCATCAATGCGCCTTTCTGCAACTGCGCGGCCGCGCCGGCAAACTCACTTAAGATCAAAACGCCGTTGCCTTCTAAGCTGCACGCGCAGTACTCCTTGGCCACCAGGTTCATCCCGTCCTTTAAAGGTGTCAGCAGCGCCACCTCCGCCGAACGATAATGGGCGATCAACTCCTCGCGGCTCAACGAGCGATATCGGTAATGGATGGGCACCCAGCCCTGGGTGGTAAACTGGCCGTTAATCTCACCGACCAGTTGCTCGATCCGCGCCTTGAGGTGTTGATATTCCGGGACGTCTTCCCGGCTGGGTACCACGACTTCGACAAAGGTCACCTTGCCGTGCATCTCCGGATAACGCGCCAGGGCGCTACGCATCGCTTCCAGGCGTTCGGGGATCCCCTTGGTGTAATCCAGCCGGTCGAGACCCAGAATGATCGTCCGGTTGGGCAACGCTTCGTGAAAATACCATGCGCGATCGGCAACCTCCGTCGACGCCGCCGCGACGGCAAACGCGTTAAAGTCAATGCTGATCGCAAAGCTGCCCACCCGGACCTGCCGCCCCTCAAAATCGACCGTAATCACCGGCCCCCGGCCGCTGGCTTTCGTGTGGGGATACAACAGCTGCAGGCACTGGATGAAGTTGCGCCGGTCGCGCATGGTCTGAAAACCGATTAAGTCATACTCCAGAAGCGCGCGAAGAATCTGCGCCCGCCATGGCAGCTTAAGAAAAATGTCCACGGGAGGAAACGGGATGTGCTGGAAAAAACCGGTCTTGCGCTCAACGCCCATCTCGCGCATCGCCTGGGCGACGTACATCAGGTGGTAATCGTGAACCCAGATGTAATCGGTTTGCTTGGTGTATTCGGCCACCGTCCGGGCGAATTCCTGGTTAACCGCCAGGTAACTGTACCAGAAAGCGGGATTGAAATCGCACCGTGCCTGAAAGTCATGAAAAAGCGGCCACAACACCTGGTTGGCGAAACCGTAGTAATAATTTCGTATTTGTTCTTCGCTTAAGATGACCGGCCGCAAATCGTACCCCGCATCCTGCGACGCCGGTCCCGCCAGATACTTAGAACCGATCTTTTCGGCAGTGCCGGGCCAGCCGATCCACAAACCGCCACGGTTGCGTAAGACCGGGGCCAGTGCGCTTACCAGCCCTCCGGCGCCGGGATCGACGCGCCAACCATGCCGCTCACGCTTCACCCTGATCGGCAGCCGGTTGGATACCGCCACCAGTCGGGTTGGCCGACTATCCATCAGGGACTTTCCTCAAGATTACCCGTTTCCGGCACGGCGCTCCATGATGCCGTCTTCTCCAGGAACAGAGTCTGCGTGGGATAGGCAAACACAATGCCCTCTTCGACGAACCGCCGGTAAAGTTCTAAATTGACGTGCTGCTGAATATCCATGTACGTGTTATAATCGGGTACCGCGACATAATAGACAATCTCGAAGATCAACGCGAAATCGCCGTAGCTCTTGAAATGCGCGCGGTCGAGGTCGGCCCGTTCAACCGAGTCGAAGATTTCCCGGATGATCTTCGGGATGGCCGTCAGTTTTTCGTACGGGGTCTGGTAGGTCACCCCAATGGAAAAAAGGATACGGCGCTTTTTCATCCGCTTGTAGTTGCGAATCCGGCTGCTCAGGAGGTCGTTGTTGGAAAAGATCAGTTGTTCCCCGGAAAGACTGAGTACCCGCGTGGTCTTTAATCCAATGTGTTCGACGGTGCCCAGCAGGCCATCGACGATAATGAAATCGCCGATGACGAACGGTTTGTCCAAAGCGATAGAGATCGAAGCGAAGATATCACCCAGGATGCTCTGGGTGGCCAGGGCAATCGCCACCCCGCCGATCCCCAGACCGGCGACCAGGGCGGTGATATTGATACCCAAGTTGTTTAGAATGACCAGGAGGACCAACGACCATAAACACATCCGGGCCACCACGCCCAGCGCGCCAAAGGCCGAGGCACTGCCCAGATCACCTTCCTTTTTTTTCCGCTCGAGGGGACCCGCAATCGATAATGAAAACACCCCATTAATCCAAAACGCACCCTGAAGACAGAGGACGATTACGGCGATCTTGCCGATGAACGAGTCAACGTTTTCCGGCAATGACAGAACCTGCGTCCCGGCAACAACAGCAATAAGCAGCAGGAACACTGCTTTTGTCTGCCGCCGGAGCAACTCGGCAACGAAGTCGTCAATCTTGTTCGCCGTGCGTTCGGCGAGTCTGGTCAGGTGCCGGACAACGAAAGACTTAATAAATGTCAAAGCGAAGTAAACGACAAAGGCAACCCCAGGGGCCAGGATCCATTTCCACAGGGGATTGCCGTAAAACGAAAGCTCAGTCAGTTTTGTCAAATCCATCATTTACCCCTGCAGGTCCTGACCCATCTTTGAAGAAAGGTGAGCAATTCTTCCGGCGGTCGCAACCATAAACCGGCCTTCGTCGGACGCCATTCTTGGCGCACCAGCACACGCAGGCCCTTTCCGGCCAGGGCGGCGAAGGCATCCTCATCGGTAAGGTCATCACCGAGGCAGGCCACTGCCGCTTCCGCTCCCTCCTCGGCCAGAATGGTGGAGACGGCATCTCCTTTGTCCCGTCCCGGCACCCGCAACTCAATACCCCCATCGAATTCCTGCAGCCTCAGCCCGGCCTTTTCCGCAAGCCGAGACCAGGGGTCACCGATCCGTTCTCTGAGTTGGGCGACCCGTTCTGCTGGCATACCTCGCCAGTGCAAGGCAAGACAACCGGGCTTGTGTTCGCCGAGGTCTTGCAGTCGTTGCGCACGCATCCAGGCGTCGGCCTCGGCGAGGCCGTTTCTTGCCTTCTCCTCAAACTCGATGATTTCGTATCGGCCATCCGGGTACAATCGCTCGATACCATGTGAACCCCAGATCTCCGGTTGTCTCTCCAGCCCCAGCAAGCCAAGCAGCTCTTCCGCCCGGCGCCCACTGATGATGACCACGCGGCAGCCGCCGGCCCGAAGGATCGTGTTTAAGACTTCACGCACACCGGGATATGGTACAGCCTTATCCCGCTCAACCTGGAACCCGGCGAGTGTCCCGTCATAATCTGATAGGAGGACACGATGGCGGCTGCGGGTGAGTTTTTTCCAGAACTCGTCCAACAGGGACGAAGCGGACATCTACAGTCCCACCTCAATACGCTGTCCGGTACCGTTACGCAAACTGATCATCAGGGATAAGTGTTCGCGCAACAGGCGGGTAATCAGGAAGTTTTCGCGGACAAACAGGTGCGCCCGGCGGCCCATCACTTCCAAAAGATCGCGTCGGTGCAGCAAATAGCGGATGCGGAGTGCTGCCCCTTCCGGGGTGCGGACCAGAAAACCAGTGTGGTGGTTAACCACCTGCAAGCGTATCCCGCCGGTGTCCCCGCCGATTACCGGCTTGCCTTTCCACATTCCCTCGGTGACGGTCAACCCGAAGCCTTCCCGGATGGATTTCTGCAGAATGATATCCGCTGCCCGCTGGAGGGCATTGATCGTCCGGTGGGCGTCGGCGGGGAGGAGCAAAAGGTGAATGCCGGGATCATCCGCCGTGGCCTGGCGCACTTCCTCCAGCACGGCTTCGCCCTCGGGATCATCCGAGGCCTCCCCACCGGCGAGCACCAATTGCAACGGCGTCAGCTTGCGGGCGATGCGGTAGGCCTCGATCACCCCGAGCGGGTCCTTAAACCGGTCAAAACGGGAAACCTGGATCACCAAGGGCAGAGAAGGATCAAGTCCAAACCGGCGGCCGACCTCATGGATCTCCTCTTCAGGAAGTTGGATGTTCTTCTCGCTCAGCGGATCGATACTGGGTGGAATCAGGTACTGCGGATGCGGCATGGCCTGGGCAAAATCGGCCAGGGAAAAGACGCTGGCATCGTACAGCGCGACAAAGTTGCGCAGGTATTTCCAGATCCGGCGGTACGGATGGTGGACGTCGATATGGCACCGCCAGATCCATTTTCCCTTGCGGTTGGGGCAAAATTTCAACAGCGCTGCCGGCTGGGGGTCGTGAATGTAAACGAAGTCCGCCTCTTCCAAAAGCGCACGATGCTCCTCGGCAAAGCGGGCGTTGGCTTGCTCATACCCCTCCAACATGGTCTCGGAAATGCTCACCGTGTTCCCCTGCAGCGCGTTATGGAAGCCTTTGGTGCACTGGTAAAACGGCAGGTCCCCGGTGATGACTTCCCAGGAGGCATCGATCCCCAGCGCCTGCTTAAGCGGGATCAACTTCTGCAGGATCTCCGCCACCCCACCGCCCTCGCGCGTCGAGTTGACATGCACAACCTTTACCCCGCGCAACGGCCTGGCCAGCTGCCGCAGGCGATCAACCTCTTCGGTGCCCGCGACGGCGGCGTATTGCTCCAGCATGCCTGCCATGCCTATTGAACCCCGCTGAAATACTCGGCAAAATACGCGGCGATAATCCGGCGCAGCTCCCACAGCGATGAAAAATACGGGTCCACGCTCTGAATCTTCGTCTTGAGCAGATCATACCTTTCCCCGCACCCGGACAGCCAGGCGGAAAAGTCGTCAACGTGCTCCGGGCTGCGGCGGTGGGCGTCAATGAAATGATAATATATGCTGCCCGGCGAGATGATGGGGAGAAACGTAGCTAACTCCCGGGGTGACGCCGCCTGGACCCCGGTGTCGAAGATCACGATCTGCGAACTGATAAAGTAGAACTGCTTGTCGGCCTGGGTCCAGGGGACATACGGGCTTTCGTCAAGCCGGTCTTCGATGATCTCAACCAGTTCCTGGCGCAGCGCCTCCAGATTGGGAAAATCGGCGGGGTTAACCACACTTAACCGCTCGGCGAGGGCTTTCTCATCCAGTGCGCGATGCGCCCACGCCGCAAAGTCATTGTTATACTCGGGCTCATCAAAACGCGGGCGCAAAAGCCTCGCCCAGAAATGATAGTAAATGCTTTCCAGATCAATGGCCAAAAGGCCGTTACGCAACTCGCGGAGGTTCTGCGCTCGGTGGCCGGTAGCCAGCGCCACCAGCACACAGTCCCGCACCGTAAACGGCGGCATTTGCTCACCCTGCTTTTCCCGGGTGTCCTCTGGCCCTGCGGCATTGTCCATCAAAAAGAGCCCTCATCATTCATTTTCGTATTACACATACGGTTTATTAACCAAAGTGCCGGCTTTTTCCTCCCTTGCCGCGGCTTACCGCCGGGTAGCGTCTGTTAAGTACGCCGGCTCCGGGCGCCGAAATCTGGTACCCGTAAGGCCACCCGGGTCTTCCCCAACCACTAACCTGCTGATTCGCACGGCTTGCGCAGGGCAGGCCCGCGGGGCCGCCCTGACAACCGAAAGCTGATCCCAGGCGGTTGCCCTTTCGGGACAGGTCCCTTCGGCTGACCGATAACCTTCTACCGCCATATTCTTGTTCGGGCAATAATGGCGGAGGCTGCTGGCGCTCTTGCCAGCGTCGCGGGAAAGGCCGGCGAGCGGGAAAAATGTCCCTTGACTTTAGGCTCAAGGTCTCCAACATGTGTTCAGTATAAGCACTGGCGGGGGAAGCGTCACCTACCGGAGAAAAAAAATGGCAGTCAAGCGCCGTGCGGGTTTTGCTCTTTAATGGACAGGTCGTGGAGATGATACGGTAGTCAACTCATACAACGACCTTGCGTCAGCCAGCCGGTCGTAGAAAGGAATCGGACGAATGAAAACAAAGTGGATGTCGATTGCCGGGGGAGTAGTCCTCGTTATGGGACTGGTAGCCATGGTGAATGCACAGACTTCGCCGGATGCCGGCACTTTTGTCGACTTTGAAACCCTGGCCCGCAAACTGGTCACGCAATGCGCCGGAATCCACGAAGGGGATCTTGTCCGGATTACCGGAGGTGTGCGCGATGTTGAACTATTGGAGAATATAGCCGTTCACGTCCGAAAAATGGGTGCCTTTCCACTGGTCACCCTGGCTAGCGACCGGATGCGGCGGCGGATGTACGACGATGTCCCGGAGATCTATGATGAACAGACTTCCGAGTTCGGCGTAAAGTTGGCCAGCATGATCACCGCGCGCATCCACCTGGACTACAGCGAAACCGAAGGCGCACTCGCCGGTGTCCCGCCGGAACGCATCGTCACGGTCAGCAGGGCCAACGCCCCCGCATACGATCTGATGCTGAAACGAAGAGTCCGTCAGGTCTTCATCGGCAATGACCTTTACCCGACCGCGGAGAGGGCACAGCTTTTTGGGGTGCCCCAGGAAGAACTGGCCAGGATTTTCTGGAACGGGGTGAACGTGGATTACTCCGAACTCCAGTCAACCGGCGAAGCTGTGCGGGTCGTTCTGGCCAGGGGAAGCCAGGTGCATATCACGGACCCCAATGGCACCGACCTGAAGGTGAGCATCGAGGATCGGCCGGTCTTCATCAGCGATGGAGTTATCTCGGCTGAGGACATGCAGCGAGGGAGCGCCGGCTGTCTGGTTTGGCTCCCCGCGGGCGAGGTATTCGTTACGCCCGTCCCCGGCACTGCCGAAGGGAAAGTGGTAGTCGAACGGCAGCTGTTTCAGGGCAAGGAAATCAAGAACCTAACCCTCTCCTTTAAGGAGGGGAAGCTCACTTCCATGAAGGCCAAATCCGGACTTGAACCACTCAAGAAGTTTTACGATGCCTTGGGCGTTCGCAAGGGTGTGTTCTCCGTTATCGATATCGGCATCAACCCGAATGTTCGCCTCGTGCCGGACAGCCGCATGACAGCCTGGATGACGGCCGGCATGATTACGGTGGGAATCGGCGATAATACCTGGGCGGGAGGCGAAAACAATTCTCCCTTTGAATTGTACAACTTCCTGGTTAAAGGCACCTTGAAGGTTGATGGAAAGGTCTTGGTGGAAAACGGAGTTTTGAAACCCTGAGCGCCCGGAGCGGGCTGGGCCGCGAGCGCCCGCGGTCCGCCTAGTCTGATGAAATTGCCCACTTGGCTCCCGCAAAACTGTACCTCCCCGTCCAACGATCTGAACCGATTGGGACAGCCCGCAAACGTGTGGCACGCCAGGTCATATGAACGTGGGTGTGAAGAACGTATTACCTATTGATTCCCAACGCATTGGACTGTTATCTGAACGCCGCTCTATCCGGCACGGACTTTGTTTTCGAGTCGGGTGAAGGTATAACGGGAATAGAAGGAGAGATGAAGATAAGATACCGGCGGCGCAGACAAAAAAGGCGTCCCCGTTCCTGCCGTGGTTTTTGATTATTGCTGTGACCCTGTGGGTTGCGACGGTTTTTCCAGCCAGCGGCCAGACCCCTTTCCGTTCATCCGACGAGCTGGAGAAAACCGACCAGGTCATTGAAAAAGCGAAGCAGGCGGTCGCCGAATCCGGCTCGAATCGGGCGCGTGCCCTGGTGCAAAATGCGATTACGCTGCAAGAGAGGACGTGGGATCACTTCCGAAAAAGAATATATCAGCAGGCCCGTCGCTTCCGACACGGCTGGGCCGACGTGGAACGTTGCCAAGCCAGAGAATTGATCGAAAAGGCGCAAGAGAGATGGGATCGGCTTGAGGGCGCCGTCATCGATTCGGGAGACCAGTGGTTCCGCGACATGTACCGCCGGGCAGGTGAGCACTTGAGGCGGACACAATCCATGTTGCGGCAAAAAAAGATAATCCGGGCCCTAACCCAAGTACGCGCGGCGGTCGAAATCCTCGACCGGCTGGAAGAGAACTTACCCTGAAGCCATAGCGAACGAACCCCTTTGGAATTTCCGCGCGCAGGACGAGGTATCTTTCGATTTCAATGAAAAGAAACCCACCGGCCAAAACGGGAAATATTACAATCGATATAACGTGGCGGCATCCACGCCTCCTCAGGACAATCATCAGCCGGTGGGAAACGCTGCGGCATGGGGTTAATCACGGCTGCCTGTGCGGCCACCTGCCGGGATGACCTTGAAGCGGGTCAGGGTGCGCTTTTTGTTGCGGATGGTTTCGTCGAACACGTTGATTGAAAGCAGGTACTCCCCCGGCTTTAAGTCCGCTTCACCGATCGTGCCGAACTGGCAGACGTCCCTCTCCGCGGAGAAAAATCTCCCGGCATTCTCTTTGTGAAAGACGTGCTTCGCCTGCGCATCGAGAATCTCGTATTTTATACTATAGACTGCGGTGTCCCGGTCGTTCATCGCCAGGTTGTATATTTCATAATAGAAGGCGATCGGTTGATCCTGCAAGTAGATGTGGCTGGGCAGGGGCATGACCAGGCGGTTTGACTTCACATACGGGCTGCCCGGCTCGTACACCGACCAGACAAACGAAGCCAGTTCGATATCCGAAATCTCCTGAACTTCCCGCGTGATGAACTCCGGCAGGCGAAAACACTTTTTGTAAATCCCCTTCTTTCCCGAAAACAAATCTTCGATGGCCACCGATAACTCGTACCCCCCCGGCGGCAGGTTGAAGATTTTTTGTTCGACTAAAAGCTGCTGCTGGCCGTTCGATGCTCCGACGCGGCGGGAAAGGATGCTCAAATCAGCGGCGACCTCGTGCAACGAATCATCGCGGATGACCACTACGCGGCGGATCGAGATCATTGCGGAATCCGGCCCGCCGCGAGTCAGCTCGGCCAGTGGATAACCAAGGTTGACATCAACGTTGAACGCCTTCCCCGGAGCACGGAAGCGAGCCAGGTCCAAGGCGTAGTCAAGATGCGCCGTGCCGTAGTCATGCAAATAAATGGCTGGCTGCAAATCGACCGCAGTGATTTTAGTGCGCACGAACTCGGGGTAATCATCCTGCGACCCGAACACGTCGGTATAGGGAACCAGCGAGAAGATCCCCAACCCTTCCTCATCCTGGAATTGAAACGTCAGGCCGAAACGATAAAAGTACCAGACTTCCCCATTCGGTCCACGCGGGTTGGTCATCATCTTCGCATCGTGGGACATAGACTTTTCCCGGCCTGAGACCGCCAGGCCGGGAGCATCTTCACTGAAATCCCGCTCTGCGGCCGCGGTTGGGGACAGCCCTTTTAGCCGCGCGCTGCGTATCCCCAATGCCTTCCGGCGATCCCAGAAATCATTCAGCATGAAGGTCCGTTCGTTAGGCTCGCCGTAGCGGATATATACCTCGCCCCGGTCATCCCAGGGGATCGGACCAAAGGGATTGGAAAAGTAGTACAGCGCGTACCGCAGCCGGCGAAAATGCTCCCGGCGGAACTCATTTTCGGTAGTCGTGGGTGTGGGATCATGCTTCTGCCAGAAGATCCTCAGCCACTCCGACTTCTGGCTGTCGGGTAACGCTTCGCATTCGGCAAAATCCGCCGGGGTCAATAACGCGCGCAACCCCGCCCGCATTTCTTTTGCAGAAAGCGGGGCGGTATCTTCCGTTTCCCACCCGGTGTACGAACCGGCACACCCGCCAGCCAACAGGAAAACAACCAGCCATCCCCATAAGACCCGAACGGCCGATCCGGCCGGGCTGAGTCTCCGCACTTTATAGCCCATATCCGTCATCCACGCACTCTACGACCAAAATACCCTGTAAATATAATACGATTTACCGGGAAGGAGATTCCGTTTTACCTCCTGTGCTTGCAGAAAAAGAAAAAAATGATTGCAAAAAACGCCACGGTGAACTATACTGATAATAAGAAAGAAACCGAGCGGTAATCCCGGTAAGGCTCTGCCGGCCTTAAGGTTGATCGGCACGGGAGTACCCGCCGAGTGCGACAGGGGAAGTCCGCTGTGTTCAGGGAGGTGATGGCTGATTAGGCCGTCACGTGGCCAACGCTTCACGGACGGTTCAGGCAAAGTAAGCAAGAACACCCTCCCTCCTCTGACAGATCCTGTCAAATTCCTCTTCCCGAGGTGCATATTCCCTTGCCGCAAGACGACCGACTCCCCTTTATCACAATCCCCCACTCCGTCCGGATGCCCTGACAATTTTCCACTCCGGTTACCTATACACAAAATGTGTTTTACCAGAACCACTTACGCCTATTGCGGACAAACGTGGCGGGTTGCCCAGAGGAAAACAATGACTTAGAACAAGAGAAAATCAGAGTTTCCTGGCTGTTGGCAAGGCGTGCGCAGACAGAGTCGCTGCTTCTATCCTATTCGCGGTAAATGACTTCGCGCAGTCGGACTTCTTCTTCAGAGCGTCATGGCTTACCCTCGCCGTTTTCCGATGGCCGGAAAGATTCCGGAAGGGGATTACGCGGCCGCGGGCCGGATCGTAGGTAAGCCGTACACCGGGCAAAACCGGCAAGCGGTCCAACCCCTCCCGGAATTCCTTTTGCCCATTGGATGTCACTTGTGCGCCGCACACGTCCACAAGCAGCCCCAAAAGGCGGGACCACCGACTTGTCATCTTCGTGGGCGGCAGACGTCCCCGTCTGCCGTTTGGCACTTCCGTAACGCGTTGAGTTACAATAGGATATTCTCCGCCGCCTGTCCGTTCTTATGATTGACAAAGACTGCAGAATACCCATCATTTGAAAGAACAGACCGCTTGGTGGTGAATGTCTAAGCCAGGGTTGGTGGCAATGACTCGATTGAAATACTTTTTTACGCTGCTTGAAGACACAATCCGGCGGGCCAATCAACCCCAGCAAAAAAAAGGGGTTATGGCCTGGATTCGGAAACCAAAACCAGCTATCACTTCATTTGCCGTTTTGACCGCGGCTTTAGTCGCAGCAGTCTCGCTATACTACACAATCGAATCCAGTGAACAGTTGGGCGAGCTGCCCAGAAGCCTCGCGAGATTTGACTCAACTGTAACCGGCATGTCGGATATAGTAGAAACCCAGCAACAACAGTTCTCCGGTGCATTAGACAGCCTAACTCGACATCTACACCGTTTTGCCGGAAGCCTTGAAGACTATAAAGGAGTTATTGACAGCACAATCGTGGCCTACAATCGCCACTTGGATATTCTGGAAAAACACCGTGAGCAAATCGAAAAAGAGCTCAATCGAAAATCCGATCTTAGGATGGGATTTGAAGTCACTGTAACCGACAGCGGATTCTGGGAAGTTAAGCCGGTAGTAGTAAACTACGGCAATGCAGCTACTGGATTTTTTTATTACTATTTTGACTTGCCCGACAGTTTAGGCTTTTGCGAGGGCAAATACAATGTGGCCGAGAGGGATAGCATGCGGAGCCACTATACTTTCAGGTATAATAAACCGATGGGATTTGAACCCGAAGGTCCAGGGTCGAAATCCGAACTAGCTCCGGTCTATGGCCAATTCATATTGCGTAACCCCCCAAAGAATGAAGCGGTCGTTTTGAAATATGGAATCAATTATCAACATGGGAGTTATAAAGATTCTATTCCCTTGTCACCGAATAGATAACAATTTGTGAGCGGCAGACGTCCTCGTCTGCCCTTTGCCAACATGCCAGTACGGAAAAGACTCAAAATTAAAGGCCCCGCGCTGCTGTTTGTCACCACCACCGTGACAAATTGGACACCGGTGTTCCGAGATGAGGTGGCAGCCAATATCATACTCGCGCAGTTGCATGAAACTATACATTATTTTGGCGTGTCGTTAGTCGGTTATGTTCTGATGCCGTCACATCTTCATGCACTACTCGGTTTCCCTCGAGTTGAGCAGCTTTCGAAATTTATGCAGAGCTTTAAGAGTCTGACTGCACGCAGGGTGAAACAAATAGATTTGGGTAATCTGAGGAACGAGCTTTACGTAAATGGAAGATTCAGGCTGTGGAGGCCGAGGTTCGATGATCTGGTTATGAGGACGTCTGCCGCCCACGAATCACCTTCGGGGCTTTCGCCGGGTGCGTGTGGTGAGATTACGTGCCGAAGCGGAAGTCGAAATACGGCGGGAGACCGGGAGTGTCCTCTTCGAGGGGTTCAAAGGTGTCGCCATGCCAGCGCACCAGGCATGAGGGGCAAATCCATCCCTCCTCAACCTGCTCCAACGCCGACCGGCACAGGCGGCACCACCCGGGTGATTGTTTATTGTGTGTGGTCTTTTTCGATGTCATGGCATCTGCCTATGTCTTAAACAGCATCCAGGCCGAACCCAGTCCGACGAGGATCGGGAAAATGGCGAAAAAGGGAAAATGCAGATAATTACCCGCCACCCAGGCCAAAAGTGCGGCGGGCAGAACGACTCGCTGCAATATGGAAAAGGATACCTTAAGAATTCGCGAAACGATCATGAGGAGCAAAACGGCAAGGGCAATGTAAACGACGTAACGGGAGTTGGAGCCGCCTAACGAAACAAGCAGTTGATCAAGGTCTCCGATACGCTCGATCAGCGACGCGGCAATCGAGGCGAGGGTTTGCTTGATTGCCGCTATGAGGTGTTCAACCATCCCTGGAGTCCTCTATCTGCCAAGCCCTAGCTCACGGTTTCTTCGATCGGTTCAATGGTCAGGCTGGATTCGCCAACCCGCGAAAGACCCAGCATTCTCCGGGTAAGGAAGTCCTGTGAGGAGATCCATCTCTCGGACATCCGCATGACTTCTTCCTGTGAGGTTTCCGATTCCCAGTCGAGGATAACCGAATCGAAGTGTTCTCCGTCTACCGTCAGATCGTCCATGGTTAACGTGAAACGTATCCGCATCGTTTTTCTCCCGACCGGCTGCGTGTTCTTTGGCGATCCTGTTTGACCGCTCAGCCAAAGTGCAACCGCAGTGCCGGAGGGAGGTGACCGGGGATGATGATCTGCCTGCGCCGGGCTAACTTATTGGCAGGCAAGGGAGAATAATGGCAAGCGGGGAGCGGGTGAACGGCAGCCCTGCCTTGTTTTAAGTTAGGCAGCGCTTCCGGGGAATGGGGAATTTCCCATACTTCATAGGAAGGCGGCAGCCGGGGACGTCGCAAGAGCCCTGTTCTTGCCTGAATCGCCTGTCGAAACCCCTGAGCCCCGCGCAGCAAGCGCGGGGCTCAGGGGTTTCGACCTACTCTACTTTGCGGCAAGTTTATGCGATATCAGGGCTTAGAGGAAATCGATGGGGTCGATATCTACGGCCAGTCGTAAGTCCTTTTTCTTGCGGCAGGCCCTTTCGAACTCGGCGAGTAATGGCTCAAGGCCCTTTAATAATGTAGTCACGGATTTTGTTTTCAAAAGCAGCCGCCAGCGGTAGCGTTGGCGCACCTTCGCAATTGGTGCGGGCGCGGGGCCAAGAATTGCAGTCTTCCCGGGGATTCGCCGGATCTCGTGGCGGAGGTCCCCAACGGCAGAGCGCGCCGCCCGGTAGGCGGCGTCTTCATCGGTGGCGGAAAACTCAAGACGGATCAAGCGGGAAAACGGCGGGTAGTTCAGTTCGCGCCGCCGATCGATCTCCCGCTCGTAAAACCCGACATAATCCTGTGCCGCCGCCAATTCGATCAGCTGGTACTGGGGATGAAATGTTTGGACAACGACGGTGCCCCCGCGCCTGCCCCGCCCCGAACGCCCCGCCACCTGGGTCACCAATTGGAACATCTTTTCCTCAGCGCGGAAATCGGGAAACGAAAGGTGGCGATCGGCCCACACCACACCCACCAAACCCACGCGGGCGAAATCCAGCCCCTTGGCCACCATCTGCGTTCCGACCAGGATATCGGTCTTCCCGGAGGAAAAGCGTTTGAGTATCCGCCCGACCCCAGCGCCGGTGGCCGCGGTATCGGTGTCCAGCCGGTCAACCGTCCACTGTGCATTAAGTTCGTGCAACTGCTCCTCGACTTTCTGCGTTCCCGCACCGCGAAAGCCAAACTTATGGTTCCCACAATTGGGACAAACAGACTCCGCTCGTTTTAGAAACTGGCAAAGGTGGCAACGGAATGAGTGGTCGGTAAGATGGTAGGTGAGCGTAATCCTGCAGTGCGGGCACTCCATGCGCCACCCACACAAGGAGCAGGTGACCATGGTAGAATGCCCCCGCCGATTGAGAAACAGGATCGCCTGCTGTTTCTTCTGAATCGTTTCGGAAAGGCTTCTGAATAATAATGTGGTGAACACAGCATCGGTTTTAGACTCCACGACCGCCCGCGGTCCGGCCAGGTCGACTAAGTGCACCACCGGCAACTGCCGCCCGGGTACCCGGCGCTTCAACTCGATCAGATGATACTTCCCCCGGCGAGCGTTATAAAACGATTCCACCGATGGCGTGGCCGACCCCAGCACACAGAGGCAGCCGCGCTTTTGTGCGCGGACCACCGCGGCGTCGCGGGCATGATAGCGCGGGTCGGGTTCGGATTGCTTGTAAGTGTCGGCGTGCTCCTCATCGACGACGATCAACCCGAGGTTGTTAAGCGGCGCAAAGACCGCCGACCGCGCCCCGACTACAATATCATATTCTCCCTCGGCGACCTTTCTGTATATCCAGTAGCGGTCAGATGATTTCATCGCGGAATGCCAGAGCGCCACGCGGCCGGGAAAAGCCAGCGACCACAAACCTGCCGCACTCCGGGCAAGAACGATCTCCGGCACGAGAACGAGCACGCGCTGCCCGGTGCTTATCACCTTGCGGGCGATTTCGGTGTACACGCGTGTCTTGCCCGATCCGGTGACACCGAACAGCAGGGCCGGTTTGGGCTTATTCGACTGCCGCAGTTGATCCAGGGTGGCGACGGCGCAGCTTTGCTCTTCGGTCAATGGCGAGGTCAACCCGGCACGGTTATACTCCAGGTCGATCGGGGGTGAACAGGGGCGCCAGCGGAGGCATCCTTCCCGCATCCACGCGGCCAGTTTCCGCTGGGGAATCCCGGTTTGCCGGGCAAACTCACGACGCGGAATGCCACCGGCACCAATCTCTCCCAGGCAGGCGATCACTTCCTCCGGCAGCAAATCTTCTTTTCCTGGGGTCACACCGAGAATTTGCGCGTCCGCCGGGATCGGCACTGCACGGACGATATTCCGGCGGATAATCCATCCTTCGCTTGCCAGACGCGCCAGGGCATGGCGCGCGCGCGCCTGCCCCACTGCCTCAGCCAATCTGGCCTGGGGAACACCCTTGCTCCCGGAGAGGAAAGACAGAATATCCCGTGCAGCTTGGGGCAGATGCCGGAGTTCGGCCGCCGACTTTTCCCAGCGATCAGGAGAGGGGTATATCACCGTCCGGGGGTAAACCGACCAGACGGGGCCGGTCGCCGCGCGAATGGTCTCACCCAGCGAGCAAAAGTAGTAGGCAGAAATCCACTCGCCGAGCTGGAGCACTTCGGGGGTGGTGATCGGGTCGGTGTCGAGGATTTCCATTACCGTTTTGATCCCGGCATCGCTGTCCGGCTTTGCCGGACCGACAATCACGCCGACTCTTATTTCTCTGCTCAAGGGCGCCTGTACACGAGCACCGATTACTGCCTTTTCGCGGAGGGATTGCGGCAGTCGATAGGTAAACGACTGGCGCACGGGCAGGTCAAATACGATGTCGACAAATTGGTCCACGCTTATCCTCAAGAAACATCCACCGCTCTCGTCGGCAGACAACCGGGAGTCAATGTAAGCGGACTTGGAAAGCTGAGCAACCGCATCAAGAAGTTGCGCCCTGGCGGGCGCACGTCAGGACCGCACGCTTCGCCTTTGCTCAGTGCTCGGGGGGCCTGACTACTGGGTTCTGGGTTCCCGCCTGCTGCGGGCATAATGGCTTAGATAGCTTGGGATGGGTGGCTCACGCTTGACACTGGCGATGAAATCATCATTCTTATAAAGGGGGAAAACACGAGCCGGGGAAGAATCATGGCTGGAATACCGTTAACCGACGACGAAATCGCCCGACTGACTGAAGAACAGTTGGCCAACTTAGAAGAGTTGGGCATTGTTGCCGCCAAAAAGCTCCGGCTGACCCGGGGCATTGAGGAATTCAACCAGGCGGCGGCAACCTTCCAGAAACAGATGGGGTTCACGCAAAGGGATAATCCGCAGGCCCTGCACGAAGACCCGGAAATCCAGCAACTCTTAACCATCAAGGTTCGCTACAAGATGGGTAACTTAAAAGAGCAGGTCAAGCGCATCCTGCGCCGCTCGGTGGAACTGGGCCTGGGCAAATATGCCATCATCCAGCGGCAGTGCAGGAATTACGGTATACCCTGTCCGGCGGACAAACAGCAATAAAGCTCTGCTGACGATTACTCATGCGCCTGGGAATAATCGGACTTCCGGGGTCGGGAAAAACGACCGTGTTTAATGCCGTGGCCGGGGCGCACGCAGCGGTCGGGGGTTACGGCCGGCCGGATGAGGTCCACCGAGCAGTCATCAAAATCCCCGACCCGCGATTGGATGCCCTGCACGGCCTGCTGCAATCCCGAAAAATTGTCCACGCCGAGATCGAGTATCTCGATTTCCCGCCCCCGACAAAAGCTGCCGCAAAAAGCTCAAAACATGTTTTTCACCCGGCCCTGCAGGAGTGCGAGGGGCTGGTGGCGGTCATCAACTGTTTTGATGCCGCGATCGCACGCCCTCCGCTCGCGCGGCTTGCCGACCTCCTCGGAGAAATGATCCTTTCCGATTTTATCGTTGCCGAAAAGCGGTACACGCGGCTGCAAAAAGACTCTGCCCGGGGGGTTAAACAGAACCGCGTCGAATTTGAAGCGATCAAGAAAGCCGCTGAGATTTTGGAAGCCGAAAAGCCCCTGCGCGGTGCGGAATTCTCCGACGCGGAATTGGCCCACCTGCGCGCCTTCGCCTTTCTCTCACTTAAACCTCTGTTGGTGGTGGTAAACACCGCCGAGGGGGACGGGGTCGATTCTACTTTGATTGAGCAGATCCAGAACGACCCGGCGATGGGCACCAGGACAGCGGTCACTTCGCTTTGCGGCAAGGTGGAAATGGAGCTAACTGAACTGGAGGAAGACGACCGTGCGGCTTTTCTGGCCGAGTTTGACATCAGTGAACCGGCCACCGACAAGCTGATCCGCCTGTCCTATGATCTTTTGGATCTGATCACTTTTTTTACCGGCGCGGAAAAAGAATCCTGCGCCCGGGCGATCAAGCGGGGGACGACCGCGCTGGAGGCCGCGGGGCACATTCACCAAGACATAAAGCGTGGCTTCATCCGCGCCGAGGTGGCCCCCGTGGAAAAACTGGTCGAACTCGGTGGCTTGGCTGCCTGCCGCAAATCCGCCGTCGCCCGGTTGGAAGGCAAGGACTATGTCGTCGCCGATGGCGACTTCATTCACTTCCGTTTTAATGTATGATTCACCGACCACTATGCCGGCATTACTCGTACTTCTCCAGAAGCGCCGGAAACCGCGGATGGTCGCGCAGAGCATCCCAAACAGGTTCAAGCCGAAGCCGATGATCTTGACCCGGCCACTGGTTGTCACGACGATGTTGTCGACTTGATGTTGCGGTGCACAATCTTCGCTTCGTGTGCGGCTACTCGCCGCACGGCATAACATCCATCACTTACTCGTCTAAGTTCATTTTTTTCAATAACTCGGCGAACCTCACGTCAGGTCGGAGATCGTCCAACAGGGGATTGACCTTGAGGAAAACCAGCCATGGATCATGTTCCTGATAAGCCCTTTCCAACCACTTGAATGCTTCTTCTTTCCGGCCCAATGCAATATAAATGAGAGTCATGCCATATGGTGAGATATGCCGGTGCCCGGAGAGTTCGTCCAATTTGTTAAATATGGCCTCCACTTCTTCCTGTCGACCTGCCATGGCATGGATGTACCCAAACCCCGTGGCAATCGTCGGCGTAGTATCCCCGGCCAAGTACGCTGCCTTTTGCATTTCGGCCAGTGCCTCTTCATCAGCACCCAAATACGCTTTAACATACCCGAGAAAATAATGCGTCGCCACGAAATTGGGGTCCAGCTCCAGGGCCTTTCGGTACTCTTCCAGCGCGCGATCATACTCACGCGCCATAAAAAACGACCCGGCAATATTTGAACTGATGGCGGGCGAAAGTGGGTCGAGCCGGCGGGCCAGTTCATATTCCGGGCCGGCCTCTTGATGCCGTCCCATGGCAGAAAGGAACTCGGCGTGGCATTGGTGTGCAAACGCATAACCCGGGTTGAGTTCAATGGCCCGTACAAACGTACTTTCCGCCGCGGCCCAATCCCAATCATGAAACTCGACCGCGTGGGCCAAAGAAGCATAAGCTTCACCAAGGGTTTGGTCTATCTCGAGCGCCCGTTGTGCCGCGGCTTTAGCACGCGGAAAAACCTCATCAGCCGGCAGAATGTCATAGAACCCGAGAAGGTTATAACAATCGGCAATACCAACATAGGTTAAGGCAAAGTTGGGATCTTCATCAATCGCATCCCCAAAACTCTGGAGAGCTTTTTGAAAGCCCTCGGGGGTTCGCTGGCCGAGGTAGTAGCGACCTAACAGATACAGATTATAGGCTTTCAGATTGTCTGTCCGGCGCCCCACCAGTGGGGCTTTCTCCCGATCGGTGAGTTCAATCTCCAAAGAAGTGACGATGGCGTGCGAGATTTCATCCTGAATGGCGAAAATGTCTGATATTTCCCGGTCGTAGCGTTCCGACCAGAGGTGGTATCCATCCTCAACACCAACTAGTTGGGCGGTGATGCGCAGCCGGTTGTCTGCCTTGCGGACACTGCCGGTGAGCAGCGTCCGGACGCCGAGTTTTCGGCCGATGTCGATTTGGTCTTCATCTTTGTCTTTGAAAGCAAAGGATGATGTCCGGGCCACCACCCGCAGGTTTTCTAGTTTGGTCAGTGCGCTGATTAAATCCTCGGCGATACCCTCACAAAAATATGCCTGATCCTGGCCGGTGCTCAGATCCTTGAAAGGCAGCACCGCGATCGATGGCATTTCCTCATCTGGATGAAGAAACCTGGACAGAATACTTATGCCAACTATCGCCAGGAGAACCACAACCGCCATCACCAGCAATACCACGACCCGGTTTTTGCGAACGGGAACGACGGTGAATGTCTTGCCAGTAATGCCCAGTCGTTTTAAATCGCTAATCACCCCGGCCGCACTCTGATAGCGTACTTCTGCATTCTTCTCCAGCAGCTTTGATACAATCCGCTGCAGTTCATCTGTTACGCCGCTTTTGTACCTTGAGAGCGGTTCAGGAATATCGTTCAGCACGGAGTTCATAGCTGCCGCTTCGGTATCTCCCTTAAAGGGCATCTGGCCGGCAATCATTTCGTAGAGTACCACCCCGAAGGAAAACAGATCCGAACGCTGGTCGACTTCTTTAACTTGGATCTGCTCCGGCGACATGTAGCCGATCGTGCCCAGTGTCGAACCGGTCTTGGTGAGTTTGTCCGTCCCCGGAACGGCGGCGAGGCCAAAATCCACGAGCTTGGGTCGCCCCTTCTTGTCCAAAATGATATTAGACGGCTTGACATCCCGATGCACAATGCCCGCTTCGTGTGCCTCCTGCAAACCGGCACAGATCTGCATTGCTAGATCGACCACCCTCTCCAGGCTTAGTTCCTTGCCTTTGATGCGGTCATGGAGCGACTGACCTTCGATACGCTCCATCGCGAAGAATGGTCGTCCCTGATGTTCAGATACCTCGTGTATGGTAATAATATTGGGGTGACTTAATCTCGCTGTCGCCTGCGCCTCCCGTTTGAAACGGGCGCGGCAGTCTTCATCCTGACACAGAGGAGACGGCAGGAACTTGAGAGCGACCTCGCGGTTCAGCTCGGTATCTTCTGCCAGATAGACTTCGCCCATTCCACCGGCACCGATCTTCTCGATTATCCGGTAGTGACCGACTACTGTCCCTCTGGTCAGGACGACGTGCGTGTCGGTGTTGTTGTTGTCTCTGCTCATTAGCCCGAGTCCTACTTCTCCAGCAGCGCTTGTATCCGGCTGTCCCATTCGTTCATGATTTCTTTGAAACGAGGCAATTCGCGTAATGGATCGAGGTCGGGATCAACTCGCGCCCACCAGAGTTCCTGGTGCCCTCGCTCTACTGCAGTTTCAAGCCATTCTAACGCCTGCCCGGTGTCTCCAATGAGAGAATATGCGCAAGCGGCGTGGTAGGCGATATCGGCGCGTTCCGGTTCGAGTTTGAGTGCCTGTCTGATCTCTTGGCGAGCATCATCAACTTTTCCTCCTCGAGCAAGCGCCAAAGCTAGGAACGAAGATGCAATGCCCACGTCACCCCAGTTGTATTCACCGCGTCTAAGGCGGGTCAAGCTTATCGTTGCATCCGCGAGGCGTTTACTGGCACCCACCAGATCAATTGCTTCCATTAGTTGAACCTCCCGATAGCGACCACTTCCGCGCCGAGGAAAGCCCATCTCTTCAAGTGTCTCTTGTAACTCATCAGTTTGCCCGGTGGCATATTGTAGACGCAGCAATGTCTCACTTACATCATCAAACGTCTTTTCAGTGTGCTCAGCAGTACCTATTTTGGCCAGTTCCATGGCAGGAGCAAGGTCATTCGCTCCAATTGCCCGTAGTCGTGCCAATTGAATAAGCGCCTTGGGTCTATCTGCGGCTGAGGCCGTCTCGACTAATCCCTCCAAAAGAAATCCAGCACTATCGATTTTACCCTTCTGCCTGTAGCATTCTGCTATCAGCATAGTATTGTCAAAAGAGTACGTTTCCTCTCCGCTCCGGCGTTCCTCTGCAAGAGCGGACAGGGCGTCATCATAGCGTCGCATCGACATGTAGTAGGAACTGGCTAGGTCGCCCCAATAGTCTATGCCAGACATACGTGCTGGTGTTTTCTCTTTGATGCTCACTAGGAATCGTTCGACGTCGTTAAACCTGCCTTCCGATTTAAGGATATTAACAACCCAGAAGCCCGGTTCGAAGGACTCTTTCTCTTCTTTAAGCCTGTCAAGAGCCTCCTCGGTGTCACCGTTTAGCCACAGGGCAACGCCAAGATCCACCAATCCCCCCTCAAAACTGGTTCTTTTGAGCGCCAAGGCATGCTGTGAAGTCTCTATTGCTTCTTCAAACTGGCCTGCATACCGCTGCTCGCGGCTGAGTTCGTGAAGGAATCGAGGATCATCTCCATACCTATTGGCGGCCTGCTGGATAATATCGAAATACTCCGGCCATCTATTGAGGAAGCGCAGGGTCGAGCCGAGGCGAGAATAATGGCCATAACGCCCCGGCGACAGCTCTACCGCCTTACGCGCAAACTCAACAGCTTTCTCATACTTTCTTAGCTGCTGAAACCTCAGGGCAATGTTTGAGATCAGTACGCTGGAGCCGGGCCTGGCATCCACTGCCCTGTTAAAGTAATCCATGGCCTCGTCGGGGCGATTTAGAAAGGTATAAACCTCGCCCGCCCATTCCAACAGCTGGCCGGAGTTTGGTCGCAGGGCAAGGGCTCGCTCAACTGCCATTATTGCCTTTTCTGATACAGTCTCGGCTTCCTTTGATTCTGCTTCCGGGAACTGTTTTGTCGCATAAGCTGAGGCTAAAAGAAGGTGGGGCCAAACTCGATCTGGGTAGCGCCGGACAGCTTCTTCGACGACTTCGAATGCGGCAGAGTAATCACCCTTATATGTCAAGTACCTGTGAAGTTTTTCATAACCATCCCAGTTATAAGGGAATCGCTTCACAAAGCCTCTAAGAAGCTTCTGTCCCTCCTGAACGCTTCCACGGTAGAGCAACCTGGCACTTAAAGCGTAATAGTTTATGGCACGGTCAGGCCGTACTTCGATGGCGCGCCGCAGTAGTTTTTCCACCTCCTCCCCTTCATACATCTCTTCGTATAACCAGGCAAGCCACCCGTAGGGGCTGTCATGGTAAGGGTTCAACTCCTGTGCAGCCTGATAAACGGCTTTGGCTGAATCCATCTGTCCGCGTGTTTGGAAGATACTGCCCTTACCGCACAAGGCATCCACACTTTGCCGCAGACTCAAGGCCGTGTCGAACATTGCCAGTGCTTTACTTCGTTCCCCACGCTCCTCATAGATGTTGCCTAGATGGACATAAGGTTCATCCCAGTCAGGTCGGAGGCCCCTTGCCTTCTCGGCAGCTTCAAGTGCTCCCGTTATATTGTCTTCTTGCAGCAGAACTTCAGCACGCGACTCATATGCTTCCGCAAGGTCCGGATCAAGCTGTAACGCTCGATCAATGAGTACATCTGATGAATCGAGCCAGTATTCATCATAATCGAATCGTTCTTTGTAGCGCTGAACATACGCATCAGCCAAACCTGCCAGAGCCAGGGGATAGTCCGGATCAAGTTGCAGCGCTCTCTCGAACTCTCTTTCCGCAAGCTCGTTATCCCTGAAGGTGACGTTATAGTAGTAGTGCCGGCCCTTCAAGTAATGGTCGTAGGCTTCGGGGCTGTCGGTTGGTTGTTCTCTAAGCGCCAATTGCTCAGCGGGGATGAGGTGAACTTCTAAGGCCTGGGCAATCCTTTGCGAGACTTCATCTATAAATTGAAATACTTCCGTGAATTGTCGATTGAACTGCTCAGACCAGATTACATCTCCGGTCTTCTCATCAATCAGTTCTACATTTACTCGGATTCGCTCACCGCGGCGCAGGAGTGAACCGCCCAGAGCATACTGAACCCCCAGGTTGGAGGCAACATCTTTAGCTAATAGGTCCTTCTTATTCAGCCGGCGAATGTCGGCGCTGCTGGCTACGCGGAACCCGGCGAGGTTTCGCAGCTTCATCGCCAGGTCTTCGGCCAAGCCGCTGGCCAGGTAACTCTCGTCTTCAGTGCCAAGATTCTCAAAGAAAAGAACAGCCAATGACGTAGCCTGAACTTCAGTCGGTCCCAGCCAACGCTTGAGCAGCAGGCCACCGGTTATTGTTGCCAGGATGAGAACAACTAAAGCAACTCCCCATCCAACCTGCTTTGACACCAGCGGACGTTTAGCTGTGGAGGGCAAAGCCGGGACCTGCTCGCTTTTCTCAAACTTGCGGAGATCAGCAAGCATCGCCTCTGTGTTGGGATATCTCTTTTCCGGTTTCTTTTGCAGCGCCGTCGTGATAATGCTCTCGAATGACCGGGGTATTTCCGGCCGAAGCTTGCTGAGAGGTTCCGGTTGCTCGTTAAGCACCGAATAGACAGTGGCCGCTTCGTTTTCTCCCTTAAATGGCAACTGGCCAGTCGTTATTTCATACAGAGTAACCCCCAGCGAAAATATGTCAGAGCGGTGATCTACCGCCTGCCCTCGAATCTGCTCCGGAGACATGTAGCCCATGGTCCCAACCACCGACCCCGTCCTGGTCAGCCTAGACGCCTCCTGCAATCTGGCCAGACCGAAGTCCAGGATTTTTGCCTTGCCGTCCTTATCTATCAGGATGTTATCACATTTAATGTCGCGGTGGGTTATACCGGCCCGATGGGCTTTGGATAGACCCTCACATACCTGGATGGCCAGGTCAGCAATCTCGCTAATTGGCAGCCCTTTTCCTTTAGCTAAATCCCGCAGCGACTGTCCCTCTATATGCTCCATCGCGAAAAATGGTCGGCCTTTATGCTCACCCACTTCGTAAATCGTGATGATGTTGGGATGGCTGAGCTTCGCTGCCGCCTGGGCTTCGCGCTTGAACCGGGCGCGGCAGTCGTCATCCAGGGAGAGATGACGCGGAAGGAACTTGAGGGCGACTTTGCGGTTCAGCTCGGTATCTTCCGCCAGATAGACTTCGCCCATTCCACCGGCACCGATCTTTTCGATGATCCGGTAGTGACCGACTGTAGTCCCCTTCGTGAGAACAACGTGCGTCTGGGTTCTGTCGTTTTCTGGCTGATCTTCTGCCATGGGGATGAGCCCCTTCAGTACCTGTGTCCAGCAGACTTGCGGCTCAGCCGCGTTTCTGTAAAGGTAAATGACCTCTTATTCCGTCCTGGTGTCAACTGAATTCCGGTAGTCTCCGCATTGGAGGGTCCACCATACGTACAGACGCCAGGCGGTGCGCGGCAAACGGGTTTCTCAGTTAACACCCGCCCTGAATGTTTGCAAAACCAATTGTGGACATGCCGGTAACGGGTGTATCCTGAGTCGATGAACGAACAACCCACCGGTCACCGGCGGGCGTTAGTCGGGGTGCGCATTATCTTTGCCATCTGGCTGGTGCTAACCGGCATCGGCACCGCCTTCCCCGGGTTGCGCTTGTGGGGCCTGCATCTTCCCGCCTTTCTGCCGTCCTGGTGGCAGATAATCTTCTTTGGCGCGGCGGTGGCTTTTCTTGTCACTCCGGTACAGTCATTAGGCAGGATTGCCCAAGCAATTCCGCGACCGTTCGCCCGGATAGTTACGTCGCCTCTTGCGGCAATCATCCTGGCCGCGGCGTTTATCATCTTCCGGGTATCCGCCGGCCTGCTCGGCGACGGTACTTTACGCGGCCGAGAAGCGCAATTGGGGATAACGCGGCCCGCGGAGGTCCTAAACGGGTACCTTGCCTCGTGGGTGTACGACGTTGTGCACCCGGTTTTCGGCTTAAGCGGACAGGATGCCGTGGCCGTGCTGTCGATCATCGCTGGCTGCGGATTTCTACTCTTGCTCTGGTTTTTCCCTCGGCGCATCTGGGCTGACCCGTCCGATCGCCTGACCGCGCGGATGATCCTGACTTTGTGCGGCGCGACGGCCTTGTTTTTTGGCTACATTGAATCTTACGCCATCCCTTTAACCGCGATGATCGGGTTTCTTTTCGCCGCGGAAGCTTACCTCCGGAAAAAGGGCTCATTTTTCACCTGTGTTGTCTTTTTCGTTCTGGCTATCGCCGGACATCTGGCCGCCGTTGTATTATTCCCCGCCCTGATTGCGTTGAGTTTAGCCGATCAGAGCAAGCGGCTCTGGCGCCTAACGGCAGCCGGGGCCATTGGGTTGGCCGCGGCAGCGTGGTCCTATTGGGCGTTTCACGTGAGCATCTTCGCCCTGGAGGCATCGCCCGGTTCGATGCTCGTACCACTCCTACCGCAGCCACCGGTGAATTACGGTATGGTCTCCCCGGCGCACCTTCTGGATATCGTCAGTCTCATTTTGCTGGTCTGCCCCGGCGTGGTGATTGCCATCCCGCTGTTCTTATCCGGCAGGATTTCAAGGCCGCTAGGTGCCCCGCAGTATTTCCGGTCATTGGCGGTAATTATTCCCTTGAGTATTCTCCTTCTCCTGGACCCCAAGCTGGGCATGGCGCGCGATTGGGATCTCCTGACCATAGGCTTAATCCCGCTTTGCGTTTACGCTGCGGTGTATCTGGCCGATATCCGTTTCCAACTACCTCGGGGTGCGCTCGCCTTACCGGTCTTCGCCTCGGCCGCCGTACTGGTGACGTTTGTCGGGGTTAATACTCATCCTCCCGCCGCAGTCGCGCGATTTGAGCAACTGCTCGAATTGGACAAGGTACGTGGTGGGTATGGACATGAAATTCTGGCCTCTTACTATCGTGCCCGCGGCAAGAACAGAATGGAAATCCAGCAGTGGCGCAAGGCGCTGCGCCTGGGGGAGAACAAGCGGTACTGGGCCAATCTGGCCATGGCCTACCTGCGCACAGGTGATAAAGAAAACGGATATTTCGCCGCCCGCCGCGCGTACTTATTGGACCCCACGTGGCCGGCCGGTGTGTACAGTATGGCCGCCGCGTTTGACGAATTGCAGATGGCGGACTCGGCGCTGATGTACTATGCCCGCGCGATCCTCCTTAATCCCGATCATGACGCCATGCGGTATGACTTTGGGATGCTGCTTTTCCGCCTGGGACGGGTGGATGACGCGCAGAAGCAAATTGAGGTAGCCAGGAAGTTGGCGCCCGACAGCGCGATATATCACAATGCCCTGGCCGGGATCTTAATCGAGGCCGATCATCTTGACCAGGCCGAGTGGGTTCTGAAAAAAGCGCTCAAACTCAATCCGCATCATGTCCACAGCCGCGTCAATTTAGTGACGGTCTATCATAAAACCGGGCGCGATGAGCTCGCCCTTGCTGAGCTCGCCCGATTGATGGCATTCCCCGACTTGACCCCGGAGCAGCGAACCCACATTGTGGAAATGGAAAAACGCATTCGAACCGCCGCCTCGCTGCCTGATTCCACCGGATAACCCCCCCCCGGGGCTGAGCGGTACGAACGGTACAGGGTTGACGGGTTGGCCGATCGTTCACGGGCCCCGCATCACTAGCGCAACTATGTGCCTGGGTGTACAGAGCTACTTGACGATCGCCTTGATGCGCCCGCCGCCGAGAACAACCTCCCCCTCATAGAACACCGCCGATTGCCCCGGGGTAATCGCGCGCTGCGGGGAGTCGAAAACAACGCGCACCCCGCCGTCTCCAGGGAAAACTTTTGCTGGCGCCGCTGAATGGCGATAGCGGATTTGCACCCTGGCGGAAAACGGTTCTGCTGGAGGATCGATTGAAATCCAGTTGAGGTCAGTGACGATAAACTCGTGATGCAGAAGTTGATCCGCAGTGCCGATATGCACGGTATTCGTTGTTGCATCCAGTGCAGTTACGTAAGCTGACGTGCCATGCGCCCCGATTCTCTTGCGCTGGCCGATCGTGTAAAAGGCTACCCCCATGTGCCGGCCCACGATCTGCCCGCTGTCGTTGACAATATCACCGGGCGTATCGGTGACTCCTCCTTTCTCTCTGAGGAAGCGGCCATAGTTGTCATCGGCGATGAAGCAGATCTCACGGCTCTCCGGGCGTTCGGCGTTGCGCAAATCCAGTTGGCGGGCGAGAATGCGCACGTCGTCTTTGACCAGACTGCCCAGGGGAAAAATCGTGTGGGAAAGGGAATCGGAGGGTACACCCCAGAGGAAATACGACTGGTCGCGGCGGCGGTCCACGCCGCGCAATAATCTCGGCCGCTCGTTGCCGTTTTCACGTTGGATACGTGCGTAGTGCCCGGTGGCCAGGAAGTCGGCGCCCAGCATACGCGCGCGTTGTTCAAACACCGACCATTTGATCTTCGTGTTGCAGAGCACGCAGGGGTTCGGTGTCCGCCCGGCTTTGTATTCGGTGATGAAATCATCAATCACCGTGCGGCGAAAGTCATCGGCAAGATCGATGACATAGAATGGAAAGTCGATGCGCCGGGCGACCATACGGGCGTCATCGAACGCTTCCGCCGAACAGCAACGGCCTTCATGGTGGATATTGCCGCCGACGTCGGAAAAACCCCACAGCTTCATCGTCACCCCGACAACTTCACACCCGGCCTCGGCCAGAAGCGCCGCGGCCACCGACGAATCAACCCCCCCGGAGAGCGCCACCACCACCCGCGCCCCCGAGTATTTCTTCAAAGCAGCTTTATCCATTGCAACCTGCGATGCCTTTTTCTGCATCTGCTACAGCGGGAACTTTCCCCGCCTTTCTCCGTCCCTAATATACGCGGGAAAAGACAAGATGTGAAAAACGTACTCACTCAACGAAAAAGCAGCTTAATGTGTTGACAAATATGCGTCAATTTCAAACATTACTTATGCGAGGGCTCAGTAGGAGCCGTTTGGGGATGGAAAATACAGGATTAGTTCTTCATCTTACCTGTGGGAGCCGACAAAAATGCATTTGGAAATCGGACACGTGATTGCGGCAATCATTGGTGGTATCCTGGCCGCAGGCACTGGGTGGTTACTCTATACTGCTCCCCATTAGTGCGTGAGGGTTGATAAGGGAGTATCTTGTGGCTGATTTCACAAAGGAGATCAGTCATGAAGCGACGTCGGTGGGACAGCAAAACCAAAGCAAAGATTGTACTGGAGGGATTGTCGGGCAAGCCGATCAGCGAGGTTTGCAGCCAGTATCAGATCAATCAGACTCA
>Ga0114920_10000175_pt1 | contig 28256 bp, 31 predicted proteins | sample ChitaG_FD_88683 | JGI IMG/M metagenome (GOLD analysis project Ga0114920, IMG submission 88683) | Deep subsurface microbial communities from South Pacific Ocean to uncover new lineages of life (NeLLi) - Chile_00310 metaG | ecosystem: Environmental > Aquatic > Marine > Oceanic > Sediment ...
AAGGAATGCGGACCTGAACTTGAGTTGCGAAATACTGCAGCGACCACACTATGGCCCAGCGACGTCGCGCCAGGGCAGGCCGAAACAAATTCAAATCTCGAATGTTCAAATGATAGAAACAAACCCTCTGCATTGCAATCTGGAAAATGAGTCCTGCACAACGCGGTTTCGGTCATTTGTATTTCGGTCATTTGATATTGTTTCGAGATTCGGATTTCGTGCTTCGGATTTATACGTTCTATAGAGAAACGCCACACGCACCCCTAAGGGGTACTTTCTCAAATCCGCGTCCTTTGGGCCTGGATTCTTTACTATCGTTCACTCACCGCCGAGGCTCATCCGTTGCCGTCCTTCCCGTTGAATGCTTTTTTCTATTCAACTGGGGCGATGCATACTCACTGCTGAGAGCAACAAATAGTTTACAATATCGGGAGGGGCATGAGGTCTTTTCTGCTGTGACTGGTGGGAGGCCGCTGTTTTTTCACGACTTATCAGTGGGGGAAGCCGCATTCTCTCCCGACTTGTCGGGAGAGAATGCGGAGGGGGCAAGTATCCCCAGTTGATAAGTCGTAGAAAAGACCAGGCTGGGAGCCTCGGAACAGAAGAAAAGACCTCATGACCATCCTAGACGCTTGCGGGTTATGTCCAATGCAAACAATAATATGCTCTGCTTAGTAACTGGGGTCAACGGCAACGGAAAAATCATTATTCTTTGCGCCCTCTGCGCCTCAAGCGAAGCGGGCACTGAACATACGGCTCACTCTGTAAGCCCAGCGAGTTCATTGAGAGGATACTCTCAAATGTCCGGGTATTGTAACCACAAATCACGCCCCTATTCAACCCTTATAATGAATAGAGCCCGGAATCCAATAAGGTGTTTATTGTTTTCGGGGTGTGAAACCTCGGAAGAGCCTCTCTTGACAGACCAAGAAATTGCTGATATAAAAACCCACAGAATTTCTACATATGGAGGTCTTACTATGCCTGAGGAAGAAGTTGGTGTGATTGTTAAATTCTTTGCCAAGCCAAGCGTGGCTGCCATTGAGGTTACAAAGGGATCTATCAAGAACGGTGATACCTTAATGTATAAGGGCCACACCACAGACTTTACCGAACAGGTAGAGAGCATGGAGATCGATAACCAACCGGTTGATGAAGCCAAACCTGGTGACATGATCGGTGTCAAGGTTAAGGAGAGGGTACGAGAAAAGGACATGGTTTTCAAGGTTGTGGACTGAGATAGAATCCTCTTAAACAGCAGAATTCAGATCAAAGCCGCATCTCACACAGAAATCTTCCTTTTCCTGTTTAAGACCGCAGTTGGGGCAGAGCACGAAATCCTGGCCGGGAGAGGTGATTCTTTTTTTAGTGGGGGATCGAGTCTCGGGAAATTCCCCTGTCTCTTGAATATTCACTAACCCGCCGGCATTAATGATGGCATCGGCATATTTCCGGGCATCGGCCAACCGTAAATCCCTTTTGAGTACAACCGGTGCGTTCTTGATATACTTATCCAAGTCAGTGTAAGATACTCTGAGTTTGGCCATATTATTCCTAAAAGTCTCCTCATCATTCATAATACCCAAAAACACTACCCTGTATTGCTTGGTCACTCTTCCCACTGATTATTTGTTAATACCTTCAGAAATCGATATCACTGTTGATTTAAGGCCAGATTAGTTTCATGTCAAGACAAAAACGGGATAAGCTTGGTATTGTTTTGCTTGCATAGGATTACTTTCGTATGATAATAAGAGCAGTTTATTTGTATCATCAATCATAAGAAAAAGATCTGTAAGGAAATAAACAACTGTTGTCCGAGCTACTACATAATAAAGAGCATGTCGAAACCAAAAGGGTCACTTTCGATAATAATGAATTAGTCAGAAGTCTCTATGGAGAGAGGAACGGCAATCTGCGATTGATAGAAAAAGAACTTGGCATAACAATCAACATCAGGGGAAATGATCTCATTCTACACGGTTCTCTTTCAGACCTCGAGATGGCCGAGAACCTGTTGAACCAGCTCTATGGATTGCTTAGAGAAGGATACCCTATTTACGACAGGGATGTTGACTTTTCCCTGCGAATCCTTGCCAGTAACCACAAGGCAGAACTGAAAGCAATCTTTTTAGACAGGGTATATATTCCATCAAAAAAAAGGACAATAACACCCAAGAGTAGCAACCAGAAGAATTATATCGACAGCATTCGAAAATACGATATTGTGTTTGGTATAGGGCCAGCTGGCACAGGAAAGACATATCTTGCCATGGCAATGGCCATATCATCCTTGATGAAAAAGGAGATAAACAGGGTAGTCTTAGCGCGACCTGCGGTGGAAGCTGGTGAGAAATTGGGTTTCCTGCCTGGAGATCTCTACGAAAAGGTGAATCCTTACCTGAGACCACTGTATGATGCACTCCATGACATGATGGATTTTGATAGTGCTTCCCGCTTTATTCAAAGCGGAATCATAGAGGTAGCACCTCTGGCCTTTATGAGAGGCAGAACACTCAATGATTCATTTGTGATATTAGATGAAGCTCAGAATGTTACACCTGAACAGATGAAAATGTTCCTGACCCGCCTTGGCTTTAGCTCCAAAACCGTTATAACGGGAGATATTACCCAGACAGACCTTCCTGAAGGAAAAGCGACAGGCCTTATACAGGCCAGGGATATTCTGGCTCATATACCTGGCATAAAGATTGTCTATTTTGGCAGGGAAGATGTTGTCAGGCATCCATTGGTGCAAGAAATCATAGATGCTTATGAGAGAGTAGAAGAGTGATCTCATGGCCGAGAAAAACAAAAAAATAGCGCCAGTCAAGAGCAAAAAGTTGGAAAGGGAAATCACCTCGCCCTTGAAACGGATAGGAACACGACTCGGTCTGGTGAGCCCCAAGATTCAAACATGGGTTTATCTGATCATTTTGAGTGGCACCATTTCCCTCCTGCTTTTCCCCAATACACTGATGTTATCCAAAGAGGACTATTCTCTTGGTGATGTGGCTCGTAAGGATATCAAGGCACCCCGTGATTTCCTTGTGGAAGATAAGGAATTAACCAAACAGAGGAAAGCTGAGGCAACAAAATCATCTCTTTTTGTCTATGACTTCGACAGGTCAGCGGCATACACGAGCAAAAGGATCAAAGAATCCTTCACCTATGGCAGAGAAGAATTAGAACGTAGTCAGTCAACTGAGTTGGAGTCAACCCTGCGCTCAGAAAAACTCAGGCAATTACGAGAGATATTTTTCGAACTTACGGGAATCATCGCCGACCCTGTTGTCTTTGATCAGCTCATGAAAAATGGGTTTTCTCCCCAGATAGAGAACATGGTGTTGACTGCAGCAAATCGAATCTTTCAGAAAGGGGTTGTAGGAGACAACACCGTTTTGATGAGCCAGAAAGGAAAAGGGATAATTCTCAGGGATATTGATACCCAAACAGAGCTCAAGGTAGATGATCTTGGTCGTTTTTATGATCCTGAGAGTGCCCGCCAACACATCAGTCAGATAATAGAGCAAAACCTAACTGAGGAAACCGGATCAGACACTGCTGCCAGTATCGGGCGGTTTGGGCAATTGCTTATTAGGCCTAACATAACCTTCAACAAACGGGAGACAGAGCTCCGAAAAGAGGAGGCCGAAAATTCGGTAAAACCTATCTATTTCCAAGTTAAAAAGGGCGAGATGATCGTCAGGGAGGGAGAAAAAATAAACCTGACGCACCTCTTGAAATTAGAGACCCAGGCCCAACTGACCAGAAACACCCTTATCCCAGGGATGGCCCTCAGCACGACACTCATGGTTGGGATCTTGTTGGCCTTGAGTTACCTAATAATGCTCAAGAGGCCCAACATCTTCAAGGAAAATACTAGAAACCTGACCTTCCTGAGTGCAGCCCTCCTATTCATGTTTTTGGTTGTGCTCTTGTATAATGTAGTGGCTGAAGAGGTAGCCCGGGGTTTTCCTTTTTTCGCTGCTCAAGTTCTTCTCTTTGCCTTGCCAATCTCTTTAGGAGCCATCTTGGTCTGCATATTTCATGGTCTGGATGTGGCAATCGCCTTCTCATTGGTCATCTCTATTCTGGCTTCCATTGTGGTAGAGGGGAAGGTGGAAGTTCTCATTTATTTCCTCTTAGGATCTCTTCTGGCAGCGCACGGAGTAAGAGATTGCAGGGAAAGAATGGTATTGATAAAAACGGGCATGAGAGTTGGTCTCTTAAACATAGCTCTTGCCCTTTCGATTCAGACCCTGTACGGAAATCTTTACTCCACAGCCAGTGCCCTTTCCATCATTGCCGGTTTTCTGGGAGGTGCCTTGGCAGGTGTTATCGCCACCGGGTTCTTGCCCTTGATAGAGATGGCCTTTGGTTTTACAACAGACATCAAACTCCTTGAACAGTCTAGCTTGGATCAACCGATCCTCAAAGATCTCATGGTTAATGCCCCCGGCACATATCATCACAGTGTTGTTGTGAGCAACATGGTTGAGGCAACAGCTGAAAGTATACATGCAAATCCCCTCCTGGCAAAGGTGAGTGCCTATTACCACGACATAGGCAAGATCAAGAAACCACTCTACTTTGTAGAAAATCAAGTGAGAGGTGAAAACAGACATGAGAAACTTGCACCGTCGATGAGTAGTCTTATTCTCATCTCCCATGTCAAAGATGGGGTAGAACTTGCAAAACAGCAAAGGCTTGGAAAGGAGATAATAGATACTATCGAGCAACACCACGGTACGGGCCTCATTTCCTATTTCTATGAGAAGGCCAAGGATCAGAGTGGAAAAAAGGGAGGTAGATCGTCTCCCGTAAAAGAGCAAGATTTCAGGTATCCTGGCCCTAAGCCTCAGACCAAAGAAGTGGGACTCGTATTACTGGCAGATGCAGTCGAGGCTGCATCCAGGACCCTCGTCGATCCTACCCCTGCACGAATTCAGGGAATGGTGCAGAAGATCATGAATGGTGTGTTCTCAGACGGACAGCTTGATGAGTGCGAGTTGACATTAAAGGATCTAAACCAAATCGCCAAAAGCTTTACCAAGACCTTGAGCGGTATCTTTCACGGCCGGATTGAGTATCCGGAACCAATAATCAAAGGTGAAGCAGGTCAAAAGAGAGAAAATGGAGATTCAAATAACGTGCCGCCATCCCATGAAAAACGTAGATCCCGTAAGGGTAAGGATGAAGCTAACGAGGATCTTAAAAGACTTGGGATGCCGTGACGGTGAACTGAGTTTACTTTTTACCGATGATAAACATATAGCAGAGCTCAACTACCGTTTTCTCAAGAGAGAGGGTCCCACCAATGTTCTTGCCTTTCCCATGAGACACAGTGATCATGCGGGGCCTGACATACCAATGCTGGGAGATATTGTTATATCCCTCGATGCTGCTATGAGAGACGCAAAGAGCCTTGGCGAGACCCTTGATGAGACTATTAACAGGCTCTTAGTTCACGGTCTTTTGCACCTTTTCGGCTATGACCACGAAAAGTCAGAGGAAGAAGCCCGGCGGATGGATGAAGAGACAGATCGGATTTTGCCGCTCATGGACTAGGTGACAAGGAAATGTCAAATACCAAAGTTGATGAACTCGTAAAAAGTCGAATTTTCCCATTTATCTGGATTCCCGCTTACGCGGGAATGACAATAAAAGGTATTAAACCCCAGGGCAAGCCCTGGACCCTATTTTAATCGGCAACCCCGCCGCAAGCGGACGGGGTATTGAAAACCCTAATAAAGAAATTAATATCAAGCAGATACAATAGCCATCATACCCGCGGGTATCCAGGCGTTAAAACGACTTTTTACGATTTCATGAACACTGAACCGTGAAATATTAGATGAGGAGTGAATAAGAATGGCCCTTTTATCTGTTAATGTTGATCACGTTGCAACAATCCGTGAAGCCAGAGGAATCGATGAGCCTGATCCCGTTTTGGCTGCTGGTATAGCTGAATTGGCTGGCGCTGAAGGGATCATCTGTCATCTGAGAGAAGATCGGCGACACATTCAGGACCGGGACCTGAGTCTCCTGAGAAAAACCGTCAAAACCACATTGAATCTGGAAATGGCTGCAGTTAAAGAGTTGGTGGATATTGCCCTTACCGTTAAGCCGGATATGGTAACCCTCGTGCCAGAGAAACGGGAAGAGTTGACCACTGAGGGTGGTCTCGACGTTATCCGCAATAAAGAGGAATATGAAAGAGTGACCGGCACCTTAAAGGAGGCGGGTATCTCTGTCAGTTTTTTTATTGATCCGAACCCTGATCAAATCCATGAGTCCTTCAATGCAGGGGCAGACATAATCGAGATCCACACAGGGCTTTACAGTGACGCAAAATCAGAACCAGAGATACTTAAGGAATTTCAAAAAATCTCTCAGGCAGCAAAGGTGGCGAAGAAACTCAAACTCAGAGTACATGCCGGACATGGCCTTAATTACGTTAATATAAAGCGATTTTCATCCATCCCTGAGATAGAAGAATACAGCATTGGTCACAGTATCATTGCCAGGGCGGTGATGGTAGGGATGGATCAGGCCACTCGCGAAATGGTTAAACTGGTATCCTCATTTTAGTCCCTTGAGAATAAGATTCGTGCTTTTTCTAGCACAAAATGTTTTCATATTAGGAACACCCCATGAAATCAGAATGTTAAATTCGAAATGCGAATCTCGAAATCCGAAACAAACTTTCAATTTTCAAAATTCAAATGACCAAAACTGAATGTACAACTAGGGATATCACAAGTGACCTAAATTTAGTGTTTTTGAACATTCGAGCATTATTATTTTGGATTTGTTTCGTGTTTCGAATTTCGTGCTTCGGCCTGCCCTGGAGCGACTGCTTTTGAACATGAAAGTTGTTACGGTGAAACTACCAAGATGCTATCAAAGAATTTAATCATTTGTAATCCAGGTCTGGGCCAGGGAATTCCGGTTTATCCGGGTTAGGTGATGTCACTCGTCCGTTGCATCTGTTTTTCAAAGCACTGAGCATGTTTGAACATAAAAAACGCGGGAACCGTTCACGGGTTGAGGGGTTCAGGGTTCAGAGGTTGTGGATTCACCGCAAACGCGCCTGCCATGCGGGACCTGTGAATATATGGGAAGAACAGGTTATTGGGGCTGTTCAGGGCATGGTTGAAGAAACAAATCAGTGTTAAGGCACAAGCTGGCAGGTCAAGTACTTGCCGGCATATAAGCAAGGTCAACAAAAGACCTGTCTGCGTGCGATGCACAGACAGGAAGATAACCCGACTCGGCTGAGCTCGTCGCAGGCTGAACGGTGAACCCTGAACCTGTGAACGCATACCTTTTACCAAGGTTTTAGAATAGAATGATTTATGGCATCGGCGTAGATCTCGTAGATATACCGAGGATGGGAAGAGTAATCGATAAATGGGGAAATAGATTCATACACAGGGTATTCACCACCCAGGAGATTACGTTCTGCTTTCACAGTGCAAAATCGGTCTCGCGCTTCGCACTGCACTTCGCTGCCAAGGAAGCCTTCTCTAAAGCCATAGGTTTGGGCATGAGAAAAGATATCAGGTGGCGGGATGTAGAGGTTTTTCATCATCCAAGTGGTCGGCCAGACCTCACGATAGCCGGAGCCGCCCGTTCTCTGTGTCACAAGGAGGGAATAACCAGGTGGCATGTTAGCCTTTCAGATGATGGTGATTACGGGGTAGCGGTAGTAGTCCTTGAAAAAGCTGGTCCTGAGAATCGAGTGGCAGAAGCTCAAAAAGGGCCATGAGTTTGAAGAATATCTCCGTGAAATATGTGACAACTTCCGTACAAAAAACCGTTTGGTTAGGCCAGCAATTAGGCGCCCAGTTACATGATGGTGATATTATCGCATTAGTCGGTGACCTGGGTGGGGGTAAGACATGGTTCACGAAGGGTGTTGCCATGGCCCTTGAGATTAACCCCGATACCATAGTGAGCCCAACATTTACCCTTGTCAATGAATATGACGGTAGGTATAGACTCTTTCATATCGACCTGTATCGTCTCAAAGATAAAGCTGAGATTATAGCCCTGGATCTGGATGAATATTTTTCAGGACAAGGGATAGTTGTGGTAGAATGGGCTGATCGATGGCCAGGGGAGCTTCCGGGGGACACAGTTGAGGTTGCCTTACACATAGTCGATGAACATACCAGAGAGCTGGGGTTTTCCGCTTCTCATGCCAGGGCCAAGAAAATCGTACGTGCATTAAAGGAGAAGGTAGGTTACTCTTTTTCACAAGGGGATTACAGAGCTTTTCAAAGTGCATAGCATGCCTTTGAAAGATCTTTGGTTCTAACGAAGCTCTACCTCAAACCGTCGAGACACTATGTCAGTAAGAAAATACGAAATACTGGGTAACGTTTCTGGGTTACGGTTACGATGCCCGTTTCGTTTTTCGGTAACGTCATTCGTCTTTCTATTTCTACGTTACCTTAACCGTTACCGATACGGGCTTCGTTACCCTAACCGTTGCCCAAATAACCAGCAAAAAACTTGACATAAATTTTAAGATCTTGGCTTATATAGACACCTAGAAGAGAACTCAAACTCATAAACAAGTCTGGGAGCCATGGGATTAATTGTTCAAAAATACGGTGGGACCTCGGTGGGGTCCATAGAAAAGATCAAAAGGGTTGCTGAGCGGGTGATCGAATTGTGCGAGAAGGGAAACAGGCTTGTGGTGGTTCTGTCGGCAATGGCCGGACAAACAGATGCCTTGATCCAGCTTTCTAAAGAGCTCACAGAAACCCCAGACCCGAGAGAACTAGATGTCCTGATGGCTACCGGCGAGCAGGTGAGTGTATCCTTGTTTGCTATTGCAATCAAGTCTATGGGTTATGATTCCTGCTCCATCCTTGGTTTCCAGGCAGGTATTCATACAGACCAGATATACGGCAAGGCCCGGATCAAGAATATTGATACCGACAGGGTGCTCACAGAGCTGGATGAAAACCGGATTGTCGCTGTGGCTGGATTCCAGGGTGTTGATGAAAACAGCAACATCACCACCTTGGGAAGAGGAGGATCAGATACTACTGCTGTTGCACTAGCAGCAGCGCTTAATGCAGATATATGCGAGATTTATACTGATGTTGAGGGTGTTTTCTCAGCTGATCCAAACATCTGCACCCATGCCCGAAAACTCGACAGGATATCTCATGAAGAGATGCTGGAATTGGCCAGCTTAGGGGCCAAGGTATTGGACATAAGATCCGTTGAATTCGCAAAGAAATTCAATGTGCCGATTCATGTTAGATCGTCTTTCACAAGAAATGAGGGAACCATGGTAGTAGCAGAAGAAAAAGAGATGGAAAAGGTGCTGGTCTCTGGTGTGGTATATGATAAAAGTGAAGCCAGAGTAACCATAACCAAGGTCCCTGACAGGCCTGGGATTGCCTCTAAGATATTCAACCCTGTTTTCAAAGCCGGGATTGTGGTGGACATGATTATCCAAAATACCAGTGTCGAGGGTATGACAGATCTGACCTTTACGGTCCCCAAAACAAATTTTCAGCAGACCTTGAAATTGCTCAGGGAGGTTGCTCAAGAAATAGGGGCGGAAGAGGTGCTTGGAGATCAGGACATTGCCAAGGTGTCTATTGTTGGGGTGGGCATGAGAAATCATGCCGGAGTTGCCTCTTTGATGTTTGAGACCCTGTCAAAAGAGAATATTAATATAAGCATGATCAGCACCTCGGAGATAAAGATTTCCTGTGTCATAGAGGAAAAATATACAGAACTTGCAGTAAGGACCTTGCATGAGGCCTTTGGACTGGCTGATGAAAAACAAAAGGATGAATAGTCGCCAATGGGGCCTTTTCATCCTCAGTCTCATCCTTGTTCTGGCATGGGCAATTGATAGCCTCTTGTCTTTTCAGACAGACCGTGGCCCTGTCACGAACGGAAACAAGATCTATATCCTGATCACAGGCGAGGTAAAGAACAGTGGTGTCCACGTGTTTGACACGGAGCCTTCTGTAACTGAGGTGATCAATCGCACTGGTGATCATAGAGAAAAAATGACTGGCAGAGAATTGGAAACATATCCCCATCTTACCCAAGGGACAGGTATTCACGTTAGTTCGGAGGATGGGCACATAAAGATCATACCTCATTCTATTCCTGCTTTTTATAAGGTAACCCTTGGCATCCCCATATCGTTGAACACGGCCAGTCAGGAAGAACTGGAAGCTGTTCCTTACATAGGGCCCTCTCTTGCAAAGAGAATCATTCAATACAGATCCAATTACGTACCGTTTACCGCTGTGGAGCAAATAAAATCTTTACCTGGTGTAGGAAAAGTCCGATACTCAAAAATAAGCTCTTATGTTGGAATCCAGAATGGTGAGGGAGAATGATGGCACTGAAAAAGGGTATTCCTGGATGGTTTCTTGGTTTAATCCTCACTCTTCTCTTCATTGCAATGTTCGTGACCGGGTTTGGTGATTTTACGGATGTGATAGAGAAAAAAACATTTGACCTCCGCTCCAAGATTAGCGCCTCTGGAGAGAGAAACCCGGACATTGAGATAGTGGTTATCAGTGATGAGGACTTGGCTGAGATTGGTCGCTTTCCGTGGCCGAGAAATATTATTGCCCAAGGCATAAACAACCTTGCAATGGCTGGAGCCAAGGTCATCGCATTGGATATCATGTTTAATGAGCCAGAGGAGAGTGCTGGACTCAAAACAATCAGAGAGCTGAACAAGATATATAGTGATCTGGATTTAACTCCTGAAGACACGACGGCTACGACCTTTTCTAAACTACTGAAAGAGGCAGAAGCTGGTCTGGATAATGACGCCAAGCTTGCTGAGGCCTTCAAAAACGCCGGCAACGTAATTCTCCCCATATACTTTGACACGAGGAGCGCAGGAAGGGACCAGGGGGTTCCTGACCATATAGCCAAAAACTCCTTTAAAGTTATTCACGGCCTCAACGATGAGTGGTCCATGAAATCCATTATGTGGCGCTCCAAGATAATGCCGCTCTTGCCTTTCTTTGCAGATGCAGCCGCAGGCATTGGTCATATTAACCTCTTCCCTGACAGTGACGGATCCATCAGGAGTCAAATCCATGCCATTGGTTATCTGGACAATACCGTTGTTTCATCATTCCCCCTTGCGATTGTGAAGATCTTCAAAGGCCTAGATGCCAGTCAGGTAAGGCTTATCTTGGGCAAGGGAATCGATATGCAAGTTACCCCATCCAAAACCGTCATGGTCCCAGCCTCAGATCCATACATGTCAACCCTCATTAAATGGAATGAAGGCCCTGGGGTTGCCTTTCACACCACCCCATTCAGCAAGGTTCTGAACAAGGAATTTCAAACAAGCGTCTTCAGAGACAAGATTGTCCTTGTTGGACTCACTGCACCGGGGATCGGAGACAGATTTGTAACCCCTATTTCGAGTAACCTACCCGGTGTGGAGATAATAGCAAACGCGACCTCCAATATCCTGAAAGACAATTTCTTTGTAAGGCCGCAATGGATATTTTTCGTTGAACTCGGTATTATTTTTCTCTTTGGGCTTTATATATCATTCTTCCTTCCCAAGCTAAAGGCAGGTACCGGAGCTGTTATCACCTTGCTCCTGTTTTTGTGCTATGGAACAGCTGGGACGGTCCTCCTTTTTCGGTCAAATATGTGGCTTAAAATCACACCTCAGCTCATTCTTCTTGTTCTGGGCTATATCTTGATCGTCAGTAGGAGCTTCTTTATCAGTGAAAAGACCAAAGAAAAGGTGGAGGCTGATTCTGTCGAAACGAACAAGGCCCTTGGCCTTTCTTTCCAGCAACAGGGACTGCTCGATCTGGCCTTTGAACAATTTCGGAAATGCCCCATAGATGAGCCTGGAGCAAAGGATCTCTTATACAATCTCGGACTCGATTATGAAAGAAAGAGGCAGTTCAACAAGGCCTTAGCAGCATACAACACGATTGTTGAAAGTGATGGCGATTTTAAGGATCTGAATAAACGAATACCAAAACTAGAAGGGGTTGAGAGCACCATGATCTTTGGTGCCCGCAGTGCCCGTACAGGTGAAATCGCGGCCACAATCAAAGACCTGGATACAAAACCGACGCTCGGGAGGTACGAAATCACCGGCGAGTTAGGCAGAGGTGCCATGGGCGTTGTGTACAAGGGAGTTGATCCCACCTTACACCGGATCGTTGCCATAAAAACATTACCGTTATCTGACTTTGAAGAAGAAGAAGATTTAGGTGTCCTAAAGCAACGCTTCTTCAGGGAAGCGGAGTCAGCCGGACAGCTGAACCACCCCAACATTGTGGCTATATACGATGCTGGTGAAGAACACGACCTCGCCTATATAGCTATGGAATACCTGAATGGTGAGAATTTGGTGCAATATACCCACGAGGCAAACCGGCTTCCCCTCAGGCACGCGCTTGATGTTATTGCCAGGGTAGCCAGTGCCCTAGATTACGCTCATGGGAAGAGTGTCGTTCACCGCGATATAAAACCAGCCAACATCATGTTGCTCAAAGAAACCAATGAAATCAAGGTTACCGATTTCGGCATTGCCAGGATCATTTCCTCATCTAAGACAAAAACCGGTGTTGTTCTGGGCACTCCCTCATACATGTCTCCCGAGCAGGTGAATGGGAAAAAGGTGGATGGGCGTTCCGATATATTCTCACTGGGAATAGTGATGTATGAGATGCTGGCTGGACAAAAGCCCTTTTTTTCCGAGGATGTAACAGCACTTCTGTATCAAATCTCCCATGAACGGCATCCCTCAGTAAGAGAGATTAATCCAAGAATACCACCGGTTGTAGAAAAGATACTCGATAAGGCCTTAACAAAGGATGTTCATAAGCGCTATCAGCGGGCAGGGCAGATGGCTAAACATCTCAGAAAGGTTGTGGAACGGATAGATCAATTGAAAGAGAGGAAGGAATCAAAACAGTAATTGGCTCGTTGCTGGTTGCTCGTTTTAGGAGGGGATGCATAAGAGCAGGTCTGTTGCCGGAACAAACAACAAACGAGTAACGAATGATATGATTATCCTCGGTATCGATACCTCCTGCGATGACACGTGTGCAGCAATAGTTCAAGATGGAAAAAGATTGTTATCTAATATCGTTAACTCTCAGGTTACCGTTCACCATGAGCACGGAGGGGTAGTACCGGAACTTGCCTCACGAGAACATATTCGCAATATTGTTCCTGTTGTCAGAGAGTCTCTCAGAAAAGCCCATCTAACCAATAAAGACATTGATGCAGTAGCAGTCACCGTGGGCCCTGGTCTTGTTGGGGCACTCCTCGTTGGCATTTATTTCGCTAAGGCCTTTAGTTATGCTAACGCTATTCCACTCCTCGGCATTAACCATCTGGAAGGGCATATCCTCTCCATCTTCTTAGAAGATAAATCCCCTCCCTTCCCTTTCATAGCACTTACCGTATCAGGTGGCCACACGAACATCTACCATGTCCGAGATTTTGGGGACTACACGGTACTGGGCCAGACACTGGATGATGCAGCAGGAGAGGCATTTGACAAGATTGCAAAACTTTTTGAATTAGGGTATCCAGGGGGCCCTGTAATCGAAAAATTGGCTGCTGCAGGCAGGCCCGATGCCATTGGCTTTCCGAGGGCCTACCTATCCAAAGACTCTCTCGACTTCAGTTTTAGCGGTCTCAAGACTGCTGTTGCCCTGTACTTCAGGAAATGGTGTGATCACCAACCAAAAGAAAATAAGATCAAAGTAGCAGATATCGCTGCATCCTTTCAGGCTGCGGTTGTTGATGTCCTCGTCGACAAGGTGGTTGCTGCTACTACTCGCGTTGGGGTAAACTCAGTTGTGCTCGCAGGGGGAGTAGCCAGAAACACCTATTTACGGTCTCGACTACAGAGCGTAATGGCTCAAAAGGGAATTGATCTCTTCATCCCCGGTCCTGAATTCTGTACCGATAACGGAGCCATGATAGCTGTCGCCGGTTATCACAGGTGGACAAGAGGCGAGGGTGATGATCTAACTTTGGACGCTCGGTCAAGATTTCCAGTGGATCAAACTTAGTCCTTCGATTCATAAGTTCGAGGACGAACTTATTTAGACTTCGGCTGAGCGACTCGACATGAGCTCGTCGACATGTCTCAGTCGAAGCCCTCAGGACTTAGTGCTGCCTGCGACCAGCTTAGCCGAGCCGAGTGAGCAAAACTTCGTAATCAAGGCGGCAAAATACGTTACCGTATTTGCGAATGGAAGCACTTAGACATCATATGGGCAGTACCGTCCTATTTTATCTTTCTTTACTTTTTTAAGGCCTTCATTACATGGCACAAATCAAGAAAGTTCATCAAGGCCTGAACAGCGCTAGGGCCCTGTTAGCTAAATCAGGCATTAGACCGCGCAAGAGGCTAGGGCAGCACTTTCTGCAAGATCCTTCTATAGCAGATAGGATCATTGCCCAGGCGCGATTTACTAATACTGATGTGGCTATCGAGGTAGGGGCAGGTCTCGGGGCCTTAACGATCCCAATCCTTGCCCACGTTTCTCATGTGGTAGCGGTAGAGAAGGATCCACTCCTAATAGCGATACTAAAGGAAAGATTGCCCCTGAAAGAAAAGGAAAAAATAACATTGGTTACTGAGGATATGCTGAAACTACCGGTAAAAGAGATCTATGATACGTTCAACCAAAAGCTCAAGATATTGGGCAATCTTCCCTATAATATCTCATCTCCATTCTTGAAAAAACTCATGGACAATAGGAACTGTATCAAAACTGCAGTCCTCATGTTTCAATACGAGTTCGCGCAGCGGCTGGCTGCCGGTCCCAGAAAAAAGGAATACGGGGCCCTGAGTGTTATGACGCAATACTGCGCCCGCGTATCCCCCCTTATGAGAATAAAAAGGGAGGCCTTTTACCCAAAACCAAAGGTAGATTCCATGGTTGTAGAGATTGATTTTGACAAACCGCATCCATCTCGGGCAGAGGACGAGCTCCTATTCCAGAGAATTGTTAAGGCAGCCTTCAGTCACCGGAGAAAGACAATCCTTAACTCCCTTGAAAGGGGTCTGGTGCCTGTTTCAAGAGAAATACTGGAACAGGCGCTTAACAAATGCCGTATCGACCTCAAAAGAAGGGCCGAAACCCTCTCAATCGATGAATACATCGGGTTGACTTCTGCCTTAGCAGCACATCAGAACACCGCGTCATTGTAAAATATAACTCTGGTGATTTTTCCATCTATTCTTGGGTATGGGTATCTTTTTTTTGGATTATGCCCCACATAGTTTAGATGAGTGGGCGTTTCAAAATGGTTTATATAGATGCATCCTATGATTCAAAGGCTTAGGGCGCAATAAACCATTTTGAAACGACCCAGTAAGGGGCCATGTTATAGGCCTGCCCTGGCGCGAAGTTACTAGGATATCGCATGTTCGCAGTGTTATTTCACAGACGTAGCACATATACTCATGCCCTATAAGCCAAGTCTGGGCCAGGGGCATAACCAAAAAAAAGACACCCATACCCTGGACTTTGACGTTACCCTAGCAGCACATCAGACAATATCTTGACACATAATAAGCTCAGTGTTATGTAGCTCTTGAATCCGTAAACTGAGTCAAGACAGTGCTTATAAAAAACTATATAGCTGTTGAAGGCCCATTGGGCGTGGGCAAAACCAGCCTGGCCCTCCTCTTGGCTGAAAGGGTACATGGCAGAACTATCTTGGAAGATGCTGAGGCGAATCCATTCCTTGCCAGCTTCTATAAAGACCCAAAAAGATTTGCATTTCAGACGCAACTCTTCTTCATCCTGAGGCGCTTTCAAAAGCACGAGCAGATAAATCAAATTGACCTTTTCAAAAGGGTAGTCATATCGGACTTTCTCTTTGACAAGGACAGAATCTTTGCACGGCTCAACCTGGATGACAGAGAATTCAGCCTGTATGAACAGGTATTCAACCTCTTGAAGGTTAAGATTGCAAAGCCCGATCTCGTAATATTTTTGCAGGCAAGAACAGATGTGTTAAAAGAAAGGATCAAAAAGAGGACTCGGGATTATGAAAAATCAATAAATCTCAGCTACCTGGACCAGATAAATCAGGCCTTTAACGAATTCTTTTTCCACTACACAGAGACCCCTCTCTTGGTGATTAACGCCTCTGAGATAGACTTTGTTCATGTGCCATCGGATTTCGATAACCTGATCCTTGAAATAGAAAAAATGGAAAAGGGAACGAAGTATTACGTTCCCCTCGGATCCAGGCATTAACTTTTTCTATTTAAATTTTAGGCACTTATAACTTTGATGATCTGGTAAAAAGTGGAAAACATCAGGATTTGGAGTAATGCCACTACGTATAACTACTTAAGATAATTTCTAATTCCTAAATTCCTAAATTCGCAATTGCCTGTAAAAAGGACTTTTTACAGGCTCATCAACTTTAGGCACTCAAAGAACCATGGAGATCATCGAAAAGATAGCGGTGATGCAAGAAACTTCGGAAAAATGGAGAAGGGATGGTGCCATCATCGTCCTGGTACCAACCATGGGTTTTCTCCATGAAGGCCATGTGGAACTCTTGAGGGTTGGGAGACAAAAGGGCGATACACTGATAATGAGTCTTTTCGTCAATCCAACCCAGTTCGGCCCTCAGGAGGACTATCAAACATACCCCAGTGATACGGAGGGTGACCTCGAAAAGGCCCGCTCAGTGGGAGTAGACGCGGTGTTTATGCCAACTGCAGAGGAGATGTATCCTGACCGCTCTCAAACAACCGTCAACGTAGAAGAGATTACTCAATATCTCTGTGGAAAATCCAGACCTGGACACTTTGCCGGAGTTACCACAGTGGTTGCAAAACTGTTTAATATTACCAAACCGCACTTGGCCATCTTTGGTGAAAAGGATTATCAACAGCTTGTTGTCATTAAACAGATGGTCAGAGACCTGGACATGAACATTGACATCGTCGGGGTCCCGACCGTACGAGAAAAAGACGGTCTTGCCATGAGCAGCAGGAACAGTTATCTGAGTGCTGAGGAAAGGGTGTCAGCATTGAGTTTGAAAAAAGGCCTCCATCTAGCCAGTGCTCTGGTGGCAACTGGCGAAAAAGACCCCGGCAAGATCAAAAACTCGGTGCGGGAGTTGATCCTCAACCACCCCTTTACGGAAATTGACTATATAACCATTTGTGACCCAGAAAAACTCACCGATATTGAAAGAGTCGATGGGCCCTCTCTTCTGGCATTGGCCGTGAGAGTGGGAAAGACCCGGTTGATCGATAACATTATCTTGAGGGAACACTGAGGGGGCTTAGAACGAGTCCAACCTGAGCCTACCCGAGGAAAAAAGAGGTAAGACCCGAGAGCGTAAAAAAGGATTGCCCCCTACCAATTAGGATTTGCCTAGTTCCCATAAATAGAGTAGAACTACCGCGCCATAATAGTAATATTTAACTGAGCGAGGAACATAATAAGATGAGCATTGATTTTTTATTTACATCTGAGTCCGTTACCGAGGGACATCCGGACAAGATAGCTGATCAAATCTCCGATGCTATACTGGACGCAATTCTGGCCCTTGACAAAAAGGGCAGAGTCGCCTGTGAGACCATGGTCACAACCGGTATGGCGATTATTGCAGGAGAGATAACCACGAACTGCTATGTGGAAATGCCACAGATTGCCAGAGAGACGATAAAGGAAATAGGATATAACCACTCGTCTATGGGCTTTGATTGGGAGACCTGTGCAGTTGTGATGAGCATTGACAAACAGTCATCTGATATTGCACAGGGAGTTAATGGTGCCGGCATTTTCAAAGAGCAGGGGGCCGGTGATCAGGGACTCATGTTCGGATATGCCTGTACCGACACCCCTGTTTTCATGCCCATGCCCATATATCTGGCCCATAATCTTACTCAGAGGCTTGCCCACGTGCGCAAATCAGGAAAGTTGCCATGGCTGAGGCCAGACGGAAAATCCCAGGTCACCGTGAGGTATATAAATTCAAAACCAACTACCGTGCACACCGTTGTTATCGCAGCGCAACACTCACCGGAGGTTCCCTATGATACGCTCAAGGAGGCAATTGTTGAAAAGGTAATCAAGGCAGTTATTCCCCCAGAAATGCTTGATAAAAACACCCAATTCTTTATCAACACTACGGGCAGGTTTGTTACTGGCGGTCCCCTCGGAGACTGCGGCATGACTGGCAGAAAGATTATCATGGATGCCTACGGAGGATTTGGTCACCATGGTGGCGGAGCATTCTCCGGAAAGGACCCATCAAAGGTGGATAGGAGCGCATCGTACATGTGTCGCTACCTTGCCAAAAATATAGTTGCAGCAGGGTTGGCCGAACGGTGTCAGATCCAGGTGGCCTATACTATCGGCAAAGCGCAACCTGTTAGTCTAATGGTTGACACCTATGGAACAGGCGTCCTGTCCAGTCCAGAGATGACAGGAGTAATAGAAAAGGAATTTGATTTGAGGCCTGCCGCCATAATTGAGCAGTTGGACCTCTTGCGGCCAATATACAAAAAAACCGCCTGTTATGGGCACTTTGGACGGGAACTGGAGGAGTTCACCTGGGAGAAGACAGATCTCATCGATAAACTGAAAAAGGCTATATAGATCTCTGAAAGTTATAAGTGCCTAAAATTAAAAGCTAATGTGCAATAAAAGATAAGATGACTTAAATAGAAATGCTGTGTGTGCCATCTAATTCCTTGTAGCCCTTCATTAGGGGATATTTTACAACGCTTCAAACAAACGGATTATTTGCAATCCTATCTATAACTTTAGCTCACTTTAGTCACTTTCTGGCAGTAACAGCCGAATCTTTTTATGCCGCCACTAAGGGCAGTTGTTTAAACCGATTAAGAACTTAGTTCGCTTCGCTCCCGCCCGCCTCGCCTGAGCGAGAGCGATGGCGGGCAGGCACAATTGGAATGTTGGAATACTGGAGTGATGGAAAAAAGCGTTTCTGGGAAATGGGAAATTGGGATATTGAAAGATTCCTCTTGACAGCAAAGTCAATAAAAGAGTGTTTTTCCTTAAAAATCAACATTCCAATATTCCTTCATTCCATTACCCCATGTACTAGGCATGAATATCAAGCCTTATTAAACCCCAATATTTTCAGTAAGTTGTAGGAATTCCGATACATTTAATTATAGGAGACCATAACGTGGATTATGACATCAAAGACCGAGGCCTTGCAGACAAAGGCCAACTGAGAATAGAGTGGGCAAGCAAGAGCATGCCTGTCCTCAATTCAATCAAAGAAAGGTTTTCTCAAGACAGGCCTCTTTCAGGTTTGAGAATTTCCGCCTGCTTGCATATAACCACAGAGACTGCGCTGCTTGCACAAACCCTCAAGGCAGGTGGTGCCTCTGTTGTCCTCTGCGCATCCAACCCCCTTTCAACCCAGGATGACGCTGCTGCCTCACTGGTGGCAAACGATGAAATCCCAGTCTTCTCCATAAAGGGTGAAGATACAGACACCTACTACAGCCATATCTTGTCAGCCCTTAAGAATATGCCGAACCTCACTATGGATGACGGCGCCGACCTGGTCAGTTCGTTGCACTTTATCGCCCTCGACAAATGGGATGAGGTTTCCCCAGCAATACGGGAATGGGGCCTTTCTCTGGCCAAAGAGGAGAGGGATTTCCTTATTACGAATGTTATGGGAGGCACGGAAGAAACAACCACCGGTGTCATCCGTCTCAGATCCATGGAAAAGGATCAGGTGCTTCAATTTCCTGTTATCTCTGTCAATGATGCCAACACAAAACATCTTTTCGACAACCGATATGGCACAGGCCAGAGCACTATTGATGGGATCCTAAGGGCAACAAATAGGCTCCTTGCCGGAAGCTCTTTTGTTATCTCCGGGTACGGATGGTGCGGGCGGGGGGTCGCCACCAGGGCAAAAGGTCATGGTGCCAAGGTTATCATCTGCGAGGTCGATCCGCTCAAGGCCTTGGAGGCAGTCATGGACGGATTTGACGTCATGCCAATGGCACAGGCAGCCAAGATCGGTGACATTTTCTGTACCCTTACCGGCAACAAAAATGCAATCCGCAAAGAGCATTTTCTTGATATGAAGGATGGTGCCATCGTATCCAATGCAGGCCATTTCAATGTGGAGCTTGACCTTCCCGGGCTCGAGCAGGCATCTACATCCAACAGAAAAATCAGGGAATTTGTTGAGGAATACACCCTCTTGAATGGAAACAGGGTCTATCTCCTCGGTGAAGGAAGATTGATAAATCTAGCGGCGGCAGAGGGACATCCTTCAAGTGTTATGGATATGAGCTTTGCAAACCAGGCCCTGTCCATGGAGTACCTATCAAAGGAACACAAAAATCTTGACAACAAAGTCTATCCTGTTCCCGTTCCTATTGACCAGGAAATCGCCCGATTGAAACTTGCCTCAATGGGTGTGGAAATTGATACTCTCACCCCTGAACAAGAGAAATATCTATCCTCGTGGGAAATGGGAACATAGTCCAGCGAGGATATCCTCAGACATCTCAATCCTTGTCCACATCTTAACAAGCTGTTGCGCAAAAGGAAATCCCTTTGAGCGGTCATTAAAACGTTTTTTGCTAAGAAATCTTGGCGAAGCGGAAGATAAGCGATGTCAACTGTTTGAGCCCTAAGGGTGAGTTTTGACATCGCCTGGAGGGAGCCTTAGATTTATCAAAAAACGTTTTAGACTAAGAGAAAAGGGATTTCGGCAATAGCCTGTTAGGGCTTGACAGGGTCTAGCCTGAATAATATATACTTACTCCGAATGCCTGGGTGGCGGAATTGGTAGACGCAAGGGACTTAAAATCCCTCGGTCCTAGTGGCTGTGCGGGTTCGATTCCCGCCCCAGGCACCAGCATTTTCAAGGTATCAGCCATCCTCCTTATCTTTCCATCAGCCACTTTGCCTTCTCACTAAAGAAGTGTTTTAGCTCATCAATAGTGATTGGTTTTAACATCTTAGGCAACAAAGCAATATCTTCAACCTTAGCAAGCGATATAGCCAACCAGTAATTATCCATACCGATATGTTTTTTTTTGGCCTTTTCCACCAGCTCCTCAAAGGGTATGATCTCATTATCAATGTAGTAAATATCAACAAAATCCTTCGGATCAGCTCGATCAAAAAGGGCTGAGAGCTTATTGCAGGAAATATCTAAAACATTGTCAATGTATATATCAAGTTCATCATTCAACACCTTTTTCTGCAATCTATAGGGGGCATCCATAGCAAAATCACATCTTAAGATTTCTTCCTTCCTGGCGAAAAAGATCTCCATATATGTTCTGAAACTACGCCTTATATCAAAAGAGGCCTTTAGCCTGCCTGCTATCTCTTGGAGGATTGGTAATGCCATTGGAATCTGTCCCTCTTCTTCGGTGAAAAAATCCAGATCTTCAGATATTCTATGGTGTAAATACAGGGCCGAGAGAGCCGTTCCACCGGTAAAGAAAAAATGTTCCTTCAAGGTCGTTTTTGAGAATAGGCTAATAAAATCACTTTGAATTTGAGTTAATGGTTCCATCCGGCACTTTTAAGAACAATTATTAAATGTTTCGAAAATACCACTCCCAGAACTTCCTTACTTTTCTGGAAAGGCATAGCTTATCTATGTATCTTTCTATGAGCTCAAGAGGTAGTTCGCTGATATCAGCAGAATTCCCATTATTCAAGACGCGAGATAGATAGAAGATGAATACCCCTTCCTTTTTAAGGTCTTCTTCGCTGACCTGGTAATCCCATAGTAGTTTCTTGTTTAATTTACCCAGATACTCCATCTTTTTCACTCTATTTAATTTCTAATGCTACGATACTCCTTGCTAAATGTCAAAGATATGCCCATTCTTACCCTCTTCTCTTTTCTATAACCCTCTTTGCCAGATTTAGGATCAAAGGGTATTCTTTTCATTACTGCACTGCTCTCTTCTTTTATTCTAAGTACATACGCCCATTCTTGCTTTCCTGCCCCTTGCAAAGCTAAGCTTGCAAAGCTAAGCTTGACGGATGGATCAGAATATACTAATATTTTTGAATAATACGAAAGTGCATCTTTTCTACAGTTTGCTTTGCTCTGCTAAGATATTCACTATCCGTAGTGGGCGATATTTCGGCTCGGCGAGGCATACAAGGGATTCGGGCAGGTTCAATCATGGCCTGCCCTCTCTTTTTTTTGGAGAGTGCCTTTTTCCGGTTAGGCTTCCTACTTGAGTTGCTTTACAGGTTGACCTCCCAGTGATCCCAAACCTGGTGCTTCAATTCATACTCACGTTAAGCCAGGGTGTATCCTCGACTCCCTGGCATCACGTCGTTTTCGCCGCTCTGTGCCAGCCCACCATAAAATGCTTCCTAATCGATGAGAACTTCTGTATCATTCTGCCTACAGATCGCTCGACACTATCCTTTTTGTGGGAAAGGCTGTTTGAGGCCTCTGTCTATCAGTGGTTTTTCGATCAACTGTAAGCTTAAATCAGAAGGAGGGCACGTGGCAGGGTACCAAATTGCTGTTATACCGGGAGACGGGGTTGGATGTGAATTGGCGGCTGAAGGCATCAAAATACTCAAAACCGTTGCCGAAAAACATGCCTTCAATCTTGAACTAGAGACCTTTGACTGGGGTTGCGACTATTATGTGAAGCATGGAAAAATGATGCCCGACGATGGGCTCGACATCCTAAAGGACTTTGACGCAATCTTTTTGGGCTGTATCGGTGATGCCAGCAAGGTACCCGACCATATTTCTTTAACCCTTCTGCTCACGATCCGGAAGAGGTTCGACCAGTATGTCAACCTCCGGCCCATCAAGCTCTACCCGGGCGTGCAAACCCCCGTAAGAACGGCATCGCCGGAAACCGTGGATATGGTTGTCATCCGAGAAAATACCGAGGGAGAGTATTCCGGGGTCGGCGGCATTTTCAAGCCCGGATCACCGGATGCCTTTGCAGTGCAAAGCGCCCTGTTTACCCGCAAGGGATGCGAGAGGGTGATGCGATACGCCTTTGACCTGGCATGCAAGCGAAAGAAGCTGGGCGAAAAGGCCCCGGTAGGGATGGTGACCAACTGCACCAAGTCCAACGCCCTCAACTACTCCATGGTCTTCTGGGATTCGGTGTATCGGGACGTAGCCAAAGACTACCCCGACATCAAGACCGATACGGCCCTGGTAGATGCCATAACCATGTGGTTTGTAAAGAACCCCGAGCACTTTGATGTGATCGTGGCCTCCAACCTCTTCGGGGACATCATTACGGATTTGGGCGCCATGCTTCAAGGGGGCATGGGGTTTGCCGCCGGCGGCAACATCAACCCCGAAAAAACCTATCCATCAATGTTCGAGCCCATCCACGGATCGGCCCCCAAATACGCGGGAAAGGCCGTGGTCAATCCAATCGCAACCATCGAGGCTGTTCGTTTATTGCTGGAACACTTAGGGGAAGAACAGGCCGCTCAGGATGTACAAAAGGCCATTGTGGGAATACTCGCTTCCGGTGAGGTAAAGACCCGTGACATGGGAGGTGCCGGCAAGACGCATGAGGTTGGAGACGCGATCAAAAAGGCCATCCTCGGCTGACCTCATGATGACCGGTCTTAGTCATCTTATGTATCTGCCGAGGGTCGATCGATAGCCTACTTCCCAATCGCCTTGAGGATCTCGCGGGCAAATTCCATCTCTGATGGCGCACCAATAACGCTATGCTCCTCATTGATGACGGTATGGGGGACCCCCTGTACATTGTACTTCACTGCCAGAAAGGGGAACTCTGATCCCTCCACCATATCTGCGCTAATATGATCGCTGGCCAGGGCAAATCGGTGGACAGTGCGAACTGCACCGGGACAGTAAGGTCAGGTAGGGGAGATGATAACCTGAAGGTGCACAGGCTCATCAATCTTGGCCAGTTCGGCCATCACTGCTTCACTCAGCCCGGGGTCTCTTTTTCCTACATCCCTAATATCTTGTATCAACACATTAAACTCGTACCCGGCAGGGACTCCGTAAAAGCGGATGCCATAGTTCTTATCACCCAGAAGAATAGTGGCCGGGATCTTGTCCACGCCATACTGCTTGGCCAAGTCCGCCTCGGCTACAAAATCGTGCACCTCCAGGGAGATTCTGCCTGAGAGGCCGGAGATTTCCTCAAGCATCTTCCTGGTCATCTCACAGTGCTGACACTCGGTCTCCTGAGTAAACATGAGGATCGTGACATCGTTGTCAATTTGCTTGAACAGGTTTGTAACTTTGTTTCTGTCTTTGTCTTTAACGATTCCCATGACACACCCCGCTAAAGTAAGGATTTGTTGACAAGATAGCTATAGGCAGAGAGTGCTGCCTTTGCTCCTTCGCCGGCAGCGATGACAATCTGCTTATGTGGGACTGTGGTAACGTCACCGGCCGCATACAGGCCTTCTACACTGGTCTGGGAAGAGCAATCTACAATCACCTCGCCCTGGTCATTGAGTTCAACGAGGTCTTTTACCGATTGGTTGTTGGGCAGGAGCCCAATTTCCACGAAAACACCATCGGTCTTCAGTTTCTCTTCTTTTTCGCTCTCCCGATTCTTGACGACCACACCGGTGACCCTGTCCTTACCCTCGATTTTTACGATCTGGTGGTAATCGAGCATGCTCACTGTACCCGTCTGCTCTACCCGTTCTTGTAACGGCCCATCCGCCTGCCAGCCTCTGATGAAGTTTATGAGGGTGACCTCTGCCTCGACCTTCACCAGGTCCAACACCGTGGTAAAGGCCGAGTTTCCTCCCCCGGCTACGACCACCTTTTTTCTCTTGAAAAACGGCGCGTCGCAGGTAGCACAATATGCCAGGCCCCTTCCCACCAACTCCTGCTCACCCGGCACGTTGAGGGGGCGGTGGCGTTTGCCAGTTGAAAGGATTATGGTCCGGCTTGAATATACGGTGCCATCATCTGTCGAAACCCTGAAGGTGTCTCCCTGCTTCTTGACCTCGGTAATGGCCCTGCCCAGGCTGACGGGTATATCAAAGCTTTTCACATGCTCCTCAAAGCTGTCGGCGAGGTCCTTGGCATTGATACTCTGAAACCCAAGCCAATTCTCGACCTCTGAGGTCTCTCGCACCTGACCTCCGAAATCCTTGGTGATAATGGCGAGGTTCATCATCTTTCGGGCAGCATAAACCGCTGCGCTCATTGCCGCTGGACCTCCTCCTAAGATGAGGAGATCATAGGTAATCTCCGGATCCGGCTCATTTGCTTCCTCCAACAGTGAGGTATCGAGGGAGAAAGAAGGAAAGTCCATACTGTTGCCTCCCAAATCTATTTATCAACACACCTAATGCTTCACGTGTTCCATTGGACTTAATAGTAGGTCTGGTGCCTGTGCTTTTTACCCTCCCCAGGGCATCTTGGAATAGGTTTCGGAAAGCTTATCTCGATATTCCCTGAAAAATCTCTCATGTTCCTTTTCCCAATTTGAGAGCATCATCAAGGCTTGCTTGGCTTTGCCCTCGGTGTTTTGTGCCATATTCCTGTAGAAATCGCTCAGATCTTTCTCGATAAGCCATGCGGTATTGAAAACGGTAACATCCGGGATCATTGAACCTTCGATACATTGCTGGAGAAATTCTGTTTTCTCCCGTGCATCAAAATAGTCGGTGGGCTCGAGAACCATTTCTCTTATCTCTGTTGATTTGATTTCCTCCCCCGCTTTCAGATCCTTGAGGATTTGATTAATGAAGAGGATATGCCTTTGTTCCTCCTCTATCAATCGCTTAAAGGCACTGATGGCTGCTCCCATGCCCATCCGCTCCAAAGAGTGTTCAAAGAATGCCTTCCCGGTCTCTTCTTGGTTGAGGGCATACTCAAAGATCTTTATCAGGTTTTCATTCTTTGACATGGTGTCTCCTCGTTGATTCTTATTAGACCTAACCCGGACAAGCCGGAACCAAACAGGTTTTTGTCTTTTGTGCTCCAGCTTGTCCGGAAAATTCGAAATCCCTGGCCCAGACCTGGCTCGCAAGGACTTAGCTCTATAGCTTTCACTTACGAAGTATTACAGCGACAAAATGTTGTCCCGTGAAAGTCGCGCCAGGGCAGGCCGAAGCACGAAATCCGAAACAAATCCTAAATATGAATGTTCCAATGTCCAAAACAATAGCAGTATTCAGCATCATCGCGGTCATCATCCTGTTTGGGTCATTCGAATTTTGGTAAGAGATTTGTTCCCCGACATGGTCGGGGTATTCGGATTCAATTTTTACAATAGGTTATCCGTCTCAATGAAAATTTTTTGCCACAAAAAGCGCAAAAATAATTTTCAAGGGACTAATGAAACTCCCCGCAGCAAGCTGCGGGGTATTCTGGCGAAGGCGAATAAATACCTGCTACGGGATTTCCCATCTCGTTTTACTACCATTGAAATCCCACAGAAATCTCCTGAACCTCTCAAGGAATAATCAACGCATTCGCGGGGCTTCACAAAAAAGCCTATTGCTTTTCTCGATTATCAGCCCCTTTATACGCCAACAACCTCTTTAAGCTCCGGGATTTCTTCTTTCAGCATCTTCTCTATGCCCATCTTGAGGGTCATCTGACTCATGGGGCATCCTCCACAAGCGCCCGTTAATCTTACCTTTACCACGCCATCAGGAGTGACCTCTACCAACTCCACACCTCCCCCATCTGCGTTAAGCGATGGCCTTATCTTAGCCAAAGCAGCCTCTACTTTCTCTTTCATCTGTTTATCTCCTTTCTTGGTTATTGGTTTTTACTGCCTTTTGCTTTTCTGATTTTCCATTTTCCCTCTTTCTCGCTCCATACACTCTGAGCATATTCCATAAAGGTAGGCCTGCACCTCCTCAATCTTACACCCATTTATGGTATCTCGTGCGATTATTGGACAGGTCCGTGGATAATCAAACTCCATGCTCAGTATTTTTCCGCACTTTCGGCACAGCAGGTGATGATGAATATCAGGATTAGGATCGAAACAAGCTTTGCCCCTCTTTCTGATTGAGAGTTCCTGTATCTCATTAAGCTCTTTCAACAGCTCCAAAGCAGAATACACTGTTGCCAGTGACATAGTCGGGTATTTCGCCTGAAGAACCTTGTGGATCTCATCTGCGGTTGGGTGGTCCTTACTTTTGCTCAAGAACTCTGCGATTGCCATTCTCTGAGGGGTTAGGCTGACTCCCTTATCTTTTAACCGTTTAAGTATATCCTTCATCATAACTCCTCAACAAAAAATAAGATAGAATTGGTTTTTGTCAAGAAGAAAAGTAGAAGAATTATAATCTTAGAATAATAATAAATTAATATTGATTTTTGCAGCGCTTTATTCCGGCATGATTTGTTTGAGGATTCTCACGACTTCTTCATCAGGTACATCCGACCACCGCTGATAGGCGTCAGCCACAGCGAAGCTCCAACCCTGACGGATATTGCTGCAAAACACAGTCTCCACGTGCTGAGCCATCATCTGCACGGATTGCCCATGACCGGTGGGCACCGCTACGATGATCCGGTTTGCATTGGCCTTACGAAGTGCCTCGACCCCCACAAGAAGGGTAAAACCCGAGGCAAGTCCATCGTCCACCAGGATCACTGGTCGATGTGAGATGTCGGGAAATGCCCTTTCCCCTCGGAGGCTTTTGGCCCGATGGGTTACTTTCTGAAAAGTTGTTTCTATTCCTTGTTCTATTTCCCGTTTACTCAGTCCCAGGCCCGGTAAAAGCTTCTCATTCAAGCGCACGCTTCCGTCAAATGCCACCGCTCCATACCCGGCCTCGGTATTCCAGGGCAGCGTTATTTTGCTCACCACCAGTATGTCAATAAGAAGATCCAGATGCTCAGCTATCACTGCAGCAACGGGCACCCCGCCTGCAGGGACACCGAGCACTATCGCATCTGAATTCCCATACGAATCAAGTATTTCGGCCAAAATCTCCCCTGCGTGTGCACGGTCACGAAAAACGCTTACCCGATCGCGAAGCTCAGGGATATCCACAACGTTCTCACCTAATTGTCCACTCATAGAAATCCACCCTTAATGTGAAATGCTAGCGAAGCTCCGCCTCAAACCGACCAGGAATGAGGAAATTAATAAATCCTAAATCCTAATATCGAATAAGGGGAAAATACTAAGCACTAAATCCTAAACTCTAAACAATATCAAATATCAAAATCCAAATGACCAAAACATGTTTGGAGTTTAGCAAGGAACTATTTAATGGTTTTGG
>Ga0114920_10000176_pt1 | contig 28206 bp, 22 predicted proteins | sample ChitaG_FD_88683 | JGI IMG/M metagenome (GOLD analysis project Ga0114920, IMG submission 88683) | Deep subsurface microbial communities from South Pacific Ocean to uncover new lineages of life (NeLLi) - Chile_00310 metaG | ecosystem: Environmental > Aquatic > Marine > Oceanic > Sediment ...
GAGAAAAGCTCTTCCCAGTCGACTAAATGACCGTCAAAATCCGGCCCGTCCACACAGGCAAATTTTGTCTTTCCATCCACGGTAACCCGGCAGGCTCCACACATTCCGGTTCCATCCACCATTATAGGATTAAGGCTGACAATCGTTTTTATTCCATACGGCTTGGTGGCCTCAGAGCATGTGGACATCAAGTAAGTACAGCCGATTGAGTGGACTCTGTGAATCTCAGATTCTTTTTTTACTATATTCTTGAGAGTTCTTGGAATATAATCCTTACAATCGTAGAAACTATCACGCGCAGAAATAAACAGGAGGTCACTTTCTGCCCTCAGCTTATCTTCCCAGTAAAGAAGATAATTTGCTTTAACATCTAATACTGTAATAACTTTATTTCCTGCCTTTTTTAAAGCGCGGGCTAATGGATAAATGGCAGCAATGCCAAAACAGCCCCCAGCACAAAGAACCGTTCCATATTTTTTTATTTCAGACGGCCTGCCTAAAGGACCTACAAAAACAGGAACTTCATCTCCTGCTTTGAGGATAGAAAGTTTGTGAGTAGAAGTCCCCACGACCATGAAGACCGAAGTAACAGAGCCTTTCTTTCTGTCCCAATCCGCGATCGTCAACGGAATCCTTTCTCCGTGTTCATCAGGCATGATGATAACAAACTGTCCGGGCTTGCATTTCCGTGCTATATCAGGAGAATGAACTTCGAGAATATGGATATTTGGGACCAACCGCTCTCTCAATAAAATTTTTGCCATCACTTTCCTCTTTTAATTTTTACAGGCACTATTCCTAAAGCATGTGCTCCCTGAAAAAAGCCTGTGAAAAAACCAGCCGCAGAAAAATCAGAATCTTCGCTCCAGAGGAGGCTGGTACTTATTGTTCCCTTGGACATGGATTCTATTATCTTAACGAAGCCCTTAAAACTTCCTGAAGAAGACTCAACCCTTAAACTCTCTCCTTCGTCTAACTTTAACTTTTTTGCGTCCTCAGGAGAAATCTTAATCCATCTGGAATCTCTGATTTTTCTCAGACCTAAACTTTCTCTACCCAGAGGTAAACTTCTGTAATAATCCAAACTGTAGTCGAGAAACAAAAGATAAGGGTATTTCTTGCTGGTTTTATAAAGGGGACTATTATCTTTTAAGGGGATAAACGATTTTCTCCTTTTTTTCTCGTCCCGGATAAAAATCTCTTTGCCGTTTTCCAGCTTCAAGTATGAAATATTCGAAAAACCGGGGATAACCTTGCTCATCTCTTTCATGATCCCTGACACATTCTTATAATTAAATCCTTTATTTCCCATCTTACAGGCTAATTGAGAGATTACCCACCAATCGGGTTTAGCATCTCCAACTGGTTCAACAACCTTCTTAAATCTTTGAACTCTTCCCTCTTCATTAATGAATGTCCCTTCAGTCTCTGCAAAAGTGGTTGCCGGCAAGACAGCATCTGCAAGTTCAAAATTTTCATTTATATAGCAATCTTGAAGTACTAAAAATTCCAGCTTCGCTTTTTTCAGATAAGGTGTGGGCCCTGCCAGATAAAGGGCTTTGATATCCCCTGAAGACGCAGCCTGAATAATTTTGTTAAAAGTCAATCCTTTGTCAGAATAATTCCGCCCTACTTCGAACAGACCTCTTAAGTTATTCTCCAGCCCAAGGGGAAAAAGCTGGGACTGCGTCTGAAGGGCTAAATTCTGGAGCGCCGCTACATTCTGACTTCCCCATGGATGTTGAGTTAATCCCATTCCAAAGAGAAATGCCGCCGGCTCTTCTTCTAAAAGAAACCTGGTTGTCTTAATTAATTCCTCCTCAGTAATACCTGTTATCTCGAAGACCTGAGACATATCCAGTTTATTAAGAGAATTTTTGAAAGAATCAAATTCCTCAATCCGGGAAATCCTCCCAGCACCTCCATTCTCTATAAGGATCCGAGAGAGAAAACTGAGTAAATAGAACTCAGTGCCCGGTTTAATTTGAAGCCAGAGCGAAGAGAAACGATTTAGAGGGAGCTCATTGGGGCTGGCAACAATAAGCTTAGCTCCATTTTTAACGGCTTCGAGCACTTCAATCCAGATTAAAGGATGAGAGACAGCAAGATCCTCTCCCAGGAGAAAAATAACCTTTGCCTTTGAAATATCCCTTATCTTAAAATTTAAGGCCAGCCTGAGCTGATTTTTTTGAGACATTTCATGATAGACTGCCAATGGAGAAAAGGAATAAGAGCTGCCTATATTTTCTGTTTTAAGTCTTTCCCTTGCAAACTTCTGAAAAAGATAATTATCCTCGCAAGACACCTGGGGAGAAGTTATCAAAGCGATTTCTTCTCCCTTGTATTTCTTCAGTCTCCGAGTTACAAAATCGAGTGCCACTTCCCAGCTGACTTCTTCCAGTTTTTTATTCGCCCTGATTAAGGGTTTAAGAATCCTCCGGGGACTGTAGACAAGATCTCTTATTACAAATCGTCCTTTAACACATGCCTGTCCTCGATTCGCTGCTCCATCCTCGGAAGGTTTTGAACCCAATATTTTCCCTCCCATGAGGTCTATTTTAAGTTCACATCCTGCACTGCAGAGAGGGCAAACTGATTTTGTTGTTTCTTCAGGCAACATTTCATATTTTATAGCTCTCTCAGCCAAAGCTCCTGTTGGACAGACATCCACGCAGGCTCCGCAAAACTGACACCCCGAGTCAAGAAGCGGCAAATCAAGCACTGTCCCAACAACAGATTGAGACCCTCTGTACACAAAAGCAATCGCAGATGCTCCTTTCACCTCATGGCAGATCCTTACACATCTTCCGCAAAGAATACACAGGTTATAGTTCCGGTCAAAGAAAGGGTCGCTTTTCTTGACTTCAAAATCTCGATAAAATGAAGGGAATTTCACCTGTTCTATTTGTAGAGCTCCAACAATGTCCTGAAGTTCGCAGCGTCCATTGTTTGAACAAAGGACACACCCTGTGGCCTCCCCAACCTTCCGGATGGTTGATTTATAGTCATCACAATTCTCTTTCTCACTGCAGATAAGACATGCATTAGGATGTTCAGAAAGTATAAGCTCTAAAATTTCTCTCCTTAATCTCTGGAGCCGGGGAGTTTTTGTTTTTATCTCCATACCGTCATCAACATATGTACAACATGAGGGAGCATAGTTTTTTCTTCCTTTAATCTCGACAATACAAAGCCGGCAACCGCCATAAGGAGCTAAACGAGAATGGTCACAAAGAGAAGGGATAAAGATGTCATTTTCCTGGGCAATATTTAAAATTGTCTTTTTACCTTCTACTTCAAGCTCTTTTCCGTCAATAATTATTTTCATTCTTTAGCTCTTTGTTTCAAATCCTTTTTTAAAATTCTATCCCTTTTTTTTCCTGTATATTTTAAAACAGCCGCGACTTTTGGAGGACATACTTCAAAACAGGCCCCGCATTTAATACATAGTTCCTGGTTGATTATATGAATTTTTTTCCTCTCGCCAGTTATAGCTCCAACAGGACAGCTTTTTAGGCATAAAAGACATCCAACACACTTTTCAGGCTCAATGCTATAAACTATCAAATCTTTACAAACGAGGGCCGGACAGCTCTTTTCCTTGATATGAGCTTCATATTCATCTCTGAAATAACGGATGGTTGTCAGCACTGGATTTGGCGCAGTTTGTCCCAATCCACAAAGGGAACCTTCCTTTACTGACTTTGCCAAATCCTTAAGCTTCTTTATATCTCCTTCTACTCCTTCACCCCGGGTAATATGCGTTAAAATCTCCACAAGCTGCTTCGTTCCAACACGGCAAGGGACACACTTTCCACAAGATTCTTCTTGAGAAAACTCAAGAAAATATCGAGCAATATCTACCATGCAGGTATCTTCATCCATAACAATCATTCCGCCAGAACCCATCATTGAGCCGGCTTTAGTTAATGTGTCAAAGTCAATCGGAAGGTCAAGCTTGTCAGCAGGAATACATCCCCCTGAGGGCCCTCCGGTCTGGACAGCTTTGAATTTTTTATTATCTTTTATGCCCCCACCGATATCATAGATGATCTCTTTCAGCTTAATGCCCATAGGCACTTCTACTAAACCTGTGTTATTTATCTTCCCTACCAGAGAGAATATTTTTGTTCCTTTGCTCTTCTTTGTTCCTATCTGAGAATACCATTCAGCTCCTTTATTAATTATCAAGGGGACATTGGCCCATGTCTCAACATTATTGATATTTGTAGGTTTCCCCCACAGACCCTCTTGGGCAGGAAAAGGAGGCCTCTGTTTGGGAAAGGCTCTCCTTCCTTCTATAGAAGCCATCAAAGACGTCTCTTCCCCTGAAACAAAAGCCCCTGCTCCTTTGAAAATATGAATATCAAATTGAAATTCAGATCCAAGAATAGATTTGCCAAGCAAACCGAGTTTTTTTGCCTGCTCAATTGCTAATGTCACATTTTTTACAGCAAGGGGATATTCCATCCGGACATAAATAAAGCCTTGCGAAGCCCCTATAGCATAGGCTCCAATGATCATGCCCTCTATAACACAACAAGGATTGCCTTCTAAGAGACTGCGGTCCATATAGGCTCCCGGATCTCCTTCGTCCGCATTACAAATGATATATTTCTTTTCAGAGTTTTCTTCGCGACAAATTTCCCATTTTTTCCCTGTCAGGAAACCTGCTCCCCCTCTTCCTCTCAGACCAGAAGCCTTAATCTCATCAATGACTTCCTCTGAAGTCATATCAAAAAGAACTTTTACGAGAGCCTTAAATCCATCTAACGCTATATAATCTTTGATATTAGTAGGATCGATGAAGCCATTATTCCCAAAAACGATGCGTTCCTGTTTTTTATAAAAAGGAACATCTTTTTCATAAACGATTTTCTCCTCTGTTCTTGGATCAATATAGAGGAGCCTGTCTAAAATTTTCTTATTGATAATCGTTTCAGAGATGACTTCTTTAATATCATTGAGTTGGATCCTTTGATAGAAAATCCCCTCGGGCTGGATGACAACAATCGGTCCTCTTTCGCAAAAGCCGTGGCAGCCAGTAGTTCTTACATCAACTTTATTTTGAAGATTTTGTCTTTTTATTTCTTCTTTAAAAACTTCGGCAACTTTTAAACAGCCATAGGCATGGCAGCCAGTACCCCCACAAATAGTGATACATGTTTTCTGTTTTAATCGAGATTCTGAAACTTCTGCTCTGATTTTATCTAATTTTGAGGTATCAAATTCATCCATTATTCAACGTTTTCCATTTTTTTGTCTGCATATTTTTATGAGTTTATCGACTTCTCTTGTTTTCATTTGACCGTGATAATCACCATCGATGATCACAATAGGTCCTAAAGCACAAGCTCCAACACAATTGACAGCTTCCAAAGTAAATAGATTATCCTCGGATGTCTCTCCAGGTTCGATGCTTAACTCTCTCTTGAACTCATCAAGGATTTTCGGAGCTCCTCTCACATGGCAAGCTGTTCCCACGCAGATGGTAATAAGATGCTTACCCCGTGGCTTAAGGGTAAAAGCCTTGTAAAATGTAAGGACTCCAAATATTTCGCTTTCAGAGATTTTTAACTGCCTGGCAATCTGAGAAATCATGTGAGCCGGGATGTAGCCGAACTGCTTCTGGATTTCATGAAGTAAATGAATAAGTTCTCTTTGATCCTTATCGAATTCACCAATGACCTTTTCCATTTTAACCGACCTCTATAAAGAAGAAATTAAGTCTCTATATTCCAGATTGAATCTTTCAGCTAGATTCTTCTTTGCAATTTTACCCTTAAAAATATAAACACCTCTTGCCAAAGCATGATTTTCTCTCAAACATTGTTCAATCCCCAATTCTCCTATTTCCACTAAGCGTGAAGCAACTAAATTGGATAATACTTTTGTTGAAGTTCGGCTCACTGCTGAGGTGATATTGGGAACACAGTAATGGATAACTCCTTCATCAGCAAAAGTCGGCTGCTCGAGAGTGGTCGGGCGGCTTGTCTCAATACATCCTCCCTGGTCGATAGCTAAATCAACGATGAGCGAACCTTTTTTCATAGTTTTGACCATATCTCTTGTTATCATGATAGGAGCTCTCTCCCCAGGACGAAGGATTGCTCCAATCAATATATCCGCAATTTTCGTCATCCGTGCCAGGTTATATTGGCTGGCAAATAGCGTGATCAGCTGCCCCGAAGTCAACTCCTCTAATCCTCTAAGTCTATCCATAAAGCGGCCCAGAGCAATAGTGTGAGCTCCGGCTCCCAGCAAGCTCTTAATGGCGCTCCTGGCTAAAACGCCGCTGCCTATTACAACAGCAGTTGCGGGAGGAACGCTTACAACCCCTCCCATAATAATTCCTCGACCGCCATAACCGGTCTGAAGATAGTGACCCGCGATAACAAGACACATCTGGCCTGCAATCTCACTTAAGCTCTCAATAAAAGGAAGGACTTCATTATCTTCTTGAACAATTTCATAACCGATGATGGTGACGCTTTTCTTGAGAAGTTCTTCAATAAAGCTTTTTCTGGCAATAGCAAGGTGATGAAATCCAAATAAAATCTGGTCCTTTTTCACGAGTTTGTTTTCTTCTTCATTAAGAGGGGATATATTGAGGACAATATCCGAACGGCCAAAAACTTCATCTTTAGTAAATACAATTTTTGCCCCAAGGTCAGCATATTCTTCATTGGTGTATCCAGCTTTTAATCCTGCTCCAGCCTGCACGTATACTGTATGTCCATGTTCTGTCAGTAAAGAGATCCCGCTCGGGCTTAAGCCAGCCCTGTTCTCAATTTTACAACTTTCATTTATAACACCAACATTCATTGATGCCTCCCAATTTATAAAACAAATTATAATAACAAATAAATTCACTGCGGACAACATAAATCAAGATATCATATCATTAAGAGAAAAAGTAAGAAAAAGAACGCTATGACACCCGAGAATAAACAGCAAAGCGGAACTGCTCTCACGGATTTAAAACGCGAGTAAGAGCCTCACATTATTTATGTAAAAAGCTTAAGAGTTAAAATGAAATAAATTATATAAAGCCCAAATAGAATAATACCTTTTATCTTTCCTAAGCGGCATCCAATTCTCATAAGCACAAGCATTACGGTCACAATCAGGATCATGTATGGAAATGTAAAATTCATAACATTTAATTCAACTTTTATAGGATTAACGAGTGAAGAAACGCCAATAATCCACAGGACATTGAGGATATCTGCCCCGATTATATTCCCAACAGCTATCTCCCCTTCTCCCTTTAAAGCAGCGGTTATACATGTACTGATCTCAGGAAGAGAAGTCCCGATCGCAATAACAGTCAAGCCAATGATAGTTTTAGAAATAGAAAAATGGATAGCAATGTTTTTAGCAGCCCAAACAACAATGACGCTGGAAAAAATGACACCTGCAAGCCCTGCAATAAATAACAAGACCAGCCGCTTTAATTGTGAACTGCTTACAGGAGTATGATTTTTTTTGTTTATCCCAAGATTATTATTCTTCTGGTTGTTTTTGCCGAACTTAAAATCCTTGTTTTTTAAAATAAAAATAAAATAAAGGAGTAAGATGATGACTAAAATAGCTCCTTCCAAACGACCGATTGTCCCGTTCCTTGCCAGAAGATAGACAAAAAAATCAATAACCAGGAGAAAAATCCCCACTATCTTGAGTATTCGGCAGTTCACAAAGATAACCGTAGGCGCAACAATAGCTGCCAGGGCAAGGGCAATTCCATCATCACAAATAACTGAGCCGACAGCATTCCCTAAAGCAATTTCTGGTTCCCCCTGAAAAGCGGCAATGACTGAAACACAAAATTCCGGAGCTGTTGTTGCCATGCCAACAAGTACTATTCCCACCACCATCTTGGGAATATTCAGCTGTCTTGCTATTCCGGAGGCTCCCTCTACGAAAAAATCTGCGCACTTAAACAAAATAACAAATGAAGCGAATAATCCTATAAAATATAAATATATCACTTTAACTCGCTATTTGTTGACAATAACTTTTCCATTAAAAATAGTCATTTTGACTTCAGTCTTATGGATACTTTCAGCAGGGATTTTAAAGATATTCTGGCTGAGGACCACCAAATCAGCCAACTTCCCTTTTTTTATAGATCCTTTGAGATGTTCAGAAAACTCGGCGTAGGCACCGTTCAAGGTGTATCCTTTGATAACATCCTCAAGGGAAATTTTCTGCTCAGGAAACCAGCCTTCAGGATTTTTACCATCCAGAGTTTGCCGGGTAACTGCAGCATAAATTCCTGATAGCGGGTTCAAAGGAGCCACATTCCAGTCTGAACCGCAAGCCAGGACAGTCCCTTTTTCCAAGAGAGATTTAAAAACATAAGTGTATAAACATCTTTTTCTCCCTATTTTTTTCTCTGCCCACCTGCCATCATATAGCACATGATAAGGCTGGACAGAAGCAATAATGTTCAGTTTTGCTATCCGTTCAATATCCCCGGGAAGGAGATGCTGAGCATGCTCAATGCGCCAGCGCCTTTCTCTTTTTCCATTCTGAGCAATAATCCTTTCAAAAATATCAAGGAGAACATGATTTGCTTTATCCCCGATGGCGTGAATAGCGACTTGAAGGCCAGCTCTATCCGCCTGCATGATCCTGCGTTCCATGACCCCTTCCGGAAACATTTGAAAATGGAACAATCCTCTTTTCTCGGGATTGTCGGTATAAGGATCAAAAAATAATGCGGTTGATGAACCCAATGATCCGTCAATAAATCCTTTTAATCCTCCAATCTTCAAGAAATTGTTGACAAAGGGCGTTTTTAATTTCAGGCGCTCAAAACGCTCAACTTCGGTAATTGGGATATAAACATAAAAACGAGCTGTGAGCTTATTTGTCTTTAGAAGCTCCTGATATACTTCAAAGTTTTCACTATTAGCCATATCATGCACAGAAGTCACACCATTCCTTGCGGCGTGTCTCAGGGCAACCTCTGCTGCCCCAATTTTTTCTTTAAGGGAAGGTTCGGGAATATGCTTTTTCACAAGATTCATGGCTCCATCTTTTAAAATTCCCGTGGGCTCCCCTGTCTCAGGGTCCCTAAGAATTTCTCCTCCCTCAGGAGAAGGAGTATCTTTTGTGACTCCAGCAAGCTTCAGAGCTAAACTGTTTACAAGAACCATATGCCCGTCGAGTCGGTCCAAACAAACTGGATTGTGTGGAGTGACTTCATCAATCCATTCTTTTGTCGGGAGCTCCGGAGGATCAAAGTGCTGGTGGTCCCAGTTACTATAAAGGATCCATTCACCTTTTTCGATTTTTTTGGCTTTGTCTTTCAACTTTGCTTTGAATTCTTCCCGACTCTTCACATCTCGCAGGTTAATGTTTAAAAGAGAAAATCCCCCCTCTATGAAATGAGTATGACTGTCTATAAAACCTGGAAGGACCATTTTACCCTTTAAATCGACAACTTTTGTTTTATCCCCGATTTTCTTCTTAATTTTTTCGGAAGAGCTAACATCAATAATTTTTTCTCCTTTTATAGCAACAGCCTCTGCCCAGGGTTGATCGGGATTAACTGTCCAAACAGCACCGTTAAAAAGAACAAGGTCAGCCATTTCTCTCCTTTTGTCTGGCTGGCAAGAGAGCATAAAAAAAAGAAGCAGTGCTAAAAGAAAAATGCTGAATTTTTTCACCTGAATCCACAAATCCAATTTTGTCCATCTTCTCCATAATTCCGCGTAAGTAACCACCAATTTGTAAAAATAGGGACTGCTCTAAGAAAAAATGGGGGCAGTCCTTTTTATAAAGTTATCCTTTCAAAATCCTTAGGTAAAATAAGCCTGCCTTTGTAGTTTTCTCTTATTTCCTCCTCAACTTCAGAAATTGAAAAATCCAATTCCCCGAAAAAATGACAGGGAACAAGACATTTGATTTTACTCTCCTGGGATAGTTTTCCCAGCTCAAGCGAATGCGTGTGCATTGTATAAAGGGAAGGATATTCCTTAAAAAAACGAGAGGGAGCGCTGCAGTCATGGATGAGATACTCCTTCTCTGCTGCTTCTTGAAAAAGAGAAGGAAGGCAAGGTGTATCTCCAGAGTAAAACAGTTCTTTCTTTTTTTCCTCGAAACGGAAATGGAATGCCAAGGAGGAAGGACTATGGGGAACTTTAAAAGAATTGCACTGCAGCGAACTTCCCAATTCAAAGGATTTCCCAGCTTCAAGGGAAACAAACTTAATCTTTGTTTTTATTTTTTTATCCAGAAGATCAAACATATCAAGCAATTTTTTACAGAAATTAACAGCCTCCTCTGAACCATAAAGCGGAATAAGACAGTCATCCAGCATTAGGGCATGAATAAAAGAAGGTAGCCCGTAGATATGGTCAGGATGAATATGGGTAATTAAAATCGCTGTTATATTCCGGGGATCAAAGTTAAACTTTTTTATTTTCTGGAAAACACTTCCCGGGCAGTCGACCAAGACCAACGTCTTTTCTTGATAAATAAGAAAAGAAGTATTATCCCTCTCTTTGGTTGCTACAGACCCTCCTGTCCCTAAAAAGCAAAGTTCGATCATCTTCTTATAAAAATAATAAGGTTAGAGTCCTTTATAAAAAAAAACATCTTTAAAATCAACCAAATAAAAATAAAAAAGGGTCGCCAAACTTTTTATTTGACAGCACCAGCACAGTTTGGATAAAAAGATATCATGATTAATAAAGAAATTCGTGTTTCAGCCCCGGGAAGAGTGTGTTTATTCGGAGAGCACCAGGATTATTTCGGCTTACCAATTATCGCTGCTGCAATAAACTTGAGAATTTCCATCGTCGGCAAAAAAAGAGAGGATAAGAAGTTTATTGTCAACCTCCCTGATATTGAAGACACTGAAGAATTCTCTCTCGAAAAAGAAGTGAATTATACCAAAGAAAGAGATTATTTAAAAAGCGCTGTTAACGTTCTTCAAAGAAAAGGAGTCACATTTTCGTCAGGATGGGACTGCCTTGTTCAGGGAAAAATTCCCATAAATTCAGGTACTGCAAGCTCCTCCGCTCTTGTGGTAGCCTGGATAAAATTTCTACTGGAAACAGCCGGAGATAAAAGAGCTAAAATAGCAGACAAAATTGCAGAGCTGGCTTTTTTATCAGAAGTTGCTGAATTTAAAGAGCCAGGAGGTAAAATGGACCACTTTACTTCTTCCCTGGGAGGAGTAATCTCCATCCACTTTGGTGATAAACTAAAAGTCAGAAAACTTAAAAACCCTCTAAAAGAATTTGTCCTTGCTGACTCTCTCCAGAAAAAGGACACAACCGGGATGCTTGGCTATATAAAAAAGCATGTCCTTGACGGAGTAGCAAGCGTTCAAAAAAAAATCAAAGGCTTCAGCTTAGTTAGTTCAATAACACAGGAAGGAAAGAAAAAAATCGAAAAGCTTCCTCCAGATGAAAAAAGGCTATTAAAAGGAACTTTTCTTACAAGAGATTTAGCTGTTGAAGGAGAATCGCTCTTTGAATCAGAAGTCTTTGACCACAAACGATTCGGGCAACTGCTTTCCAAACAGCATGAAGTTCTCAGAGACTATCTCCAGATCTCCACCCCGAAAATCGAGCAGATGATAGAAGTTTCCCTCAAGGCCGGGGCTCTAGGAGCAAAGACAAACGGTTCAGGAGGAGGAGGGTGCATGTTTGCATATACATGTGAAAAGTCAGAAAATGTAGCCGAAGCCTTGGAAAAAACAGGGGCAAAAGTTTATATTGTTCGCGCTGGTGACGGAGTAAGAAAAGAAAGTTGATTTCCGGCTGCGGTTGAATATATATCTTTTTCCATCAGGAAGTCTTAAGATAAGGGCTGTATCACACGAAGAAACATAGTAAGGAGTAAAAATGATAAATGCAATTCAGATAAGAAGAGGAATGGTCATAAAAATCGAGGAAAAAATATACAAAGTACTTGAGGCTACACATGTCACACCAGGTAAAGGTCATGCTTTAATGCAGACAAAACTTCGCAACCTCAAAGACCAAACCCTTTTAGACTACAGATTTCGTTCAAAAGACAAGGTTGAAAAGGCATTCCTTGAAAAGATAGAGATGGAATATCTTTACCAGAGCGGAGACGAGTATATCTTCATGAACCTTGAAAATTATGAGCAAATCAAAATTGCCTTAGATATAATTGGTGACGCAGTCAATTATCTTATACCTAACATTGTCTTTTTAATTGAAAGACACGAAGGGAAGCCAGTTGGGATAGAACCTCCTCAAACAATAAACCTCAAGGTTACCAAAACCGCTCCCTTCCTCAAAGGAGCAACTCAAACAGCCAGCAGTAAACCCGCTGTGCTTGAAACCGACATCACGATAAATGTGCCTCAATTCATAAAAGAGGGAGATATTATCCGTATTGATACAAGAGAAAATAAATATCTCGAAAGAGTTAAATAAAAATTTAATAATTCAGGTAGTTAAAGCTTTTATTAAGAAAAAGGGGACAGTCCAGATATGCGGATTTAAAAAGTGTGTCTGTGGACGCCGATATTGCCGTGGCTGTCTTTCACTTTCACAGTAATAAGATTATCAAACTTAGGGGGCAAGGTGATATTTATCTTGAAATTTTCATTTTTTGAATCGCAAATCCCGTCCACAGGAAAAACACTGCGCCACTCATCAGGCCTGATAAGATATTTGACTTCTTTGATGAAAGACATGGAATCCTCGGTAAAAAAAGTCACTGTTAGTCTGCTCTTATTTCTTACTACCTTGAAATTTTTAATCACAGGAAAAGAGTTATCAATGATCAAAGGCCGACTGATTTTATCTGAGCTTAATTCCGAACCCTTTGGATTAGAAGGAATGTCCGTAGCTACAACTTTTACGATATAAACTCCATCAGGAAAAGAAAAGGTATCAAAAGCATAAATCGTGTCCCTCCGCTTCTCTTTTAAAACTCGCCACTTGCTCATTTTTACTTCTTTAATATAGAGTGAAAACTGGAGGTCGTCTTCATTTTCATCAGAAGCTTCCCAGGTAATAGTCTGGAATCCCTTTTTTTCCACTTTTTTCGTCAAAATTAAGGCTGAGAGTTTTTCTCTGGCTTTTGTTTTTTTGGTTAAATTCTCTTCAGCTCCCCATATAATTTCGGCCTGTTCGGGAAGTTTCAGGAATACTACACTTGCTGGAAGTAATGTTAACCTCGTTATAACAGGGGCAATGTTTGTTTGAAGATAAAAAAGTGAAATTTTGTGAAAAAGAGGAGTTACTTTTCCGGATTGAGTTTTGAACAAAACTTTAAACTGAAGGTACCGGGCTTTTGGGCTTAAAATCTGTTCTCCATCCTCCTTTTGATAAGGCGGAGACCAGTTGCTCCAGGTCTTATTAGGTCTATTGGAATTTCCACTTCGTGTTTGAAATTGAAGAGTGGTTCCAGAATGAATCTCGGCTTCCCACTCTATCCTTCCCCATGATGAAATTGTCTTTGCATCCATAACTTGACTTAGATACTCCCCCTTAAAGACCTGTTCGGGAAATAGAACGCTCAAAATGGGAGGATTGTTGGAAAGTAAATAAATTTTTGACCGGAAAGGAAGAAGGTGATAAATCTGTTCAGATTTTTTCTGGACCAGAAGAGATACCTTCTCATCTTTGTCCACAGCATAAATTCTTCCTTTATCCCCGGTTCCAAAAATAAGCCTCTTCTCTTCTTCATTCCAGATCAAACTGTAAATCAATTCATCGCTAGAGTGCCAGAGCTTCCTGGCAATTCCTTCCGGATTAATCTTGTAAAGAGTGCCGGGCTGCTTCCTGCCTAGGAGCAGAGCCTCTTTTAACACATAAGGAGAAGGAGTTACGGTAGCTGCAACATCTGTCTCTGCTCTGGCAGGAACCTGGATATCTACTTTTTTCTCTGGCCTGACAACAGCTCCACTGGCTGCAGCATAAATATTTCCCTCCTCATCTAAAGCGATACTTTTTATCTCCTCATGGGGAGACTCAAAAAGAACTGAAACCTTTTTTCTTCTGGGAACTCGATAAAGCAGTCCTTTCCCCCCAGTTCCCACAATAAGGTCTTCATTCTTACTCTCTTTGATGCATAGAATATGATTTTCCTCTGATTTCAGGATTAATTTTCCTTCTCCCTGCTTATTGATCTCATAAACCCCGCCATTCTCGCCCACTGCAGCCAGTAAGACACCTCTTTGGGTAAACAGTAAATCCCAGATATATTTTTCGCGTGGATTAAAAAATGGGGCTCCTTTACCTTTGTCAGTAATTTTGTAAATCTTCCCGTTAGGCGAAGTTCCTGCGTAAAGATTTCCTTTCTTGTCCCGGGCAAGGCAGTAGATGCCCATCTCAGGCACCTGGAAATACAGTTCTGGCTCGGCATTTTTCCCGATTCTGTAAATTTTTCCGCCATGCCCTGTTCCCAGATAAATCTCTTGTTCTGAGGCAAGAAGAAGGGATAAATAAAACTCCTCAGCAGGCGCTTTAATCTCTTCTTCTTTTGGAGAAAGAGAAAGAATGCCATCATAATTGACTGAGATACCATAAAACTTGCCTTTTAAAAAATCATCTTTGCTCCTCATCTCCCATTTTTGAGGAACTACTCCGTGGAGAGCCTGTGCTAAAAATACAAGAACAGCAAAAACCGGAATCCAAACTCTTTTCATCTCTTTCTCTCCTATTTTTTTATTTTAATAGGAATCAGGACTGACCCTCTAAAAACATAAGGGATAGGTAATTGTAATTCGCTCAGTGTTGATTTATTAAGCTCCTTTGGCGCAGAAGCTGCAGCCCGGGGAGAGGAAAACATTGTCTTAATCGTTGGAGGTAAATTTGGCATTTCTTCCCCTTTTAGAAACAAGCCAGGCTTAGAGGCAATTATTTTAAAATAGATACGGTTATTTTTCCTGAGATTACTCAGCATCCTGATCAGCTGGCTCAAATTTCGAGGGGTAAAACCCGCAGTCCTATACTGGCTCATTTCTACTCGCTGCATTGCTGCTGCATCGCCAATAACAAGCTGAAATTCGGAACCTGCCGGGAGATTCGGGACTGGAATCCTGCCCTTATTAACTACACTTTCTCCTCTAAAAGTCCGGTAATAAACCTCTATTCCTATACTTTCGCCAGGAGAAGCTTCATACTTATCAAGCCATACTTTTTCCAGGTATGATAATTTGACCTCTTCAGTAACACGAACGCTCAGGTCAATACGATGGATGCCTAATTCTTTGAACTCATTGTTGGTCAGAAAATAAACAACAGCAGAGAGCATATTCGAAACGTTCATTACAGAGGTGTTATATTGTCCGGAAAAAAGATCTTCAAGATGAACACTCTTCCCATTTTCTAAATAAATATCCCCTATCAATTCTAGGGAAAGATCACCATAAGATCTCCCTTCAGCTAAGAGGATATTCGCAACAGAAATGTTAATGAAAAAAGGAGTCAGGACTTTATCATTAACTACTTTCATCTTAAAATTTTCTATATCGCCTCCTGAATTCATTATTCTGACATTAAGAGGGATGAGTTGGGGTACTTTCCCTAGCTCCCCTAACACTCCAGAGGTTCGATCCTGAGAAAATCTTCCGACCAGAGTATCTGCAACAGCAATCTTAAATGATTCAGATAGGCTTGGAATTACAGTTATCACTTTTGCCTTACTCATGGCATAATCAACTGAGCCTAAATTGTACATGGGATGGCCAAAGGCATAAACCTTGTCGCCATCAACATGGGTTACTGTCCCTATGGCTGACAGGTTCAGATCGCCACTGACAAATTGAACGGCCACGGGTTCTCCTTCCTGAAGAGTTAAATCTGGAGGGGATATTTTTTCCAGAGACTGCCCCGTGGGCCCTCCTCGAACAGGACTAAATCCGAGCTTCGAAAAAAACGGTTTGGCTCGCTCAAAGACCTGGGAAGAAAAGCCGCTAAAAACAAGGGGTATTGCTATAGGAGTGAAAGTTTGCCCGTCTGAAAAGGAAGAAGATTTAGAAAAGAAAATTTCCTTGTTTAATTCAAAAAGCTCATCCAAGCCCAGGTACTTCTTTAAGGGGATTCTCGGAGAAAAAGAAGACTTCGGAATTTTATTTTTTGTTATAGACATCATTTCGGCAATAGGAGTAATCCCGGCAATCGGTTCTTTGACAAAATTTCCAAAGCTATAAGCCACAGCTCCGATGAGTTTACCACCCACGTATACCGGGCTTCCACTCATACCCGAAATGACTCCTGTATTATCCAACATCTTCCCTTTAAGCCTGGCGAGGATTATACTTCTTTTTGGTTCAATGTTTCGGAGAACACCCAGAATTTCAACATCAAACTCTTCGATTTTACTTCCTTTAAAAACACTCTTCCCTATGCCTTTCATTCCAGCTTTAACCTGGTCTAAAGGAAGGATGGAAATAGAGCCTTCAACCACACTTGAACAAAAGCAGATTATGAGCAAAACCGGTAATATTTGCCCTAATCTATTTCTTTTTGTACTATTTATCATTAGCTTAAAATAACCATACTCGATTCTATATTTTTGTTTATTTAATTATCCCGAGCTGCTTGCCGCATTTCTCAAAAGTTTGAAGCACTTTATCAAGTTCCTCGTTTGTATGAGTAGCAGAATAGCTGGTTCTTATGAGGGATTGACCTTTTGGGACAGCAGGATAAACCACAGGGTTTGTAAAAATGCCATCTTCACTGATAAGTTTCCACAGCATAAATGCCAACTCGTCAGACCCAACGATTATCGGGATAATCGGAGTTTCCGTCGGTCCAGTGTTGTAACCCATAGCCTGGAATCCAGACTTCATTTTCTTTGTAATTCCCCACAATTTTTTTCTTCTTTCCGGCTCAGTTTCGATAATCTCGAGCGTCGCCAGAACTGTCGCAACAGATGCAGGAGTTATGCTGGCGCTAAAAATCATGGAACGTGCAAAATGTTTTATATAAGATATAACCTTTTTTTCGCCAGCTACAAATCCCCCAAGAGATGCAAAAGATTTACTGAATGTTCCCATTACCAAATCAACATCGTCCTCGACTCCAAAGTGTTCTAAAGTTCCTCTTCCGTTTTTCCCCAAGACTCCTATCCCGTGAGCATCATCAACCATAACCTTGGTATTGTATTTCTTGGCAACTTCTAAAACTCCCGGCAAGTCTGCCAGATCACCTTCCATGCTAAAAACCCCATCAACAACGATCAACTTCCCGACATCCTCATCCAGGGAGGAAAGTTGTCTCTCCAGGTCAGCCATGTCATTATGTTTGTACTTGAGAACATCCCCGTAAGAAAGCCGGCTTGCATCAACAATACTTGCATGAACCATCTTGTCAGTAATAACTGCATCCCCTTTGGCTATAAGGGTTGATATAATTCCCTGGTTGGTCTGAAATCCTGTACTGAATGCAAGGACTGCTTCTTTTTTAATAAACTTTGCCAATCTTTCTTCCAGTTCAACATGAATATCCAGCGTGCCGTTCAAGAATCTTGAACCGCATGTCGCAACTCCGTATTTGTCCATAGCTTCCCGAGCTGCCTTCATTACTTTTGGATGGTCGAGAAGCCCAAGATAGTTGTTTGATCCAACCATTATCATTTCTTTGCCATTAACCGTTACTTTATTATTTTTAACTTCTTGAATAGGCGAAAAATAGGGATACATTCCCATCGCTACAGCTTCTTCTGCGCGTGTGAAGTTATAACATTTATCAAAAATACTCACCATCTTCTCCTTTTCTAAAACCTCTCCATAAGATAGAAAGTTACTTCGAGTATTTCTTAAGAACCTTAAAATGGCTCAAGTTTGACCTCGGGACGGAATTTTTTTACAATCTTAATCATGAATGCCCTTGTCACCGGAGGCACAGGCTTTATCGGAAGCCATCTAATTGAATTTCTCCTAAATAAAAATATCGAGGTCTTTGCTCTTGTCCGAGATCTCCACAATCTAAAATGGCTGACGGGTCTCAAAATTCATCTCTTAGAAGGAAACCTTTTTACCGTTCCTCCTCTTCCCTCCGGTATCGACTATGTCTTTCATTTTGCAGGTTTAACCAGAGCTTTCAAGGCGGCTGATTATTATACAGTAAACCAGCTAGGGACAGCAAGTTTTTTTCAATCTCTCCGTTCTCAAAAAATCCTTCCAAAAAAAATTATTCTTCTCAGCAGTCTCGCGGTTGTCGGACCTTCTTCAGCAGGAAACCCAGTTCGGGAAAGCAGTCCCCCACTTCCCATTACTCCTTATGGTAAAAGCAAATTGATGGGTGAAGTGGAAGCCTTAAAATTTAAGGATGTCTATCCGATTATAATCTTAAGAGCCAGTGCTGTTTTCGGCCCGAGAGATAGAGATTTTCTTCAATATTTCAAATGGATAAGACGAGGGATACTTCCATCCCTAGCCTCCAAACAAAGGCTTCTCAGCCTGTGTTATGTCAAAGACCTTATCAAAGCCATCTATCTATGCTTCCAAAAAGAATTGGAGAGCGGAGAAATATTCAACATCGCAAACCAGAAATCTTATAAGTGGGATGAAATTGGAAGAGCTGCAGGAAAGGTGATGGGGAAAAAATTAAAAAAAGTAAAAATTCCTCTCCCCTTTATCTATTTTGCAGCTTTAGTCTCTGGTATAGGAGGTCGGATAAACAAGACACCCAGTATTTTCGACAGGAATAAATTCAAGGATATGAAACAGGATGGCTGGGTCGCAGATATTGGAAAAGCCACGGAAGAATTGTCCTTCTTTCCTCAATATTCCATGGATAAAGCAGTTCAGGAGACTATCAACTGGTACCTAAAAAACGACTGGCTGTAAGTTAAAAATAGGGCTTCTATCCAAATTGTTTAAGTAAGACATTCCTCGAGAATTAAAAGAAAAGAGCTAAAAATATGATTATTTCTCCAGTTTTCCCCATTTATTTTACGGCTTTTAAAGGTGGGATTATTTTTTCTTTTTAAATGTAGTGTTCCTGGTATAAAAAGCGGCAGAAAATTTAGTACTGTTCTTCAGACACCACTTTTCCTCTTTGGAACACGCAAAATATTTGATTTTTCCCTCAAGACGGTGGTTACCCCGTTTTGCTTCCAGACGGACATGGAAAGGTATCTCAAGCGGCTCCTTAAGATCCAGGTATTCTTCTCCGTTTTCCTTGGAAATCTTTATCCCCAGATCATAGGCAGTATAAACATTTTTTGAGAAAGAAATTTCCTCGCCAGGACTAATCTCTATAATAAAAGAAGGTTGAGGACTGATGCTGATGCCTTCCTGGAGAGTCAGCTTCAGGACAAGTTTCCCTTCCTGGCCTCTTGCCAGCCTTCTAGGACTTACAGAAGCTTCAATCTTCACGATATTCTCATCTACAGAGAAAACGGAGAGAGCAAAGCAAAAAAACAGGACCCAGAGAAATATAAATTTCCTAAAATAATTCATCTGTTCTTCCTGAATTAAAAACATATTACTTCCCTCTTTTTTCTGAGTCAATAAAATTTTAAAAATATGGCTTTATTTTTCCAATTTCATTTATTATAATTTGTCGAAATCAAAATGAGTCCAAAAACAATAATTACAGGAATAGGCCATTTTCTTCCTCCTAAAGTTGTCACAAACTTCGACCTCGAAAAAAAAATGAATACATCGGACGAATGGATCCGCCAGAGGTCCGGAATCAAAGAAAGACATTACGTGGAGCCTGGAGTGGGAAGCTCTGACTTGGGCTATGAAGCTGCTCTGCTGGCAATAGAGGATGCCAAAATCGATAAATCAGAGATAGATTTTATCATTGCCGCCACTCTTTCTCCTGACCACTACTTCCCAGGAATAGGCGTCTTGGTTCAGGCTAAACTGGGTCTTTCCGGAATCGGTGCCCTTGATGTGAGAAATCAGTGCACAGGTTTCATCTACGCCCTTTCTGTAGCTGACCAGTACATTAGAAATCAGACTTATAAAAAAATCCTGCTTGTAGCTGCCGAGGTTCAAACATCGAATTTAGATTATTCAGATGAAGGAAGAGATATGGCTGTTCTCTTTGGGGACGGAGGCGCTGCAGTTATCCTTGAATCCAATGAAAAAAATGACAACAGAGGCATCCTTTCAACCCATTTATTCTCTGATGGAAATTATGCTTCTGATTTATGGATGGAGAAACCAAGTCCCAAAGACAATCCTACATTCTCAAAAGAACTTCTGGATAGTGGAAGATTTTTTCCTAAGATGGACGGACGAAACGTTTTCAAAAATGCATCAATAAGAATGCCTGAAGCCGTACAAATCGCACTCAAACATAACAACATCACAATTGAAGATGTAGACCATCTCATTCCTCATCAAGCTAATGACAGGATTTCCCTGATGGTAGCAAAAATTCTTAGAATTCCGATCGAAAAAGTGATCAGAAACATAGACCGCACCGGGAACACAACAGCAGCCTCGATACCCATCGCTCTGGATGAATCTCTCAAAGAAGGGAGAATAAAGGAAGGCGACATCGTGGTTCTAACAGCCTTCGGCTCTGGCTACACATGGGGTTCAGCCGTTATCAGATTCTAAATAATGGACAACAAAGAGTCGAAGCGTTGCCTTAACGATTCATTTTAGGGTAGGATTGCGATTTCACATAACACAATATATTTACTATAATAAAAGTAGTGGACAATAAAAGCTCTTACTGAGGAGGTTTTAATGAGGAAGAAAATCATTCTGATCATTGTTTTTCTTATAGCTTTTTCAAACACTAGCATGCTTTTCTCTCAAAAAACTGGTGAGGACGCCAAGTTTGAAAAAAAACTCAATTCCTACCTTGATGAATTCTGGGAATTTTATCCAACAGCAGCAACTCTGGCTGGTTATCATAAATATGATAAAAAATTAGAAGACTTAAGCGAGAAAAACCTTGATAAACGCCACGAGGCGCTAGGCAAGTTTAACCAGTACTTTGTGGCTAAAATCGATAAATACGAACTGAGCCCAGAGGTTCAGATTGACCATGGAATAGTCATCGACTCTATAGATTTTGAGGTTTTCAGGCTTGAAAATCTTCTCCCCTGGGAATACAATCCCATTTTTTACAACAACATCTTCAACAACTGCATCCGAAGCCTTTTCAGTAAGGAGTTTGCCCCGATAGAGACGAGGGCTAAGAATGCATCAGACAGATTAAAGGGACTGCCAAAACTCATCAAACAGGCAAAAGAAAATCTGAAGACCCCTCCTCAACTTTTCACGGAGACTGCAATCAAGCAGTTCCCCGGAATTATAGATTTTTATAAAAATGAACTTCCCCAACTGATTGAAGAAACCCCGGCAGACAGTAAATCCAAACTGCAGAAATATTTAACTGAAGTTCTCCCCGCCTTAGAAGACTATCAGAATTTTCTTCAAAATGAACTTCTTCCGAAGTCTACTGGAAATTTCCGCCTCGGACAACAGGCCGCTCAAAGGATTCTCAGGCTGACTCTTCAGACTGATATAACTGTCCAGGAATTTATAGACCGAGCCCATGCTGACTATAACAACATAAGAAGAGAAATGGCCATAGTTTGCCTTGGTTTTTTCAGAATAATGTATCCGAACATAAATATGGAGCAGCTTACTGCACAGCGGGGCGAAGAAGAAATGCGGAATATAACAATTAAAGGCGTCATGGACAAGATAAAAAAAGAACATGTTGCCAAAGAGGAGTATATAGATAGAATTAAAACAATAACAGACGAAATAAAGAATTTTATTATCGAGAATGACCTGCTTGAACTCCCTGAAGAATCGCTCAACATCGAACTTATGCCTCCTGAATCCCAGGGGATAACATGGACCCGACTTGTCCCCCCAGGAATCTATGAAACTTCAGGCAACTATTCTTTTCAAATAACACCTATTCCTGAAGATTGGGATGAAGACAAGACCAACTCTTTCCTAGAGGAGTACAATAATTCGCTCCTTTATTTCTGGACATCACGGGAAGTTTATCCAGGACAGTTTGTCCCCATGTTTTATACAAGACAATTTTCTTCTCAACTGAGAAATCTATTTCCCAACATGCCCCTTATTAAAGCCTGGCCGATTTTTTTAGAAGAGAAGCTGGTCACTTCAGGTTTTGGTAACTATGACCTCAAGCTGCGTTTAAATCAGCTCAAACTCCTTCTTAAAGCGGTTATGGATTTTCAACTTGAACTTAATATTCACACCGGCAGCATGACAAAAGACCAGGCCATTGCTTATATGACAGGAAGGGGCTTTCAGACTATTGCTGAAGCTGAAAGAAAGTGGAATCATATCATTCTTAATCCTGGCGACAGTGCCTGCACTTATGTCGGTTACCAGGAAATCCTGGACCTGGAAAAAAAATATAAAGAGTTAAAAGGAAATTCCTTCAACCAGAAGGAATTTTTTAAAAAACTTCTCAGCCACGGAGCCCTGCCTCTTCGCCATTTAAAGAAAAAGATATTAGAATAAAAAATCAAAGGAAAAACTGCCCGGATTTGCCAAACTCAATCGAAGGGTTATAGAAGGAAAAGAGCCTGTTCAGGAGGTTTTCCCCTTGTCCCCATGACGGAATCAGATTCAACTTCTGTTTTTACTTCCCGGTTTGGCTTCTAAATTTTTCTCAATAACTGGTAGGTTTTACGGGATACTGATTTTCTTGTTCAGGAGAAGAAAATGCCGTTAACTCTTGTTGACTCACACGCTCATCTGGACATGGAGGAGTTTGATAAGGACCGAGATGAGGTTATAAAGAGAGCTCTTAAGGAAGGGATCAGAGCCATCCTCTGTCCTGCAGAACTCACCAGCGCAAAAAGTATCAAGATTATCCTCGATTTAATCAAAAAATACGAGAACATCATTGCTGCTGCAGGAGTTCACCCACACCAGGCTAAACATTTCAACCGGAATTTTGCAAAAAAAATAGAAGAGCTGGCCAAAGCAGAAAAAATCAAAGCTGTGGGTGAAATCGGGCTCGATTTTTTCTATGGCTTCTCCCCGACCCGTGAGCAAGAAGAAGCTTTCCGTTTTCAACTTAATACAGCTCAAAATTTAGGTCTTCCGGTCGTGGTTCACAGTCGAAACTCCGGCAAAAATGTAGCCCGTGCTGTGGAAGAGGAACACTTCACCAAAGGAGGGGTCCTCCACTGCTTTTCTGAAGATTGGAAACTGGCAAAACGAATGCTGGATTATAATTTCTTTATCTCTTTTTCAGGAATCCTTACTTTTCCCAAGGCTCAGCTTTTAAGAGATGTTGCCCAAAAAATCCCACTGGAAAAACTTCTGGTTGAAACAGACTCGCCTTATCTTGCCCCTGTCCCTTTTAGAGGTAAAAAAAAGAGAAACGAACCAGCTTTTGTAATAGAGACAGCCAAAGTTCTCGCTGAATTAAGGAAGCTCTCTCTTGATGAACTGGCTGAGATAACTTCACGGAATTTTGAGTCTCTCTTTATGTTTGAAATAAAAAATTTGAGATGCTAAGATAAGTGCAGCAATGAACATTTTACGAACAAAAAAACCCAGGTTCCAGGCAATCCATCAGGTCCTACTTGTCTATACTTACCCCCTTAAAATGGATTTTAATAGAGCTTGGAATATACAATCCATTCTATTTTACTAATAGCCCATGAATGAATTAGGTAAAATCTCCTCTAAATCTCAAATAAAAAAAATCCCTGGTTTAACTAATCTCTATAACAACATTTTGAAAGAGCTTGAGGAGGTAGAAGAAAAGCTCAAACTTTTCTCCCGCTCTCCAAACAAGCTCGTGTCTGAGGTCAGCACTTATCTCTTTCAAAAGAGTGGTAAAAGAATTAGACCGGCTCTCCTTTTGCTCTGTTCTAAATTACTGGGCTATAAGGGAAAAGAGAATATTATTTTGTCTGCCCTGGTTGAAACTATCCACACTGCTAGTCTCATTCATGATGATATTATCGATAATTCAGAGGTAAGAAGAGGGGAAGAGTCCGTTCATGCTAAATGGGGTCCAAACATCACTGTCCTCCTGGGTGATTATCTCTATATAAAAGCCCTTGGCCTCTCTCTTCATAGTAAACACCGGCGGATCACCCAAATTCTAACCAGCACATCAGCCAGGATGATCGAAGGAGAACTGAATGAATATTACCTTAGTGGAAATCTGGATGTGAACGAAGAAGATTATTTAGACATCATCAATAAAAAAACAGCCTCTCTTTTCTCCGCCTCATGCCAGATCGGGGGTATTCTTGGAAAAGCTTCTAAAAGAGAGGAAAATCTTCTTATGGAATACGGTAATAATCTGGGAATGTCTTTTCAAATAATTGACGATCTCCTTGATTTTACAGGAAACAAAAAAATTCTGGGCAAGCCTATTCTTTCCGATTTATGCGAAGGCCGCATTACTTTGCCTTTAATATATACATTAAACAACGACGGCAAAGATAATCGAAAACGTATTGCCGAATTCCTGAGCCAGAAAAATCTGCAAAAGAAGTCCATCAAAGAGATTCTTAAAATTGTCAAATCAAATGGAGCTCTGGATTACACGCATAAAAAAGCCGAGGAATTTTCTCTCAAATCCAGAGAAATTATTTCTCAATTCCCAAAATCTATTTATCGAGATGCTCTGGGATTACTCCCTGAATTCACCCTTCATAGAAGAAAATAAAACAAAAAACCAGTAAACAAAAAACAGAGATACTGCCGGAAAGGAATTGATGGTTGAAATAGAAATAAAAATCAGAATCAAAAATATAAAATCCCACAAAGAAAAAATCTTATCCCTTGGCGCCAAGCCGGAAAAAGAACGCTTTTACGAAGAAAACACCCTCTATGACTTTCCTTCACAGCATCTCTACAAAAAGCGGCAAGCGCTAAGACTTCGCAGAATGAATAAAAAAATTTTCCTTACCTTCAAGGGACCCCCTCAAAAATCCAGAAAATTTAAAATAAGAGAAGAATACGAAACAGAAGTAAAAAACGAAAAACAATTAAAAAAAATATTAAAATCTTTAAGACTTGTTCCCGTCTTCAACTATAAAAAATACAGAACAATCTACAGAAAAAAGCATTTAAAAATCTGTCTGGATGAGACATCTATCGGAGATTTCATCGAGCTGGAAGGCAAAAGAAACGAAATAGTAAAATTTGCTAAAACTATAGGTGCCTTAAAAAAAGATTTTATTACTCAAGATTACATCCAGCTTATAAAAAAAGAAATGGATAAAAATCAGAAAAGATCCGAATAACCTTTATTTTGAAGTTTTTTTACTACTCTTCTTCTTTTCTACAGGCTTTTTCTTAACATCTTCTGCTGGTTTCTTTTTAACATCCTTCACAGGTTTCTTTTTAACATCCTTCACAGGTTTCTTTTTAACATCCTTTTTGGGCTTCTCGTCAGATTTCTTCTGTTTCTTTTTGACTGTATCTGCCGCCTTCTTTTCTTCTATTTCTTCCTCAACTCCTATTTCTTCTCCGATGAAACCTTCATCTGCAGGCTCATGTATCTCTTCCACTTGAGGTTCAACAATTTCATAGTCCACCAATCCATCACGGACTTCTTTTTGAGCTACAAGGATCGGGTTCTTTGATTTGGACTTTATTTTGGGTTTAGCCCCATGTAGTAGCTGTTTTGCTCTTTTTGCTGCTAATATTACAAATATAAATTTATTGTCTATCTCTCCATATGCTTTCAAATTATTCCATCTCCTGAATCTAAGTTCTTATTTATTAGTATGTAAGATACCAGAAACCCCCCAGAAATTCAATGAATTTTAATTAACCTGGGTTATTCACGAGGTTAATAATCTATAACAATATCATCAGATGTGTTAAAGACCTTGTCCTTTCCAGCTGAGATTAAACGGAAATCATCAATTGACAACCTTTCATACTTTATTGCTGTTCCCCAGCCATCTAAACCCATAACAAGCGGAGCATGATACTTCCGGAGCTCTTTAAAATCCTTTGGAGTCCTTCCTTCCTGGGTGACAAAAGCAAGAACCTCCTTTGAAAGAGAATCCATATTTATCTTTGTGACCTCTTGTTTTACCTTACTGAACATTTCTACTTCTTCAACTACCTGTTTTTCCCCAGTTTTAGCTATCCAGAGAAAATAAACGGCTCCTGCTGCCAATACAAGTACAACTAAGAATCCTCTTGTTTTCATTTTTATTGACCGCCTTTAAAACCAGAAAGATAAGACAACATCCAAGTGAATCCTGCTCTGTATTCTATCCCTTTCCTTTTCTTTATTCAAATCCCGGTTATATTGTAAACTGGTGCCATGGATTTTAAACGTAGTATCAGAATCTATAGACAATCCCTGCCATGCCCATATAGACTGGCTGGGTTCCCTCCTGGTCAATATATAGATAGCGGCCGCAAAGAAGCAAACCTGTTGACCGAGAAAGGTATAATTCAAGACCAACTCCGCCAAATCCAGCAAAGGGATATTTTTTCTCCGGTGGTTCTATTGAAGTCTCAATGTCAAGTTGGGAATAATAAGTCTCTGGCTCCTCAGCACCTAAAAAGTAACAGATCCCTCCGCCTCCATTAATGTATAACCTCACAGACCGGCTTCTTATAATATTAAAACCAAGTGTGACAAATCCTGAAACATAGCGGTAAGTATTTATCTCCACTGTATCGTTATCAGTTGGGTCTGTAAGTGTAGCTTTTCCGCTCAAATTATACTGTCCTTCAATACCTATAAATATACCCCTGCCAAACGTGAGCCCAAATCCAGCGCCGTAATTCTGATAAGCAGAGACAATAGGAAAATCGTTTTCACCTTCAATATAGTCAGACTCACTCCCACCAGATTTTATATAGTTTCCCTTTCCAAAAATATAAAAATGAGAATCACCAAAAGCTGAAGTTGAGAAAAAAACAAGGCAAATCGAAACAACAATTATCTTTACTGCTTTCATCGTTTTTCTCCTTTTAGAACCGCCCTTTTCCTTTTTTTACATTAACAATTCTAATCGTCACAATCTCAAAATCCTCAAATATACCATCAGTAACTGAAAACCTTATAGTGTATTCTCCATGTTGAGTATGACTCGGCTTCCAGGTGAATAAGCCTGTGCTTGTATTAAAAGTAGCTCCTGAAGGGATAGCCCCTGAAGGGATAAGTGAAGCACTAAAAGTTAAATTATCTGATTCCGGGTCAGAAGCTTGAAGCTGAATAGTAAATTCAACGCCTTCTTTGTAGGTTTGATTTCCTATATCTAATTCGACCAGAACCGGGGGCTGGTTATTAATCGTAACTCCCCATAATTTCAGTGTCCATTTTCCTGTCTCACATTCACCCATTTTTATCCTGAAATATCCATTCTCGCCCCAACTTGTCCCCCACGAATTTTTACAAATCCAATAATTATTCTCTTCGTCATACCCCACAAGAACTATCACATGGCCACCTTCATAAGTTGCGCTTGGAGTAAGTTCGTAAATTCCACCGGTATAATTTTTAAAATCCGAATAAACCTCCATATAAAAAACTACAGGGCCGTCCTGGAGGGCATTTTTTATTTGGGTTTCATTAACAGTAGTCTGGGTTACCCATCCCCAATCTGCAATTCTTGATAACTTCTGCGTCCAGTTAGAACACCGATCACACGTATCATCCAGAGCCGTATAAGGAAAACAATCATCAGTAACCACGCCACTGTTTTTGATATAGCTTGCAGCTTGTGATGTAGAACCTCCACTGCAATCTCCGGCTCCAGAGCACGAAACTAAGTCCTGTTCAGAGAAATCAGGAATAGAAAGAGTTAGAGGAAATATCCTTCCAGATAAATCCAAGCTCTCACATGGATAATCAACATTACCTAAAGAGTTATCTGCTTTTTTCCCAAAGGGGAAAACCGATTTCTGGTTTGAGAGATTTAGGTAGCGAAAGTTTTGGCTCATCATCCTTTCATAAAGATTCAGCTTCCAGTTTGGGGAACTGATGTTTTTTTTCGTAAGATTAGCCTTATCGCCATAAGAAAAAAACAAATCCTGTTCAAAGATGTTTTTGTATCTCAGGCTATGATTAATCTTCCTTTCATAAAGATCGAGCTGCGAATCAAAAAAATTCAGGCGGCTTTGAGGACGCTCTGCCTTTTTCGCTAAAAGAGCAGGTCGAGTTTCATATAATCCTTTTTCAACATTATACATAGCCTCCATAGTTCCTAAAGTCGCAAAAGCCCAGCAGCTTCCACATGATCCCTGGTGCTTAACTACGGTCATATAATTTCCACCGTCTTTGGTTCTCCAATCCA
>Ga0114920_10000177_pt1 | contig 28179 bp, 21 predicted proteins | sample ChitaG_FD_88683 | JGI IMG/M metagenome (GOLD analysis project Ga0114920, IMG submission 88683) | Deep subsurface microbial communities from South Pacific Ocean to uncover new lineages of life (NeLLi) - Chile_00310 metaG | ecosystem: Environmental > Aquatic > Marine > Oceanic > Sediment ...
AAATCTATCGAAAGTAGGTCCGGGCTTACATCTGCTATATGTAACATTGTACGAACTAAAATTGTTTGCGTAGAGTCTTTAGTGGTAGCAGGATTAGCAATCAGGAATGATTCACTAAGAGAAGAGGAGGGGTCCAGTGAGCGTCCCAGAATAACCAGTCCAACCCCTACATATGAACCACCACATAAGATACCACCACCTAAGATACCACCACCTAAGATACCACCAAAGGAAGAAATAAAAGATGTGGATGATTATTTCCCTCCTGTTTTCGGTGTTTATAAAACATTGCCACCAGCCGAGACATGTAATATTGAAATAGGAGAATTCAAAAGGGCGAATGTGGGTGAGCGCTTTTCGAGGGCAGTTAAGAATTGCCAAGGTAGGTGGCAAAAGGGCGGAAACACATTTTTAAAAACCACCATTCCTGGTTATCATGCGGACGGTATGCTGTTTAATCAATTAGACTCGATCTTTAATTCAGCAGGGTATGCAGATGATTTGCCTCAAGCCGCTTTTCGTACATTCATATTTCATCGGTCGGATGGTAAAGATGGATTGCCCGGCGGAAATATTAGTTTTTTTAGTCCAGCCGCCTCCACATCCATAGAGCCTAATATATCTGTTACGCTTACTTCTATTCCATTAAATGGAGATAAGCGTGGTGATGTAGCGGCTTTGGCAACGGAAATATGCCAATCCAGAATGGTTGCCGAAAGAGATGATGTAAAGGCAGAGTCAACTTGCAATGCCTTTGGATTAGCCATTAGATGTATTTATGGAAAGTTCCCTTATGGTAAGTACCGGGCAATCGCAAAAGACATTATATTCGTGACAGATACCAATATTCCTAATGGCATGAGTGCCGGCCAACGCCACAAAATTCAGCCAATAAGAAAAGAAGTCTATCAGGCATTGGTTGGCGTACTGGGCTCACAGCCGGATATTTTGAAAAAAGATTAGACTTTCTCCACCGCCTATCGATACTTACATCTAATTACGAATTACGAGATACGAATTACGAATTGGTCATTGGGGAATTGGTCATTGGTCATTGCCCGAAGGGTGCCGTAGGCAGTCATTGGTCATTGGAGAGAAGCGACAGCCTCTCGATACTTACAATAATCGCAATCGTCGCCAGCCTTTGGTAGTTTATCGCTGTCGAGGATTTTTTTCATCTTTTTTAAAGTCGGCTCTACCCAGTCCGCGTTGCCGGTGTAGGCGATTAGTTTTGTTACAAATTCTAATTTATTATCAAAGTGGTCTTTTTCCGTATCTCCATTCGCGTACACAAAATACGCCGTGTTACTCACCTTAAATCCATTCTTCCTCAGCAACCACGCGTACACTTCGCTCTGCCTCTTATATCCAATCTGCCAATCCTTATCCAACCCCTCAATCACTTCCTTTTTGCTGGTGGCCTTATAATCCACCACAAACAACTCACCATCCGGCTGTACCCACACATCATCCACCGCGCCGTACACCAAAAGATTCGTGGGTTTATGCAAAAACCGCACGCCCTTAAAATTATTTCTCCACTCATCCAAATCTTCATGCTGAAAAGGCACAGCCTCCACCCCATTCTCATTCATAATCGGATGCGCCTCCCCCCGCTCCCGATAACCATCAAACTCCTTCTTCAATAACGTATCCACCGCGCTGTTCAGCGTAAACGGAAACCCCGGTACTTGCTTAATACCTTTCCTCAAATCCAGCCAAAAACATTGCGGACAATTCATAAATAACTCAATCTTCGATCGGGAGACTTTGAAGGGTTCTTTGCTGGCGGGGTCGTAAATGTTGCGGGTACGGGGTGGGTTGTAGGTGGTCATATGATTATAGAAATTATATAAATTAATTATAACAAAATTTCATAAATTCAATTGTTTCTTTCTTAAATATATCAAGCAATTTACTGCTATTTAAATTCTCTATAATATAATTTCTGATTTTATTATCAACATCCTTACTTTTTTCACTTTTAAATTTAATATTATTAACCAATTTCAAATAATCTTTTTTATGTAATATTAACGAGAAGCTACCTTGTGTTAATTTGCCATAAAGCCATAATAAATTATCTAATTTATCATAATTATTTATATTGGTTATTTTATTTAGATTACTTATATTTTCAAAGTAATTAACAATGTTATTATCATTCAATTTTCTTAGTTCAAGGTTGGGATATTTTTTGCAAATTAGTTTATACCCCTCTTTTGCTAGGTTATCGTAAATTGGAAATTTAAAATTTGTTAAAAAGTAGGCATATTTAGAAATAATAGAAGGTGCTACACCACTTTGCTCACCTGTTTTTTTGCAACCAAATTTTGTTTTAAATAATTCAAGAATTTTCATTTCTTCATTTGGATTTTCAATAAAATTTTTAAATTTATTTATAAGCTCTTCATCATTTTTTGATACTGCTAATATTTTTTCAGCAATTTCCTCAATTCCAAAAAATCTTTTATTCATTTGTGTTGAATAATAACTATCAATAATTGTTAATCTAAGTTTTATTTTGTCAAAATCTTTACCTTTTTTTGCTTGAAAGATGTTGGCTATCATTTTTTTATCATGATAATATGCCGTATCACCTCCTAGTATTTTTTGAGCCAGATCTGCGTAATAATTTATTTCATGCATGTTTAATTTTCACTAATTATTTTTTATCCCATATATCATCTAAAGTTTTAGCACTCTGTATCTTGCTAAGCTCAGCATATTTTGGCCCTTGTGGCTTTTGATAAACATCTTCACCTAAACCTATTGGTTTCTTGAATTTGATTGGATTACCCTTGAGAAATAATTTATATTTATTCGTATCTTCATATCTCTCAATTCGATCTACTTTACCGTAATAAGTAATAGCTGAAATTGGCGCGATTTGATAAATAGCGATGTATTTAATATTGGGTAGTCTGTCTTTGCTAATTGTTACAGCCCACCATGCTTTTTGCCCTAAAAATGCCATATTAAATCCATCTTTTTTTGCTGCACAAACGAGCGTATCCCAATCAGGTTTTTCAGCTTTTTTAATGTCTTCATTTTCATCAATATTTTCATATTCTTCACTACCTACTGTTTCAAATTGATCTTCAATATTAAAATCTTTCTTTTTTGTTATTCCAAATCTTCTTATATATTGACCATCCACATCATCAAAATGTTTAAGTATTAATGCAGATAAATCTTCACCATCAATTAGTTTAATTGGTATTTTGCCACTAGCTTGAGCTTCTTCAGTAGCTTGCGCTGTAAAGCTAGAAAGCGTAATGAGGCAACCATGTTCCCCTTGGCTTAATGCACCTCTTAATGCAAGAACTTCTTTATTTCCTATTGAACTTTTAATGCGCTTAACTTGAACTCTTAAAGTAATATCTGCTAAACCTTCAGCATCCAGGATTCCATTAACATCAATACCTTTATCACCAACATACTGAGTAGTTTCTGCAGAAAAACCAACTATTTCCAGAACATGCTTTATAAACTCCTCGAACTCCTTTCCATTAAGTTCCATTAATCCTGCGAGTACTACGTCACGTATTCTTTGTGGTTTTTCAGCTGGAGTATAAGATCTACCAGAAATTAATGAAGCAAGCTCGTTTGCATATTTATCTAATGAAAATAATGTAAGCGCTCCACCAACTGCATATGACAAATTGGTTGTCATATCCTCTTTTAAAATTAAATCTTTGTTCCATTCAACTTTTCTACGATGTCTATATGGACAACCGTCTTGCGGCTGGTTTTCAAAATAATATGTACCTAACTTTCCGACCAAATATTCGCCTTTGCCAAGCGGTGAAATAGCAACATCTCCATCTTGCATATCACTCCAAAATTTATAAATTTGGCCTGCTTGATTACCAATTTGCGCATCAGAATATTGATATTTGTCTGTTAATATCTTTTTTAAATCATCTAAGTTTTTAATTGTTCTTAAATCGGGAACTTCATCCCATCCAATCGCCACAAAATTATTTTTACGTCCAATATCAGTATATTTGGATCCTTCGCCAATGCGTATTAAGTAGTATGACATATTAATATTGTTAAAAAATTTTCTAATTAACTAAATTTCAATATTTTCTCTGCTTTTATTCCGTCTTCATCAGTAAAATTACTGATTATCGGTATCAGAAATTCTTCAACTATCTCACTTGTATATATCTCATCTTCATCTTCATCTTTTTTAACTTTAATTGTTTCTGGCAAATCAATCATTAAAATTGGTAATTTCTCCAAAAACAAATTTTCCTCACCTTCAATCAAATTTTGGATTGCAAAAATTAAAAGTAAATAAAGAACTTTTTGTTTAATATTCTTCTCATTGTCAGATTTTTTTCTAAATAACAGTAAAGAAACTTTGCTTATAGCCTCTAAATCACTTTGAGAAAAATATTTTTCTTCAAATAAAGCTTTAAAATCTACAGAAAAAAAGGATTTTTGCCAACCATCTTCCAAAAAGTCCTGTAAGAATATTTTTAGCTCAGGCTCTATTTTCTTTTGTAATCTTTCGGTGTATTTAATTTCATCATTTATTAAAAAATCCACCCCTTTTTCATCATACTCAATTTTACCACTTGCATGTGAACAGTGATTTCTTGCATCAATATGAAATAAACACTTTTTTAAATTGTTTTTGCTAGATAGTCCAGTTTTTTTTAATAAAGTGATTATCATATCCGATTCTTTTGGTATTAGATCAGGATAATCAAAAACATCTTTAGCGCTAGGAGATATGGATTTGAATAAGCTTACTTTGTATACAAAAGTCATATAAAGCATATGAAATGCCTTAAAAGCAAATTGGTATTTTTCTTTTTCAAGATTTTCTAAGTAAGCCTCACTTAAATAAGTAATAAATTCATTTGCTTCTTGGTCTGCAAAACGCAATGGCAAATACCTAAGAATTTGTTTTAAATATTCTTCCATGGTTCAAAATTATTTACCCCAAATAAAATCCAGCTTTTCCTGAATTTTTTTCTCAAAAGTCTTTATAATTTCTATATTTGGAATAATGAGCCTTTCTTCACTTTCTATTTTTTGGATAACTATCTCTTGTTCCTTGATGCTAGGCAGAGGAATTTGAATGTTTTTTAACGCATTAGCATTAAACTGGGGCTGTCCAGTTCCTCCAGCTAATTTGTTGGCTTGCCCCCAATAGCTTTCTCCTTGAGCAAATATCCAATAAAACTTAGGAAGTATTTTTTTATCAAGCTTGATGCGAATTAAGTAAGAAGCAAATATTGATGAATCACTTTCTTCAAAAATTGCCGTTTTTCCAAAAGTTGCCCCTGTACGTGCAACAAATAAATCATTTTTATTTACTAAGTACTGTTGGTTCTCCTTTGTTTTGTTTATGTATTTGATGTCTTCATTTCTGAATTTTCCATATTCATCAATATCGGTAATCCTAATATATCGAGTATCTCCTGTATTCTTTGCCGTAGCTGTGAAACCATATTGAAAAGTTGCAAGTTCAGACAATTCTTCATATTCCCAGCTGTCTTTAATCTCAATATTTGGCTTATAATTTTCAACTGTCTGCCTTGCCCCATCAATAACTTTTTGGTAACCATCTAGCTCTTTGACAATTACTTCTTGGGTTTCAATGGGGGGAAGTGGGATTTGAATATCTCTAATAATTTTTTGAGATATGTTTGGCTGCGCTCCTCCAGAGCTCAAAGAGACCAACTCCTCATATTTAGATCTTAAAATCCAATACAGATATTTTGGAAGAACCTTTTTGTTTGGCATTATCCCACAAATGGCCTGATTAGTGCTCGCTTCAATTTTTAACAAGCCTACTTGTCCAGCTGTTGCACCATACATAGCAACTAATACAGTATCGATAGGAAAAATTTTTGCAGATGATTTGTTTAAACCAGCTTCCGTAATGAACTCTTCTGTATTGTAAATTTCCCCCTGAGCGACCTCCCCACTTTTTAACCATGGAATTTTCCCGTTTAAATAATATTCATTTTTGCTTCTTAACGGCGTTCCCCCAGATGTTGTTTCAAAAAGATTGCCAATTTTTACAATTTCCCACTCTACATTTTCATAATCAAATATTTTTTTATAACGGCTGCCAACTAGAATCAAATCGTTACTCTTCACGTCCTCCATGCTAATTTGAGAAAATCCGATCTTTAAAATATCTTTTTGATTTTGGTTTTCAGGATTTCTGTATTCCAAAAATTTTTGCAAATCACTATCACCTTCCACCTTTCTTCTATGGTTATCTAAACTATAGCCATCATTTTTTACATCAAAATACCAAAATTTATCTTGTTTCACCTTTTTCTTCATATCTGTGCAATACAAAATATTGGTTTTTACTCCCGTGTATGGCAAGAAAACGCCTTGGGGAAGCGAAATTATACTCTTTAAAACACATCGATCAAGTAAATATTCTCTTGTTTTTTGTAAGTCTTTACGGAATAAAAAGCCTTCAGGAACCACTAATGCCATTCTTCCATTCTCGCTAGCTTTATCAATTGCTTTTATGCAGTGTTGTACGCAAATACTGTCTCCATTTGCATTTGGTAAATCGTAAAAAGAGCCATATTCTGTTTTTTGGGAATAGGGCATGTTGGTAACTACAATGTCATATTTATCTTCAATCGGATTCTTAAGACTGTTTTTTTGCTGAATCCCACTATGCCCATCACCAATCAAAATCATATTCATTTTAGTGATTCTTGCAGTTGTAGTGATTTCATTTCCGAAAAGCGTATTTTCTCTCAACTGTTTCCAATTTGCCTTTGTTCTCGCCATGTTGTGAGAAATGTGTTTAAAAGATTCAATGAGTGTTCCACCTGTTCCGCAAAAAGGATCATAAATTGTCTCGCCAATTTGCGGATTTAACAATTTGACCATTACTTTTACTATGTGGCGAGGAGTAAAATATTCACCGAGATCATTTTTCGTTGCGGTTGATTGCTTGAGGAAATACTCAAAGGCATCCCCCTTAATATCAGAGTCAATATTAATCAAATTCAAAGGATCCAATTTATCGATTATTTTATTTAGAGTATTTGGACTTTTTATTGTTAGTGGTGTGAAAATATCTTTATCCTCATATGATTCTCCAATTTCTGGTAGAACTACTTTATTTATGTAAGACAATAAATCTTTACCACTTTTGTTTTTCCAGCTACTCCATCTAAGGTGTTTGTCTAAAACAAATTTTTCACCATTTTTTTCTTTTAAATCCTCAAGTTCTCCAATCAATTTCAAAAAGAGGATATTTGAAAATTCACCAAACCTTTCAATTCCTGCCCTAAACCCTTCATCTCTTAATAAATCGTTAGAATCTTCAAAAATTTTAATCAGTTGTTTTCTGTCGTAAATAACTTCTTTCGAAATGGTATTTACTTCATTATTCTCAAGAAATTTTATAGCTTCTAATTCCCTAAAAAGTTCATCAACTTCCTCACCATTTAAAAAAAGAGGTTTGTGTTTTCTTGTGTGGAAAGTTTTGTAGTAAACTCCGTCTGTAGCAAAAACAATCGGTGCCCCTAATTCTTCTGCATATTCATCACCTTGTTCTATTGCCTCATCAAGATTTGCCCCAGGTTTTTTGGTTTCGATAATAATAAGCGGTTCTTTTTTACTCGAATCACTTGAGTACAGAACATAATCCGGTCTTTTGCCTTTTAATCTCTTTTTCTCTTCTATTGTTCTTGGTTGCTCTTGAAAAACATTACAATTTTTCCCAGCAGTAAGATGCCAACCTAAATTTTTAAGTTGTTCATCTACCAGTGTTCTAATTCCTTGTTCGGTTTGAAATGTAAACATAATATATTTATTATTTATTTCAAAAGCATTTTACTCCAAAAATGCAAAACAAAAAACCCCACCCTCCCATCACACCTCACCTTACTCATTTCTTCACAAAAAGGTGCAATATGCCCACCAAAACGAGGACAATGGCGGCGGTTAGGAGGCCTATACATAGTGTAGATAATCCCCATGCATTGCCTATTGTAGACCCCAGGAACGCACTAAGGGCTGCTACAACAACAAGCAGAATTCCTGGTATTTTATGTGATTTATGCATTTTTTACTTTTAAGTTATTTAGATTATACCAAATTCTTAATCCAAAAATTTAAAAGTGGAAATTATCTGGTCATACAGCTTTCTGTTATCTTTATTGTCTACATCCAAAATGCTGATACCAAAAAGCCTATTATCCTTTAAAAAGTAAATGTCTTCTTGAGACCAAGCCATTCCTGAAAAAGGAGTATAGACTTTTACTGCTGTTATTCCATCTAATTTCATATTAGGTTCATTTGGAATCTCCTGATAAGAGAATTTTTCTTTAAGCCACGTAATCAGGTCCGTATCCGCGGGGGGACTGTAAGCATCTGAGGAAGGAGATGTAACTACAAACGAAGCGCCGGTTAAATCAGATTTTGTGCCCGTAAATGTCCCCAGAGACACACTGTTTTCATCTTCGCCATTTAAATAGCAACGGCATTCCTGAGGCCTTTCTTCCGGAGGAGATTGTTTGCAATAACCGGGTAATGGACCGTAGGAACAATTCGTGGGATATTTAAAAGAATATTTATATTTTTCATTTTTATAAGTTTGCCAGTCATCTGTTTCATTTATCTCTTTTTCCAGCAAGCTTGCCTCATGGTTATCAACCTGTGGCGGGAGAATCCCTTTGCATATCTCACTGCAATTATCATCAAAAATTAACTGTCTGCATTCCTCGCTCATCGAGTCTGGTGCAACAACAGGACAATTAAGTTCAGTCCCATCTGGCTTAAAGAAGGTTGAACCGGCTCCCGGTACCATGCTTACAACTTTTATATTTTCACCGCAAATGTAGACGTCATTATCGCCACCGCAATGCTTTTGCGCTTTTAGGGAAAGATCCTGGTTACAGCCAGTGAATAATAATATGCTCACTGCAAGCGATATGGTAAAAATTATTTTTTTCATAATACTGTTTGTTAAATTGTTTTTGAGAAGTAGCCTCATCTTTCACTACGTTGACTCCTTTCAATCATAAACCTTACAGTCTCATTCATGTTGACAGGTTTAATTGCAATCTCTGGATGTCGTTTTTGAAAAACTCTAAATATTTCATCAGCAAAAGCTTGTCCAACTGTGGGGACTCTATCAAAATCCAAAATGATTAACCTGAATTTTTCTAAACTCGCTAAAATTCTCCTCGCTTGCGAACGTGATATGTATATTGTTCCCATTGTATAGAGCCTGACATGAATTTCTGTTTTATCAAAAGCATAATCTTCAGGATTGGTCTGATACTTTTTAAAGATGTCATTTAGATGTTTTTTGGAATCAAGAGAAATCGAAAAAATAACCCTTGTCCCCCTTTTTGAGGGAATTTCTTCTACAAAAAAGTCAGGAATTGTGTTGTCAACAGTCAACCGATATCCAAAACTTTCTAATGCAAATACATCTGCTATTTTTGAAGTAAAAAAGATACCTTGGCCGGAATGCGATTTAGGCTTGGTGGTAGTCTTTCCTTTTAATAAATCCTGTATGGCTTCTAGCTCAGATGTTAGTTTGCGTTTTTGCATTACATTTTTAAAAACACCAATTCCAAGATCATCGACATAAAATATTAAATTATTGTCTTTTTGCTCTACTTCAATTTTTACATATTTTGATTTGGAATGCTCAATTGCATTGTTAAGCATTTCTGTAAAAGCATAATAGAAAATTGATTTAATATCCTCTTTTAAAGAAGTCAGGATAGGAGTTTGCTTTTCTAGATTGTCATATACTTCATGCTCCTTAAGATTTTTATTTTGCAATCTTTTTTTAACCTTTTTATGTTGAATGAAGCTATCATAATATTGAGGAGGAGTATAAAAAGCAGATCGGGTGGAGCCAATTTTAATAAGCTTGCCTGCCCGAACTAATTTATCAATGAGAATATAGGCATACTGCCTTGTAATATTATATTTTTTCACAACATCTTGAGTTGTGATTCTTTGTTTTTTCTCAGCTAATTTTAAGATTTCATTTAACAACATTTACAATAAATATTAATTGCCATCTTAATTGTAAACTATTTTTTATCAATTGTAAACTAAATTGTAAACAAAAAATTATCAATTGTAAACTAAATTGTAAACCTTTAATACACTCAAAAATCCCACCATGCCGGCAGGGCTTTTGGATTACTGGTTCTAATTCTAGAGAGGGTTTTAATTTTAATTATGTTTTTAGCTATAATTCTTTAATTAAAGTATTTCTAATTATATAAATTTGGTGTATAATATAGTTAGATAGACTTTCGGCCGTGGTTCATAAACCACAAGCTGGCGGAAAGTCTTTTTTTTGATTGACTCTTTTGTTAAAATTTGATAATATTTAACATATGTTAAGCAAAAATAAACAATTTAACAAACAATTTGATGCTTAAAGACAATTACTATTCAACCACAGAACTTGCCAAGCTTTTAGGCGTAAGTCGCATAACAGTTTTTAATATGATTAGAGATGGTCGGCTAAAAGCTGAAAAAGTGGGTCGGAATTATTTAATACCAAAAGATTCTTTGGGTATTGATGCTGAATTAACTGAAGATCAAAAACAAAAAATTTCTAAAGCTGTTAAAAAAACGGTTAAAGAATATGGTGAAACCCTTAAGCTTTTAGCAGATGAATAAGCTAACCATACAAAAAGTTGAGTTTCTTGCGCATAGGCTGGCTCGTGAAACAATGAGCTGGGATGAGCCAATTCCTGATTTTGAAACACGATTTCCAGGTATTCTTGAAAGTTGTTTAGCTACCCCATTTGCCACTTTTGACGGCAAAGATTTTTATAAAGGGCTAATTGAAAAAGCTGCTATTTTGTTTTACTTAATGGTTAAAAATCACCCTTTTCAGAATGGGAATAAAAGAATTGCTGTTACTGCCCTGCTTACATTTTTAGCTCTTAATAAAAAGTGGCTGAAGGTAGGAACTCAAGAACTATATCTTTTTGCTGTTTGGGTAGCTGAAAGCCCAGCAGGTGTGAAGAAGGATACAGTAAATGCTACCCAAACGTTTCTAAAAAAACATTTAGCTGAGCTATAAACACAACAAAAACCCCACCCTCCCAATCACGGCAGCACATTGTCTGAACTGTGATTATTATGATTTAATGATGGCCATGATTTTTTCAATTATTTGAAAAAACAGTGAAATCACAAAAATCACTTAATCAAATAAATCACAGTTCAGACTATTTTTTTTCGTCTTCTTTTTCCTCATCCTTTTTCCCCTTATCCTCTTTTTTCTCCTTTTCATCCTCCTCATCCTTCTTTTCCTTTTTCTCTTCCTCTTTCTCCTCTTCCTCCTCTTTCTCCTCTTCCTCCTCCACCACCACTTCCCCCTCCTCAGCCTCATCCTTCTCCTTATTATGATCCGTCACCTTCACCCCCTCATCCGCACTCTCCTGCGCGCTGGCTTCTTTGTAGATATGTGCGCCGATTTCCTGTGCTTGTTTTTCAAGCTCTTCCGTCGCTGTTTTCAAAGCTTCGGTATCCGCTTTTTCATCTTTTAGTAATTCTTTGAGGGCATTGATTTTTTCATTCACAGGCTTTTTCAGGTCATCAGGAATTTTGGCGTCATTGTCGCGCATCATCTTCTCTAATTGGAAGACAGTGCCGTCGGCTTTGTTACGGGTTTCGATTTCATCTTTCTTCTTCTTATCTTCCTCCGCGTGCACTTCCGCGTCCTTGCGCATCTTTTCGATTTCCTCCTCACTCATACCACTCGCTCCCTGGATGGTGATGGATTGTTCTTTACTGGTTCCTTTGTCTTTAGCGGTAACGTTGAGGATGCCGTTCGCGTCGATATCGAAAGTGACTTCGATCTGTGGTACTCCGCGGGGAGCTGGCGGAACGCCGTCGAGGATAAATCGACCGAGGGATTTGTTGTCATTCGCCATTTCACGTTCACCTTGTGTTACATGCACATCCACGGATGGCTGGTTATCTGCCGCAGTACTGAATATCTGAGATTTGGATGTTGGGATCGTGGTGTTCCTTTCAATAACAGGTGTGGAGATGCCGCCAAGAGTTTCCACGGAAAGGGAGAGGGGAGTAACGTCCAGAAGCAAAAGGTCTTTTACATTGGAATCACCCATTAAAATGCCTGCCTGAATAGCGGCGCCAACAGCTACGACTTCATCCGGATTTACTCCTTGATGAGGATCTTTGCCGAAGATTTTTTTGGCAATGGCAAGGACAGAAGGCATGCGGGTCATACCGCCGACCATGATGACTTCATCAATGTCTTTGGCATCGGTTTTTGCGTCTTTCAAAGCCTTTTTACATGGGCCTTCCGTGCTGTCGAGTAAATCACTCACCAGCTCTTCCAGTTTGGAGCGGGAGAGTTTCAGGTTCAGGTGTTTGGGTCCGCTGGAGTCGGCTGTGATAAATGGAAGGTTGATCTCGGTTTCCTGCGCGGATGAAAGTTCGATTTTGGCTTTTTCCGCTCCTTCTTTCAGGCGTTGTAGGGCCATCTGGTCTTTGCTGAGGTCAATTCCATCTGATTTTTTGAATTCTTCAACCAGCCAGTCGATCACACGCTGGTCAAAATCATCACCGCCAAGGTGCGTGTCGCCATTTGTTGATATTACTTCAAACACGCCTTCCCCAAGATCCAAAATGGAAATGTCAAAAGTACCGCCGCCAAGGTCGAAGACAGCGATTTTCATATTCTTATGCTTTTTATCCAATCCGTAAGCAAGCGCCGCGGCTGTTGGTTCGTTGATTATGCGTTTTACCTCAAACCCAGCAATTTTGCCCGCGTCTTTTGTAGCTTGCCTTTGGCTGTCGTTAAAGTAAGCGGGTACGGTGATAACGGCTTCGGTGATGGGCTGGCCCAGGTATGCCTCGGCATCCGCTTTCATTTTCTGGAGCACGCGCGCGCTGATCTCCGCGGGTTTGTACCATTTGTCGCCCATCTTGATTTCCACCTGATCATTCTTGCCCGCCTTGGTTTCAAAAGGCATGGTTTTGATTTCCTTTTCAACTTCATTCAGCTTGTGGCCAATAAACCGTTTGGCAGAGAAGATGGTGTTTTTGGGGTTGGTAACAGCCTGGCGTTTGGCAATAATGCCAACCAGACGCTCATTATCTTTCTCTGCCACAACGGATGGAGTGGTGCGGTTGCCTTCCGCGTTCTGTATAACAGTAGGCTCACCGCCTTCCATCACAGCCATGCAGGAGTTAGTGGTTCCGAGGTCAATTCCGATTATTTTTCCCATAGTAAGTAGTGAGAAATGCGTTCTGAGCGAAGCAAAAGACGACCGAATGGAAGTCTGCAGCGCAGTGAGGATGAATTATGCAGGAAAGTACGTGCGGTTCACCACCAGGACTTTCCAAGTAATTCAAGCATTTCCCTATTGGTACACAACAGGGCTGAACGCATTGAACTCAATTAGAGTATAAAATTAGCACTCACTATTTTAGAGTGCCAGAATTATTTGTCAAACCTTTTTATGTAAGGCTCCTCAGGAATGCCAGGGGCTTGTGCTTGTACGATTATTTTTGCAGCCTGGGCTCTTGTTAAAAAATCGTGGGGACCAAAATCGTCATTTCCATAACCATCAACAATATAATGATTATAAGCGTTCATAACATAGTCAAAAAACCAATCAGTTGGTTGTACATCGGGGAATATAGCTGGCAGGTTAGCGTCCATAGGAGTTGCAAATGCTTCGAGGATAATTTTAGTGGCGGCCGCGCGGGTAACAGGATCGTTGGGCCCAAAGTATCCAGTTAAATTACCTTCGGCATCTGTATAGCCATTTACAATGCCAAATTGTAATGCTGATTCTACATACTTATAAAACCACTCATCTTCTGGTACGTCTTTAAATGTTGGATAAGCCGGTGGTTCATAATCAATTAAACCATCAATTGATGTGATGACTGCTTTTACTAATTCAGCGCGATTGATAGGATCGTCAGGCCGAAAATAATCGGCAACATCAAACACACCCACATCCACAAGCTGTTCAACGTAGTCAAAATACCAGGCATCACTATCTACATCCTGAAAGGTTGAAGTGTACGCAAGCACATTTCCTAATGCCAAAAAAATAACTATTAATATTGCCGATAAAGTTTTTTTAATCATTTTATTCATGTAATCAAAAATCTAAAATCTGAAATATGAGATATGAAATATGAGATATGAGTTCTGAGATATTACTTTTTATGCCCATCCCCAACCTTCACCTTCGCCGCCTTCAGCGTCTCCTCATTATATAGGTAACCGGGTTCCAGTTCTTCAATGATTTTATCTTTCGGGCCGAACCCCTGCATCACGGCTTCGTGCATCATCGGATTAAGCTTTTCGCCGACCGTCGGGATCTTCTTCACGCCTAATTTGGCGAGGGTTTTGACAAAAGTCTCATGAGTCTGCTGGAGGCCTTTCACCCACGGCTCATCCGTTAAATGCTCGGCGACCTGCGAAAAAGCGCGGTCAAAATTGTCGATAATCGGAAGAAGTTCTTTGAGCATTACCGCGTTCGCGAATTTAACGAACTGCATTTTATCCTCTTCCGCGCGGCGCTTCATATTCTGCATATCCGCCATGCAGCGGGCCAGCTGGTCTTTCAGCTGTTCCGTTTCATTATTACCACTGTCATCCTGACCCATTTTTTCATCCTGACCCATTTTTTCATCTCGACCAGCGTGGAGAGATCCCTCCTTGGCTTGTTTAGCTTCCTCAGCCTGCTGGGCCTGGTCGGCAGCTTTTGCCTCTTCTACTTTTTTCTGGAGCTCATCGTCTTTTGCCATAATAGAAAACTTAAATTACTGAAATATTTTAACAAATAAGTTTAAAAGGGACAATTATTTAAAAGGGTGAGATTTCCACCGGAAAGAAAGGGGGTCCCCGCGAAATGTGAGGCAGGGTAGAGGCGTGATTTATCACGACTCTAGGGAGGAGGGTATTTCGTGGGGCAGGGGCCCCAAATTGTGGCACAATCTGAAGAAGGCGGCTCAGTTCGAGACGCATTCGTAAGGTGTAGCCCAATTTGGGGTGGAGGTACCGGCGGGAGTCGAACCCGCGAATAACTGTTTTGCAAACAGCCGTGTTAGACCACTTCACCACGGTACCAAACCATTCATTTTTTATCAGATTTATTGGTTAAAAGCAAATCCAATGATCTTATTTAACTGGTGGATGTTTTTTAATAAACTCAACTATCTCATCCGATTCATCAGAAATGGTCATCATATCATGGTAGTTATGCCCTTTGGAGAATTTCCTTAATAACGGATAAATGGCGGAATCTTCATTCCAGAACTTTTTCCCGAAAAACGCCATCGGGCTGGCGTAGCCAAAAGTCTCATAATGATTTTGTGTGACATCCGAGAATACTTCCTGAAGGGTACCGGCGCTTCCGGGAGCAAAAATAACACCGTAAAGTGATGTTGCCAGCAGTATGTCTTCACGTATTGAATTGGCAAAATACTTTGCGATATGAGGGGCGAATAAATTTGAGGGTTCATGGCCATAGAACCAGGTCGGGATAGCCATATTTTCAGAGCCTTCCGGATAAGCCTCCAGAACTTTCTTGGCCTGATTCACATAATTTTTATCTTTGCAGTCGGGTACTTCTTTTAGCATTTCGATTGCCTTTGAAAGGTTTTCGTCCGGCTTTTCCCCAAAATAAGCCCCCATATTTGCAGCTTCCATAACTCCCGGGCCGCCGCCGGATAAAATAAAATAGCCTTCTTCAGTAAGCCTTTTTGCGGTAAAAGCCACTTTTTCGAAAAAAGGATCGGTTCTGAGCACATCATGGCCGCCCATTATGCCCACACATTTTTTAGTCGTCATCCCATTCTCATCAAAACCGATTATATCGCGAAGCGCGTCATCAATAGCATGGTCATGGATCCTCTGTGCCAAAGCTTCATTGATGTCAGCGGTGTATCTGAGTTTGTTGAAGTGGGTATATATTCTGAAATCCACACTATTGTCATTTTCCGGGTCATAACCATCCATCAGCTCCTGCCAGGTATAAAGACTTTTTCTGTATGGGTTATAAGGAATGCCTACAAGCTTAGGGTAAATAAAAGCACTTTTTTTCCTTAAGATCAGCTCGATATCTTCTGACATATCGCAACCAAGAAATGTGGTATTTGCCAGCTTTACTTTTTCCCAATCGATATCGATCTCATTCAGGTCTAAACTCTGGATTGTAAGGTTAAGCAGCATATCCCCCTCTTCCAGAAAATCATGCACTGATTCGATTTCTTTGATTAATTTTTTGGGTAAAGGCATAAAATTTTTTGTTAATTATTTATGTAAAGTTTTTCATATTTTTAAAACTCTGTGAAGAGAAAATTTTGGATGACGCAGGTGTGGAAGTTATAGAGTTTAAAGAATAAAAAACCCCCGATTACTCGCGCAATCGGGGGGCAAACACACTCTTCTCGTTGTTGTTCAGGCTGGATACCCAGTTGAAGCACGATTGAAAGCGCTTGCGAAACTGGAATCTACAGTCCTAGTGTGTGGGTCAAGATGTAAAACAAAGTGTGACCTCCCTCGGGAGGATTTTCGGTTTCTTCACGTCCGTTCGCCTTTTTTCTCTTGAGGCTACTTGGACAGACTCCTCGCCGGACTCCGCGCCGCGGCCATCTCCTCGACGGTGCTCTTCTTGGCCATCAGGTTCTTCAGGGGCGATGCTCTCGCATTTGTCATCACCATGTTTCCTCCTTGGATCTTGGTCAGATTATCCTCAACTTGCTGACTTGATGCCCCTCCCTCCACGGCCCTACAATGTCTGTAGCGGGAGGGATGATACAATGCCATTTTTCATTGTTTCCCTCCTATATCCAGGTAGGAGTATACACAAACTTGTGTCACTGCGGAGAATCCGCTATCTTCGTTGCGGCCCTGAAATGCAAAGGCCGCAGGTTAGGGTTTGGGATAACGAGGCTCTGTTTGCTTGGAGCCCTAGGTGAAGTGATCTGGGGTCCACATCATGGACGCCCATCCTTTCTCCGCAATATGGCGGAAACTGCATGCCGGTAGGCTACAGGGTCATCCTGGCCAGCTTGGCCATGGCTGTCTTGTCCGTTTTCTTGGTACTCTGGGCGGTCTTCGGGGGCGCGTTGATCCTGTTCATGGTCAGCTCCTTTCGGCTTGGCAGAGAATGGCAAGAGTCACTCGCGCACTAAAAAGACTGTTAATCCCTCCTTTCTTTGGGACAGAAAAATAATCCCACACAATCTTTTAGAACAAGAGCGACCCCCTGTGGCTCATTAAAAAAATGGGCAAAAGAGGAACGCCCTTGTCACTAAAACTTTTTTTTGGTGGGAAAATGTTTGTTTTTTCTTCCGTTTACATCTTGATTTTTAAAAGAGCAGTGTGTCAGCCTATGTATATCGACTATTTTTTTGATTGTCAATGGTCAAAAATATGAATTGCGCCACGATTTTTTCGCGATTGTTTAATGTATTTTTTAGGTAAAGGCATAAAATTTTTCATATTTTTAAAACCCTGTGAAGCAAAACTAAAAAATCTTCACTAAAGTCCTCGATTGGTGTATATAAGTATAAGTACTGTTCGGGTTTCCTACCGGATGTATTCCTATTAACTAATGACCGATGAAAAAATTATTCAAAAAACTATTTAAAAGACGCAAAAAAGACCCCAGGAAAGTGGTGTTGATTCTGGCGTTGCTGGCGGTGGCGATCGCGGTGGCCATCAACCAGTTCGGCCTGCCAGATTTTACACCGCGCTCATCCGGAAATCTTAGTTATGATGAGGCGCGGTTCGCTGTAGTGGATGAGGAGGGAAATTCGACGTTTCTGGAAAAAAAGCCCACTTTTAAAATAGGTGATCCCGTTATCTTTGCCCTGCTTAATGTCGGCCCGTTTGAAAAAGGGGAGGACGGCCTGAATTTTGTGGACATGGATCTGGTGGTCACGGGACCGGACAAGGAGGTGGTTTTGGAACAGCTGAGCCTTTTGGGGGCGGGCGGTCATCTGGAACTGGAAAACGATATGGCGCCTTCACCCAATGGCGTGTTTATCGGCGCGTCTGATCTGGAACCGGGGAAGTATACGATGAATTTGATCGTGTACGACAAAATCAGCGGCGCCCAGGTGAGTGAAAAAGGAACCTTTATTCTGGAAGAATGGGCGGAAGAGGAAATTATGCCTGAGTCCGGACTTTCAGAAGAAGGGAATACCCTGAAAACCACTGTAGAAGTGGTGGAATAGCGCAGGCAATTTTTCTAAATAGCTTACCTCAAGTTAAAACTCGTCACCGTGGCGCCCACCAAATCACGGATGGGTTTTGGGGTATCCGGCAGCATGCCGCCAGAGACAATGTAACCGAAATTGCCTTTGGTGGCGTAAAGCTGAACAAATTTAATCAGTTTTTCCGTTGGATTCAGGCGAGCCTGAAAAATGTGAAGCAGGGCTGGCTGGCCTCCCACCTCAAGCGTTACTTCCTGGATTTTCTGGTAATCCGTTAAATTCTGCGCGCTTAGATTGATATTGGCCCGCCCATAATCAATGGAGGAAATTCCCTGTTTCAGATCCTCTTTGATCACATTCACGTTAATGTAAAATCCGTTGTACGCCTCTGGTGTAGTAAAAGCCACCAACGTTTCTTTGGGAATTTCACTGTAAAAATCAGACTGATTGATGATCTTCCAGGAAGGGTCGATATTAATGGTGAAATCCCCTCCTTCATAGGGGGTTAATGTTTGAATGGTCGTTGATTTACCTCCACCACATCCCGTCAAAAAACCGGCAAACAACATGATGATCAGGACCGCTAAAAATTTTTTGATGAAATTTTGCATTTTTTCTTTTTTACTTTAATTCATTTTACCAAATTTAGTCTAAAGTGCAAGTGCGGTCCGATGGACATCGGACTGAGACACGCACTCGCACTTGAGACTTGCGACGTTTTCCAATAAAATATAATTAATTTAAACGTCGCATTATGCAATTCCTCCATCAATACCCCATCGCCATTCCGTTTATCGCCATTCTTCTGGCCGAAGCGCTTAAAGCGTTAGTTGATATTATCCGGAAAAGACGGAAAATCCGTTTCATAAATCCTGGCGGTATGCCAAGTGGCCATTCAGCTGGCGTTTCGGCTTTGGTGGTAGCTGTAGCTTATCTTGAAGGTATAAGCAGTACAGCATTTATGATAAGTGCAGCCTTCGCTTTAGTAGTTATGTACGATGCCATTAATTTACGCAATGAAGCTGGCTTACATGCCAAAGCAATTAATGAATTAAAACCAGGGGCAAATCTAGAGGAATCCATTGGGCATAACCTTTGGGAAGTGATTGTCGGCGCGGTTTTTGGAGCCATTATCGCGTTTGTTTCGCTGAACATCTGATTCTTAAATTAAATCAGAGATCTGCTTTTCTCGCCCTTGTGGCGATAATATGAGATCTAAAATGATTTACCCTCTTGTTTTAGAGGGGGATTTTGTGGTATAATATATAGATAAATTTTTAAATTTCCAATTTTTATAATTTTTGAAATAAATCCTAATTTCTAAAAACTAAACAGCATATTAAAAATGAGAATTTAGTATTTAAAAATTATTTATAAAAATTTAAAAATTACAAAAATTAAAAATTAAACTGTGTTAAGAAGCGTAAAATCCCAAATCGTCCTTGGAACCTCGATGGTCATCATCGCGATTTTGATTACCACCACGTATTTTATTATTGATCAGAAAGTCAAAGAAATTAACTTTGACATTTTCCAGAACGCGGTGAGTTTTGCGGAATTGACGCATGAACGGGTAATTTCAAATTATGAAAAAAATTATGTCCAACAGGCGTTCGCGCATTTTGACCGCGAGATGGCGGATATTTATGCGTTGAATGAAGACATCCCCGGTATCAGTATTTTTAATTACACGGGAGATACCCTCTATCGGCCTGGCGAAGAAGCGTTCGATAAATTGAGCGATGAAGATATGGAGCGCATTCAGGCCGTCATACCTTCCGTAAAAACCACGGACGGGCGCGTGATTTATCTGGATAAAACCGAAGGCGAGCTCCGTTATACCAATGCCAATGGCCGAACCGTGGATCCGATCACGTCTGCGGATCAGATTGAAAACATCATTTATCCGTTTCGGGATCCCAACAATGCCCTGCGTTCCTTTTCCGTGCGGTATTCAGCCAGCTATGAAGCGCTGACCGATCGTATCCGGGAAACCAGGAATAACATGTTGATCATCGCGGCGTTTGGTATTGTGATTTCACTATTTATTGGTGGTTTGATTGCGGGAAAGATTACCTCTCCCATCAAAACATTGACCGAAGGAGCAATCAAAATTGGTTCTGGCGATTTAACTACTCGCATTGCTGTGAAATCTAAAAGTGAGATCGGACAACTGGCCAACACATTTAATCAAATGGCGAAGGACTTGGAAATCAGCACCCAGCAAATGGTTGAAAAGGAGAAAATGACCCGTGAGTTGGAATTAGCCGGAGAAATCCAAAAAGAACTCCTGCCGACTGAACTCCCAAAAATCCATAATCTGGATATTGCGGCAAGTCTGGTTTCCGCGACAGAAGTTGGGGGGGATTGTTATGATTTTTTGGTTGTTGATGAAAATAATCTCATTTTTTATATCGCAGATGTAACTGGCCATGGGGTGCCGGCTGGCCTGGTATCCGCCATTAACAACGCCTTGGTACCGGCTTTTATGGAACAATACAGAACTACAGAAGAACTGATTGTACATTTAAATAAATTGTTAAAAATCAAAACACGGCCGAACGTGTTCATGACCATGGTCATGGCGCATTGGCATGTGGATGAAGGAAAACTCGGGTTTACGCAGGCTGGCCATGACCCGATTTTACATTTCAAGGCCAGTGATAAAACTATCATTGAGGCGGCTCCCGGAGGAATGGCGCTTGGCATGGTTCCTGATATATCAAATATCGTAAAAACCGAATTAATTGATATGGAAGTAAATGACACAGCTATTTTGTACACAGATGGCATTCCGGAAGCCTGGAAAACCGATACGGAAAATTATGGCATGGACCGCTTTAAGGAATCGGTAATCAAAAACAGTCAGCTGAATACAGCCCAGGAAATCCATGACGGCATCATCAAAGACGTCCGCGCCTTCATGGGCGACTACCCGCAGGCGGATGATATTACTTTGATTGTGGTTAAGCGAACCGCATAGCTTTCGAATAGATATTGAATTGATTAGATGATTTTTTGACGTAAGTATATATTGACAATAAATAAAAATATTGTATAATTTTAGCCTAAAATAACAAGTATAAATGTCAGAAAAACCATCACCACCAGAAGATGAAGTGAAAAAAGCTGAAAAACGTCAGCTTTCCCGGCGTGGATTTTTTAGACTTTTTCGTGGATCTAAAACGGAAGAGACGGTCGATAATGATGCAGATGAACCTAAACAGCCAAAAAGATATAAAATCCCTTTTACGAATAGAACTATAACCCGTCGTAGACTCATTTTGTTCTTGGCCGCTTACCCGCCAACTTATTATTTTGTGTCACAATATAGAGGGTATTGCATGAATGCCATTTCAGATATTTTTATCTTAGATGACTATGGCGAAGAGGTAATGGCACAAATGGATTATTTAAAAGAAAGATATGACTGTGAAATGCAATTCGAATCATTTGGACAGTTATCCCTTCAGGAAAAGAAGAAGGCAGTGGCTAATCTCAAGAGAGTGCTTTCAAAATATCCGCCCGAAATGATCCAATCCTATCGAATCAATTGGATTTTCCAGAAATATATATTTAAAGATGGGCAATATGTAAATGGTCATGTTTCTGGGATTGGTGTCGGTATTGCTCCTGACATTCGACAGGAAATCTATATTGCCCGATCTGGATGTAACGAAAAAAGTATACATCACGAACTTTTTCATGTTTTTGATGAGGACTTTGACAGTGAAGTCGAAAAAGAGGTTTTGGAAAAACTGAGAGATCAAATTGCACCCCATCTTGACCTTGATTTTCTTCAATATGTAGATGAGTTTGCAGAGGGTTATAATCAGAATCATGTCAATGAAGCATGTGCTTGTTTTGCGAATCCAAAGAGCTGTGAAAAATTAAAAAAATATTATGAACAATGGCTTAGGTTGAGTAAAAAGGAACGCGAAAAAGTGGTAAGGAACCAAAAACAAATAATGGAACAATTTGAATTGATTTTAGAAAAAAATAATTATTTTGAAACGAATCCGGTTTGGGCAAAATTAAATCCTAATGGTGAACAAGCTTACCATCGAAACAGGCAGTCATTTTTTGGGTGTGCAAGCGAGAAGCCGGAAGGTTTGGAAAATTTTATGAGAGAATATGGCCAGAAAAACGAGAATGAAGATCAGGCTACTTGCGCGGAGGTGATGTTTGTTGATATGCCTTACATTACTGAAGCCCTTGCCCCATCCTGTGAGGAAGGGAGAAATTGCGTTAAATTAAATAAAATTAAAAAAATGATGGAATATTATCACAAGTGGAGTGGAGGCAAGATGGATGACCAATATTGGGCGGATTTGAGAGGCGGCAAGGTGGATGAAGCCTATTGGGACACCAAAAAACCAGGCCCCTTAAAATCAGCGGAAGAAAAGATACCTTCTGTTTTTTTATAAAACAACACCCCTTCACTCGGGGTAAGTGGGTCAGTATTCAATAGGGCTCTGCTCTCCTCAAAGTAAATTTTCTTCGCAAATTTACATTTCGGAGTCCTACGCTCCAGTCATCCTATCGGATTCCTTACGCTTCGGAACGCATCACTCGCTACTTATAATAAAGGGAAAGAAAAAATAAACAAAAAGAAAAACTACTTTAGCATCTTGGCCAAGTATTGCCCGGTGTAACTTTTTTTCACTTTCGCCACTTCCTCCGGTGTGCCGGTGCAGATCACTTCACCCCCTTCATTTCCGCCTTCCGGACCAAGGTCAATAACGTGATCCACAGACTTAATTACATCTAAATTGTGTTCTATGGTTATTACAGTATTGCCTTTTTCCACAAGCGCCTGAAGTACTCCGAGGAGTTTTTTAACATCATCAAAATGCAGGCCAGTGGTCGGTTCGTCCAAAACATAGATCGTTTTACCAGTGGAACGTTTTGCCAGCTCGGTGGCCAGTTTTACGCGTTGAGCCTCCCCGCCGGAAAGCGTGGTGGCGCTTTGGCCCAAGTGAATATAGCCCAATCCCACGTCGGCAAGGGTTTTGAGCTTGTTTTTTATCTGAGGGATCGGCTCAAAAAATTCTAAAGCTTCATTTACCGTCATGTTCAGAACATCCGCGATATTTTTGCCATGCCAGGTGATTTCCAGCGCTTCGGCATTATAGCGTTTGCCTTTACAGATTTCGCACGGAACGTAGACATCCGGCAAAAAGTGCATTTCAATTTTTATAATTCCGTCCCCTTTGCACGATTCACAGCGGCCGCCTTTTACATTAAAACTGAACCGCCCTTCTTTGTAACCGCGGAGTTTCGCTTCAGTGATTGAGGCATAAAGCTCCCGGATATCCGTAAACACTCCCGTGTAAGTGGCCGGGTTACTGCGTGGAGTACGGCCGATAGGGGATTGGTCAATGTTGATGATTTTATCCAGATGCTCTACCCCCCGAATTTCTTTATGGGCCCCGGCCCGTTGTTTGGCGCGATTGAGCTTCACATTCAGGACAGGACAAAGAATGTAATTGATCAGCGATGATTTACCGGAGCCGGAAACGCCTGAAATTCCGATAAAAGTATTGAGCGGTAATTTTACATCAATATTTTTCAAGTTATGCTCGCTGGCCCCCACAATCTCAAGAAATTTTCCATTTCCCTCCCGGCGTTTTTTGGGAATTTCAATTTTTTTCCGGCCGGAAAGGTAATCGCCGGTGATGGATTTTTTATTTTTTTTAATACTTTCGCCCGTCCCCACCGCCACCACTTCACCGCCATGTTTGCCCGCAGCCGGGCCGATATCCAGAACATAGTCAGCCGCGTTGATCGTCTCTTCATCATGCTCTACCACCAAAACGGTATTGCCCAAATTACGGAGATTTTTCAGGGTTTTAATGAGCCGCGCGTTGTCTCGCTGGTGCAGTCCGATGGACGGTTCATCCAGCACATACAAAACGCCCTGGAGCGACGAGCCGATCTGGGTGGCTAAACGGATTCGCTGAGCCTCCCCGCCGGAGAGCGTGTTGGCCGCGCGATTCAGCGTTAAATAAGAAATCCCCACATTGTGCAGGAATTGAAGGCGGTTCAGGATTTCCTGAATAATAAGCCGGGCAATGGCATATTCGGATTTTGTCAGAAGTTTTGCTTTGCTGTCCGGAAGCATCTGGCAAAAAAATTCCTGAATTTCTTCAATCGACATTTCCGTCGCGTCATAAATAGATTTGGACGCAATGGTGATGCTTAAAATTTCCGGGCGAAGGCGTTTGCCGGAGCAGGTTTCGCAGGTAAGCTCTTCCATAAAACGCTCGATATTTTTGCGCACATAATCGGAATCCGATTCATGATAACGGCGTTCCAGATTAGGAATCACTCCTTCATAAGTGGTTTCGGTTTCGTAATTGGAATTCTGGCTTGTATACGTGGCGTGGAATTTTTCTTTGCCTGTGCCGTATAAAATCAGATCAATTTGTTTGTCGGTCAGTTTTCCCACGGGCGTATGGATGTCAAAGCCGTTCTTTTTCCCAACCTCACGCAACAGATTGGTGTACCAATTGAGGCGCATACTGGAAGTAGACCATGGCATGATCGCCCCTTCCGCGATGGTCAGGCGGGGGTTCGGCATGGCCAGATCCGGATTGATTTTGAGTTTGGAGCCGAGCCCATGACAATCCAGGCATGCCCCATGAGGCGAATTAAAACTGAACGATCGCGGCTGGATTTCCGGAATAGAAATCCCGCATACATCGCAGGCAAAGTTTTCAGAAAAAATTTCTTCTTTATCGCTGTCGGCGTCTAAAATTTTAACCACGCCTTCTCCGAACCGAAGAGCGATTTCCAAAGAGTCGGCCAGCCTGGAACGGTCTTCATTCTTTTCTTCTATTTCCTGGCCGGGTTTAAGTTTGATGGTTTTCTTTTTTAGATTCTGAACCACCAAACGGTCCACCACGATTTCAATGGTATGTTTTTTGTTCGGATCCAGATCAACATCCTCATTGATGCTATACACATGGCTATCCACACGTAAACGCACAAACCCCTCTTTCTTGATTTTTTCAAATATTTTTTGGTGTTCGCCTTTCCGGTCACGAACCATGGGCGCTAAAATCATAATCCGTTTCCCCTCTTTCATACCAGCCACCAGATCGACCATCTGGCTGACGGACTGTTTGCTGATTCCCTTGCCGCAGTTAGGGCAATGCGGATGGCCGATTTTAGCAAAAAGAAGCCTTAGATAATCATAAATCTCGGTCACGGTTCCCACGGTGGAGCGGGGATTCCGGCTCGCGGTTTTTTGGTCGATAGAAATGGCCGGTGAAAGGCCGTCAATCGAATCCACGTCCGGCTTTTCCATCAATTGCAGAAACTGGCGGGCATACGTAGAAAGGCTTTCCACATAGCGACGCTGCCCTTCCGCGTAAATGGTGTCAAACGCCAGAGAGGATTTGCCGGATCCCGACGGGCCGGTAATGACCACAAACTGGTCGCGGGGGATTTCAACATCAATATTTTTTAAATTGTGCACGCGGGCACCTTTAACGACGATTTTTTTCAATTTAAAGGAGGGTTAAAAAGTCAAAAAAGTAAATAAATAAGCCGTTTTTTAAGCATTTCATATTTTTAAAAAAAAGTCAAGACTTTAACTAAAGCAAAATATATTTTACCCCCCTCATTCTGGGGTAAGTGGGAAGAAAGAAAAGGGAAAGAAGAAATTAAAAAGAAGAAAGAAAAGAAAGAAAAATCATTTTTCAATTTTATCTAATTTTGGATAGAGGCTTGAACTCCCGACCGCCTGTTGTTATACTCAGTGCAGTATAAAATCTAAAACAAATACCATGATTGAAATACTCAAAAACATTCCATTCTTCAGCGAACTGGCTGAAGAAGATCTTCAAAAAATCGCTGAAAATGTGAAAATGGAATATTTTCCTGCAAACCATATTATTTTTAACCAGGGTGACTCGGGGGACGTAATGTACATCATTAAGCGCGGCGAGGTTCAGGTTATCCGGGATGACACCATTCTGGCGGTTCTGAAAGACAATGCGTTTTTCGGTGAAATGGCACTGGTCTCCGATGAGCCAAGGAATGCCAAAATTACCACGGTCACGGATGTGGAGGCATTGACATTAAACAAAGACGATTTCAAGCGCCTGCTGGAAACCAATAGCTCCATTTCTTCCATCATAAGTTACGAAGTGGTAAAGCGTGCCAATACTCTCTTTTAGTCTCAGTCCGATGTCCATCGGATCGCATTTTAAATTATGGATCTGACACTATACCTCATCCTAGCCCATTTCCTGGCGGATTATCCGCTGCAGACCAACCGTCTGGCCATCTACAAAAAAAACCATGTGATGGGCATTGTCCTTCACAGCTTCACGCATTTTGCTGTTTCTGCCTTAGTGCTATTACCTTTTCTTTATGAGACAAAAATCTGGTGGGGGATTTTGATTATTTTTGTCACCCATAATCTGTTTGATCAAATCAAAGTCACGCTAGGCAAAAAAACCAAATGGAATCCCTTTCTATTGTATATTCTGGATCAGGTCGGGCATTTGGTGGTCATTTACTGGGTGTCGGTTTATTACCTTGGCAAAATCACGCCTCAGATTTCAGGCATTTGGCGCTTTTTATATACAGACCGTACCTTTGTCAGCTTTTTTCTGGTCCTGGTACTCGTCACTTACTTTTACGACGTGTCCCGCTGGACGTATCTGAATATGAAAACCCCCCATCCTTACAAACGCGATTACCGGACGATGGCTCGGAATGCGTTGATTGTGGTTATTGCTTTTGTGCTTTACTGGCTTACTAGAAGTTAGAAGTGATAATTTAGAAGTAATAAAATAGAATTAGGTTTCTAACTTTTCACTTATAATTTCTCGCTTCTTATTTTACCGTAAACGTATAAACCCCATCCCAATCCGGTGGAGGCGGATTTTGGATAAATTCTTCACACCGTTTGGCAAACACAGCGGCAGGCGGATCGTTTTCAATTTCTGCAAATTTCTTAAGCGCGGCCACAAAGTTTTTTTGGCGGTAAAGATTGAGCGCTTCCGCAAAGGCATCGATTATTTTTTGCGTTTCAGGCAGAGCGTCTTTTTTGGTCTCGATGAGCTCATAAATGCGCACAGGCTGTTCTTTGCCTTTCACGCGAATCTGGTCCAGCTCACGGCAGACAAAATCATCTTTAACCTGCTCGTAAGTAAACTCCGAAATAATGATCTCCGTATTGTATTGTTTATTGATGCCTTCTAACCGGGAAGCCAGATTCACATTGTCCCCCATGATCGTATAATCGAAACGATTCTCGGAACCCATGTTTCCGGCAATCACTTCTCCGGAATTAATGCCGATGCGCACATGAATAGGGGGCAGGTCTTGTTTTTCGCATTCCTGGCGGAAAGCGACTAGCTTCTTCTGGTTTTCCAGAGCAGCCTGGCAGGCTTGCCACGCATGGCCCTCCAATGGAATAGGCGCTCCCCAGAAAGCCATAATCGCATCTCCTTCATATTTATCCAAAGTCCCTTTTTGCCCCAGGATAATCGTGGTCATGTCATTGAGATACCGGTTGAGAAAATTCACTAATTTTTCAGGCTCCATTTTTTCGGAAATAGAGGTAAAGCCGGCAATATCAGAAAAGAACGCGGTCACATTTCGTTTAGCGCCACCTAACTCCAGCATTTGAGGGTCTTTTAAAATCTGTTCCACCACGGATTTGTTCACGTAATGGCCAAAAGCCCCTTCAATGAATTTGCGTTCACTTTGCTCCAGAATAAATCGAAGCAGGAAAGTGCCCACAAAGGTCAGAAGGAGTGCAATAAGGGGATAGATCACATTCAGAAAGATTCGGTATTCATAGGCCGCAATCCCGGCCACCAGGATGCCGAATATTTCAACAAAAAAGATCGGGATTGCAAATCGGACACGCAGTTTTGCGAAAAGAAAGACATTGATCGCGATGAGAAGAATCAGGACAATCCATAAACTTTCCCGCGACTGGTCCCGTAA
>Ga0114920_10000179_pt1 | contig 27932 bp, 25 predicted proteins | sample ChitaG_FD_88683 | JGI IMG/M metagenome (GOLD analysis project Ga0114920, IMG submission 88683) | Deep subsurface microbial communities from South Pacific Ocean to uncover new lineages of life (NeLLi) - Chile_00310 metaG | ecosystem: Environmental > Aquatic > Marine > Oceanic > Sediment ...
AGACTGGTCAGACTGATCAATGACGTGCTGGACCTCCAGAAAATGCAGGCAGGCCGAATGGAACTGCACAAGCACGGGGAATCACTTGTCGCGCTCTCCCATGAAGCGCTCGAAGGCATGCGCGGGATGGCCCACAGCGGCGGCGTGAAGCTGGTAACTGAGTATTCCGAGCCCGCTCCAAGAAGCGATGTCGACCACGACCGGATCGTGCAGGTAGTGACCAATCTCTTGTCCAATGCCATCAAGTTCTCCCCAGCCCAGACAACGGTCACGCTTCGCGTTGACACCGATACCGGCCGCGGCTTAGCCAAGATCTCGGTCATCGATGAGGGGCGGGGCATCCCAGCAGACCAACTGAACCGAATTTTTCATCCCTTCTCTCAAGTCGATTCGTCGTCAACACGCCAAAAGGGTGGGACTGGCCTCGGACTTGCGATCGCCCGCGACATCGTTGAACTCCACGGCGGCAAGATCGGAGTGGACGGCGAATCGGGTTCCGGCTCGACGTTCTGGTTCACGCTCCCATTGATTCAGCCCTGAATCAGCCCTGAATCAGCCCTGATTCAGCCCTGATTCAGCCTTCCGTTGCCTGAGTAGAGCCCGCAGTTGATGTTGGCGGCGATCCGAGTAGGGGCCGTGTCGGCGAAGAATCGCAGGATGCTTCACAATGCCTGCTATGACGACTGTCGAAACGAGAGATTGGGCGCAGCGGCTGTGGCGGGCTGTGCGCAAAGAGGCGCCGCCGAGCGCGGTCGCACCTCGCGATACGTACTCAAATGATGAGATCGCGGTGATGTTGCGCACCCTCGGGATGGCGATGCTGGAGGCGGGCCAACCGGTCAACATTGTGGGCGCCAGATTGTTGGCTATCGCATCGCGCTACACGACGAGGACGGTGCGGCTTGCGGTGTTGCCCACGGTGATCATCGTCAAGGTCGACACCGGTCGGGCCACCGAGGTGGACCAGACCGACCGGGCGACGGTGCGGCTCGATCAGGCCGGCAAGATCGCTGAAATCTCAGACCTGGCCGAGGCCGGTGCGATTACTCCTGAGGATGCGGTCGCCGAGGTCTGCGCAGTACGAGAGCTGCCGCGGCGGTTCGGTGCTGTGACAACAATTTTCGGTCATGTGATGGCAACCATCGGTTTCGGGATGATGCTCAATCCCACCTGGGCGGCGCTGCCGGCCTATGCGTTTCTTGGCGCGGTTGTCGGTTCGGTGCTCGTGATCGCCCCGCGGTTCCCGGGGCTAGTGACCATCCAGGCGACGGTGGCGGCGTTACTCGTCACGGTATTGGCAGGGGTGTTCTTGGCCGATATTGCCGGCGACGGGATGCTCCGCACCATCGCGCCGCCGTTGATCGCACTGCTTCCCGGCTTCGCGCTCACCACCGGGGCCATCGAGTTGGCCAGCGGTCAGATGATCGCGGGCGCTTCCCGACTCGTCTACGGCGGGGCGCAGGTGGTGTTGCTGGCCGCTGGCGTGTTTCTCGGCGTCCGGCTTGTCGGTGTGCCGACACCGCAACACGAGTCGGCATTGATGGGCGAGTGGTCCCTATACCTCGCCATCGTAGTAATGGCCGTCGGCATGTATCTCTACCTATCCGCCCCGCGCGGGTCGTTGATCTGGTTGGTTGTCGGGCTCGGCGTAGCGTTGATCACACAAGATCTCAGTGCTGTGTTCTTGGACCAGGCCATGTCCGGGGCGGTAGGCGCCTTCGTTGCGGTCCCGTTTGCGATGTTCGCGTCGGGCTTCAGGTGTGCACCACCACGAATGGTGATGCTTCTCACCGTGTTCTGGGGCCTGGTTCCTGGCGCATTGAGCTTCATGAACTTCGCGAAGAGAGCTGCCAGTAACGTCATCGACGTCAACACCTTGCAGGGCACCGGCACGGCGGTGTTCGGCATCGCGCTGGGAACGCTCATCGGATATAGCGTCTTCCTCGGGTTCACCGGCGCCGGTCGCCGAGGTTCAACGGCACTCCAGGCCGCGACAGGCTGAAACAAGCCGGGTGTTACACCGCATACGACAACGAGCGGTTCCCCTACAACAGACTGTCTCGCTACGCCGGCTGCTTCCTACCGGGAATCCCGGGCTGTGCGCTTGCCCGCTTCTCGGCAGGAGTGAATTGCGGCGTGTTGGTCAACGCCACGGCCCGTTCGGCTAAGCCGGCGCAGGCTGCCGCTGCGCCGTAGCCGCTCTTCTCCTCGGCCGCGATTTTGAGTTCACCGACGACATCTTCGATGGCGCGCGCGATCGAAGCGACGTCCTCGACGTTGTCGGGGCAAGCCACGAGCCCCACGGCGAAGGTGCTGGCATAGGACACCGCGGTGACGTTCAGATTGGCGCCAACAAGCGGAGCCATGGCATGTATGCCGAGGACGTGTGCTCCGGCGGCATACAGGGCCTCGACCGGCCCTGGGACGTTGGAGGTGATCGCGTGCGCCACCGGGGAATGGAATCGTGAAAGTTTCAGGCTGCTATACAAACCTGAGACGAGCCCGATGAGTGCCGGTGGTACTAGATCGATGACGTCGGCGAGGTTGACCGGAGGCGTTGAGCTTCGCGCTTCCTTGATGCTCGATGTCGTTTCGTGAATGCTGGCCAGCTGCGCTGCCGCGCTGCCCAGATGAACTGGCAACGTGACCGCAACTGTCGACCAACTATTGGACGAGTTGTCATCGACGCCGCGCGTCGAGATCGGCATCATCGTGCGCAGCGGCGAGCTGGGCACCGCCTCGTAAGTCTCGAGCCAGCGCCGCAACGCCGATGTTGTCGCGGTCAGGAACACGTCGTTGATGGTGACACCGAACGCCGCTGTGATGGCATGCAGGTCGTCCATCGGCACCCCAGCGAAGGCCACGCTGCGTCGCGTGGTGAGTGGGGCGTTGAGCCGCGATGGTGGCGAGCTCTCATCCCGCTGGGCATCCGAAGCTGTGGCGCGTTGCGGTTCAGTGCCGGTGATGAATTGGCGCACCGATCCGGCTGCGGAGCCGATCACTGACTTCAACGCGACGGGAGCGAGTTTGGCGGTGACTCGAAGGCCCGTAGCGCTGTTGGCGGCAACCTCATCGATTGCGTCGCGCACCCTCTCGGTCAGGCCGGGCATTGTGGGCGTTGTGGCGGTGGACCGTTGCGGTTCTACAAACTCAGCATGCGGATCGGCAGTCATCAGCTCGGGCAATAAGGAGGTCACTGCGCCCACCCCGTCGGCCAGCGCGTGGGAGAACTTGATCACCACCACCAGCCTGCCGTCTGAGAGACCTTGCACGACCCACGCCTCCCAGAGCGGTCGCCGGCGGTCCAGAGGTTGCGCGTGCAACTCGCCGATAAAGGCAGTCAGCTCTCGCATGGTGCCGGGCTCGGTCAACCGCGCCCGGTGCAGGTGGTCGTGAATATCGATTGCTGGGTCCTCGACCCATGCCGGTTGGCCTAGTCCGAAAGGCTTCGTGAGCAGGCGTTGCCGGAATTCCGGTATCGCTGTGGCGCGCTCCGCCAGCAACCTCACGAGCGCGCCGGCAGTCAGGTCGCCCCGCGCGCTTGGGTCGACGAATGCCACCGCGAGGACGTGGGTGGGCATCACCGGTGTTTCGCCGTGCAGGGAGACACCGTCCAAGCCGCTCAAACGATTCATCATGGTGCTACCTCCACTTTCCGAGATCGAACCCAACCCGGTGGATTCCTTGTTGGAACTACCCCCGATTAGACCCGCTCAAACCGGTTGTCAACCGATTCGGCAGCACATTCACAAGACAGTCACACGCGACTGCCGGGTCCGATGTTCGAAGCACTGCGGGGGGGAGCGCTGCCATGGTTGACTTCAACGTCCCGGATTTGGAGGTTCGTCTGGTCGTCGCTGTCACAATCATGGCCGCGGTGTTGTTCGTCGGTATGGGGGTGTACGGCCTAGCGGCTCCCACGCGGCTGGTCGCCCCGTTCGATATCAGTCTGGGTAGCGCGACCTCCCGCGCCGAAGTCCGGGCTGTGTACGGCGGCTTCGGCCTCGCGATTGCCGCAATACTCCTGGTCTCTCTCACGTCGCCGGAACTGCGGACGGGCATTCTGTTAACAGTCGCTGCTGCCCTGGCCGGGATGGCGTTCGGTCGTGTGGTGTCGGCTATTGACGGCCGAACCATCTTCTACCCCAACTGGTTCTACTTCCTTGTCGAGTCCGTGACCGCCGCAGTGCTGTTCGTGGTTGCCTGACAAACAGCAACGCGCGTGTCAGCGATGACGTGCTGAGCTCGACGGCAATTCCTGCGGTCCGGCCATGTTGATCCCCACGTGATCTACCCCGATTTGATTTACCCTGACTTCGGTGAGCGCGAGGACAACACCCTGCAGCGCATCCCCGATCACCGGAAAAGAGGTGGCGCCACCGTGATTGGGCGCAGGTGGGTGCCACGTCGGTCAACTTCGAGAAAACAGGCCAGCCCACTGCGGGAATCCCGCAGTACCGTAGAGGAGCAGCGAATGGTGCCAGAGCAGATCGACCGCGTACGCGCCCGAGAGCTCTCGCCTCGACTGGACGAGGCACTCGAGATCGTCTGCAACGAATTCGAAGGGCTCGACACAGATCGCCAGTACCGCAATGCCTTCTCCCGGCTGCTGAAGGTCGATCCACTCCGTCGCGTCATGATGATGGGGACCGATTCGCGCGATCTGTTCATACCGCTCCTGCAGCGAGCCATCGAGAACCACGTGCCGACGGGCGGTCATATCTTCGATTTTGGCGCCGGAGACGGGCAGAGCTTTGCCCTCGTCGCCGACGCCGTCCCTGACGGTACGACCGTCTCCGTCGAGGAGCCCAACCCGGCGTACCTGGCGGACTACGTGGCCTTCCTGGAGCGCCAACCGCACCTTCGAGGCGGGATTGCAATCTCAGCAGTCCTGGAGGAGCTCGAGGAGGCGGTTAGCAGGAGCGGCATCGATCTGCCCGAAGCGGGAAGCGTGGATCTCGCGCTGGGCCTGCACATGCTCTACTTCGCTGCTAACCCCCTGGCCAGCATCGAACGCATGCTCCGGTTTGTGACGCAGGGTGGCGCGTTCTTCACCGTCATCGCGGACCTGACGACTGCCTACCAAGGGTTCATTCTGCGGGAGTTCATCGAGGCCGGAGGCGACACCGGAGAAAATCACCGCCATCTCGCTGCCATCACCGAGCAGCGACGCCTGCTCGCTCCGGTGGAGGAAGGCGGTGGAGGACTCGCCGAAGCGCTCCGGGCGGCGGACATCGTCGTCGAGGTGAGCACCGTGCGCCAACCCAGTCGCCTCTATGGTCACAGCCTTGCCGATCTGCTGGCCCTCGGGAACATCGGAGAGCTCGCGAAGGTGGCGGGCTCACTCAAGTTCGAGGTCGCCGCCAGAACGCTGCGCGACCGTTCCGAGGAGATCGACCTGCGCATTGAGACGACAGGCCCGCGATTGGGGATGTGGAGTGTGACACAGCCGCAATGGGTCACGCAGGTGTCGCGGTTGGCGTAGAGCTTTTGCCCGACTTGCCATTTCGGGACACGGTGCGAGCCGCCCACTACGACACGATCTCAGCCGGGCTCCACGATCTTCAGATTCCAGCTTTCGTGCGGCTCGACGTCGGCTGGGCCGTAATGTAGATCGAGACTCGCGTCGTGCGCCGTGCGTCTCTCGGGCGATCGATTGGTTTGGATGGAGGACAAGTGCAGGCGGACTCGTAGTGAGCAAGAACCCGGCGAAAGACTTCGGCGAGATAGCCAGCGATTACGCGTTCTTTGAGCAGCACGCCACGGAGGCGCTGGAGGACGCTCGCGCATATCAGGAGCACGTTGCGACCATCAATTCCGCAGGGCGAGTCATAAATTTGCTAGATTTCGGCTGCGGCTCGGGGACCTTCACAGCGAGATTCGTCGAACAGGCTGGCTGGCCACCCGAGCAATTACGCCTGACTCTCGTGGAGCCGGCGGACTCCCAGCGGAGCCAGGCGGTCGCCCGGCTAGCCCGCTTTACGGCGACACCCGCAGTCGAATCCTCGGCGTTGACGGTCGCCCTCGACGCATGTTTCGATGTCGTGCTGGCCAACCAGGTCTTGTACTACGTGTCCGACCTTGAAGATACTTTGAGGCGCCTCATCGCCGCGCTTACCCCAACGGGCCTCTTTCTGACAGCCATCGGCGCGCGGGCAAACGTCCTTATGGAGTTCTTGATCGCGGCCTTCAACCTACTGGGCCGCCAGATGCCCTACAACACCTCAGAAGACGTCGAGGCCGCACTGACTGCGCTGAATGCGAATTATGAGAAGCGCCCAGTTTCTTATGAGTTGTCATTTTCTGATTCCGAGGAGAATCGGATGCGGATTATTCGGTTTCTCCTGTCAGATCACCTTGTGCAGATACCGCTAGAGCCCCTCTTAGAGCGGTTCGATCAATTTTCCCGCGACGGCCGGATCGAGATCCGCACCCAAACTGATCATTACACGCTGCGACCGTAGGCACTGTGGGCTCATGCGCCACCTCTGGAAACCGAGTGATTCTCCTGATCTCGTCGAACCGGCGTTCTCTAGAGCAGGATCGGAAGTTTCTACTGAGCCCCAGCGCGATTGTCCGACGGATTCATGAGCTTGGGGGACGCATTGCGGTTTCAGGTTCTGGTCGAAGGCGTCCGACATGAAGGCTTGCAGTGGGGATCCTTCGAATCGTGGATCATCCAGGCTGTGCGCTGCAGCCATACCCGGCACCGCGAAGTGGTCAGCTGATGTGGTCTTCGAGTCCTGTTGCCACAGGTCGAGTTTCAGGTACCCGGCGGCGGCCTTGTCGGCCGGGCAGTAGGCCTAACTTCGGCTGTTGTAGCCTCAGATGATGGAAATACTACGTTCTGTAGTTGTTCTGCTGCACATCGTCGGATTTGCCGTCATCTTCGGAGCGTGGGTGGTCGAGGCGGCAGCGCGGCGGTTCACCACGACCAGGGTGATGGACTACGGCATGCTGGCTTCCCTGCTCACTGGCCTCGCACTGGCGGCGCCCTGGCCGGCCGGAGTCGAACTGAACTACCCCAAGATTGGGATCAAGCTCGTCATTTTGGTGGCCCTGGCCGGGCTGGTCGGGATGGGTAACGCCCGACAGCGCCGTACTGGGGAGGCGGTGCCGCGCTGGCTGTTCTTCGCGGTCGGGGCTCTGACGTTCGCGGCGGCCGCGATCGCAGTGCTGTGGTGATCGGGCGTGGCTACTGTTCGCCGAGGCCCATCAACTCCGTGATGTGGTGGTCGCGTCCGGCGGTGTAACCGCCGTCCACGGCGATGGCCTGACCGCTGAGGAAGCTGGCCTCAGCTGACAGCAGGAACGCCGCGACGGCCGCGACCTCGTCGGGGCGGCCGAACCGTCGCAGTTTGTGCTCGTGGCGCAGCGCCGCGCGCGGCTCGTCCATTCCCGCAATCCCCATCACGGATTCGAGCAGCGGGGTCTCGATGAACCCCGGACAGATCGCATTGACGCGGATTCCGCTGGGCCCGTAGTCGATTGCCGCATTCTTGGTGAGCAGCACAACACCGCCTTTGGAGGCGTTGTAGGCGCTGCCGCCGGCGGTGCCCTCGAGGCCTTCGATGCTGGCCAGTGTCACGATCGACCCCCGCTCACCGCCGATCCGGTCCTGCTTGATCATCTGACTCAGTGCGGCACGCATCACCACAAAGGTGCCTTTGAGGTTGACGTCGAGCACGCGGTCCCATTCCTCGTCAGGCAGCAGGTGGATCGGGCCACCGCCACCCACTCCCGCCGAATGGACCACGCCGTCGAGCCGGCCCGCCGCCGCGACTACCGCCGCTACTGCCTGCTCGACGGCCGCGGCGTCGAGCACATCGGCTCCGCGATACTCGAAATCTGCCAAAAGACCTTGCGGCGCTTCGCCAGCAACATCGACACCGACCACGGTGGCACCCTCGGCGAGGAGTCGATTGACCGTGGCCAGGCCAATACCCGAAGCGGCACCGGTCACTAGAACACCTCTGCCGGCAAGACCGTTCATCAGCTCAGTATTGCGTACCCTCGCGGCGGCGAGAGTGACCACGCGCTCGGGCTGCGGGCCGGCCTAGCGCTGGTCTGGACAACGCAGCTTCTACCATCCGAGGATGACGTCTGTGCCATCGATGCCGCAGCAGTTCCTCACCGACGGTTACGAAGGCGTGCGCATCGCCGCCGACCGGCAGGGCGATCCCGGTGCCCGAGCGGTGGTGTTTCTGCACGGCGGCGGACAGACTCGTCGCTCCTGGGCCAGAGCGGCCGCAGCGGTGGCCGAACGGGGGTGGCAATCGGTCGCTGTCGATATGCGGGGGCACGGGGAATCGGACTGGTCGCCCCGCGGTGACTACCGGGTGTCTAGTTTCGCCGCCGACGTCCGGGAGATCCTCAATCAGCTGCCGCCGCAGCCGGTGCTGGTCGGGGCCTCGCTGGGCGGGCTCACATCGATGCTGTTGGCGGGCGAGTTGGCCCGTGGGATCGTTGCGGCAATCGTGCTCGTTGACATCGTGCCGGACATGGACCCCTCGGGTGCGGAACGGATACACGCCTTCATGGCCGACAAGATGGTCGACGGGTTCGGTTCGCTCGACGAGGTCGCCGACTTGATCGCCGAATTCAACCCACACCGACCACGCCCCGTGGATTTAGACGGCCTGCGAAACAACCTGCGCCGCAGGGGAGGTCGCTGGTATTGGCATTGGGACCCGCAGTTCATCGACGGCACAGCCGCGATGCCGCCTATCGAGGCGACCGATGTTGATCGACTGCATGCGGCGGTGGCCGCGATCATCACCGACGGTATCCCCATGCTGCTGGTGCGTGGACAGGTGAGCGACCTCGTTAGCCGCGAGCGGGCCACGGAATTCCTCGCGCGTTTTCCGCAGATCGAGTTCGTCGACGTCGAGGGTGCCGGGCACATGGTGGCCGGCGACCGCAATGACCTGTTCGCCGATGCTGTCCTGGATTTCCTGAGTCGGCGCGGCGGCGCCGAGGTTTGATCATCCACCTACGGCGATCTGTATGGTGAACGGCATGCCCCATGTCACCGGTGCCATGGGGCGCGACCGGGAACTTGCACGGCTGACGGGTCAGCCGTTCGACGATGCCGACGACGTAATCCGCGCGGCCATCGACGAGGCCAGCGTGCCGGCATTGCTGATGTCGATGGTGCACATGACCCGCAACCTCGGCATCCTCGACGAACTGCCCGGTCCCTTCATGCTCATCGCGCTGGATCTACAGGGCGGGATGAGCGAACCGGACAAGCAGGCCGTGCGCGAGCGAGCCTTCGAGGTCATCCGCAACTACCGTGACAGCGGGTGCCCGCCGCCGTTCATCCCCGACGAGCGCCAGCTGCGGGACATGTTGAACGTCGTAACTGCCGGCCAGGTCACTGACGAGTTCATCGACTACATCGCCGCCGATCTACGCCTCACCGACTTCGATCAGAACGGCCCGGTACTGACCTCGACTGCTGAGCAGCGCGCCGGCTTCCCGGTGATCGTCATCGGTTGCGGAGAGTCCGGGTTACTGGCGGGAATCAAGCTCAAAGAAGCTGGTATCCCGTTCATCATCGTCGAGAAGCAATCGGGCGTGGGCGGCACCTGGCTGGCCAATCGTTACCCGGGATGCCGTGTTGACATCGCCAGCCAGTACTACACGTATTCGTTTGAGCCCACCGACCACTGGGAGCATCACTACGCGACACAACCCGAGATCCTGGGGTACCTCAAGGACGTGATGGCGCGCTACGAGATCGCCGATCATGTCCGATTCGACACCGTGGTCAGTGGCGCCACATGGGACGAGTCGACCTCCACGTGGCAGGTAAAGATCCGGCCCACAGACTCCACAGACAGCGACTCCGAGACGCTGACCGCCCGCGGACTGATCTGCGCGGTCGGCCAGTTCAGCAATCCGGTGATCCCGGATATCGAGGGTGCCAAGGATTTCGACGGCCCATCGTTTCACACGGCGGACTGGGACGACGCCGTCGACCTGGCCGATAAGAACGTCGCCGTCATCGGAGCGGGTGCGAGCGGATTTCAACTCGTCCCGGCGATAGCCGACAGCGCGGCGCACGTCGACGTCTACCAACGCACCGCGCAGTGGATGGCGCCCAACGTCAACTATCACGCCAAAGTGGGTTCGGGCGCACAGTGGGCCACCCGCCATCTGCCGTACTACGGTCGATGGCTGCGGTTCGTGACCTGGTGGCCGATCGCCGACGCGCTCGACGAGCAGATCACGATTGATCCTGAGTGGGACAACGGGGGGCTGTCGGTCAGTGCCGGAAATCAGGCGATCCGCGAGATGTTCATCGCCTGGATGCGGGCGTTCACCACCGACGAGGAGCTTCTAGCCAAGGTGACGCCGACACATCCACCGATGGGCAAGCGCACTCTGCAGGACAACGGTACGTGGTTGATGACCTTGCAGCGCGACGACGTCGAACTGATCTCCGATGGCGTCGCCGAGATTGCTGCGCACGGTGTCACCGACGTGAACAGTGTATATCGGCCAGCCGATGTTCTGTTGTGGGCCACCGGTTTCGATGTTAATCACCAGCTTGGTCCCATCGATGTGCGCGGGGTGAACGGCATCGGGTTGAACGAAGTCTGGGGGGATGCCGCCTATGCCTACTTGGGGGTGACGGTCACAGATTTCCCGAACTTCTATTGCGTGTTCGGACCCGGCACCAACGCCGTGAATGGCGCCAGCCTCATCTACAACTCCGAGTGCCAGATGCGCTATGTGCTCGGGTGTATCGATATGGTGCTCGCCTCCGGAGCATCCTCGGCGACGCCGAAGGCCGAGGTGTGCGCCGACTACGATCGCCGCAGTCAGGCCCGCTTGAAGACGATGGTCTACTCTCACCCGGCCGTCACCAGCAGCTACTACAAAAACTCGGCGGGCGAACTGCCAACGCTGTTCGCCTGGCGCATCGTCGACTACTGGAAGTGGACGCAAAGCCCGAACCCCGGCGATTACGATCTGAAAATCTCATGACGACAGGAGAACTCATGTCTGGACGGTTGGCCGGCAAGGTCGCTCTCATCAGTGGCGCCTCGCGGGGGATGGGCGCATCGCATGCGCGAGAGATGATCGCCCACGGCGCGCGAGTGGTGTGCGGCGACATTCTTGACACCGAAGGCGAAGCGCTGGCCACCGAACTTGGTGACGGTGCCCGCTATGTCCATCTCGATGTGACCCGCACCGAAGACTGGGATGGGGCGGTGGCCACCGCAGTTGGCGAGTTCGGCGGGGTCGACGTACTGGTCAACAATGCCGGCATCCTGAACATCGGCACGGTGGAGGATTTCGAGCTCTCGGAATGGCATCGCATTCTCGACATCAACCTCACCGGTGTATTTCTGGGAATCCGCGCCGTGGTGCCGGTGATGAAGAAGGCCGGTGAAGGGTCGATCATCAACATCTCCTCGATCGAAGGTATGGCCGGCACTGTGGCCAGCCACGGCTACACCGCGACGAAGTTCGCAGTCCGCGGCCTCACGAAATCCACCGCTGTGGAGTTGGGGCAGTTCGGGATTCGAGTGAACTCCGTCCACCCCGGTCTGGTGAAGACACCGATGGTGGCTGATTGGGTTCCTGAGGATATCTTCCAAAGCGCGCTGGGGCGTATCGCGCAGCCGAAGGAGGTCAGCAACTTGGTGGTGTACCTGGCCAGCGACGAGTCGAGCTTCTCTACGGGCTCGGAGTTTGTGGTTGATGGCGGCACGCTGGCCGGCTTGGGCCACAAGGACTTCGCCGCAGTCGACGTCGAAAAGCAACCGAAGTGGATCACCTAGAGCGGGGCTCGGGCGTTGCCTCTCCGGCAATCCCCGCATCGCAGCCTCAACGCAGCGAGACGACGACTTTGCCTTTGGCGGACCGATCCTCCAGGGAGGCGATCGCCTCGCCGGCGCGCTCGAGCGGATACACCACAGGTTCGGGCGCCGGCACCGCACCGGATGCCAACAGCGGTTCCAACTCGGCCCACTGCTCCTGCAGGTAGCCGGGGTGGCTCAGGGTCCAGGAGCCCCAGCCGACTCCGACGGCATCGATGTTGTTGAGCAACAGCCGGTTCACCTTGATCGTAGGAATCTCACCACCGGTGAACCCGATGACGAGCAACCGACCGCCGGGGGCCAGCGAACGCAGCGAATCGGTGAATCTATCGCCGCCGACCGGGTCGACGATGATGTCCACGCCGCGGCCATCGGTCAGCGCCTTCACCTCATCCTTGAACCCGTCGGCCAGTACCACGTCGGTTGCTCCGGCCGCCCGAGCGACGGCGACCTTGCTCTCGCTGCTGACCACGGCGATCACCCGGGACGCGCCCAACGGGAGCGCTAACCTCAGGGTGGAGGTTCCGACACCACCCGCGGCGCCGTGGACGAGCACCGTCTCACCGTCCTGGAGTCGGCCGCGGTTACGCAGTGCGAAGTGCACTGTCAGATCGTTGAATAGCAGTCCAGCGCCCGACTCGAACGACACCGAATCCGGCAGCTTGAAGAGGTTCTCAGGACGCAGTGCAACAACCTCAGCCATCGCTCCGCACAGCATCGTCAGCCCAGCCACCCGGTCGCCGGGCGCAACGTGTGCGTCGTCGGGTGCGCTGCGGACGACCCCCGCGATCTCCGCGCCTGGGGTGTAGGGCAGGGTCGGCTTGTACTGATAGAGCCCGCGGGACTGCAGCGCATCGGGAAACGCCACCCCGGCGGCATGTACGTCGACCACGACGGTGCCGTCAGCGCTGGGGGGTTCGTCGATCTCCACCACCGCCGCGGCCTGCGGCCCCTCGAGTTCGGCTATCTGTATCGCACGCATCACGGCCTCCCTGACTTTGTCGCAAATCGATATCACTGCAGCGTAGTCAGCACTCTCCGGTGGTACGCGGCGGTACAGTCAGCTTGGCGGCAGAGTGGCCGCCCCAGCGATTGCACAGGAGCGCGGATGGCACGAGGCGCTAGCACCCGAGTTCGGGGCGCATTCGCCCCCGCCCAGGCCCTGCCCCAGGGGCGGGTCGTGGATGTGCGATCCAAGGACGGCGTGCGACTTCACGCCGAGGTGTTCGGCCCGCCGGACGGCCCCCCGATCGTGCTTGCGCACGGCATCACCTGCGCACTGCGGGTCTGGGCCTATCAGATCGCTGACCTGGCCGAGCACTACCGGGTAATCGCATATGACCACCGTGGCCACGGCCGTAGTTCGGTGCCCGCGCACCCGGGCGGCTACAGCCTGGACCATCTGGCCGCCGATCTGGACGCCGTGCTCGACGCGACGTTGGAACCAGGGGAGCGGGCCGTCATTGCGGGTCACTCGATGGGCGGCATCGCGATCAGCTCTTGGTCTGAGCGATATCCGCACCGCGTCACGCAGTGTGCCGAGGCGGTGGCGCTGATCAACACCACGACCGGTGACCTGCTGCGCAACATCAAACTGCTACCCGTGCCAGCGCGGGCAGCAGGTGCGCGGGTCCAGGCGGCGGGGTTGCTGCTGAAGATTTTCGGTGCGGCGCCGCTAGTGCAGGGAGCTGACATTCTGACGCATCGCTTCGTGTCAACCCTGGCAGTGGGCCGTGATGCGGACCCCGCCATCGCGGATTTCGTCTTCGAGTTATTCAACGGCACTCCCTCGCCCGGGCGGGGGGGCTGGATTCGAGTCCTGGTCGACCACCTGGGTCCGCAGCACATCGGGTTGAAGAATCTGAGTGTGCCCACGCTGGTCATCGGCAGTCAGAAAGACCGCCTGCTGCCGATGGCCTCATCCCGCCGCATCGCGGCGAGTGCGCCGAATCTAGCCAAGTTGGTCGAGCTCCCCGGTGGGCACTGCGCGATCCTCGAGCGGCCCGCCGATGTCAACGGACAACTGCGATGGTTGATCGACACGGCGAGTCAGAAGCGTCGCATCAGCTCCTGATGCGCCTCGCCGGCCGCCCGAATGCCCGAACGCACCGCCCCGTCCAGGAAGCCCGTCCATTCGTCGGCGGTTTCGGTGCCCGCCCAGAAAATCGAGTCCACCGGCGAGCGCAACCACCGTCCGTAGGTCGTCCAGGAACCGGGCGGTACCGCTGCGGTCGGTCCGCCGGGGGCAAATTCCTCCGTGCCCCAACAATGGTCGACATAGTCGATCGGTTTCGAGGCGGCGTCGCCGAACAGTGCGGCGAAACCGGACAGCGCGACTTCTCGTCGCTGCGGTCCTGGTAGCGGATCGAACATGCGCGCGTCGGTGAACCCCAGCAGGATGCCGGGCCCGGTATCGCTGGGGCTGACATCGAAGGTGATGAACACCGGCCCCTCATCAGATAGCGCCTGACCCGAGCAGTCGTTGTCCCGCCAGAAGGGCCTGTCGTAGGCCGCAAAGGCCTTGCTCAGGTGGCCCTGCGGCCAGTGCTGCGTCAGCTCCTGGTGCCCTTGCGGTAGCGGGGGGTCGAACTGAATGCCGCCACGGTGTTCCGGTGGGATCGCGACGACGACGGCGCGCGCAGGGAACTCACGGTGCCCAGAGATGACGGTCGCGGTGCCGTCTGGGTGCCGCCGGATGCATGTCACCGCTGCGTCCAGTACCACCCGGTCGCCCAGTTCGTCGGCCATTCGCTGCGCGATCTGATGTGTTCCTGCGAGAAAACGGTCCTGCTGGGCGCCGCCCTCGGTATCCAGCATGCGGCCCAGACCGCCGGCGGCCTTGACGTAGCGCACCGTCTGCAGCATCGAGACGGCGTCGGGCTCGCACCCCCACGTCACCCGCGCCATGATCGCCATCAGGTCGCGGGTGGAGGCGCCGGCATGCAGCGACCGCAACCATTTGTCGAGCGTGATGCTGTCGAGGTCGGCGGCGATCGGTGAGGTCCACGGTTCGGCGATGGGGACTTTCCTGCTGATGCGATCGAAGCGCCACTGGATCCGTGACACGTCAACCAGCTCGAGGATTGACAGCCGCGGGATCGTGCTGCGGTAAGAGCGCACCCGCCCGCGCCAGCGGATCAGGTTCTTGCCGCGGCCGTAGATCGGCACCGATTCGCATCCCAGCTCGGTAGCCAGCGCCACCACCGCGTCTTGCGTGGGCCCGACGAAGGTCCCACCCAGATCGACCGGAACTCCGGCCAGGCTCCCGGAGTACGACCGGCCGCCGACCCGGCTGCGGCCTTCGAGGACGACGACGTCGTGCCCGAGCCGCACCAGCTCCCGCGCGGTCGATAGTCCAGCGAATCCTGCTCCCACGACAACGACGTCGGCCATGGCTTCATCTCCTCTATAGCTCGCGACCCTGGCGCGTAGCGGGATGCATAGGGTCGTGTTGCGCGCAGAACCCACAGTAGGCTGGCAGGTTGTGCAGGTGTTCACGGCGCTCTTCGGGCCCATTGACGCGGCCGAACGGGCGCGGGCGCTTCGTGAGGCCGGGGCGAGCGGTGTGTTCACCTTCGAGGGCCCCCACGATGTGTTTACCCCGCTGACGCTGGCGGCAGGCGTGGGCGGACTGGATCTGATGACCAACGTCGCGATCGCGTTTCCACGTAATCCGATTCACCTCGCCCACCAGGCTGTCGACCACCAACTGCTCAGCGGTGGGCGGTTCACACTGGGGCTGGGCACGCAGATCCGCACACAGATCGAGAAGCGCTACGGCGCCGATTTCGACCGACCGGTGGCCCGGATGGCCGAGCTGATCGGCGCCCTTCGGGCGATCTTCGCCGCCTGGACGACCGGGGAGCGGCTGAACTTCCGGGGAGAGTACTACCGGCACACGTTGATGACGCCGACATTCGTCCCGCGGGCCGAATTCGTACCGCCGCCGATCTTCGTGGGTGCGCTGGGGCCGCGGCTGACCCGGATGACGGGCGAGGTCGCCGACGGGCTGCTGGTGATGCCGTTCGGGTCGAAGAGATTCCTGCACGAGGTGACGATGCCCAATGTGGACATCGGGCTCGCGGCTTCCGGCCGCGCCCGCGACGGGTTCGCGGTGGTGCCCGAGGTTATCGTCTCGGTTGCCGATGAAGACCCCGATCATGTGTCTGCACGACGCTTGCTTGCCTTTTACGGTTCCACCCCCGCCTACCGGCCGGTGCTCGACTTGCACGGCTGGGGGGACCTGCAGCCTGAACTCAACGCGATGTCCAAGCAGGGCCGTTGGGAGGAGATGGTGCGGCTGATCGACGACGATGTGCTGCACACGATCGCCGCGTGCGGCACGCCGAGTCAGATTGCCGCACAAATTCGAGACCGCGTGGACGGAGTCTCGGACCGGATCTGTATATATCAGCCGGGCCCGATCGCGGTAAATTCGTTGAGCGAGATCGTCGACGCGCTGAGGGGCTGACCCATATCGTGGTACGTGGATGGACCGAAGGAGATTATCGATGCAGGATCACTACGTGGGGGCCGAGTATTCCGACGTCCTGATCATCGGTGCGGGCATCTCGGGGATCGGCGCCGCCTACCGCATCCAGGAGCGCAATCCCCAGCTGAGTTACCGGATTCTCGAGCGTCGGTCCCGCATCGGCGGCACCTGGGACCTATTCCGCTACCCGGGCATCCGCTCAGACAGCGACATCTTCACCCTGTCGTTTCCCTGGGAGCCCTGGCGGCGGCAGGAGAATGTCGCCGACGGCGAGCACATCCGCGAGTACCTGGCGGCGACAGCGCAAAAACATGGCATCGACGAACACATGCGGTTCGACACGTATGTGAAGTCCGCCGAATGGGACTCGACCACCGACACCTGGACGGTGCAGGCTGAGCACGACGGCTCACCGCGCATCTACCGCGCCAGGTTCTTGTTCTTCGGCACCGGGTACTACAACTACGACCATCCCTACCAGCCTGAATTCCCGGGTATCGAACGGTTCGACGGAGAGGTGGTGCACCCCCAGTTCTGGCCCGAGAACCTCGATTACTCGGGCAAGCGCGTGGTGGTGATCGGCAGCGGCGCCACCGCAATCAGCCTTATCCCGGCCCTGGCCGAGACGGCCGGGCACGTCACAATGCTGCAGCGATCGCCTACGTACATGATGTCGATGCCGCGTATCGATCCGATGGTGGACTTAATTCGAAAGATAGTGCCGCCCAAAATATCCCACTCGTTGGTGCGGTTCCGGAATGCGGCGTTTCACGTGCTGACCTACTTCATGCTCCGTAAGGCGCCCCGGTTCGGGCGCCGCCTCATTCGGAGCAAGACGATGGCCGCGCTGCCTCAGGGCTACGACGTCGACCTGCACTTCAAACCCAAGTACGACCCTTGGGACCAACGGATGTGCCTGATCCTCGACCATGATCTGTTCAATCAGATCAGCTCGGGGCGTGCTGAGGTGACGACCGACAACATCGACCACGTCGATGAGAAGGGCATCGTGCTGACCTCGGGTGCTCGCGTGGATGCCGATGTGATCGTCACGGCGACCGGGTTGCAGCTTCAGGCTCTCGGCGGCATTCGTCTCGTCATCGACGGCGTCGAGGTCGATCCCACCGACCGCTTCGCCTACAAGGAGTACCTCATCGAGGATGTGCCGAACGTGGCGTGGTGCATCGGGTACACGAACGCGTCGTGGACGTTGCGCGCCGACATGACGGCCAAGGCGTTCGCGAAGTTGTTGGCGTACATGGACGCCCACGGGTACACCTACGCCTACCCGCATCGCGGTGACGCCCCGATCGTCGAAAAGCCGGCCTTCGATCTACAGGCGGGCTACATCAAGCGGTCGCCGCACGCGTTACCGAAGTCGGGCACCCACCGCCCGTGGAATGTGCGACACAATTATGTGCTCGACGTCATCGATCACCGGTTCGACCGGATCGAAGAGTCGATGGTGTTCGGCCGCGCCGCGGCGCGGGAGTCGCGCCCGGCCTGAGTCCTCCTTCGTTCCGAAATCGCATTGCGGCACTGCCGGCAACTTCTGCAATCCCCGTAACGAGCGCGACGTCCCGAAGTGGCCGTGAGCGCGCTGCGATCGCGGGATTGTGCTGTTCATTCGTCGGTTGAATGCGTCGTAGAAGCGACGGCAGGTGCTGCGCAACGTATGTCCAGGCCAGCGGTCGTCGATGAGCTCGACGGGTAGCAGCGGGTCGAGCTGAAGATGCCGGACCACGGCGATCGACAAAGCGAACTCGTAGGCAGCGTTTTCGGTCGAATCGTGCTCGCTCGTATCGAGTGCGACATTCATCGCCTCGATGAGTGCCGTGGCATCCTCTGTCCATTCATCGAGGGAAAACAGCGACCGCATCTTGTCGGCGGTGATGTCGCTCGCGGGGCGCTGCGGGGGCCTTCCTGCCAATTCTGTTGAGCGGTCATGGGTTGTGCGTGCGATGCTGCAAACACGCGGTCACTAGCTGCGCGGCCCGCCGGCGAAGCTATAGCGCGAGGTGAAGCCGCAAGGTTGTTGTCGTCCAGTAAGATCGCCATATACGTCTTCGCGTCACGATGCGTGCTCCGTTCCGGCTCCACCTCCGACACCGCGATCGCCCGCACGATCTTGAAGCCCTCCAACTCCTCCTCGGTAGTGACGATGCCCTCGACAACGTCGTTCTGCCACCAACTGTTCAACCAGTCCATGACGGCATCGTAGACAGCGACTGCCTACTACAAGCCTTTCGCGGGCTTTGGGTCATGGCCAACGATCTCCAGCCTCCCGCAGCTCAGCTACTCGCGCGCCCTCAACGGTTGCTGGCCTTCGGCGCCGTCGACGCGACGGCTGACGCCAGCTCCCCGAGCGCCCGGAAGGTGTCGGTCATCGCGAAGTTGGACGCGACCGCAACCGTGAGATCAGGACCGATCAGGTGGACCACGTTCGCTGTGAACCCGTTGATCGCGCCTTCGTGACCCCAACCCACGCCCAGTCCAGCGATCTCATAGCGGAATAGCCCAAGACCGTAGCCGGTCCAGCGGAGGTTGCCGTGTCGCGTAACCGTTGCAGGGGCGGCGGCAAGAACGTCCACCGACGGGTGCGTCGCGTTCAACATCAACGCGCGATGTTCACGGTCCAGGGTGTCGCCCTGCACAAGTGCTCGTGTCCAGCGGGCAACGTCTGCTGGGGTGGAAACAAGTGCACCAGCGGCCCATGCGATCGTCCAATCGAATCCGTCGGTCACGGGGAGTACCGCAAGTCCAGACCTGGGTGGGCTGCACGGCACTTCGCCCGTCGCGCCGCAGGCGAGACGAGAGCCGGTGACGGTCGGTGAGCGGGGGCTGCCACTCCACACGTAGGTGTCGGTCAAATTCAGCGGTCGGAGGAAGCGTGTTTCCACCTGCGCCTGCCACGTCGATCCGGTTGCCTGCTCGGCGATGAGTCCCAACAGTATGAAGTTCGTGTTGCTGTACGACCAGCTCGTCCCAGGCGCGAACAGCGGGTCGAGTTCCGCGGCCAGAGTTATCAACCGCTCCGGCGAGTCGTTCGATGTGTACGCCGGCTTGTGTGTGAAATCCGCCAACCCGCTCGTGTGCCCCAGCAGCATCGCGACGGTGATCTTGTCGCCATTGGGGTAGGCGATCCACCGACTGACCGGATCATCGAGCGAGAGCGCATCCTCCTGGTCGAGCTGCATGATGAGGGCGGCGGTGAAGGTCTTGGTGATGCTCCCGACGTGAAACCGGTCGCGTGCATCCAGCGGGTTCGACCCTGGAGGATCGGCGGCCCCTGACGCCACCGCGGACACCGCATCGGCGTTCTTCTCACCCCAGACTGCGGCAGCGGCAAGGCCTGGCACGGTGACGCCCCACTCCTCTAAGAGGGACTCACGGAGTTCCTTGACCGATCCGGCAAGCGCAGCGGTCACCTGCGACTTCGAGTCTGGTTTGCTGCCGCAGGCGGGAGCGACGCCGCACACCACAAACACCATGATCGTCGCGACGGCGCGGGCCTTCATCAGCAGGTAACTCCTCCCTCGAACGCTTCCTCCGATGTCCGCGACAGAGTCCTCGGCGGCGAATCCATGCGAAACCTGCACCGGAGCGGCGTGGAGTGAGGCGATGCTAGTCCCATCGCTCCTCCTTGTAAACGAGGAGATCGTCGCCGTGCAGTTGCCTTGTGGAGTTGCCCGATCTCACCCAGAACTCTTCAACGCTTGTAGCGGACCCTTTAGGTGGCCGAGCGAAGACGGGTTTCCCGGAAGCAGCGACCGACACGACGCAAATGGTTCTCCCAGAGAGCTTTTCGAAGCGCACGCGAACGGTAGTAGCCGTCTTTTGAGAAAGATTGTTGTCGAGTAGTTGCCTAAGGAAGAGCTCGTACCCGTGCGTGTTGGCTTTGCTTAAGGTCCCGAAATCATTGTCGAGGCCGAGGACCTGTCCATCGTCATCGATCCCGATGAGTAGCGTGCCTCCTTCTGCACTCAGGAAGCCGCAGACCGTTTTGACGATTACGTGTTCGAGTTTGGGGTCAGCCTGTCCAGTGTAGCTGTTCAAGCGGGCCGTCGATTTGAACTCAGTCGTCTGAGATTCCCCGGCGGCGATAATGTCTTCAATGGTCGCTTGCTGATGAGCTGATTCCGCACCCCATAGGAGCCTGAAGCCTTCGCGGGTCACCTTCGCGATCAATGCTCGGCGACGCTGAAGGAAAGTGGAGTACTCGAGTTGCTCCCAACCGATGGGTAGCGCGTGCATGTCCAACCGAGCAGGTCTTGGAGCCGTTGTTGGCGATCTGAGCCGTCCCTGGGGGCCGGCGTCGAAGCGGTAGGGCCATGTTCGCGTAGGCCCTCTCTGATCGTGGGCCGGGCGCGCGCGCCCCGACCGGTTGATGCGTGCGCCCGGTCCACACCGACCCCCAACGGTGGCAGTCCACACCGTGAGACTCTGACTGCGGGCGCGGATACGGTTTGCCGCTATTCACTATCGACATTGGAGGACAGCTTGACTGGCCGGACCCCGTGAACTGGTCCACGGCGAACGAGAGTCGTTCATTGGTGGGTACAGCTGGCAGCGTAGCGGGCGGGCGGCTGGTAGCCCAGCGATGAGTGCCGACGGTGGTGGTTGTACTCGTGTTTCCAGTCGCTGATGACCACCTGGGCATGGGCTAGCGACCAGAAGCTGTTGATGTTCAGGCATTCGTCGCGGACGCGGGAGTTGAACGACTCGACATAGCCGTTGCGCCAGGGCTCACCGGGCGGGATGAAGTGCAGGCCGAACTGGCCAGCCGACCAGTCGGCCATGGCGCCGCAGGCTAATTCGGGTCCGTTGTCACAGCGCAAGACCGCCGGGAAGGTACCGCGTTGGCCAGCGAGACGATCGAGCTCGGCGATCAGGTGCTCGCCGGTGATGTTGCGCTCGACCATGCCGCCCAGGCAATCGCGGGTGTGCTCGTCGATGATCGACACGATCTTGACCGGTCGTCCATCGGTGGTGACATCGAATTGGAAGTCGACTGCCCACACCCGGTTGGGTGCATCCGCTGACACTGCCAGCGGCGCGGTGGAGGTGCCGTGGCGTTTGCGTCGTCGCCGTTGCGGCACTCGGAGTCCTTCTTCACGCCAAAGACGTTGGATCTTTTTGTGATTGGCTATCCAGCCGTCGGCGCGGGCGTCGTGGTAGGCGGGCCGGAAGCCACGGCGGGGATGGTTCTTGGCGTACTGGCGCAGCCACGTCCGCAACGCGGCGTCGGGATCCCCTGGGGTCGCCGACGGCGGTTCGTGGCGTTGAGTGGCGCGATGTTGCCCGGTCACGCGGCAGGCGAACCGTTCACTGATCCCCAGCACCCGCTGGAGATGACGAACGGCAGCCCGCCGGTGTTCCGGGCCTAGAAGTTTCCCCGGGCGATCTCCTTGAGTGCAGCCTTCTCCAGCTCCGCATCGGCCAATAGCCGCTTGAGGGTGCCGTTCTCGCGTTCGAGATCTTTGAGCCGTTTGGCGTCCTCAGCCTTCAAGCCGCCGAACTGGTTACGCCAGCGGTGATACGTCGCCTCCGAGACACTTAGCTCGCGACATACCGCTGCGGTGTCCTTGCCCTCGGCCAACAGCCGATCAGCGGCCATCAGCTTGCGCACAATCTGCTCCGGGCTGTGCCGTTTCCTTGTTGCCATGATCTTTTCGAGCCTTCCTGCCCACGTCGTGGGCCGCAAGACTCTCATAAGCTGTGGATCAACCGATCGGGGTCAGGCCACACGGCCTGGAATTATTTCACCGACATAGGGCTTCCGGCCCAGAGCTCGTCTGAACTGCAGGCTGCGGAATGGCTGGGTGAAGCCGACGGCGTGAGGGTCGGCGCCCGTTTCCGGGGCCGCAACAAGCGCGAGGGGTTTGGCGAATGGGAGACGGTGTGCGAGGTCGTCGAAGTCGAAGACCAGCGCCGCTGGGTATGGACGGTGGCCGGCTCCGACGGAGTGAGTGCCACATGGGGGTTCGAGGTGGAACTGGCAAGTGACAGCGTGCTGATCCGCCAGTGGGGGCGGTTAGGGCCTGGACCGTCGGGACTCACTCCCGCTATCGCGGCTCGACCCGACAGGGAAGCCAGGATAGTCGCGCGTCGGTTGTCGGAATGGCAGCAGAACATGCAAGCTAACCTCGACTGGATCCGGTCGCGCGTGGAAGCCTGACAGTGGACTTCGGTCCGAGAGCTGGCTCGGTCTTAGGAATCGAGCCAGTCCCAGGCCTGGTCCACGTCAGTGAAATATTGAACCTGCCGAGCGTAGAAGGGCTCAGTGAGCTGGGTCAGCCACTTCTTCCACCCTGCTAGACCGACCAGAGCCATTCGTTCGATCGAGCGATGGTACTTCTTGTCGAAACGCAGGTCCGCTCCCCACGCTTCGAGCTTCTCCCCGTGGAGGGCGGACATGTCCAGCAGGAGCCGCACCGATCCCGATGCCTCAACGACTGTCTGAACCGCGGGTTCGAGGATTTCATAGTCCGCGCGGGTGACGTCTCCGCTGACCCGAAAGCCGAGAACGTTGTCGTGGCTGCGGGGCATACCCTCGATCACATCGACCTCCTCATTCTCGTGCTCGTCCGTGTGACAGTCCTGCTCGTCTGCGCGAGAGGGCTTGCTGGAAAACTCTTTCGGTGACGGTTAGGGCGCGACGGTGAGCCAATCGGCGAAGCCCGACGGATCGTGTCTGCCGAGTGCCCCGTGCTCGAAGAGGCCCCAGCCCTCGCGTTCGGATCCGTCGACCTCGCGGCAGACGGCGCGCCCGACATGGTCGATGACGCCGAACCCGGCTCGACCGATGATTGCCGGGTCGTTCATGTCATAGGTCAGCCGTTCGGTGAAGTTCTCGCCCCGCCACACCCCGTGCAGCCAGTCTGAGTCGCCGCCGTATCCGCCGCCCACGTGGATGGGTACCGCGAGCTTGGACTCCACCTGAAAACGGAGCACCGCACCCGCTGAATCCGTCGCATCGATCGTTGCTCCGGTGGGGATACGGGTGCCGGACTGATAGTGGACCTGGACTCGCGGCCACCCAAGCTGCTCGACGCGGCCGTCTTTCCAGATCCGTGTGCAGTCATTGAGCGATCGGAACCCGCTTGCATCCTCCTGGATGATGATGACGATCCCGAAGTCGTCGAAGGCCATCGGTACGTACAGCCACCACATGCCCTCGAAGGGAGGGTCGTCGGGCCTGCCTGCGGGCTCGGCTTCGCCAACAGGACGGATACCCCAGGATCGGTCACGGGTGCCGATCCAGCGGGCGGGGTCGATCTTGATGTCCTCGCCGTCGATCGAGAGTTGGCCGCTCCAGCTACCCACCTGCGCGAACCGTTGCGCGTCCAGGGTTACGCGGTTTCCTCGCCGCATAATGTGGGGCTGCTCCTGAACGACGTCGAATAGGCCATCAAACGTGAGATCGGCTGCTATTCCCTCGGTTTCGTCGAGCACGATGCGCAGTTTGTTCAGCGGTTCGATGACATCGATACGGTAGGCGCCGACATGCTGGTTAAGTCTGTCTTGGTCGATAGCATCGGACAGGTGGACCGCGGTCTGAGTATCTCCGCGCCGCACGAGTAGGTAGGCGTCCTTCACCCCGAGGTTCGGGTAATAGCCGATCCCAGTGATGACGAAGATGTCACCGGTGCGATCGTGAGCGTTATAGTACGCCCGGTCGTAGAAATTGCGGTCCGAGGACCCAGGCCACGCGATCGGCTGGGGTACTTGGTGAACCGGGTATTCGTCCATCGGCCCAAGCATCAGTCAGTTTCTCCGATCAATCGTTTCAGCAGTGCCCCGTGGTAGAAGAGGGTCTCGATATCTTCGGGCATTTCGGTCTCTCCGAAACGCACGCGGCGTGCCCCGGTACGCATGAACACACAGCACCAGACGACACCTGAGTACACGTAGAACCAGTCGAGGTTGTTGACCTCGATACCCGTGAGGTCACGGTAGGTGGCCCGCACATCCTCCTCGCGCAAAAAATCCGGCATGCCCGGCAGTCCGGCCAACTTGGCCAATTCCTGAAACACCATGTGCGCGAAAATGATCCATGCAACATCGAACTCACGGGGGCCAATAGTGGCCATCTCCCAGTCCAGCACGGCCACCGGCGTGAAGTCGCGGTACATGACATTGCCTATGCGCGCGTCACCCCACGCGAGAACCGGTTGGGCGGCAGCGACGTCCTCAGGGAAGCGGTCTTCCAGCCAGGTCAGTGCTTGATCGACGAGTGCTGAGCGGCCCATGTCGGGGACGCTGAACTCATACCAGCTCTTCAGCCATGCGAAATGGCGGTGCAGCGCGGTCTCGCCCGGTGGATCGACATCCTGGAGGAATCCGAAGGTGCTTTGAGCGTCGGGAATCGAGTGCAGCTTGCTCAGGACCTCGACGGTGTTGTCTTGTAGTCGGCGTTGCTCGTCAACCGGGGCGTCGAAGAGCCAGTTATCCCCGAAGGTGTAGGGCATCAGGTCGGGTGGGACTCTTCCTTCGACGCGGTCCATCAGGAAGAACGGCCGACCCAGGACTTCGCCGGTGGTCTCGAGCCAGCGAACGCGCGGCACCGTGACGTCGGTCAACTCGGCGACCAGGCGCATCAACTCATGTTGGTGGTCGAGGCGGTAGTGCTCGAAAACCGGCACATCGGCCTCGGCGGGGGCGACCCGGGCCACCCATTTCTGCTCGACCCGGTCGCCGGCATGCAACCAGCACCCTGACAGCAGGATCGTCTCGGACGACATACCGTTGGAGTCCACACCACTTTCCACGGTGATCTCCGGTGTGGCGTCACCTAGCAGTTTGGACAGCCACTGGGACAGGTGCACAGGAACATTCGTCATGTCGCGACTGGACCGCTGAAGCCGCCCCACGTCCCCAAAAGCTGATTTATTCGCCACGAATCGGTCCTTCCCGCCGGTAGTTACGCTACCATACGTAGCGTTATGAAGACAGAGCCGCTGGTGGTCGAGAACGCCCCGAGTGCTGGACGACCACGAGATCCGCGCATCGGGGCTGCCATATTGCATGCCACGGCTGATCTGCTGATCGAAGGAGGATATTCCAATCTCACGATGTCCGCTGTTGCCGAGCGTGCCGGGACGACCAAGACGGCGCTGTATCGTCGATGGTCGAGCAAGGCGGAGCTCGTTCATGAAGCCGCTTTCCCGACGACGCCCACGGCGATCCAGGCTCCGCCCGGTGACATCGCCGCCGACCTGCGGGCGATGATCGAGGCGGCACGCGACGTATTCACCAGCTCCGTGGTGCGAGCTGCGCTGCCCGGGTTGATCGCCGACATGTCGGCTGACGCCGCGCTGAATGACCGCGTCACCGCTCGCTTTGCAGATCTGTTCGGGGCGGTGCGCACCCGGCTATACGCTGCGATCGATCGGGGGGAGGTGCGCGCCGGGGTCGATCCCGACCGGCTGGTCGAGCTCATCGGCGGCGCCACGTTGCTGGCGTTCCTGCAAGCGCCCGACGGCCTCCTGGGCTCGGCCTGGGTGGACAGTATCGCCGCGATACTGCAGCACGGTGTGGTGACTTAGTCCGGAGTTCGTATCACAGGAATCGGCCGGCCGAGTTGACCAGGTCGAGTACGGGCTGCGGCAGCGCGCCGAGGGTGAAAGTAACGGCCGCGGTGACCGTGATGACAGCAGTAGTCAGCGCGCTGGGAACTACCACCGCAGGGGCGTCCTCGGGACGTTCGGTGAAGAACATCAACACGATCACCCGCACGTAGAAGTACGCCGCGATAGCACTGGCAATCACGCCGACCACGACCAGTGGGATTGCGCCACCTTCGCCGGCAGCTTTGAACACCGCGAACTTGCCGACGAAGCCACTGGTCAACGGGATCCCGGCGAATGCCAGCAGGAACAGCGAGAAGACAGTACCGACAACGGGATAACGCCTGCCCAGGCCGGCCCACCGCGCCAATGCGGTGTCCTCTTCACCATCCGCGTCGCGCACCAGGCCCACCACGGCGAACGCTCCGACCGTAGAGAAGCCGTAGACGAACAGATAGAACAGTGTCGATGACAGCCCGGCTTCGTTGCCGGCGATCACGCCGACCAGGATAAAACCGCTGTGCGCGACCGCCGAATACCCCAGCATCCGCTTCACGTCGGTTTGGGTGACCGCAGTGACCGTACCGACCACCATCGTCAGGATCGCGATCGCCCACAGCACGGGCCGCCAGTCGGTGTGCAGCCCGGGCAGCGCCACGTAGAACAGGCGCAGCATCGCGCCGAACGCGGCGACTTTGGTGGCCGCAGACATGAACGCGGTGATCGGGGTAGGGGCCCCCTGATACACGTCCGGAATCCACGAATGGAAAGGCACGGCGCCGACTTTGAACAGCACACCGACCAATAGCAAGCCGATACCGATGAGCGCCAGAGACGGTTTTCCGGCGTCCGAGGCCACCGCGTCGGCGATGCCGTGCAGGGTCAGGGTGCCCGCGTAGCCGTACAGCATGGCCGCGCCGTAGAGGAAAAACGCCGATGAGAATGCGCCCAGCAGAAAGTACTTCAGCGCCGACTCCTGCGAAAGCAACCGTCGCCGTCGTGCCAGCCCGCACAGCAGGTACAACGGAAGCGACAGCACTTCCAGCGCGATGAACATCGTCAGCAGATCGTTGGCCGCCGGGAAGATCAACATCCCGCCGATGGCGAACATGGTCAGCGGGAACACCTCGGTCTGAACTACACCCGCCCTGGTGGACTGCTGCTCGATGACACTTCCCGGAATCGTCGAGGCCTGGGGTGTGAACGCGTCTAGTCCAGCGCTCTGGGGCCCGTCGAGGTCTTTGCCCGAGATCGCAATCCGGCGCTCCGCGATGAGCAGAATGCCCAGCACCGCAATCACCAGGATGGTGCCCTGTAGGAAGAGTGCGGGCTTATCAATGGCTACGGCTCCCATCACGGCGCTGGAACCGTTGCCGCCGTGCAGGCCTCGGACAATCACCAAGACAGCGACGAATGCCGCGACCAGTGCGGTGAGGCTGAGGCTCACTTGAGCTGCGTAGCGTCGCCGGCGGGGCAGGAACGCCTCGACGAGGACGCCGAGGACGGCCGCACCGAGCACGATGAGCATGGGGGAGATCAACGCGTATTCGACAGAAGGTGTGGGCAGGCTCATCGTGCCGGGCCTTCCGCCATAGTGGGTTCCGGGTCAGGCTGGTCGATAGTCATCAAGGTGTGGGTGACCGCGGGGTTGATGACATCGAGCGCAGGTTTTGGATACACCCCGAGCACCAGCAGAAGCGCGATCAGCGGAGCGACGACCGCGATCTCACGCGGCACCAGGTCGGGTAGCTTGTACTTGCCTGCGGCTAAGTCGTCGGGCACGGGCCCAGTCATCATTCGCTGGTACATCCACAGAATGTAGATCGCGGAGAGCACCAGCGCGCTGGCGGCTATGACGGCAAATGCCGGGTAGCGGGTGAATGTGCCTATGAGGACCAGGAATTCGCTGATGAACGGGGCCAGGCCGGGCAGTGACAGCGTCGCCAGGCCGGACACCAAGAAGGTTCCAGCCAGCACCGGTGCCACCTTCTGCACCCCACCGTATGCGCTGATGAGGCGAGATCCTCGCCGGGACAC
>Ga0114920_10000180_pt1 | contig 27911 bp, 34 predicted proteins | sample ChitaG_FD_88683 | JGI IMG/M metagenome (GOLD analysis project Ga0114920, IMG submission 88683) | Deep subsurface microbial communities from South Pacific Ocean to uncover new lineages of life (NeLLi) - Chile_00310 metaG | ecosystem: Environmental > Aquatic > Marine > Oceanic > Sediment ...
AAGTAGAATGTGAATTCGTAAGTCATAATTATATTTGTTTATAGTTAATGTAATGTTTATTAAGTAATTTAATTATATTTATATTAAAGTAATTATTTAATATTATTATTTTATTATTAATTATTTTAGTATGAATGTGATTGTTAGTTAATAAATTAGTTGTTAATTTAATTTGATATTTATTTAATTGTAAAATCATATTGTTTGTTTATTATATTATCAAGAGAAAATCGTATTAACTTTCGATATAAGTATGCTAGGAAAAAAGCTAAATGTATTTTAGTAAGCATAGTAAAAATTCTGTATATATAGAGAAAAATCTGTATAAAATAGGCCGCCGGACCAAAAAAAAACGATTTACGAAAGAAAATACGAAAAAAAAAGGGAGGGGGAACGCAGTACCTCTCTATACGCGATATACTTTTTTTAAAGTCTTCCCCTAATGATAATATACTAGGTATATTATCTAGATAGGAGTAATATAATCCCTATATACCCTATATATACCTTATAAGGGGAAAATAATTTGTAAAAACGAGAAATAACCTGTAAGTATATATCTATACAGAACAACTAAAAAAAATACAATGCCGATAATATACAGTTATCCACAGATTACCACTGTAGAAATGAGTGATTTATTAATAATCACAGACATAAGTGAGACAAACACTAAAAACCCAACTCGTAATGTAACCGTACAGAAATTAGCTGACAAGATTTCAGTAGCTGCTTATCCTAATCGTTATATACTTAATGGATTGGTAAACAACCTTGCCTCAGCTGCTGCAGGATATGATTTTATGGAATGGGTATCTAATACTACACCTGATACACAAATTCCACTAATGAGAACAGGTTCACAAGACCTCCAATTAGAAATGGTAACATGGGTATGGTGTGGTGATGCTGCTTTAAGCATAGGTGTTGGAGAACAAGTATCTTTTGATATCGGATCAATTGTTGATGGATTAAACGCTCAAATAGGAAATTTTATATCTTCTGGAGCATTATTTTCCTTAACAGCGGCTGATGATGGAACTTTTGTTTCTGGGCAAGTAGATTTAACTGCATCGTCAATAATTATTCCAGCTAATACAAATATAGCAGTAGTAGGAACAGAAATAGGAGCAGTAACACCAAATGATGGAGAATTAGGTATAGCACTCCAATTTAAAAGTATATAAAAACAAGGGATAATAATATTAGAAATATAACAAAACAAAATAAAATGTCAAGATTTTTAGAAATAGATAACATAGGAACAAGTGCCGGAGATCAAGCAATATATTTATTAAATATGGATTTAATTACATCTATAGTTGATTCTGCAGCTACATTTGTTAAAATTCCTTATAGAGGAAACAGTGGTAATACCGCAGGAGGTGCTACGCAATATATAGAAATAACTTGTAATCCAGCTTTTGGTTATAGCAATAATGATGATTCATTAGTAGCTTGTATATTAGGAGCAATGGAAACAAGTACTAATGCAATAAACGCTGTAGTAAAATTAAGTGATTTTCTTCCTACAGGAACAACAATAGTTGGAGTAGAATTCTCTGATTAAATAAAACTTAAAAAAATAACAAAAATGAACTATTTAAAATTTAGAACAGAAGCATCAGGCAACCACGTACCACAAGGTGTAAATTTAGAAGATATTATTTTAATAAAAAATGGAGACCCTGGAAATCCTCGATCTTTAATGATATATCCAGCAGCATATGATTTAGATGGTGATGTAAATTATTTTGACATTGCTTTACGACCTACAACACTAAGTGGTGTTACAACAGAAGCAGTAGCCGTTGAACAAGTTATAAGAGGAATTAATGAAAATCCTAATGGAGCATATTTATTTTGTAAAGCTCAGCAAAATAAAACTGGAGAAACAGTTCTTTGGAGTCAATTGGCTTATCTCGATTAAAAAATACCTTGCTCGGGCAGAGCAACAAACCAAATATAAACTTAAAACCAAATATTATGACGTTTTATTATCAGACTAAAACGTGGAATAGTCAACCACAAGTTTCAGAAGAAACCATTAACCTTTGGAAATATCTTTCAGAAAAAAAGAACTGGAGAATTACCCAATTAGCTAACGGTTTTTATCAAACTGAATACCAAGATCCCAATAAAGATACTTGGAACGACGTTACAAGACGCGAAACAATTGAAGGAGCTGAACAAGCTATCGATGCTTCAGTTGATCATTATTCTAAGAAATTAGAATATGTTAGCGGACCTAAAGTCGTTAAAACCTTTAAATAATCAAATTAAATTAAATTAAATACTATGATTGTAAAAAATCTTAACTTTGGCACTAAAGCTAGAGAACAAGTATTTAAAGGAATTGAAAAACTCACTAACGCTGTTAGCTCCACATTAGGAGCTAGCGGTAAGTGTGTGATTCTTGAAGACGAACATGGAAACCCTATTATAACTAAAGATGGGGTAACTGTAGCAGATTCAATAGTTCTTTTAAATCCTGTAGAAAACATGGGTGCAACACTTTTAAAAGAAGCTGCACGTAAAACAGTTAAAGAAGCTGGTGATGGAACCACAACAGCTACATTATTAGCACATGCTATTTTAAATGAGTCATACTCGAAATTAGATAAAACTAATAGTAGAGAAATAAAAGAAGGTATTTTATCTGGAGTAGATAAAGTAATTTCTTATTTAGAAAAAAATTCTATTCCAGTTTCTGGAGATATGATAGATCAAATAGCTAGTATATCTACAAACAATGATCCTGAACTAGGAACTTTAATTGGAGATGCTTTTAGAGCAGTAGGAGAAACCGGAGTAGTAATGATGGAACCTTCGTCTCTAGGAGAAACTAAAATAGAAATTCTAGAAGGTGTAGAATATGATAAAGGACTATTAAATCCTAACTTTATAAACGATAAAGAAAAAGGAGCATGTGAATTAGATAATCCTTTAGTAATGATAGTTGATTCTAAAATTGAATCTATCAGACAAATTCAAAGTGTTTTAGAATATATAATCAAAAAAAATAAATCTTTGTGTATTATTGGTGAAGTAGAAGTTCCAGTTCTACAAGCTCTAGTAATGAATAAAGTAAAAGGAAATATAAAAGTAAATGTATTAGATCCTCCAGTTTATGGATTAAGAAGAAAAGAAATATTAGAAGATCTAGCTTTGCTTACTAATTCTCAAATAGTAAACGAGGATTTAGGAGATGATTTAAATATAATAGAATTAGATTACTTAGGAAGTTGTTTAAAAACAACAACCACGGCAAATCAAACCATTATTCAAATTGAACAAACAACTGAAGAGGTTGAAAAAATAATTTCACAAATCAAAAAAGATTTAAAGAAAAAACTTAAACCTCATGAAGTTATTGGATTAGAAACTCGTTTAGCTAGATTATCAGCTAAAGTTGCAATAGTGAAAGTAGGTGCTAATTCAGATATTGAACTAAAAGAAAAACAAGATAGAATTGAAGATGCTATTTGTGCTACAAAAGCTGCAATTAAAGAAGGTATAGTTTCTGGTGGTGGTGTTGCATTGTTAAATGCAGCGATGAATATAGATGAAGATAATATAGGAGAAGAGATTTTGAGTAAATCTATATTATATCCATTTAAAACAATATTGGATAATGCGGGAATAGAATCTAAAACTCCTGAAAAAGATGGGTTTGGAATTAACGTGGTTACGGGAAATATGGTACATATGATTAAAGAAGGTATTATTGACCCATTGCTAGTTACGAAAAGTGCTTTAAAAAATGCAGCTTCTGTAGCAACTACTATTTTATCAACTGATTGTGTAATTAATAATATCAGAATGGATGAGAGCAGTAGGTAGAAATTTAATTATAGAAAAAGCAAATGAAGAAGGAATTACTAAATCAAAAGGTGGTTTACTTCTTAATAAGCAATCCCGAGAAGATATAAGATATATTGAAGCCAAAGTTTTATCTATAGGGGAAGAAGTACAAGGATTAAAAGAAAACGATAAAATCTTTTATGACAAACATGCTGGGCATCAAATAGAGATTGATAAAAAAATACTTCACGTCATTAAATCTAGTGATGTGGTCGTTGTTTTATGAAAAGGCTAAACGCAAGAGACCTGAAAGAGATGAACTTGCTCAAACATTATCGTATAATACGTAAATGGGCTTCCAGAAACAACGATTTAAATGATGCAGACTTAGAATTGTTAATTTATTTAGATTGTATTGATCTATTTACAATTAAAGATTTTAAAATGGGTAGTTATTCTTATAGTTGGGATAATAGAAGATGGAATAGATTAATTCAAAATGAGTGGATTAAAGTATGGAGACATCATAATCGTACAACTCAAAAATATAATATATATAAAGTTTCTTTTAAAGGTAAAACTCTTATTCAAAGAATGTATAGAATAATGTTAGGAGAAGAAGATATACCTAGTAGTAAAAGAAGAAATATAATAATGAAAGGAGAAACTTATACAGATAAAGTTTTAAAAACTTCCATTAAAAACGTAAATAAAGATAAAAATAGATAATTATGGCAGCAACATCAGCAATGGCGATTGGGGCAGGAGTAGGAGGAATATTTGGTAAAAAACGTAGAAACGGTAAAATGAGGGATCAATTAACGTCTATGGATCAAAAATTAGATCAAATTCTAGAAGGAGGTAAAAATTTAGTAGATACCGTATCAGAACCAGAAGAAGAAGGATTAGCCTCAACTGCAGGAATAGCAGAAGAAGCTGGAACCGCAATAACAACTGGAGGTTTTGATGATGGCGCTTTAAACACTGCTAATGAAATCTATGGTAGCGAAGAAGAAAGAACAACTGCAGCAGGTGTATCGGCACAGCAAACAGCAGCAAACGCAGCAGCAATATCAGGTTTATAAATTTAAAAAAAAAATTATGCACAATAAAAAATACGATCCAGCAATGGAAAAGTTAAAACCAGGAAGTAAAGTTGGTATAGTAGGAGAATCTCATATATGGGACGGGCCACTAGATCAAGTAGGTAGACCTCATGGAAGTGGATCTAGTTCAGGTATAACAGGAATGCAATTACTAAAAGACGTTGCTTCTTTTAAAGCTGGACCAATCACACAAATAGCAAAAGAATACAAATAAAAATAAAAAAATAAAATGGCACAAAATCAACCAACTAGCGGGATAGCTGTTATACCTAGCGACACTATTAATATACCTAAACCAGGAATAATAACTAGTGGTACTAAAACTGGAGGACCAGCTACTGCATTAATAGATGCGGGACAAGATTTTCTTAATAGTACAACTAATGATCTTGGATATAATATTAGCGGTGGTGATATAGTAGTATCTGCAGCTGGTGTAATATGTGAAGTTGCATCAGTAGATTCTGCTACAACAATTACACTTTTATTCCCAGGAATTGCATTAGGTACATATGACATATATAAAGGAAATTATCAATTAAAAGATGGTATTTCCCCTGGATATAGTTTATATGTAGGTACAGGTGGAACACTAGTTGTTTTAACTATAAGTGGTCAAGAAGTAACTTTACTTAACGTTGGTGATGCTACTTGGGTTCCTTTACAGGTACAAAGAGTATTAGCTACGGGAACTACGGCAAGTGATATTATCGCATTACAATAACATAGAGATATGTCACCAATAATATTAGGAAACGCAAACGCTATTAGCGCTGTTCCAGTAGACGGAATTTATTATCCTCCAGGACCACCACCACTAACACCGTTAACTAATGCTACTTTTGACCAAGCAATAGCTGATGCCTTAGCATTAGATCCAGTAAACGCAAGTATAGCAATACCGCTATATGGATTAATGTCTAATTGGGATGTAAGCCAAGTAACAAACATGGACGAGGCTTTTCGAGGGCCACCAGTGGGAAGCTATGCTAACACTTTCAATGGAAATATTTCAGCTTGGAATACTAGTAATGTAACTTCAATGCAAAGGATGTTTGAGGGACAAGCTAATTTTAATCAAAATATTGGTAGTTGGGATGTTAGTAATGTAGATGATATGAGTTATATGTTTAAGGGAGAATCTGTTGGTGTTGGAACAGCATTTAATCAAAGCCTTAATAGTTGGAATGTGGGTAATGTTCAATTTATGACTTCAATGTTCCAAAATGCTACATCATTTAATCAACCATTAGATAATTGGGATATGACTAGCGTGGATACTATAGGTTCTATGTTTAGTAACGCTATAGTTTTTAATCAACCACTAGGGAACTGGGATACTAGTAATATTAAAACATTTAGTTCTGCATTTTCAGGTGCATCTGCATTTAACCAACCTTTAAATAGTTGGGTATTAGATCCCACTAAAGTAACTGGTAATAGATTAAGTAGTATATTTTCTGGTGCCACATCTTTTAATCAAGACTTAGATAATTGGGATGTAAGTGGTTTAGAAAGATTAAATGGTGTATTTCAGAATGCAACTTCATTTAATGGAGATATAACTACTTGGGATACTAGTAATACTGAAGATATGAGCGGTCTTTTTAATGGCGCATCTTCATTTAATCAAGATATTTCCGGTTGGAATACAAATAATCTTGGTGCTCAGGTTCAATATAAAAGTGCTTTAGTAAGAACATTTAAAGGAGCAACAAGTTTTAATCAAGATATTTCAAGTTGGAATATAAGTAATTTAGATGTATTGGAAGAAATGTTCATGGATGCTACAGCGTTTGATAAAGATTTATCTTCATGGAATACTAGTGGAATTACTGGAATGTTTAGAATGTTTAAAAATGCAACATCATATAATCAAGATTTAAGTGGATGGAATGTTAGTAATGTAACACTTTGCACCGATTTTTCAGATGGCGCAACAGCTTGGGTAGATCCTAAACCAACCTTTACAGCTTGTACACCTTAAAATATAAGAATAAATAACAAATAACAAATAATAAATAATAAATAATAAAAATCATGGCTTATAAACAAAATAGTCCTTTTTCTAGAAACAGTTACGAATCACCTTTAAATAGTTTTGATAGTTTAGTAGCTAAATTAGAAAAAGAAGGAAAATCACATGAATCAGCAACAAAAATAGCTGGTTCAGTAGCAAACGCAAAAATGCATGGAGCTGGATCAGGTCCAACTGCAAAACAAAAAGCAAGACACGGAATGTCTAGAGAATCATCAGAGTTAAGCGATATGCCTATCGTTGATATAGAAAAAGGCGATGCAGAAGGTGATGATGGCGTGTCAAGAATGACAGGTCACGGAGAGTCTAAAGGAGATCAATCAAAAACTAGATCTGATTATGCAAATTTTAAAGATACAGATCCAGGTTATCACGGACATACAGGATCTTCTCATGGAGATCAATCTGCTACACGTACAGATTATTAATAATTCATTAAATAAAAATTATGGGACATAAAGGACATTACGGAGAATACAGTGGAAACTCTAGACACTCAAAACATCACATGGTAAATTCATGGGAAGAAGAAGATGTAAAAAGAGGTAGAAAAGAAATGGAAGAAGGTCATAAAGGTCATGCTGAAGCATTATTTGATGATGCGCATGGAAGTTATAACTGGGACGGTCATAATTCTACAGGAGCTGAGCATGGGCTAAGTAGAAAATCACGAAGCGAAAGACTTAGAAAAAGAGCAATGAATCGTTCTGAAAGAACTGGTGCTGAATGGGGTGATTATGATTATGAAGATCCTAGAGTTCAAAAAATGTTAGAGAAAGCTAATGAATTAGAAGCAAGAACTGGTGAAGGTAGAAAAGCAATGAATAAACTAACAAAGAAAATAGAAAAAATGCCAGATGGACCAGTTTGGGGCACATCACAACATGAGGGATTTCACGGAGAGATTTCTCAATATAGTGGTAATAGTCCATTTAATCAATTGGCAGAAGAGTATGCGAATTCATTCAATGAAAGAATTGGAGTACATCCAGGAGCAACGGCTGCGTTTGAAAAAGGAAAAGAAATTGAAATGAAATTTGAGGATAAAATTGAGAAAGCTGGTGGATATGGTGAATGGGACGAGGAAACTGGTAAATATAAAAACCCAAAGATTAATAGATTAAACAAAAGAGCTAATAATAAAATGGCTCGTAAAGTTCCTAGAGCTTACAAAAAAGCTAATAAAAAAGGATATGTTGATGGTAGTGGTAAATCTTACTCTCCATTAAGTAACTCGTGTGATTGTGAATAATTATGGGAAAACTTGTTAAAGGAATACGAAACAATCTCTTAAATAATAAGAAGAATAGTTTTAATATTGGATTTTCTAATAGATCACCTTTTAGTTATCAACTACCTAGTGCTGATCCTAATTCAGGAGTTACTCCAATAGATCCTCCAGATATGGACGATGGAACTGTAGAAATGATTCAAGCTCAAGGTAAAGCAGCTGCTGATGCTACTAGAGCATTTGGTAAATTAGCTAGTTCAGCAATAACTGAAGCTAAAAAACAATACTCTGATAAAGATATAGCTGAAGAAAAACTTGAGAGAAAGCAAAAGAAGATAGATAAGAAGAAGAGAAGAAATATTGCGAGTGGAGATCCTGATAAAAAACGTAAAGATGTAACACAGCAAGAAATTGATAATTTGGATACATCAGATACAGGTGACTTATCTAAATCTAAGCAAAAAAGATATAAGAAGTTAGGTGATCAAGTAACTAAATTAGATGCTGACATTCAAGCTGGAGAATACAGTGATGTATCAGGTGCTGATTTAGAAAAAGCTGCAGATGAAAAGAAATTAGCAGTTGATCAATATGAAGCGGCAGACGCAAAAACAGCTTTAGCAAATTATAAAAAAAATAAAAAAGCTTGTGAAGATCAAGGTAAAAAATATGATGGCACAGGATGTGTATAAAATAAACAGTCATGGAGCTGTATAAAACCAAATAAATTAACAATAACAAAAACAAAAACAAAACAAATTATGGCAAAATTTATTTCAATGGAAATCGTTGGTAATTCTAACGATTGGGAAAATGGACAACAATTACTTAATGTTAACCAAATTACAGGTGTACAACAATCAGCTGATCAAACTGTAGATGTTTATCTTGCAGGTGGAACACCAGGTGATAAAGTAACTATTACTCTATCTACAGATCCAACAGGAACTGTAAATCCAGTAATGACTGCGAATTTAGGAGCTAACGCTATTAATCGTGCATTAACTGCTAATCCAGGTGGTGTAAAAGCTACAGTTAACTGGGGACAAGATGATAATGATGCTCAAATGTACGCTGTAAACGTAGCATTTGCTTAATCATTAATAATGAAACCAATAGGTCTCGGCGACAAGATCGAAAATTTTACAAAAGCAACGGGCATCAAAAAAGCTGTTGATACTATATCAAAAGCAACTGGTGTCCCTTGTGGATGTAATAAAAGAAAAAAAGTATTAAATAAGATGTTTCCTTCTAAAAATAATTAATATGGCTTACAAACAAAACTGGGGATTAAGTAGAAGACATTACCAAGGTAAAACTTCTCCTTTAAACCAACAAGACATGCCTCATATAGAGAGACTTAATGAACAGTCTAAGAAAAAATTTGCAGGAATAGAAACAAAAAATCTGGCTCAAGCTGAACTAGCAGAAGAACAAGGATTTGATATGACTCCTAATTCTACTCCTGAGCAAGACAAAGCAATGCAAGACAAATATGATCGTACTCATTTAAAAAGAGATGAATCATTAGATGTTTATAAAACTCAATAGTTATGCCAACTTTTAAACCAAATAAAGGATTTAAAATAGAGTCTCCTTATGAACTCGATTGGACTCCTATATATACTGCAAAGCTAGAACCAGGGTGTTTAGGAAAAGGAAATTCAAACGGTACAATACTTTTATCAGAAGAATTACATAGTGAAGAAGAAAGAGAAAGTGTAACCGACCATGAAAAAGTACACTTAGATCAAATAAAAAGAGGTGATTTAGATTATGATCAAGAAAATGTTTACTGGAAGGGTAAAACATATCCTAGAGATGAAATGGAAGAAGGTGCTCCAGATTTACCATGGGAAAAAGAAGCATACAAAAAAACAGATAATTACGAAACATTATAAATAATAAATAATAAATATTATGGCGTATACGCAGCACAATAGTCCATTTTCTAGAAAAGGAAAAGCTAAAAGAGAGGCTAAAAGACAATTAAAATCTTTGTATAAACAAGGATATTCGGATATTACTAGAACTACTGATGCAGATGGAAGTGTTTCATACGCGGGAGCAGGAGAAAGAGGTCCAGAACAAAAATTAGATAGAAGATCTAGAAGAAATATTAGACAAGAAGCTCGTGGAGATAAAATGACTAATAAGATGAACATGGATCAAAAAGGTAATAGAACTACTGATGTTAAAAGAATAGGTATGAACAGAAATACTTCATCTCCTTTACATCAAAATGACCCTCAAACAAATGAAGAGTATGAGTGGGATGTGCAAACAGGGGAACTGGTAAGAAAGGACAACTATGATTATGTTACAACGCCTTGGGGTGATGAGACACGAGAAACTCTAGATGATGGTAGAATAAGGGTAAGTCAAACTCAAGATGTAACTGGTACGGCACAAGAACAAGATGATGATTACTGGAATAGTTTAACTGAAGAACAAAAACAAGTAATTAGAGATAGAGAAGAGGCTAAAAACACAAGAACAAGATATATTAATCCTAGAGAAAACATAGAACCAATTAATTTACCATCAGAAGATATTGTTCCAGTAGAAGGTGATTCATCTATAGAGGTTAATATTGACGATATTCCACAAGTTATTGGAGGACCAAGTGGGGTAGAAGAAAATATTACCATTGGAAGTAATGAAAGAAATATAAGAAAGCGACCAGAGAAAGTACCAGTAGTTAAAAATAAAGAAGTTAGACAACCAGGTATGCAAAAAGTTTGTACTAACTGGGAATGGGTAGAAAGAGGTAGTGGTGCAGGACAAAAAAGAAGTAGCGCAGGTGATAGACCTACTATGACTAAAAGTAAAACGGTAATGAGAAGACCGTAACTTTTATGAGTAAAAAATTTAAAGACACGACAGTCGGACAATTACTTTTTGGAGCCGCCTCTATAATCAATCCTACATTAGGAAATGTATTACAAGGGGTGACTTCTCCTAAAGAAGCTATAGCTGAAATTACTAAAGCAGATGTTTCTTTAGACGATAAGATTAAATTACAACAATTAATCCATGAACAACAGAATAAAGAAATGGAGTCTATAACTTCCAGATGGGAGGCAGATTCTATGTCTGATTCTTGGATGTCTAAAAATGTACGTCCAGTAGTTTTAGTATGGTGTATTGTTGTATTTTCTTTTGCAGGTATTCTTGATAGTGTAGATTCTATAGGGTTTCATATAAATGAAACATGGAATGACACTTTTGAGAAGGTTATGATGGCGGTAGTTTTAGCCTATTTCGGTGGACGAAGTGGTGAAAAAGCAGCTAGTATGTTCAAAAAGTAAAAATCACTAAAAATCAGTGATTATATTATAGAACAATTAAATTATCTTATGGACTATAATAACCTATTTCACCAATGTGCAGAATTTTTAAAATGGTTGGCGCCTATATTAGGTCTAACTTATAAAGAATTAAATATATGGATTTTTGTAATTATAGAACCATTAATATTTTTTATTATGGTTTTTTGGATTATAAAATTAAAAAAACAAATCAATGGCTTACAACCAAAACAACCCCTTTAATAGAGCATCCCCTTTAAATCAACTTAGTACAAGATCAAATCTTGGAGGAGGTTTAGTTAGTAAAATGATAGGGGGTTTAAAAAGCGTTAAAAATAAAGTAGTAGATTTAGCTACCGATAAAAGTTCGGGTTTACCTCTTCCTGTTAGAGGATTAATAAATGATTTAAGTGGAAGAAAAAGAGATTTAACTACTGAAGATTTAACTCCTGAATTAAAAGATGCTTATTTTAGGGCATATAATACCGCGTCTCAAAGAGAAGGGAATACTACAGAATCTGGTACTATAAATTATGGGGATTATTCAGTAGGAAGGTCAGAAAGTAGAAGCGGTGCGGAAAATCAATTAGAATTACTTAATAATCCTGGTTATAATGCTAGATATACAACAGGTTTAGCAAATTATAAGAAAAACCCTGATGGAACTGTTAGTATATCAGATACATTTGATTTTAATGATGCAGGTAAAGGATTAAATAATGAAGAAAAAAAATTAACTATAGAAAAAGAATTAAGTAATATACCTGAAGGAAATGTAAAAGATAGGGCGCGGGTATATGCAAGATATTATGGCAGCGGATCTGGGGAAGGTGCTAAAGTAAACTTTAACATTAATCCAGAAACAGATGAAATGGATGTTCCTTTATCGGAACGAACTTTAGATAACCCATGGGTTAAAGTAGCTAAAGGAGCTGTAAATTTATACAATAGATTTACGGATTAAATTAAATTAAATTAAATTAAATTAAATATTATGAAAAAATTATTATTAAGTATTATATTATTAGTAGGCTTGACTTTTCAAGCACAAGAATTAAGTGACTTTGAAGGATTATGGGGAAGTGATAAAAGCACTTATTACATAGCTATTATGGAACATGAAGGAAAAGTGGAATTTGCAGATTTTTCTTTTTATCAAGGACACTCAATTGAAGAAAAAGTATTAGAATTAGGTGATGATTATATTGTCACTAAAATAAACTACAAACCTAATGATTGGGAAGTAACTATCAAATATACTTTCGTAAATGAAGATACATTATTATGTGAATATAGTGGATCTACTGATGTTAAAGTACATTACAACCGAATTAAATTAAATTAAATGGCAGAAAATAAAATAACAGAAGACCAATTGAATAAGATTCATGATTTTCAAAAAGAAATTAGAACTTTTTTAATAGAAGTAGGAGCAAAAGAAGCAGAAAAACACGCATTACTACATAGGTTAGTAGGAGTGAATGAAAAACAAGAAGAACTTAAAAAAGAATTAGAAACAGAATATGGATCTATAAATATTAATTTAGAAGATGGATCCTATGAAGTTATAAAAGAAGATGAATAATGTAATAAGAAAAATCAGTATAGGAGCTGATTATAAAAATGAAGCTATGCATTATTCTGTAGGCCAACAGGTCTATGGAGGACATGAAATCTCTCATATATTACATGAAGAAACTGATAATTCATATAACATTTATATAAAGAAAAACAATGAAATATTGCCTTGGAAGAAATTTAATTCTAACATGGCAATATCCATTGAATTTGATTTAGAATATTAATGAAAAGTTTATATGATTTTATTGTAGAACCTATGGGTGAAAGGTATGCAAATACTTTAAAAGTAGGTGAAAAAAATTTAATATTAAATTCTAATATTGAAAGTTTTAAATTTGTAAATAGATTAGCTAAAGTAATTGAAATTCCTTTGGCTTTTAACACCTCTATTAAAAAAGGTGATATTATAGTTGTACATCAAAATATCTTTAGAAGATTTTATGATATGCAAGGAAGACAAAAAAATGGAAGAAGTTATTTTAAAAATAACAAGTATTTTGTTAATCTTGATCAAATTTATTTATATAAAAATAAAGATAAATGGCGCGCTATCAATGATAGATGTTTTATAAAACCTATTAAAAATACTGATGAATTAAGTATTAAAAAAGAACAACCTTGTGTTGGAATATTAAAAATAGGAAATAATACATTAGAAGCACTTAATATTAACCCAGAAGACAAGATTGGGTTTAAACCCGGGTTTGAATGGGAGTTTATTATTGATAACGAACGTTTATATTGTATGAAATCAAATGATATTGTTATAAAATATGAGCACAAAGGAAACGAAGAAGAATATAATCCAAGCTGGACAAGTAGCGGTAAAAGAGTTAATTAAAGTAGCTAAAGAACCTATTATAGATTTTGGACCTGACATTTCCGCAGATAGATTAAAAAATGCTGCAGCTACTAAAAAATTAGCAATATTTGATGCTTTTGAGATTCTTAATAGAATTGAAGAAGAAAGAAATTTATTAGAAGATAAACCTAAAGTAGAAGAAAAAAAAGAAAAATCTTTTAAAGGTTTTGCAGAAGGGAGGTCTAAATAATGTACGAACAAACTTTATATAAAATTTTACCTAACTACGTTAAACCTAAGATTCTTAAAAGAAACAATAGGTATAAAAAATGGGAGTATGGTTATAATGAGGAACACGATTTTGTAGTAATTAGTAAATCAGGAATGATTGGTGATGTTTATGAAATACAAGGTTTAAAAATAGCCTTACCTAAATCACCTACAGAAATACATAAATTTGAAGAAGATAGATGGATAAGAACTCCATTACCTAAAGTGCTTAAAAAAATTAAAAGTGTTTTTGAATGGGATAAGTATCCTGAAGATTTTAAAGAAAAATGGTATGACTTTATTGATGAAGAGTTTACTAAAAGAGAACAAGGATTTTGGTTTTATAACAAGGGTAAAAAAACTTATTTAACAGGCACACATTATATGTATTTACAATGGTCTAAGATTGATGTTGGACCACCAGATTTTAGAGAAGCAAATAGATTATTCTTTATATTTTGGGAAGCTTGCAAGGCAGACATCCGATGCTATGGAATGTGTTACCTTAAAAATCGTAGGTCTGGATTTTCTTTCATGGCATCAGGAGAAGCAGTAAATTTAGCTACAATTTCTAGTGATTCACGATATGGAATATTATCTAAAACTGGTCCGGATGCTAAGACTATGTTTACTGATAAGGTTGTTCCTATTTCAGTTAATTATCCTTTCTTTTTTAAACCGATTCAAGATGGTATGGATCGACCTAAAACAGAACTAGCTTATAGAGTACCAGCTTCTAAATTTACTAGAAGAAAGATTATAACAGGTGAAGTAGCTGCAGAATTACAAGGATTAGATACTACTATAGATTGGAAAAATACAGGTGATAATAGTTATGATGGTGAAAAATTAAAACTATTAGTACATGATGAATCAGGTAAATGGGAAAGACCTAACAATATATTAAATAATTGGAGAGTTACTAAAACATGTTTACGATTAGGAAGTAGAATTATTGGAAAATGTATGATGGGTAGTACTTCTAATGCTTTAGATAAAGGAGGAGGAAATTTTAAAAAATTATATGAAAGTTCAGATGTTACAAAACGAAACGCCAACGGACAGACTCGCTCAGGATTATATAGTTTGTTCATACCTATGGAATGGAACTACGAAGGATACATTAATGCTTATGGCTTACCTGTATTCGAGACCCCAAAAAGTCCCGATCAAGATCCCCATGGACAAAAAATTAAAATTGGAGTATTAGATTATTGGAAAAATGAAGTAGATGGTTTAAGTGAAGATCAAGATGCATTGAATGAATTTTATAGACAATTCCCTAGAACTACTAAACATGCTTTTAGAGATGAATCTAAAAACTCTTTATTTAACCTAACTAAAATATATCAACAAGTTGATTGGAATCAAGATATAAAACGTAGCGCAGTAATAAGTAAAGGATCTTTTCAATGGGCTGGTGGAATTAAAGATACAACTGTAGATTTTATACCTAATAAAAATGGAAGATTTTTCATCACATGGGTTCCTCCAAAAAGATTACAAAATAATATATTATTAAAAAGAGGAAGTAAATACCCAGGTAATGAAGAATTAGGAGCCTTTGGTTGTGATAGTTATGATATATCAGGAACAGTAGATGGAAGAGGTTCTAACGGTGCTTTACATGGTTTAACTAAGTTTAGTATGGAAGATATTCCACCTAATCATTTCTTTTTAGAATATATAGCTAGACCTCAAACCGCAGAGATATTTTTTGAAGATGTATTGATGGCTTGTATATTTTATGGAATGCCAATACTAGCAGAAAATAATAAACCTAGATTATTATACTATTTTAAAAGAAGAGGATATAGAGGATTTTCAATGAATAGACCAGATAAAATATATAATAAACTCTCTATTACTGAAAAAGAAATAGGAGGAATACCTAATTCTAGTGAAGATGTTAAACAAGCTCACGCTGCTGCTATAGAATCTTATATTGATTCTTATGTAGGATTAAAAGAAAATAATGAATATGGAGATATGTATCTTCAACGAACATTAGAGGATTGGGCAAAGTTTAATATAAATAATAGAACAACTCATGATGCTTCAATTAGCTCAGGACTTGCAATAATGGCTTGTAATAAAAATAAATATAGACCAGTTGCAGATTTTATACGTCAAAGTTATGACTTAGGTATAAAAAAATACGACAACAACGGTCAATTATCAAAAATTATAGATTAAATGAAAAATAAACTAAGGATGTTTACCAACGGTGGTGGACCATTTCCTAGCCAAGTGGTTAGTGATGCTGAAAAAGCTAGTTTGGAATATGGCCAACAAGTTGCTCAAGCTATCGAATATGAGTGGTTTTCCCAAGGTAGAGCTAATGGTAACAGGTATTTAACTACTTGGAATAACTATAACAGACTTAGATTATACGCAAGAGGAGAACAACCAACTCAAAAATATAAAGATGAATTATCTATTAATGGAGATTTATCTTATTTAAATTTAGATTGGAAACCTGTTCCAATTATATCTAAATTTGTAGATATTTTAACAAATGGAATATCTTCTAAAGAATATGATATAAATGCTTTTGCACAAGATCCAGAATCTTTAAAAAAGAGAACTGACTATGCTCAAGCAGTGGCAGAAGATATGTTCGCGAGAGATGTAATGAAGGAAATGGAAGCAAAAATAGGAGCTTCGTTACAAAGAACTAGTATTCCAGAAGAACAATTACCAGCTAGTGAAGATGAATTAGCTTTGCATATGCAATTAAGTTATAAACAAGGAATTGAGATAGCGGAAGAAGAAGCAATTAATCAGGTATTAGATCAAAACAAATGGGATTTAACTAAACGTAGAGTAAATTATGATTTAGTTACATGTGGTATTGGAGCAGTTAAAACAGATTTTAATTTAACTAATGGTGTTACAGTAAAATATGTAGACCCAGCGTATATGGTATATTCTTATACAGAAGATCCAAATTTTGAAGATATATATTATGTAGGAGAAGTAAAAGGTGTTACTATTCCAGAATTAAGAAAGCAATTTCCCTTTATTTCAGATGAAGAATTAGAAAAAATACAAAAAACTAAAGGTAATAGAAATTATCTTTATGGAGGCACATATGATGAGAACACTGTTCAAATAATGTATTTTGAATATAAGACATATAGTGATCAAGTTTTTAAAATTAAATATACTGATAATGGTTTAGAAAAAGCATTAGAAAAACCTGATACTTTTAATCCCCCAGTTAATGATAATTTTGAAAGAGTGGGTAGAAGTATAGAGGTTTTATACACTGGAGCTAAAGTTCTAGGAACTGACATGTTACTAGAATGGAAATTAGCAGAGAATATGAGTAGACCTACAGCTGACACAACTAAGGTAGAAATGAACTATGCTATTTGTGCTCCGAGAATGTATAAAGGTAGAATTGAATCTATAGTAAGTAGAATAACAGGATTTGCTGATATGATTCAAATAACTCATTTAAAACTACAACAAGTATTAGCTAGAATGGTTCCTGATGGAGTATTCTTAGATATGGATGGTTTAGGTGAAGTTGATTTAGGTAATGGTACTAATTATAATCCAGCAGAGGCATTGAATATGTATTTCCAAACTGGTTCTGTAGTAGGTAGATCATTAACTCAAGATGGAGATCCTAATCGTGGAAAAATACCAGTACAAGAATTAACCTCGTCTGCTGGACAAGCTAAAATTCAAGCACTTATATCTACATATAATTATTATTTACAGATGATTAGAGATGTAACCGGATTAACCGAAGCAAGAGATGGTAGTTTACCTGATCGTGATACTTTAGTAGGGTTACAAAAAATTGCAGCAGAACAATCTAACATTGCAACTAAACATATTAATAATGCTAGTTTATTCTTAACATTAAGAGTATGTGAAAATATTTCTAAAAAAATAGCAGATTTATTAGATTATCCACTTACGGAAAATTCATTACGTCAAAGTATTTCTATGTTTAATGTAGAAACATTAAGGGAATTAACAAATGTCAACTTACATGATTTTGGTATATTTTTAGATTTAGAACCAGATGAAGAAGAACAAGCAAGTTTAGAAAATAATATCCAAATAGCTTTAGGAGCAGGAGGAATTGATTTGGAAGATGCTATTGATATTAGAAATATACGTAATATTAAATTAGCTAATCAAATGCTAAAAGTAAAGCGTAGAAAGAAACAAGAAAGAGAACACGCAAATCAATTACAACAAATTGAAGCAAATGCTAAAGCACAAGGCGAAGCAGCTCAAAAAGCAGCGGAAGTAGAAGTGCAAAAACAGAATGCTTTAGCAGAAAAAGAATTACAAATAGAGCAAGGTAAATCTCAATTTGAAATTCAAAGAATGCAAGTAGAAGCTGATATTAAAAGACAATTAATGTCAGAAGAATTTAACTATCAAGTTCAATTAGAACAAATGAAAATGTCCGCAGAGAAAAATAAAGAAAAAGACATTGAAGATAGAAAAGATAAAAGAGTAAAAATTCAAGGTACACAACAAAGTGAAATGATAGAGCAAAGAAATACTAAATCATTACCTATAGATTTTGAACAACCACCAATAGATGATGCAGGAATGATGCCTGGAATGATGCCAGGATTACCTGTTTAATTATTAATTATTTAATTATATTATATTATGCCAAAAAACAAAGCGGCCGTAGAGGTCAAACAAGAAGGTGACTTTAAACTTAAGTCTAAACCTAAAAAACCTAAGAACTTAGGAAAGAAAAATGATAACCCTGTGAAAGTAGATTTCACTAAACCTGAAGCTCAAGGAGAAGTAATTCCTGATATAGTTAAGGTGGATTTAACAGAAAAACCAAAAGAAGATGCCATTCGAAACAGAAAAACAGAGAAAGTGGATGTGGGCGAACAAACCGGAGATAGCAAGGGAATGGACGGACAAGTACGGGTCGACACCCCTAAAGAAGAAACAGTGTCCACGCCAGATACAGATTCTCCGATCACAGAGATTATCGAAGAAATAGTAGATACTCCTAAAAATAAAGAACCTAAAACTGAAGTAAAAACTCCAGTAAAACAAGAACGTCAATTACCAGAAAACATAGATAAATTAGTAAAGTTTATGGATGAGACTGGAGGAACAGTAGAAGATTATGTAAAAATAAATAAAGATTATACTGATATTGATGATGGAACTTTATTAAAAGAGTACTATAAACAATCAAAACCTCATTTATCAAATGATGAAATTAATTTTTTAATTGAAGATAAATTTGATATAGATGAGGAACTTGATACAGAAAAAGATACACGTAGAAAAAAACTAGCTTATAAAGAAGAAGTTGCTACAGCAAAAACTAACCTAGAACGTTTAAAAACTCAGTATTATGCTGATATTAAAAACCGCCCTGGAGTTAATGCCGAACAACAAAAAGCTGTAGATTTTTTCGATCGTTACAATAAACAGCAAAAAACTGTAAAGTCGAATCAAGATTACTTTAGAACTCAAACTAATGATCTATTTAATGATGAATTCAAAGGTTTTGAATATTCATTAGGAGATAAGAAATTTAGATATAAAGTTCAGGATCCTGGTGCGATAGCTGAGAAGCAAACTAATATTAACAATTTTATTGGTAAATTTACTGATGAAGAAGGAAAAATTAGTGACCCTCAAGGTTATCATAAAGCTTTATATGCTGCTATGAATGCTGACAAATTAGCAAGTCACTTTTATGAACAAGGAAAAGCAGATGGCATTAAAAATGTTGTCAAGAATTCCAAGAACCCAGGTACAGAAGCACCAAGGCAAGTTGCCAGTGGGGATGTTTTTGTAGATGGATTAAAAGTAAAAGCTATAAGTGGAACAGATTCATCAAAATTGAAAATAAGAAGAAGAACATTTAATAATTAAAATTAGAAATTATGGCTTTAACCCCACAATTTGGTACTATTGTACCAAGTCAAGTGCAGGAAATTCTAAATTCTAACTATTTACAGTGGACAGACGCGGCTGGTGCTAACTTTGCAGATTTTGCACAACAGTACCTACCTGAAATCTACGAACAAGAAGTTGAAAGATATGGTAATAGAACTTTATCTGGATTCTTAAGAATGGTTGGAGCAGAACTTCCTATGACAAGTGACCAAGTAATCTGGTCAGAACAAAATAGATTACATATTGCATATGACGATTGTACGCAAACAGGTGCTGGTAACACAATTAATGTGAACCCAGGCGCTGCGGCAGACATTCAAAACGTTGTATCTCCAAGATCTACTATCGTAGTTATGGATGATTTCGGCGCTGAAGTAAAATGTCTTGTAACAGCTTCTAACACTGCTACTTTTGTTTTAACTGTTGAACCTTATACTGCTGCTACATTAGCTACAGCTGGTATAGTAGGAAACGTAAAAGTTTTCGTATATGGTTCTGAATATCCAAAAGGATCTGTAACTCCTAACGCTCCAGGTGCTCCTGGTGCTGTAACGGGTACGCAAGTAATTAGCGTTGATCCTGCATTTACTCAATTCTCTAACAACCCTATCATAATCAGAAACAAATATGTTGTTAATGGTTCAGATATGGCTCAGATTGGTTGGGTAGAAGTTGCTACTGAAGACGGAACAGGTGGTTATCTTTGGTATCTAAAAGCTGAGTCTGAAACAAGACTTAGATTTGAAGATTACCTAGAGATGATGTGCGTTGAAGGTGAACTAGTTGATGGAGCTGTGTCTCCTATTGCTACAGGTATAGGTACTCAAGGTTTATTTGCCGCTGTTGAAGACAGAGGTAATGTAATGGTTGGGTTCTCTGCAGCGACTGGTCTTGGTGACTTTGATGATATTCTTAGAAATCTTGATACTCAGGGTGCTATTGAAGAAAACATGCTATTCTTAGACAGAGCAACTGCTCTTGACTTTGATGACATGTTAGGCGCGGTATCTACTGGTGCTCAAGGTGGTACTGCTTATGGATTATTTGAGAACTCAGAAGAAATGGCTTTAAACTTAGGTTTTAGTGGTTTTAGAAGAGGTTCTTACGATTTCTATAAAACAGATTGGAAATACCTTAACGACGCTTCAACGCGTGGTGGTATGACTGGTCCTGCTTCTATAGAAGGAGTTTTAATCCCAGCTGGTACAACTACAGTTTATGATCAAATTCTTGGTACGAACATTAGACGTCCTTTCTTACACGTAAGATATAGAGCGTCTCAAGGTGATGACAGAAGAATGAAGTCTTGGTTAACAGGTTCAGCTGGTGGAGCTTTCACTAGTGATCTTGATGCAATGGAAGTTAACTTCCTTTCAGAAAGATGTCTTGTTACTCAGGCAGCTAATAACTTTGTATTATTCAAAGGTATTTAATCACAATTAAAGATACGGGTGCTTCGGCACCCACTATCTTTATTTTAACTATTTAATTATATTATATTATGGCAAAAAAAGAAAAACAAGTAGTTGAAGAAACTACACCAACAGAAGTTGCAGTTATGGCTCCAACTCCTGTAAAAGTAAAACCAGTTGATAAAAATCACTGGGAAGCAAAAAATAGAACATATAGACTTACAGGAAATAAAACTCCTTTAACTTTTACTATTCCTAGTAAACATACTAGAAGACATCCATTATTATGGTTTGATTCTATTAAACAAGAACAGAAAGAGTTAAGATATGCGACTAATCAAAATTCACCAATAGTAGATGAACAAAAAGGTGAAGTAACATTAGGACATATTACGTTTAGAGATGGTACTTTACATGTTCCTAAGGAAAATATAGCTTTACAGAAGTTGCTTACTTTATATCACCCTATGAAGGATAAGAGATATAGAGAGCATATTCCACAGCAAATAGCTGAAGATCAATTAGAAAATATAGAATGGGAAATCGAAGCACTTAATGTTGCGATGAACATGGAAATTGATAGTGCTGAAGCTATTGTAAGAGTAGAGTATGGATCTAAAGTAAATAAAATGTCTTCTAAAGAATTAAGAAGAGATTTACTCTTACTTGCTAAAAAGAATCCTCAGTTATTCTTAGCTTTAGCAGCGGATGAAAATGTACAGTTAAGGAACTTTGCAATTAATGCAGTAGAAAATGATATTATTTACGTTTCACAAGACCAACGTACGGTACATTGGGGAAGTAATGATAGAAAGTTAATTACTGTTCCATTTGATGAAAATCCATATTCAGCTTTAGCTGCATGGTTTAAAACAGATGAAGGAATGGAAGTATATAAGTCTATTGAAAAAAGAGTAAAATAATAAATAATAATAAGGGCGGATTCGTCCGCCTTTATATTAAATAATAAAAATATAATGGCAGTAAACGTAGATATAGTTTATAAAACCGTCTTGTTAATACTTAACCAACAACAAAGAGGTTATATGACTCCTGACGAGTTCAATAAAGTAGCAACTCAAGTTCAATTAACTATGTTTGAAGCATATGCTAGTGATTTAAATCAACAGTATAGAAATCCTCAGAATGATACTGAATATGCCAACCATATAAAAAATTTAGAAGAAAAATTACAATTCTTTCAAACTAGTGGAACTGCAAACTATGTAGGTCCACATTTTACTTTACCTACCATAAGCGCTGTACCAACTGTAGTACAAACATTTGTAGGTAATCCCCCAATTGATGGGTTAAATACAATATTTGATGTAACAGCATGGACTACAGCTCAATCTAATGGAGCTGATGTAAGAGTGTTGTTAGATGGTGTGGTTCAAGCTGCAGGTATAGATTATACTTGGAACGCTGGTGGGAATCAACTCACTATGACAGTAGCACCCATACTAGGAAGTAGTTTAGTAATACAATTATTTCCAAGTGATTTTTATAGATTAGGTACAGTTCTTTATAAAGATTTTAAAATAGCACAATATGTGCAAAGAAATGAGTTAGCACAATTATTACTTTCCCCGTTAACTCAACCAACTGAAAATTTTCCATTATATAATTATGAGAATGATTTATTATACATGCACCCTACTAGTATTCAGGGTGATGTAACTATAACTTATTTAAGAAAACCTTCTGATGTAGTATGGAACTATACCACAGGAACAGTAGGAGAATTTTTATATAGCGCTACAAGTTCAACTAATTTTGAATTAGATGTTGTAGAACAAAGTGAGATTATAATGAGAATTTTAGCCTTTGCGGGAGTAATAATAAATGATCCAACAATAGTACAAGTAGCCGCACAAGCTGTTGCTGCTGAAGATAATAAAGAAAAAAGTTAATAAATGAATACAACACCAGATGGTGGATTAATCACCGACACTAATAGACAATATTACGCGGGCGCGCAGGGATTTGTAGTAGAAGCCGTAGGCGGACAAGCTGTTTTTAATTTTACTTTTGATCAAGAATTAGAACTAGGTAGTTGGGATCCTACTGCGGTAGATTATGCTTTAAATAATTTTAAACTTTATTCAAGTCCTGATGGATTAACTTATACAGAATATATTACAGAATATAATTTAGAAATATTAGGTAATGGAGATAGTAGAATTAATTTAGGAACTATAGCTGTTCCAGTTGTATTACCTCAAAATCATGTTTTAGTATGTCAATTAAAAAGATTAGATGGAGGAAACTATGGAGCTAGAGATGCTTATGGAACTACAACTGAACAAAATTATGGTAATTACGCTTATGTAACTTTAGGAGATGTAATAAATAATTATATTGTAGGTTTTGTAGGTCAAGATAAATTAGTACCTAGAGTTAATAGGTCTGATGTTATTTTTCACGCTAAAAGAGCTTTACAAGAATTTAGTTATGATACATTAAAATCAGTTAAATCTCAAGAATTAAATATACCTCCAAGTTTAAGTGTGGTTATGCCTCAAGATTACGTAAATTATGTTCGTATGTCATGGATAGATCGATTAGGAGTACAACATATAATATACCCTGCTAATAACTTAACTGATAACCCGTATAACATACCTGTTCAAGACTCAGAAGGAGTACCTACTCAAGATAATTTTGGAGAAAATATTGAAGGAACTTCTATTACAGAAGAAAGATGGAGTACAGCTAATACAAACCTTCTAAGTCAAAACTATGATTTTACTCAATATAATCAAGGTTTAGATTGGTGGGGTTATAATTGGGGTTATGGCGGTTATTGGTATTGGGGATGGGGTGAACAATATGGAATGGAACCTCAATATGCTCAACGTAACGGATGGTTTACTATGAATGAAAGAGAAGGAAAAATATCTTTTTCAAGTAATTTAAGAGGAAGATTGATAATATTAGAATACATCTCAGATGGACTTGCTTATGATTTAGATAGTAGAGTACCAAAACTAGCTGAAGATGCTATCTATGCTTACTTAAATCATGCTATATTGAGCGGTAGAGTTAATCAACCAGAGTATATAGTACAAAGATATAAGAGAGAAGCGAGTGCAAAATTAAGAAATGCAAAAATAAGATTATCTAACGTTAAGCTTGATGAAATAGTACAAGTAATGAGAGGTAAATCCAAGTGGATAAAACGATAAACTATGCCAGAAATTAAAAATACCTTTCTAAAATCTAAGATGAATAAAGACTTAGATGATAGACTAGTACCAAATGGCGAATATCGAGATGCTATAAATCTACAAATTAGTAGATCTGAAGGGTCTGATGTTGGTGAATTTGAGAATATAAGAGGAATGGATATGGTAGCTAGTCTTCTTACTGGGTATGATAATGGATTAATAGCTCCTAATTTAGAGTTAGGATATACCGCGAAAGTCATAGGAAGTTTTAGTGATGATACTAATAATACTCTTTACTTTATGAGTACTTCTCATAATCCTTTGTGTCGTCCAGGTATTACTGATCCAGAAACTCCTTGTCCGAGAGATATTACAACTTATTCAGGTTTGGCTGGTACTGCATTTAAAGTCCCATTAGAAGATAGTTTAGGAAATGCTTTAGATTGTACCACATTAGGAATAGAAGTAGGAATGTTATTTCAAATTCCAGATGGTTCTAATCCTGGCAATGATGCATTAGTAATAGATATTGATGCAGCAGAAATAACATTAAGTGCTGATGTAACATTAGTGTTAGGTAAAGAAGTAGTAATTGGGTACGCTAACATGATTCACTCTTATGATACTGTAAATAATCAATTAACATTATTAGTGCGAGGATCTTTTTTAAATTTTTCTACTACTAATCGTATTTATGGTATAAATAAACTAGAAGATTTATTATTTTGGACTGATAATAGAAATCAACCTAGACGTATAAATATAGCTCAAGCAAATCCTACTTCTCTTTATTGGCCTACTTATTATACTAATGAAGATCAAATCTCGGTAGCTAAATATTACCCTTATGAAACTCCTTTAGTTTTCAACAGAGTTATTCAACTATGTAATAGTGGAGCAATTGCAGTCTTACCTGGAGCTATTTCTAGAGGTTATATATTAACAATGAATGATATTACTGGAATTGAACCAGGAGATTTAGTTACTGGTTTTACTGATCAAACAGATGAAGAACTTTGGGAAGTAATAAACATAACTGGTAATGAAGTAACTATATATAATAATTTCTTAGAACAACCTGTCAATCCAGTTGCTACATTAAATCTTAGCTTTAGTCGTCCGACTATGACTAATGAATCTAACAAGTTAGCAGATAATGGATTTGATACTACTTTAGCTCCCGCGATGCTTCCTGGTACTGTACTAGCAGGAGATCAAGTTATAGTAGTTTATAATTTTGATAATGCCACCACTGGAGGTCCTCAACCTACACCAGTTGTAGGAGATTTAATTACGAGTACAGATTTAGGAATAACTATAAATGATGATATACGAATTCAATCTATAAATGCTATTACCCCAGGTATTCCGGGTACTTTAACATTTAGTTTAACTAAAGATTTTGGTCCTATTGTAGTAGGTGGTGAAAATATTAGAGTATCAGCTAATCCTAATTACGATTCACTGTTTAAAGGTGATCCTGATTTAATAGAAGAAAAATTTGTTAGATTTAGTTATAGATTTAAATATGTAGATAATGAATATTCTATAATCGCTCCGTTTACCCAGATTTGTTATATTCCTAAACAATATGGATTTTTTGGTATGGGAGTTAATCCTACAGAACAAGACATGATTGATGCTTATACTTCTACTATATTGTCTTGGTTTGAAAATAGAATAGATAACATTGGACTACAAGTTCCTTTTCCTTTAGGAGGTAGTGATGTAACTACCGCGGTTAATTCATTGGTTAATGATTACCAAATACAAGAAATAGATATATTATATAAAGAATCTGATAGTTTAATAACTAGAGTCGTAGATACTATTCCAGTTTCTATTAACCCTTCTTTTACAGATTACGTTAAAGCTATTCCTTCAGGAGCAGGTGGATCTACTACAGAGTTTTATTTTACTTATGATTATAAATCTATAAAACCTTATAAAACCTTACCTCAAAGTCAAACTACTAGAGTTTATGATAGGGTTCCTGTCAAAGCTTTAGGTCAAGAAATTATAGCTAATAGAATTGTTTATGGAAATTATGTAGAAGGTCATACCCCACCAGATAATTTAGATTATGGAGTATTTAGAGCGGATAAATCTATTAATTACAATAATTATATACAATATCCTAATCATACTTTAAAACAAAATAGAAATTATCAAGCTGGTTGGATTTTAGGTGATAGATATGGAAGACAATCTAGTGTTATTCTTTCAGTCAATGATGATGTACCAAATGTAGATGGCTCTACAGTTTATGTTCCTTATAAGACTTGGGAAGAAATAAGTGATATACCTGGAACTTTAGGTGGAAACGATGTATCTACTTATGAGTGGTTAGGTAGTGTATTAAGAATAAGACTTAATAATCCTATAACTCCAGTAGTCTCTACAGCAGGTACAGGTGAACCTGGATTATATAAATCTTATGCTGATACTAGTGTAGATGCTATAACTGTTACTGTTCTTGGTACTGTATATGCAGTAGGAGATATATGTACTTGTGTATATGATAATGTAGTTACAGGCGAAGGACCTGGTCAAGGGACTGGACTAACTGTAGAAGTTACAGCAGTAGATGGAGGTGGTGGTATTACTGGTATAAGAATATTAGAGGGAGGAACTGGATATACAGATGGACAACTAGTAGTGGTAAAATGTGCTGGTACTGATGCTGTTATTCAACTAACCGTATATCCTCCCAATGTATTAGGATGGTTATCTTATAAAATAGCTGTTAAACAGCAAGAACAAGAATATTATAATGTATTTTTACCAGGATTTATCGCTGGATATCCAGTTATAGAACAAAAAGCTGCCGGAAAATTAGCTTTAAGCGCGGTATTTAGTGACAATATAAATAAACTTCCTAGAGATCTACAAGAAGTAGGACCTTTAGATACAGAATTTGCCGCATCAGTTAATTTATATGGAAGAGTAAATAATCCTGATATTAATAATGAGAATGGTGGAGTTGGAACAGGTCCTTATTGGAGCTTAAGAGAAGATCCATGGAATTGTCAGTATTTTCCTGGAAGATTTAAAGATGAAGTAATTACTATAGCTCCTGTTGGAACAGGTGGATTAGAAGTAGCTAATGTTCCTTTTACAGCTGGTGATACTGCAGTACCTGGAGGAGCTTTACAAGGTCCTTATTCTAATACAGCAAATGTTAATGAAGCGATTACAGTACCTCAAGTAGCTTGGGGAGAACCAGGGGCTTTATCTAGTATATTCAATATAGATCAGAATCCTTTAGGTGGA
>Ga0114920_10000181_pt1 | contig 27907 bp, 26 predicted proteins | sample ChitaG_FD_88683 | JGI IMG/M metagenome (GOLD analysis project Ga0114920, IMG submission 88683) | Deep subsurface microbial communities from South Pacific Ocean to uncover new lineages of life (NeLLi) - Chile_00310 metaG | ecosystem: Environmental > Aquatic > Marine > Oceanic > Sediment ...
ATGACAGACACTTACACTCAATCGTCATTCCCGCGGAGCCTGTGCCCGCGCAGGCGGGGTAGCGGGAATCCATAGCTACTACCCACACTTATTGAGAACTTACATTTCTATAGGATAACTTCCTGATATTGCTATAATAATAAAAAGTATCGGCATTTTTTATGAATTATTCAGGTTAAGAAAGACCGACTATTTCTCCATCGCCTGTAACATCTATTACCTCGGCTGCTGGAGTCTTGGGCAAGCCAGGCATAGTCATGACATCTCCGCAGTATACCACTACAAAACCTGCTCCAGAACTCGGCGAAACATCTGTGACAATAAGGGCAAAATCACGAGGCCTTCCCAATGCTTCATCATCATCTGAAAGAGAATATTGCGTTTTTGCGATGCAAACAGGGAGCGCTCCAAATCCTTCCCTCTCAATCCTGAGTATTTTCCTTCTTGTTTTTCCTTCCATTGCAACAGAGGTTGCGCCGTATATCTTCTTGGCCACAACCTCAATTTTATCCAGAAGAGGCATTTCTGAGGAATAGAGAGATTGGAACTGGTTTTTCTCTTCTTCAATGGCCTTCAAAACCTCCTGTGCCAGATCCTTTCCGCCTTCCCCGCCTTTTCCATAGACTTCGCTCTTTGCGACTCTAACTTTTTCACGACCACACAAATCAAAAAGCTTATCTGCTTCAGCCTCAGTATCTGTCGGAAACATGTTTAGAGCTACCACAAAAGGCACACCAAAAACTCTGAGATTTTCGATATGTTTTTGAAGGTTCTCAAATCCCTGCCCCACAGCCTCCATATTTTCCTCGTTGACTCTACCCAGCTCGACTCCGCCGTGAAGCTTCAAAGCCCTGAGGGTTGCTACCAGGACACAGGCATCGGGTGGAGGGATATGCCCCGTTCTCACGACAATGTTGAAAAACTTCTCTGCTCCCAGGTCCGAGCCAAAACCAGCTTCAGTAACAACAAAATCCGCCATCTGAAGGGCCATTCGAGTAGCTATCACAGAATTAGTCCCGTGAGCAATATTGGCAAAGGGACCGCCATGAATCAAGGCAGGCGTTCCTTCCAAGGTCTGGACAAGATTGGGCTTGATAGAATCCTTAAGCAAGGCTGCCATCGCACCCTCAGCCTTAAGCTCTCTGGCAAAAACAGGCTTCCTATCCGGAGAATACCCGACTAATATATTTCCAAGCCTTTCTTTTAAGTCCTTTAAATCCTCTGATAGACACAAAATGGCCATAACCTCAGAGGCAGCTGTTATATCGAAGCCTGTTTCTCGGGCTATTCCCCGAAGAGGGCCCCCGATACCCACAACTACTTCCCTCAATACCCTATCATCCATATCCATGACCCTCTTCCAGGACACTCTTCGGCAATCTAGGGTACCGCAGACCCCCTCAAAATGAAGGCGGTTATCCACCATTGCTGCTAAGAGGTTATGCGCCGCTGTGATGGCATGAATATCTCCTGTAAAATGGAGATTTATCTCTTCACGGGGTGCAACCTGGGCATATCCCCCTCCTGTCGCACCACCTTTCATCCCGAATACAGGCCCCAACGAAGGCTCTCTCAAAGCCACAACCGCCCTCTTTCCTAATCGACTCAATGCGTCCGCAAGCCCGATAGAAGTGGTTGTTTTGCCCTCTCCCGCAGGTGTAGGGCTCATGGCTGTGACCATTATGAGCTTGCCTTTCATCTCCTCTTTTCTTTTGGCTCTGCTCCTGGAAACCTTGGCTTTGTACATCCCGTATTTTTCCAGGTCTTCCGCAGCTATTCCCAGCTTCTCAGCAATCTCTTCTATTGGCTCTATTTTTACTTTCTTAGCTATTTCTAAATCGTTAAGCATTCTGACCTCCTCTTTCTGGTCTTACTTCTAAAAGAAGATTTTACAAACTAACTCCCTTCACGGTCTTTCCTGTGGAAATCCTGGAACATTATATCATATTCTTCGAGCAATCCTTCATCGGCGAAGCTGAAATAGCAATTATTTCCGATTATAATATGGTCCAATACCTTAAGTTGCATGACATTCGCCGCAAAAACGAGCTCTTTTGTAATCTCTCTGTCACTCACAGAAGGCTCAGGGTCACCTGAGGGATGATTATGGACAAAAATCAAAGATGAAGAGTTACATCTGAGAGCTTCCTCAATGATCTCTCTGGGATACACAGCGCTGGAGTCTACCGTTCCTTCAAAGATAGTTTTCTCCTCTAGTATCCTATTTTTTGCATCTAAGAAAAGAACTTTAAATTTTTCCCTTTTTAAATCCCTAAGCGCATGATACAGATAATCGAAAACTTCCTCTGAGGAATGACAATAGGGCTTGCTCAGCATTCTTTCTTTAAGGAAACGGCGAGAGACCTCCTGAATGAGCCTAAGGGCGATAATGTTACGAGGACCGATTCCCTTTATCTCCTGGAGTTCATCAACCGTAGCCTCCAGCACTCCTCTAAGTGACTGGAATTTCTTCAGGGTTTCCCGTGCCTGCTGTTTACAATCCCTTCGGGGAGTTCCGAGAGTCAATAGAAGCTCGATGACTTCATAATCTAGAAACCCTTCAAGTCCTCCTTTTAAGAACTTTTCCCTGAGTCTCTGCCTATGCCCTTGCCTTTTCAGGAAGCTCTGGTTTTTTTCTTCTGGGAAATGTTCCATTTCATTAAGCCTATCTATCCAATAAATATGACGAAGAAAGGACTGAAAATTTCACATTTTATATGAATCAAAATTATGATTATTCGAAATCATGATATATTATCCAGGCAAAAAAATATTAATCCTTATTTAAATCTAAAAAAAGGGATGGAATGCGCTTAAGCCCCATTCTGGAAGTATGTTTTTAAAGGAGGGATTATTCTCTCTTGGCTGAGAAGAATTTAATCCTGTGAAGCCTGTCGACTTCTTTTATTTTTAATATCAAGATATAAATCAGGACAAATACCGCAACCCACATCCAGACCAAAAAAACATAGATGGCTGTAGATTCTTTAATATTCTTGGGTGAAGGCATGATTTTCTCTGGCTCTTTTTCTTTTTCAGCCTGAACCGCCTGGTCTTTGGCCTGTGGAGTGATTTGCAGGGCGTAACCGTATTTCAAGACGAGGGATGCAAGACAAAGAACCATCAATAAAAACCATACGAAAAAACTTCCTTTTCGCATCATCATATAAGGCTCCAAACCGTCATAACCACCGCATACATAATGAAAACATAAGCAATAAAGGTAATAATCTTACCCTTTCTCTCTGCGGGCCTGTTGTCGATAAGCGGCAGGAAAAAGAGGAAAATAACGGCTAATAAGATCAGGAGTATAGCTATCGTATCCCCAGTTATAAAAAGAATTTTCGCGGGAAAGACCTTCAGTGTCTGGAACAAGAAAAGAAAATACCATTCAGGCTTTATCCCCTCAGGCGCCGGAGCCATCAAATCGGCTGCCTTTTCAAGAGAAGGGGGCAGAAAGACCGCTACAGAGAAAAGAACACCGACAAGAATAAGCCAGACAACCATTTCCCTGTAGACAAAGTTCGGCCAAAAGGGAAGCTCCACAAATCTCTCATTTTTTCTTCGAGCTGTGAGGGGAAGGCTCATTCCATGCTTCTGGACGAGATAGATGTGCACAGCCAGAAGAATGAACAGCAAAACAGGGAGGATCGAGACATGAAAACCAAAAAAGCGAGTCAGGGTGTCTCCTGTAATATCCTCGCCTCCCCGAAGGAACCTTGTTCCCCAAATACCGACGACCGGAATAGACCGGGGAATATCTGTTCCCACCTTCGTGGCTGCAAGAGAAAGGTCATCCCAAGGAAGAAGATAACCTGTAAAACCAAAAGCAAGAGTGAACACAAGAAGAATAACCCCGCTCATCCAGGTCGCTTCTCTCGGTCTTCGGTATGATTTCGTAATCCATATACTCAAAAGGTGAACAAAGACAAAAGCGATCATGAAAGAAGCGGACCAGCTGTGAACAGACCTGATGATCCAGCCAAAAGGAACCTCGGTCATTATTCGGCCCACACTCTGGTTGGCCTCTTCCAGGGTGGGACTGTAGTAAAAAACAAGGACAAACCCTGTGATAACTTGAATGGTGAAAAAAAGCAGGATAGCGCTTCCTGTGTAATACCAGATAGAATGCTTGTGTTGCGGGATTTTTTTCTCTCTTAAAAATTTGGTTATGCTCGAGAGGCCGGAGCGTTCGTCCAGCCACTCTTGAATCCAAGTCTTCGTATCTTTTATACTCACTCGACGCCTTCTCTCTTAATGATTAAATCTTCCCCCTCGATAACTATTATTAGCTGGCGCAGAGGTTTGGGAGGAGGTCCTCCGATATTGCGCCCATTCTCATCATACCAGCCATCATGGCAGGCGCAGAAAAACTTCCTCTGTCCCGGAAGATAAGTCACATTGCAATCCAGGTGAGTACAAACGCCCACAAAAGCTCGCAAAGTTCCATCCTCATTCTTTTTTAAAAGCCCGGGCTTGGCTCCCCACGAAAAAACCCGAACAGAGTTCGGTCCCATATCCTTAAAATCAGGAAAAGGCAGAATAACCTGGTCAGGCTCCCTTGTGGGAGGAAAAATAAATTTAATTATCGGATACAGAAAAGAAGCCAGCAGCGCTGTGAGCCAACCTCCAAAGAGGCCGTTTAAAAACTGACGCCGCGTGAAAAGAGAATGTTTAAGCTTCATCGTTTAAACCTAAAGATTCGCTTAATCTTTTCTATTACTAACTTTCTTCTCAAGGCTTCGATACCATCGGCAGGCCTTACATTTTTGGGGCAGACCTCATTACACTTAAAAACTGTATCACAGCCCCAGACTCCTCCTTCTGTGTTCACCCTTGACCAATTCGAGAAAGGCCTTTTATCCCGGGGATCTTTCACGAATCGATAGAGCTTAGCCAGGGCAGCCGGTCCAAGGTATCTTTCATCCCTCGAAATTACCGGGCAGACGCTGTAACAGCATCCGCACAGGATGCAATTAATATACTGGAATATCTTCTCCATTTCTTTCTCTTCAATCCGGTAGCCCTTCTCCAAAAGGTCACCTTCAGGGTGCAGATAGGGGTCAATCTTGCACATGGCTTCATAAAAGGGTTCCATATCAACCATCAGATCTTTTTGAATTTCCAGATTGGCAAGAGGCTCTATAACAATGGGGGAAGACTTCAGTGAGTCTAGCTCTACGCGACAAGCCAGATCAAACTTTCCGTTAACTACCATTGCACACGAACCGCATATTGCCTCGCGACAGCTATACCTGAAGGCAAGAGTGCAATCCTGTTCATTCCGGATATCCATCAAGGCTTCTAAAATTGATTTTTTCTCCTGAGTCTCGTAGTAATAATCCTGAAAATAAGGATACTCATCCTCTAAAGGATCATACCTTAAAATCCTAAACTGATAATCCATCTCAGTATTTTCTTTCTACTGGTTTGTATTTGTCTATCATCACTTCTTTATAATCGATCTGAGGTTTTTCGTCCTTTAAAGTCACCAGAGTATGTTTGAGCCAATCTTTGTCATCACGCTTTTTGAAATCAAGGCGGTAATGGGAGCCTCTTGTTTCTTCCCTGTTTAAAGCCCCCAAAGTAATGACTTCCGCTAAATCAAGCATGGAATCAAATTCGAAGATATTCACAAGCTCCTGACTGTAGCGGAGGCATTTACCGGAGATATAAACTCTTTTGTAGTCTTCTCTTAGAGCACGGATCCTTTCCAAGGCATCGGTTAAATCCTTTTTATCGCGGAAAATCCCAACTTTCTCACTCATAATGATTTTCAACCTGTTCAATAGAAGATGAAACTTCTCCCCAGAATCCTTCTTTCCCCACTCCTCGATTCTTTTTTTCACTTCCAGTGCATCGTCAAGAAGATTCTTTTCACTGTTACCCACACTCTCGCTTCCCTTGACAAACTTTGAAGCTTCTTCCCCCGCAATCTTGCCAAAAACAACTGTATCCAGAAGGGAATTTCCGCCAAGGCGATTAGCCCCGTGAATGCTCACGCAGGCACATTCTCCAGCAGCAAAAAAACCTTCCACCAGAGAAGCACATGTTTTATCAACATCAATTCCCCCCATAGAGTAATGCTGTGCGGGCTGGATAGGAATGGGAGTCTCGATCGGATCAAGCTCGGCAAAATCAATACATATCTCCCGGATTCCAGGAAGCCTTTTTTTGATCTTTGCATCTCCTAAATGCCTCAAATCCAGATTAACATACTGGTTCTCAAAGCCATTTCCCTTATCAATCTCTGTCTGGATAGCACGGGCGACAATATCTCTTGGGGCAAGTTCCATGGCAGAAGGGGCGTAATCAGCCATGAATCTTTTCCCTTTGTTGTTCACCAGGTATCCCCCTTCCCCGCGCGCTCCTTCTGTAATCAAGATGTTCTTGGGGAATAGGGAAGTGGGATGGAACTGGACAAATTCCATGTCTTTTAGCGGAATACCCGCCCTGTATGCTATTCCGATGCCGCTTCCATGGTTGATAAAAGCATTGGTCGTCAACAAATAAACTCTACCGTATCCCCCAGTTGCAAAAATAACAGCCTTTGCCCTGACAGGCATGATTTGACCTGTAGCCAAGTCATATACCACAACTCCCTGACACTTTCCATCCTCAACCACGAGTTTTGTCACCAACCATTCATTATAAAATCGGACATTATTTCTCAAAGACTGCTCAAAAAGAGTATGAAGGATGACAAGACCTGTCCTGTCAGCTGCATAACATGTCCGAGGAAATCCTGCCCCACCGAAAGGTCTCTGGGCAATCACTCCACCAGGGAAACGGCTGAAAGGAACCCCCAGATACTCTAATTCATATATAGTGGAGACAGCCTTCTCGCACATCAATTCCGCAATATCCTGGTCAGCAAGGTAATCGCTGCCCTTTATGGTGTCAAAGGCATGTCTCTCCCAGTTGTCATTTTTTCCGTCAGGATTGTTTCCCAGGGCTGCGTTTATTCCGCCTTGGGCAGCAACGGAGTGGGAACGAAGAGGATGGACCTTGGATATAACGGCTACTTTAAGGTGAGGATCGCTGGAGAGAGCAGCCGCCAGCCCAGCCAATCCTCCCCCGACGATAAGGATGTCTTCACTTATCATTCAGTAATTCCTGGTAAAGTAAACGATAAGTAATAAAGCACTTAAAACAAGGCTCAGTAGAGTGAATACCCAGAAAAGCAACTTCTCTTTCCTGAGCCCGAGATCGATGATGACTGTCCGCAGACCATAAAGCGCGTGGAATACCACAGAAATGATCAGGAGGGTGTCAACAAAAGGATTCGTGTGAAGAACAAGAGCCCAATCAGGCTTTTGTTCCTTTGTCATCAAAAAAAAGGATGTTAAAAACTTGATACTCACGAGGATGATAAGCAGAAGGCCACTCACTCGATGGAAAACCCATATAAACATCGGATATGCTCCTTTTGGGGAGGATATATTAAATTAAAGTCAAAAGGGAATGTCAAGAAATAAGGGTAAGCATCTCAATTTCCGTGATAAAAGCATGATTTTGGAAATCCCTCTGCTCCGTTCATATTTTTAACGCCATTCCCTCACTATCCTTCTCGGCGCCTGCGGAACTGCGCACGTTTGTTCCTTGCGACCTTAAGTGATGCCCTCTGTTCAAATCGGCGTTTGAAAGGTGGGCTTGATGAATCAAGCCCCTACATAAATCATTTGAGATTGCCACGCAACTTTGGGTTGCTCGCAATCAGACCGTGTCGTAATAAAGTGCCTGATTTGGAAATGGGAAATAAATACATTATTTTAACAATAAGAGAGTATCTAAGATGCCATTTTGCCTCAATAATAGCTTTAAATAGGAAATTGTTATCAATTTTTTTCAGATTTTTGAATTTTGACACAGTCTGAATGACAGGGGAAAAAATAGCCTGTCCCTTTTTCCTCCCATCAGCAATTTTAAGTAAGATGGAAGAAAAACTGAATTTTTGCGTCAAAACTATAGCGGTAAAAATTTAAATTAAAGGAGAATAGGATGTCTAAAATTCGTTCCATTTTCGCTTTGAGTATTCTGTTTCTATTGGTTGTCTCTCTGAATGCCCTAGAGGCCGATGTCACAGGAGATTGGGAAATTACAATCACAACGCAAAGAGGAGAAAGGATCCGTAGCATGCACATTGATCAGGAAGGCGAAAAAATAACGGTTACAATGGAAGGCATGCGTGGAGGCGAAATGAAAGGCGAAGGCACCGTCAAAGCAAACGAAATTGAATGGACGGTTACCATGGAAACTCAGAGAGGAGAATTCAGCATTTCTTACTCCGGAAAAATCGAAGGTGATACAATGTCGGGTGAAGCCCAGATGGGCGATTTTGGCACCATGGAGTGGACGGCAAAGAAGAAATAGCGAACCTTTTTTAAAGATTTCCTCTTCTCTCTAAAAAAAAGCTCTTTTTCATTTTCGCGTACTTCTCACTATGCCAAAGCAAATAACTCTTTAAAGATTGGAGGCTATGGCTTAAAATGAGAAACGAGAAAGAAAATATTTCTTTTTGTCTTATTAAGCGGAAGATTCGATTCTTTCCTCCGTCTAAATTAGGTGGGGAGGAAGAAACGTTGAGTGCGCATGGAAGAAAAAGAGCTGGTTCAACGGACTATGGAAGGCGACGAGGAGGCCTTCGGAGTACTGGTGAAAAAATATAGGACAAAAGTGTTCAACCTAGCTTATAGCCTGACACGTGACCGCGATGCTGCTGATGACCTGGCTCAGGAATCATTCATCAAGGCCTATTTCGCCCTTCCCAGGTTTAAACTGAAATCAGGATTTGGAACCTGGCTCTATCGAATTGCTATGAACACAGTTAAGGATTACTTAAGGAAAAAAGGCAAGATTAGAGAAGTCGCTTTCGGAAAAGAAATAGAACATCTCGTCATCCAGGAAGATGAAATGGAAAGAAAAGAAAAAAAGCAACAGGAAGAGCAAAATAGAAGGCTCGTTCATGAAGCTATCCAGAGCCTTCCTGAGAAATACCAGCTCATCCTGTCTTTAAGAGATATTCAAGGGTTTTCCTATGGAGAAATTGCCGATATCTTGAATATTTCTCCAGGGACTGTAGACTCCCGTCTTCACAGAGCCAGGAAAAGTCTTCGAAAAAAAATAGGACTTTTCTTGATCAAAAAGGAGGAAAGTCATGAACTGTAAAAAGGCAGAAAAGTTTCTCCTTAAATCCTTTGATGGGCTTCTAAGAAATGAAGAGACGCAAAAGTTCGAAAGGCATCTCGAACGCTGTCTCCGCTGTCAGACAAAAAAGGAACAATATCAAGCTATCCGCCGTGCCCTGAAAGAGAAGGACTACCTAGAACCCAAGCCCTACTTCTGGGAACGCCTGCAGCCCAGGCTTAAAGAGCGAAAAAAATATGAGCCATGGTCACTATGGAAGCGCTGGAGTATCAGAGCAATTCCTCTTTCGCTGCTCATTGTTATAGTGCTTGCAGCCACTCTCATCTTCCTCGTTCCCGCAAAAAAAGAAGAGCTCAGTGAATCAGGTGTTCTTCTACTCCGCAACCTCAACCCTTTCCAGGAAACAAGAACATTGCTGGAAGCGGAAAACATTGAGAATAAAAACATGATGTTGATCTTCACTGCCATGGAAGAAAGAAACGGCGAAAGGAGATATTTCCCATGAAAAACCATTATAAATTCTGGATCGTTTTTTCGCTTATCATTGTCTTTGCTGCAGGAGTAGCAGGAGGGATTCTTCTGGACAAGTACGTCATCTCAAAAAAACCAGAAATACAGAGGAAAAAGAGAAGCTCTGTTCGCTTCCCCACTCTGGACATGATGGCTCAAGAATTGAACCTTTCTTCTGAACAACAGGAGCAGATAAGAGAGATTTTTAGGAACAACGAGGAAAGATTTAAGATTATGAGAAAGCAGATCGACGAACGCTTCACAACCATAAGAACTCAGCTTAAAAACGAAATAAAAAGCGTCCTAGACAATGAGCAGAAATTGAAATTTGAAGCCATGATCGAAAAATACAGATCTCAAAGGAGAAAAGAGATAGAAGAAAGAAAAAAACGCTCAAACAAACACAGTGAAGATAAAGGAGAAAAAAGATGAGAAAGAAAATTATCATCGGCGTTTTTATTCTTGTTGTCATTGTGGGCATTGTTTTGGGCTTTACCTTATTCAATCGAAACAATAACAACGGCACAAAATACAAAAAAGAGGCGATCGACAAGGGGGATATCGAAGCCCTGGTTGTCACAACAGGAACTTTAAATCCAGTGATAATCGTTGACGTCGGAAGCCAGGTCTCTGGAATAATTGATAAGCTTTATGTGGATTTTAACTCAAAGGTCAAGGAAGGCCAGATTATTGCTGAACTGGAGCAATCTCAGTTCTTAACCCGGATTAAACAGAATGAGGCTAACTATAGAAGCTCCGAGGCCTCTCTTGATAAGGCCAAGATCACTTTTGAAAATTTGGAGAAAAAACTTGACCGGGCTAAGAACCTTTTCAAAAAAAACTTGATATCCTACGAAGAGAAAGAATCTGTCGAAACCCAATATTACAGTGCCAAGGCAGATATCAACTCTGCAGAAGCAAGGTTAGAGCAGGCGAAGTCTCAACTCGATTCAAGCCAAGTCGATCTGACTTACACTATCATCAAATCACCCATTGATGGGATTGTTATCGACAGAACAATCAACATCGGACAGACTGTGGCTGCCAGTTTTCAAGCTCCGGTTCTTTTCCAGATTGCCAATGACTTGAGTAAAATGCAGATGGAATGCAGTGTGGATGAAGCTGACATTGGAAAAATTAAGGAAGGACAGAAGGTTAAGTTTACTGTAGATGCTTTTCCTGATGAAAATTTCACAGGAATTATTAGCCAGGTTCGTTTTTCCCCTAAAATCGTCCAAAACGTTGTCACCTACCCCACTATCGTTGAAGTAGATAATCCTGAGATGAAGCTCAGACCCGGCATGACCGCTACAGTCTCAGTCGTGATTGGAGAGGCAAAAAATGTCTTACGAGTCTCGAATTCAGCCCTTCGGTTCAATCCAGATTTATCACCTGAGGAAATGAATGAAATAATGGAAAACATGAGGCAGGGAATGATGGCAAAAAGCCCGGGCTCAGAAAAGGCCAAGGCTTCTCACCCGGCAGGAGGTGATCGAAGTCAAGGTACACAAAGGCCCGGTTCAGGACAACAAACCTCTCGTGAGAGAGGGTTTGGTATGCGGGGTATGCAGGGAAGACAGATGAGACAGATCTCCCGGGTCTGGGTGGAAGATGAAACCGGAAAACTCAAGCTGATATTTATCAGAACAGGAGTCACTGACAACAGCTATACAGAAATCAAAGGGGAAAATCTCAAGGAAGGACAGGAAGTCATCACCGGAGTGTCCTCAGGGCAGGAAGGCAGAAGTAGTAGCAGGAGTTCCATGAGAGGAATGATGAGGATGATGCGCTAAAATCTTCCCCTGTTAAGAAATAAAATCAAACAAATGGAAAATAAGAAAAAATGGACAAAAACAACACTCTTATTCAACTAGAAAATTTAACAAAGATCTACAAAATCGGAGAAACTGAGGTCAGGGCTCTTAATAATGTATCGAGCACTATCAAAGAAGGGGATCTTATGGCGATCATGGGGCCCTCAGGGTCTGGCAAATCGACCCTGATGAACATTATAGGCTGTCTGGACAGACCGACTGAAGGAAAATACATTCTTGAAGGGGAACTCGTCTCTACTCTGGATAGAAATAAGCTAGCTCGCATCCGGAATAAAAAAATAGGATTTGTCTTCCAGACTTTTAACCTCCTCGCCCGCACAACAGCTTTAGAAAATACAGAACTTCCACTTCTCTATTCAAAAACCCCAAGAAAGGATGCAAGGGATTTGGCTTATCAAGCTCTCTCCATAGTGGGCCTGGAAGGCAGAGAACTCCACCGGACAAATCAGCTCTCCGGGGGAGAACAGCAAAGAGTGGCCATAGCCCGGTCCCTAGTAAACGCCCCCTCCTTGCTGCTTGCAGATGAACCGACAGGGAACTTGGACTCAAAAACAGGGAAAGAAATCATTGATATCTTTAAAAAACTTAATAAGGAAAAAAACATCACGATTATCTTGGTCACACACGACCCGGAAACAGCCGAGGTTGCCCGCCGAAGAATATATCTCAGAGATGGACAAATCGTGAAAGAAGAAAGGGAGTAAAAAATGAACATAATGAGAACCATTCGAGTCTCCCTTAGAGCTTTAAGCCGGAATAAAATGCGCTCCTTTCTCACAGCCTTGGGTATCATTATTGGTGTGGGGGCTGTGATTGCCATGGTCAGTATTGGACAAGGAGCTAAGATGGCAGTCGAACAGCGTTTCGAGTCTATGGGGACAAACCTCCTTTTTGTTCGACCTGGCAGCCGCTCCTTTCGAGGCATCCATGGTGGAGGAGGAACTTATGCCAATCTTATGCCCGCTGACGCCACGGCAATTTTAGAGAAATGTGACGCGGTCCAATACGTCTCTCCCTCTGTATCAGCCAGATCGCAGGTAGTCTACGGAAATAAGAATTGGAATACGTCCATCCAGGGAGTTGGCGCGAAATATCCTGAAATCAGAAACTGGGAGGTAGTAGAGGGAACATTCTTCGATGAGAACATGGTTAAAGCAGGAGCAAAGGTCTGTGTTCTAGGAAGTGAAGTCAGAGAGAATCTTTTCGAATACGAAGATCCAATCGGGCAAATTATAAGAATCAGGAAAATTCCCTTCAGGGTGCTCGGGACCCTTAAATCAAGGGGGGAATCAGGAGGGTGGTTTAATAGGGACGATATAATCGTCATCCCTTATACTACTGCCCAAAGGAGGCTCCTCGGAATCATCCATATTCAGTCCATCGATGTCTCCGCCGTATCTGCAGCCAGATCCGCCGAAGCTCAAGAACAAATCGAAGAAATCCTCCGGATCAGACATAAGATCGCTCCAGGAGCTGAGGATGATTTTAATGTGAACAACATGGAAGAAATTGCAGAAGGGGCTGCAGAATCAACAAAAATACTGACTTTTCTCCTCGGAGGCATCGCTTCTGTGTCCCTCCTTGTGGGAGGGATAGGCATCATGAACATCATGCTCGTCTCGGTCACAGAGCGAATCAGAGAAATCGGAATAAGAATGTCGGTCGGAGCTCGGGAAAAGGATATCCTTTACCAATTCCTGACAGAGGCCATTGTATTGAGCGTATTGGGAGGCATCATAGGAATTGGTGTGGGTTTGATCGCTTCTCGATTGATATCTCACTTTGCCGGCTGGCCAACTCTTGTCTCTCTGAGTGCCAATGTTTTGGCGTTTCTTTTTTCTGGTTCTGTGGGAGTCTTTTTTGGCTTCTACCCTGCCCGTAAGGCTTCCAAACTGGACCCTATTGAAGCCTTAAGATACGAGTAGAGAAAATAAGGAGAATGACAGAACTATAGGGATATGATTTATAATACACCGCAAATCTGATTAAAATATGAATAGCAAAAAAATAGATCCAAATCAAGGAGAAAAGAAATGATGAAACGAACAATCGGATTATTAACCGTTCTGATTTTTTGCACGGTAACTCTTGCTCAAGCCCAAGAGAAAGAAAAAACGCTTTCCCTTAGTCTTGAAGACTGCATCGCAAAAGCTGTGGAGAATAACCTCGGTGTCGCCGTCGAGGTATTGAAACCAGAGCTTGCCGATATTTCGGTCTCCTTTGCTAAAGAAAAATTTCTGCCAAATCTAAGCTTAGACTACGGCACGAGCAGTCGAAATCAGGCATCTTTCTCTTGGCTTGAGTCTGCAGACACAACAATAACTGATAGCAGCAATTACTCGGCCAACTTCACCCAGAACATTCCTACTGGAGGCAATTTCTCTGTCCTTCTTTCCGGCTCTAAATTCGATACTAACCAAAGATTACAATCAATCAATCCTCGCTACTCCACTCAATTGAGATTTAACTTTAACCAGCCGCTCCTCAAGAACTTTGGCTTTAAAACGAGCCGCAGAGAGATCGTCGTTGCGCAAAATAACAGAGATATTTCAGAAATTAATTTTAAAGAAGCGCTCCAGAACACTGTCTACAGCGTGGAAGAGGCTTACTGGAATCTGGTTCACAGCATTGAAAACCTCCAAGTCCAGAGGCAGTCTCTACAATTAGCACAGGATTTCCTGGAAAGAAACCGCAAATCAGTCGAAATAGGAACAATGGCTCCGATAGAAATCCTGAGCGCCCAGTCTGAAGTAGCTTCCCGGCAAGCGGATATTCTGGATGCTGAAGCCGCTGTGAAGAATAATGAAGACGCTCTAAAAACAATCATCAACCTCGCTGCTGAAGTAGGAGAAGAAGCAGATCTATTAAAAATAATCCCAACAGATAAGCCCGTCTATGAGAAAAAAGAGATAACTTTCGATGAGGCACTCCTCACCGCCATGAACAACAGGCCTGATCTACAGTCAATGGGGATAAACCTGAGGAATAACGAGATAAATCTAGGCTATGCCAAAAATCAACTCCTTCCGGATTTAAGCCTGAACGCGTCTTACTGGAGCCCTGGAGTTTCAGGGACTCGAATCGTCTTTGACCCCTATAATCCCTTTGGGGACCCGATCGGCACAGTCCCTGGTGGCGCTTCTGATGCATTAAAGGATACCCTTGGCTTCAAATACAAGAATTGGACCATTGGGCTATCCCTTACTATACCGTTCAACACATTCTTTTCCCGCGCGAATTATGCCCAGGCAAGGGTTAACCTGGACCAGGCAAAGCTCCAACTGGAAAACCAGGAGCAGCAGATATACCTTGAAATAAAGAACACAGTAAGAGCGGTTCAGACAAATTACCAGCGCGTTCAAGCTCGCACAGTGGCCCGGGAGCTGGAGCAGAGAAAATTGGCAGCTGAAGAAGAGAGACTCAAAGTAGGACTCTCCACAAACTACATTGTCCTTCAATTTCAAAGAGATCTCGCCACCCAGCAAACCCAGGAACTCCGGGCTGTTATCGACTACAATCTTTCTCTAGCCAACCTCTATAGATCTCTGGGGATAACACTCAAAGAAAAAAATATTACATTCACTGAAATCCTAGGCAGATAAAAGCACAAGAAAAAAATAAACTTTAAAGAACTCCCATATTAACCCATAATAGAACGTTTAAAAATGAAAATTCTAGGTAGGCGCACTGTAGCTGCTCTCTTCTTTCTTTCTGTTTTCTCTCTTTTCTGTTTTTCCGACGTAGACAAAGATAATTACTATGTCAAGGTTCCAGAATTCCCAAATCCCCCCAAAATCGACGGCAAGCTGGAAAACCCTCTCTGGGAGAAAGGAGCGATACTGGATACCTTTACCCAATACGAACCCCAGGAAGGGGCATCGCCTTCTGAAAAAACTGTGGTTTACATTGGATATGACAAAAAAAATCTCTATATTGCTGTGCGCTGCTTCGATTCCGACCCGAAAGCCATCAGAGCCAGCCTCACTAATAGAGATAGTGTCTACGGTGATGATGAAGTAACAATTTATCTCGATACCTTCAATGATAAAAAAAGAGCCTTTGTCTTCCAGGTCAATCCGTGCGGCATACAGACTGATGGCATCTATACAGAAACACGGCGAAGAGGCCGTGGGCGCGGTGGATTTTTCGGGTTCGATAGAAACTGGGATACCTTTTTTCTCTCCAACGCTCACAAAGATGATTCAGGCTATACTGTTGAAATGGCCATCCCCTTTAAAAGCATAAGATTCCCCAACACCCGCTCCCAGGTCTGGGGGCTCCAGGTAATGAGAACAATCAGGAGGAAAAACGAGGAAATTTACTGGTATCCCCGCTCGCGCGATATCAACGGTTTCTTGATTCAATCCGGAACTCTAGAGATAGACGGGATTATTGACAAGGGCAAAAATATTGAAATGATGCCAGTGTTTACAGGCTTGAAGCAATCGGATGAAAAATTCGAGCCTGAAGCGGGCATAAACCTCAAATACGGGATCACCTCTGACCTAACGGCAGATCTTACTTACAACCCCGATTTCAGTCAGATTGAGGCTGACATGCCCCAGAACGATGTCAACCAGAGGTACGCTCTCTATTATCCTGAAAAGAGACCTTTTTTCTTAGAGGGAAAGGATTTTTTTGATACCCCCTTTGAGCTTGTTTACACGCGAAAAATCGTTGACCCCCAGTTTGGAGTCAAGCTCTCCGGCAAGGTGGGAAAGACGACCATCGGCTTTCTAAGCACCTATGATATAAATCCCCCGGATATTAATATCTCAAGTGATTCTGAAGAAGGTGAAGAGGAAGACGATGATGATGACGAGGAGAATCCTTATAGAGCCATGATAAATGTTTTCCGTCTGAAAAGAGACCTTTTTCCGGAATCCCACATCGGCTTTATTTTTACAGATAAAGAAATGGGAAATTCCTGGAACTCCCTCACAAACAACTACAACAGGATTGCTGGTATTGACGGTCATTTCAAGTTCAAAAATTACTACAGATTCTCCTTCCAAATCTTAAGCTCTTTAAGCAGATTCGGAGAGGAGAAAACCGATTTTGTCCCTGCCCTGAATTTTAGCCTGAGCCGCAATGCCCGGCATCTCCAACTCTCCGCTTCTTGGGTGAGCATCCACCCTGATTTTGAAGCATCCACCGGTTTTTTCCGCCGCAAAGACATCCATTCTTTTAATTCCCGCGCCAGTTATGCCTTCCTTCCGATGAATAAATGGATTATTTCTATCCGGCCTTCTTTTGAATACCGAAGAATCTATGATTTTGACAACACCCTCACCGATGAGGAATTTCAGTTCTCCACATTTATAAGCGGGTGGAGACAGTCCCTCATCTGGGCCACTTTTTCTTCTGAACTGGAGAGATATGAAGGAATCGATTTTCATAGAAAAACATTCCGGGCATACTTCAGGTCAGAACCTTTTTCCTGGCTGAGCGGCAGCATATCCTATTCCTTTGGCGACAGCATATATTACGATGAAAATCCCTATTTGGGCTATAAAACTTCGTTTGGAATCAGGGCAACGCTGAAACCCCTCACCAACCTCCGCCTTTCTTACAATCTCAGAAAGGATAAATTTCTCAAAGAAAAAGGCGGAGAAAAAGAATATGAGGTAAACATCCTCAGCCAGCGGATCACTTACCAGCTTTCTCGTTCGTTATCTCTTCGCATTATAACTGACTACAACGACTACTACGGGGAATTCTATAACAGCATCCTTTTTAGCTATGAGTACAGACCGGGAACAGTCTTTTACTTGGGTATCGATGACAACCAGGAAAAAGACGACTCAGGAATTTTCAGGAGTGAAGGTCGTTATTACTTCATCAAATTCTCCTACTGGTGGCGGATATAAATAAAAGGTTATCGCCCACAAGACAGCTGTTCCTCCCAGGAAGCGCTCCGTCCGTATGAACCAGTACATGGGCATTATTGAGCGATTGATCGCGGCGCGGACCGTAAGCCGTGACCTCTGATAGCCGCTTTATTCAAATCTTATTCTACCTCCAAAGTACCTGGCACATGTGTGGGGGCAAAAGGATCTACACTTTTTTATTTGAATTATTCTATAAATACGATAAAATAACTATTTATAGATGAAAAATAAGATATTTTTTTCCCTCTTCTTGCTTGCGACTTTTACAGCATCAGTCCTTTCGAATGAAAAAAAAGAATCCAATCTTCCTGAAATCATTAACCTCGGTTTAAAAAACAATCCATTAATCTCTGCAAAACTTAGGGAAGTGGAGGCCAAAAAGGCAGCCTATCAGGCATCAAAGCTTCTCTTTAATCCAGAGTTAGAATTCCATAAAGGAAAAGGTGAATTCTTTGATACCTCTGTAGAAAGAAGCACAGATGGAGTATCTCTAAGTCAATATATCGAAAATCCCCTAAAAAGACATTATCGCATCCAGATGCATGAAAAAGACTGGCAGGCCTCAGAGTATCTTTTCAATTTTTCAAAGCTTGAAGTCACATTTGAGATAAAAAACCTCTTCTACAAGATACTTCTACTCAAAAATAAAACGGGATTTGCTCAAAAAAACCTAGCCTCCATCAGAGAAATCCACAAGCTCATCGAAAAAAGAGCAAGATTGGGAGAAGTCAAAGAGCTTGAGGCCATAAAGCTCTATGTGGAAACCCTGAAAGCCCAAAATGAATTGAATAAAATCCAGACAGAATTAAAACTCGCCAAGGAAAACTTAAACAAATTTTTGGGTTACTCACTGCCTCCGGATTTCTCTGTTTTAGGAGAGCTGGACCAAAGACCCCTTGCAATAGCAGAAAAAACTCTCTTAGATAAAACTCTCCTTTCCCATCCCCTAGTCAAAAAAAAAGAGAAAGACCTCGAATATGCCAAAAGTAACCTGAGTTATGTCAAATGGCAGAGATTTCCTGATTTTACACTCTCAGGGTTCATCAATAACGAACTGGACGGCAAGAATAAGGGCATAGGAATTTCTCTCGATATCCCTCTCTGGAATTTTAAATCAAAAGAAATCGCAGAAGCGGAAAACCTCCGTTTGAAGCAGAGCGAAGAACTCAGGGCTCTAAAGATGGAAATAACGACCGAAGTCAAAGTAAAACTGAACCAGCTGAGGCTATCAGAGCAATCCATAAACATTTTCCACACAGGCCTTCTGAAACAGGCTGAAGAGAGCCTGAAAATCTCTGAAGTAAGTTATAAACAAGGTGAAATCTCATTGATCGACTACCTAGACTCTCAAAGAACCTATTACAGCATCTTAAAGGACTACCAAGAATCTCTTTTTGCCTGGAATGCCGATAAGGCAGCCTTGGAAAAGGCAACCGGCGGAGATATAAAATGAAAAAATATATTATTTTGCTCTCAATCTTAATCTTAGCTTCTTGTGGAGGTGGGGAAAAGGAAATCGCATCCTCTTCGCATGAGCATGAATCTTTGAAACCGGAAGAAAGTGAGCAGGAAGAACATGAACATCCAGACCTCCATCTGTCTCCTGAAAAACAGAAAGAGTGGGGAATCGTTGTAGGCACGGCAACCAAACAGGATGTTACATCCGAAATCACACTTCCAGGAGTCCTCGCTCTCAATCTCAACAAAACAGCCAACATCTCTTCCTTTGTTCAAGGAAAAGTTATCTCCTTGGCTACAGATTTAGGCGACAGGGTGAAGAAGGAACAGGTTCTGGTGACGATCAATTCTCCTGAATTTGTCCAAGCTCAAGCCGCTTTTTTAGAAGCCAGAGCAAAATTAAGCCTCAGCCGGAAAGAGAATGAAAGAGCCCAGATACTATTCAAAGAAAAAGCGATCGAGGAGCGGGAATTTTTAAGAAGAGAAGCCGAGTTTGAAAAACTCTCTACAGAAGTAGGAGGCCTAGGGTCAATCCTTCATTCCTATGGGATGGATCACGAGCAAACAGAAAGGCTTGTAGAAAAAAGCGCCTCCATGAAATCCGATGATGAGCTCTGCGAGCTCTGTAACCCTAATCTCCCCATCCTTTCCCCGATATCAGGCACAACTATTTTCAGGGATGTTATTGTCGGTGAACATGTCGAACCCCAAAAGACCCTCTTTACCGTCTCGGGCCTCAGCATTCTGTGGGCACTTTTAGATGCTTATGAGAAGGACTTGCCGTTTATTACCAAGCAAAGTACAGTCATCATCAAATCTTCCCTTTACCCCGAAAAAGAATTCGCGGGCAAAATCACTTATATAAGCGATATTATCGATGAAAAGCTCCGGACAGCTAAAATCAGAGTCGAGGTCCAAAACCACGAAAGACTGCTCAAGCCTAACATGTATATCCAGGGGATTGTGGAAAATAAGGCGGCAGAGAAAAAAGTATTAGCTATACCTGAGGAAGCTATTCAAAATCTCGAAGGAGAAAAGATAGTTTTTATTCTCGAAGAAGCAGATATTTTTGCTGTATGCCACGTGGAATTGGGTGAGAGAATCGGCAACAAGAGGCTCATAACCAAAGGCCTGGAAGGAGGAGAAAAAATAGTCATAAAAGGAGCCTTCACGTTGAAAGCAGAACTCATCAAGGCGTCCTTCGGTCTTTCTCATGTCCATTAGTCTGAGTTATTCATTAAATCCGTGAATGATTCCGGTTAAACTGGATAGTCCAGTTTAATTGAAAAATTTGATTTCTAAGGAGTAATCAGACCTGATGATTTCAAGAATCATATCATTCTCATTGAAACAAAGGCTTTTCATAGTTTTGGCCACCGTAATTGTAGCCGGCCTGGGCATACTCGCCTTTCAAAGACTTCCCATAGATGTCTTCCCAGATCCTTCTCCTCCCCTCGTTCAGATCTACACAGAATCAGAAGGAATGGCACCTGAGGAAATAGAGAGGCTCATATCCTATCCCATAGAATCTTCCATGTTTGGTCTACCCAGTGTAAAAAATATCCGTTCCTTCTCCACCTTTGCGCTCTCTTTAGTCAATGTTTATTTTGAAGATAATACAGATATTTACTGGGCCAGACAGCTCGTTTCTCAGCGCCTCCTTGAGGTCAAAGATCATATCCCTGCCCAAGCGCATAATCCTGTTTTAGGGCCAATTGCGACAGGCCTAGGGTTGGTTTATCTTTACTACCTTGAAAGCGAGGACCATTCGCTTCTCGAGCTCAGGACTATTCAGGACTGGCTGGTGAAGTACGAACTAAAATCTGTACCCGAAGTATCCCAGGTTTTGAGTATCGGAGGAGATATCAAACAATTCCAGGTCCTGGTCAATCCAAATTCTCTTCTCAAGTACAGCCTGACGATTTCTGACATCACAGAAAAAATCAAAAAAAACAATCAAAACATCGGTGCAAGCTTCATTACCAAGGGAAAAGAAGAATATATCGTCCGGAGTTTGGGGCTCATTCAAACTCTAGATGACCTTGGAAATATCGTAATCGCCAATTTTCAAGGGACTCCCATCTACTTAAAAGATGTGGGTTCAGTCCAAATACTCCCTGCAATCAAAAGAGGAGCCGCATTATCCAATGGAGAAGGGGAAAAAGTTGTTGGCATGGTATTGAAACTCTTCGGCTCCAATACTGCCAAGGTTATCAAAGACATAGAAGAAAGAATCTCCGAAGTAAACAAATCTCTTCCTCCTGGGGTAACGATTGTGCCTTTCTACAATCAAGCCTCTTTAGTCAACAAATGCTTCCAAACAGTCTCAACAAACCTGGCAATCGGAATAATCCTTATCATTATTGTCCTTTTCCTCTTTATGGGAGACTTTCCGTCCGCTATAATAGCCGTTTTTTCCTTGCCTTTCTCTATCCTTTTTACTTTTATCATGATGCAGAGGATAAATCTCGCAGCAGACTTGATGTCATTCGGAGGCCTGGCAATAGGAATAGGTCTTATCGCCGACGCAGCCATCATTTTTGTCGAAAATATCCACCGCCATATCCAAATATCCCATGAAAGCAAGGTTCAGGCAATCGTACGAGCCGGAGAAGAAGTGGGCCGACCTCTATTCTTTGCCATCATGATCATTATCTTAGTTTTCCTCCCTATCCTTACCCTTACAGGTGTGGAAGGCATAATGTTCCGACCAATGGGTTATGCCATATGCTTTGCCCTGGTTGGGTCTCTAATCTTTACGCTGGTTTCTGCCCCTGCGCTTTCTCACTTTTTTCTAAGACGGAAGAAAACAGCCACAAAAGAACCATTCCTGATAAGAAAAATAAAAAAAACCTATCTTCCCTTTTTCTTATTGTGTCAGAAATACCGAAAAAGAGTATTCCTCATAACTTTCGCTGTTCTTATCATAGGAGTTGTATTGTTGCCATTTTTGGGAAGAGAATACATCCCCGCTCTAGAAGAAGGAACCCTCCATCTCAGAACCATTTTTGATCCCAACATCAGCCTTCAAGAGACAATCACCATGGCAAATTCTGTGGAAAAGGTTTTAAAGGAAATCCCTGAGGTGACAGGAACTCTGACGCGCATAGGAAGGGGGGAAATAGGAAGCCATGCCCATTTTGTGAATGATGCTGAGATCCTTATCCAGCTCAAACCAATTCAGAAATGGAAATATTTCAAGAATAAAGACGAGCTCATCCACGAGATAGAACATCGTCTGGAGGAATTCCCGGGAATAAGTCTCAACATCACCCAACCAATTACCCACAACCTGGACGAACTCATCACAGGAGTAAAAGCCCAATTAGCCATAAAACTCTATGGAGAGAATTTCGACATACTGAAGGAAAAATCCATAGAGATAAAAGATGTGATCTCCACCATAAAAGGAGCAGCAGATGTACAGGTTGAACAGTTTACAGGGAAAAACCACATCCAGATTGTTCTCGTAAGAGAGAAAATCGCCCGCTATGGAGTGAATATCAACGAAATTCAGGAAACAATTAAAGCCGCAGTAGGTGGAATCACTGTCGGTCAGGTCTATGAGGGGCGGAAAAAATTCGACATCTTTCTCAGGTTTGAGCCTGAATTCAGAAAAGATATCGAAGATATCGAAAAGCTTTTAATAAGTCTTCCCAGCGGAGGTCAAATTCCTCTTGAGTTCCTCGCTTCCATCAATGAGGTTGTCGGGCCACGCCTGATAAACCGGGAACACAATAAGCGCTTCATCACAATTCAATGTAACATCAGGGGAAGGGATATTGGTCGATTTGTGGACGAAGCTCAGAGAGAAATTGAAGAAAATGTTGTGCTTCCTCCCGAATATTCTCTCAAATGGGGCGGACAGTTCGAACTGCAACAGAGAGCAAACAGAAGATTGGCGCTCATCACTCCCATTACTCTAGTTCTAGTTGCGCTCCTTCTTTTCACTATCTTCTACTCCTTTCAGGAAGTTCTCATAATCCTCATCAATATTCCCTTGGCTCTTACAGGGGGAATCATTGCCCTGAAAATCTCCGGCCTTTATCTAAGCATCCCTGCATCCATCGGGTTCATCGCAATTTTCGGTATTGCATTGGAAGACGGCCTTGTGCTTCTTTCGGCTTTTCGCCGGAAGCTTCTTCAGGGAGCAACAATGAAAGATGCCATCTTTGAAGGTGTCAGCTCCAAGGTCAGGCCTGTCCTGATGACAACTTTTACAACTGTCTTTGGAATTATGCCCTTGCTGCTGGCAAGAGGTCCAGGGGCTGAAATCCAAAGGCCTTTGGCTACGGTCGTGGTGGGAGGGCTCCTAACCTCTACCTTGGTTACCCTTCTTGTTCTTCCTCTTGTCTACCAGAGCCTAAAAAAATATAAGAATAATTAACCTGGATTATTCAGATCATGAGGTCTCCACCATTTATATCAATGGATGCTCCCGTAATATAAGCTGCTTTTTGTGAGCAGAGAAATACAACCAAATCCCCAATCTCCTCAGGAATTCCCAGCCTTTTGATCGGGAAGGAATCAATGAATGCTCCCAACTCGGCTTTTGTAGTCGTCTCTCTGACCATTTGGGTATCGACAAGCCCAGGACAGACAGCATTGACCGTTACCCCGAATGAAGCTGCCTCCTTGGCCACTGCTCGTGTGAACCCCAGAAGCCCGGCCTTGGAAGCCGTATAGTGGGCTCCTCCCAAGGTACTCACACTCCTGCCTGCTGATGAGGATATATTCACGATACGGCCGTAACCGTTCTTTTTCATCAAAGAAATCACGGCCTTTGTGCAGAGGAAAGGCCCGGTAAGATTAACTTTCAATGTATCTTCCCATTCCTTGAGGGAAATATTCTGAAAGCGTGTTCGAAACATGATTCCTGCGTTGTTGATGAGTATGTCTATCTTTTCAAATTCCCTTAGTGCAACTTTTACCATTTCGCCGACCGATTTCTCCTTTGTGACATCCACCTGAGCAGCAATGGCATTCCCGTGTCTCTTGGTCAAATCATCTGCTGTCTTTTTTGCATTTAAGCTATCGATATCAGCAACAAGGACTCCCGCACCTTCCTCTGCAAGTCTGAAAGCGATAGCTCTCCCAATACCCCGGCTTCCACCTGTTACAATAGCCACCATGTCTTTAAGCTCACTACCATTAATGCTCATTTTTTTCTCCTTTATATCCACTCATCACAAGTTTCCCTCCCTTCTTTTATTATTTTAATCTGAGATGATGACGCTCTATAGAATACCAAAAAAAAATTAAAGCTTCTATGAATTTTCTTTTCTTGAAATTTTATATATTTGATGCTATCATTAGTTTTAAAGGCTTCTAAATTTCTTATCCAGCATCAACCTTGGAGAAGTAAATTATGAACAGGAAACTTATCAGACCTAAACTCTCTGAAATCAAAGAGAAAATGCATCGTGAATCGTCAAGAAAGAAAATGCATCCCCCTTACGACACCCATGCTGAAAATTATTACTACCTTAAACAGATGAATAAGAAGATTCCTATGGCAGTTGTCTTTGCAGACGGAGAAGTCATCGAAGGATACATTGAATGGTATGACAAAAACTGCATAAAGCTCAACAGAGATAACGCCCCAAATCTCTTACTCTACAAAAACAACATAAAGTATCTCTATAAGCTAAGAGAAGGCAAAAAAAGTCCAGAAAAAAGAAAAACGAAGAAATAATGAATCTTCCCAAGATAGGGATAACTCTTGGGGATCCTTGTGGCATCGGACCTGAAATCATCCTAAAGGCTTTTTCTTCAGAAAATTCCCTCCCCAAAGCCCATTATATCCTCTTTGGTTCCTCCCGAATAATTGAAGAAGAAAAGAGAGCATTAGGTATTGAATTGGACATCCCTTCTTCTCATAAATATAAATCCGATTTCCCTTCTCTTTCTCTCTTAGAAATCGAGAACCCTCTAAAAACCATAAAAAAAGGCGCTCCTTCCAAAGAATCAGGACTGGCATCTTTTCTTTTCTTCAAGAATGCCGCCGAAGAGGCAAAAAAGGGCGAAATTCACGCTCTTATTACAGCTCCGATATCCAAACGATGCTGGAATCTAGCAGGGCTCGAATGGACAGGTCACACAGATTTTCTCAACCAATTTTTTCCTCAAGCGATCATGTCTTTCTGGTCAGAAAAAATAAAAGTGGCTCTTTTTACGCACCATATCCCCTTGAAATCAGCTATAGAAAAGATAAGAAATGAGGCACTTCTGGATTTTTTTCTTCTTCTCCACCGACACATAGAAAAAATCCAGCCTGAAAAATATCATTTCTTTGTGGCTGGACTAAATCCTCATGCTGGGGAGGATAGCCTCATGGGTTCAGAGGAGGAAGATGAAATCGCGCCTGCCATAGAGCAAGCTCAGAAAAAGGGAATGAGAATCAGCGGCCCTTTTCCTCCTGATGTTGTCTTTCGGGACTGTCTGAGCCAACCTGAAAAAATCGTGATCGCTCTCTACCATGATCAAGGACTCATTCCTTTCAAGCTTGAAGCCTTTGAAAAGGGAGTCAATGTCACCCTGGGTCTGCCCTTTATACGCACCTCTCCGGATCACGGAACAGCCTTTGATATTGCAGGGGAAGGAGTAGCAAACCCCCAGAGCATGGTTGAGGCCATTAAGCTGGCCGTCGAGCTAACGCCACCTCTTCTTTAGCTCCACCCTTAGCTCCCTTTCTCGGTCTCTCTCTTTAATGGCCTCTCTCTTTTGATATACCCTTTTTCCTTTTGCCAGGGAAATTTCCACCTTCACTTTTCCTTTATCGTTAATCAGAACCTTTGTCGGAATCAGGGTTAAGCCTTTTTCTTTTATCTTCCCCGTCAAGCGTTTTATCTCTCTGCGGTGAAGCAGAAGCTTCCGTTCCCTTCGAGGCTCATGATTGAATATGTTTGCGGGTCCATATGGATTTATATGACAGTTAACGAGAAATACTTCATCATGTTTAACCTCAGCATAACTCTCCTTTAAACTTATCCCTCCATCCCTAATGGATTTAACTTCACTCCCCATCAGGGAGATACCCGCTTCATAGCTCTCAACTATTTCATAGTTGTAATGAGCTTTTTTATTAGTCGCGACGACTCTCATCCGTTTCCTCTTTCTCCTCTTCTCTTAAGATTATGCGCAATGAGCTTATGTGATGCCTGTGGACTTTTTCCACAATGAATTGATGTCCTTTATAATCTAAATTCTCTCCTTCCCTTGGAATCTTCCCAAATTCATGAAGAAAGAAACCTGCTAAAGTTGTGTATTCCACTTTTTCTGGCAAATCAAGCGGAATTCTTTCGTTGACATCCTTGACAGAAGCTCTTCCCTTGACACTATAAACGTTTTCTTCAACTCGGCTCAACCACTCTTCGGCTTTCACATCATACTCATCCTGGATCTCTCCCACTATCTCCTCTATTATATCTTCGAGGGTTACAATTCCTTCCATGTTTCCAAACTCATCCACAACAAAGACAAGGTGATTTGCTTTCTCCTGCATCTGGATCAAGACTTTTTCCATAGAGGCCGATTCAGGAACAAAAAGGGGCTTTCTTAGAAGGTCGTCCATTATAAACTCTTTATTATCAACAAGATAAGGAATGATGTCTTTTGTGTGTATGAGTCCTTCAATATTATCCATCCTTCCTCTGTATACAGGGAACCGAGAAAACCCAGCAGAAAGAACTGTATCCAGTATTTGCTGTTTGGATGAATTTATCTCAATCGCTCTAACCTGTGGACGAGGAATCATAATTTCTTTAATCGGTCGGGAGCCGATGTCCATAACACCGGATATCATTTTTTTCCGAAGCGAACTCATCCCTTCTGTTCCCACCGTTAACAAAACCTTTATCTCTTCTTTGTTGAGAGGGCCAAGAAAACCTGCCCTTCTCTTCCGAGATGAAGGAAATAACAAGCGGGGAAATAAGGTAAAAACTCTGACAAAAGGATAAAAAAGTGAACTAAAAAACCTTATTGGTTGCACAAACAGGAAAGATAGCTTGATAGGATTGTGCGCAGCATATGTTTTGGGAGTGATTTCAGCAAAGATTAGAATCAAAAAAGTCGTCACCAAGGTTGCCAGCAAAATCGCATGATTCTTGTTGGGAATGAAAGAGACAAAGATAAAAGTAGCGATAGAAGCTGCTGCTGTATTGACTAATGTGTTCCCAACAAGTATAGTCGCCAAAAGGTTATCAAGCTTTGATAACATCCTCATAATAATCTTGGCTCTCTTGGAACCTTTTTTCTCTAAATAATCGAGCTTGTACGGGTTTGAAGCGATGAAAGCTGTCTCTGAGGATGAAAAGAAAGCACTAAGAAGCAGAAACAGCAAAAAAAGGATGAGGGCAGGAAAGAGCATATCTTGAAAATCAGGAGCCCATCTGAGAATTCACATCTTTAAAGCAGAAGGACAAATTCTCGAAGACCCTTTGTTCGATTTCCGAAAAAGGAAGAGAAGAAACTTCTGAAATCTCTGAAACGAGAAGTTCTTTAGCCTTTTCCATCATCTTTTTCTCACGGAAAGAAAGCGATTTTATTAAACCGAGGTAAAAGAGGCTTTTCAAGACGAATGCCATATCAAAGAGCAAGCCAGATTTCATAAGGTTAATATGTTCTTTGTATCTCCCCTTCCAGTTCATTGTAATTTCAATATCTCCACATCTCATAAAATCTAAGATTTCATCAACGGTCTTTGCTGAAATTGGCTTTCTGATCCCAATTTCTTCAGTATTGGAAGAAGGGACTAAAACAAGGGTATTATTAGCTAGAATCCTCAAATGATATATTTTAATCCTTTCCCCAAAATAGCTTTCTTTCTGGATATCTTCGACAACCCCTAGGCCTTGATTGGGATAAATGACTTTGTCCCCAACCTTGAAAGAACCCATTTGATGGTATTATACGCCAGAACACAGAAAGAGTCAATCATAACCGTGTCAAGTCATTTAAAAACCTAACCATGCTATCTATCATCTTGTCATTTAAAATCTAACCATGACGAATAGCAACAAGGTCTCCATCTTTACGTGGTCTGACATAGACGGTTATCCCAAAAAC